>Ga0193751_1002622_pt1 | contig 10833 bp, 8 predicted proteins | sample L1c2metaG_FD_143050 | JGI IMG/M metagenome (GOLD analysis project Ga0193751, IMG submission 143050) | Soil microbial communities from a riparian zone of the East river system, Colorado, United States - L1c2 | ecosystem: Environmental > Terrestrial > Soil > Riparian zone | place: USA: East River...
GAGCGCTTGCGGCAAGTCCAGCCCTACCTTCGATCTTACAAAGTGACGCGGGCTGCGCTGGCCCTCAAACACTACTTGGCGCTCACACCGAGGAACGGGCAATACACTTCGGCGCAGAGGCGTGCCAGACAGGAGTTTGAGACCTTCTTCCTTGCGACTACGAAGAACGGCAACGCCGCGAACGCAGAGAGCCTGACCTCTTGGTGCTACGATGGCACTATGCTGAGTCAAAAGGCTTCATCGGCACGCCTAGTTCCATTAGGCCCCCATAAACGAAATGACTTGTTTGATTCTTCGCGCATTTCGACGGGCGTCCAGAGGCCGCAGAAGGACACTGACGCAATATTTCCCGTCAATTAGGTCGTCCATTTCTAGTTGAACTAAACCGCTTACGCGGTGGTGGGACTGAACTCCCTGTCTGCTGTTTTTCGAACATGTTGGTGAACGACTGCGCGGGTTGCTGAGTGGCGTGCGCAGTGATGGTGCTGGTCGCCTGTGTCAGGCTTTTTCCGGGAATGTTCCCGACCTTGACCACCGGCGCAGGCACCACCTCGGCTATCGTGACCTCGACCTACAGACCTTTTCCTCCCGCCGCTGGCATGCCGCCCATCGTCACGTCGCGGCGCCGCTCGTTGGCAGCCCACCCGTTGACCCGCATCGACCCGTCTGACATAGTCGAAACCACATCAACTTCGCACCAACCGGCCAGCACCACAAGCCATGCGCGCTCAATCGACCAGCATTCAGTACGCACTGATCTACCCGCGCCACTCCGGCCACCTTGCAAATCCCAAACCGTCCCGCTCTGAATCCAGCGGTTCAGTCCAACCGATTTTATCCACCATGCTGTCGCACGGCGGATAAAAGCCTATTCGTTAGGGCGCTCATGCCCTCGCAAACCTGGCGGTGCATCGCGTGCGGCGCAACCAACCCACCCCACAAGGTGGTATGTCGCTCGTGTTGGAGACTAGCGCCGCGCAACGCCACGCAAGATCGCATCAAGCGTCGAAGACTCTACCCTACCTGGGTAATGACTCTCGGTCTGATCGTAATCCTTGGCCCAGAAGTAGTCTTCGTCGTGATGGCAACCTTTCCAACGTTGTTTCGCGAGAACACCATTCTCTTTTGGCATTATTTTGCTGCGCTAGGCTGGATCTTATATGTACCAATTGGACTCGTCATTCTTCTCTTTGGGTTAGTTTGGCGTTATGCGTTGCGTGATGAACCTCCCGAATCCAAGACGCCGGGGCCGATGCGTTCTGGTCACAATGGTGCGCCCTAACCCGGCGGTCAACCGGACGCGCCGGCTTATGTCTTCTACTTGGCGAGCGTCCTCGCGGCGCGCCGGTTACCTTGCACGTTAGGCCGCTCTATGTACGAGGGGTGGACACACGAAGTGGAAGCATGGCACGAGTTTTACCTATTGATCGGCACCGCTGGCCTCACCTTGACCGGCCTGCTGTTTGTCGTGGTTTCTTTCGGGGCCAGGATAGTGGCCAGCGGTGCCGCCACCGGAGTTCGCGCCTTCGTGTCTCCCAACGCTGTCTATTTCTGCACAACGCTTGTCGTGGCTGCCGTTTTCCTCATTCCGAGCGTGTCACCCGCCGCAATAGGTGTGTTCTTATGCGTGGGCGCGCTCGCTTCGCTCGGTTACTTGTTGGCATACACGAAAGTTCATCAACGGTGGCGAGAAAACAAACTTCCGGTTGTGGATTGGGTCTGGTTTGTCGGGCTTCCTACAGCGAACTACGTTCTCCTCCTGCTCGCGGCCGTTGGCGTCCTCATTGGAGCGGCTTGGTCGATGTACGGCATCGCGGTGGCGCAAATTATCTTGCTCGTCATTGGGATTAGGAACGCGTGGGATCTCGTTATCTGGATGGCAGAGCAGGAGCACAAGTAGTGCGGCCTAACCCTACGGTCAACTGGACGCGCCGCTTTATGTCTTCTACTCGGCGGCCGTCGTGGCGGCGCGCTGGTTACCTTACTCGTTAGGCCGCAATTGTGCGTCGTCCCATACGATGAATCGTTCGTTACGTTAGAGGTCGATCTGATTCAACTGGAGCATCCCGCATGAGCTCCCTGATTCGCGGCATGGGTGGCTTGGCTGTGGCCATAGCGATGTCAACAGCCCCGTTTGTCGGCTGCGCGTCCGTGACTCAGACGGCCACACCAGCGCTGAAGACCCAAGAGTTCATGGTGCCGTCTGCAGATCCGGGCATCCAAGTCTATGTGCGCAACAAGGCTCCCGCCAACATGAAGTCATTCACGGCTGAGAAGACCGTGCTGTTCGTGCATGGTGCAACCTATCCATCAGAGATCTTCTTCGATCTCAAGTTGAGTGGAGTCTCATGGATGGAGTACATAGCCAGCCGTGGCTATGACGTGTATCTGCTCGACATACGGGGGTACGGTCGCTCTACACGACCGCTGGCGATGTCGCAACCAGCAAGCGCAAATCCGCCGTTCGCCGGAGCCGAAGAAGGCGCGCGGGACATCACCTCGGCGGTCGACTTCATCTTCAAGCGCCGCGCGATCAAAAAGCTCAATCTGCTGGGTTGGGGAGGGGGAACGATCACGGCTGCGCTCTACACCACCCGTAACAACGCTCGCATCAACAAGCTTGTGCTCTATGCCCCCGTGTGGACGCCGCCAAGCGTTGGCACGCCACCACCGCCCCCGACGACGGCGTACCGAAGCGTCAGCTCAGAAGCAGCGCGCCAGCGTTGGTACGCAGGCGTGCCGGCCGACAAACAAGGCGCCCTCATTCCTGCCGGTTGGTATGAGGCTTGGGAAAAGGAATTTCGCGAAAGCGATCCCGAGGGCGCACGGCAGAGCCCGCCTGTTGTACGCGCGCCTAACGGCGCGCTCGTCGACATTCTCGGTCAATGGTTGCTTGGAAAGCGGATGTACGAAGCGTCGGAAATCAGAGTCCCCACGATGTTGGTAAAGGCAGAGTGGGACGCCGACGCTCCGTCGTCCATGGCACGCGGCCTGTTCGAAAATTTGAAGAATGCCCCATACAAGTCCTACACAGAGATTGGAGAAGGCACCCATTCGGTGATGGTTGAAAAGAACCGAATGCAGCTCTTTAGGGCTGTTCAAGCCTTCCTTGACGACCCGGCGCCCTAGCTGATATGCGCACGGCGCAATGGCGCACAGCGGTGCCGCCGCAGCGTGCTCCCCATCATCCATCCTTGCGGTATGCTTGCGCGGCGCTATCGTCCGGCGCATGTCCTGCGGCACATTGCGTTTGCCAACTCACGCAGTGCGGCCTAACCTCGCGCTCAAGGGGACGCGCCGAGGCGGGCCTTCTACTTGGCGCGCGTCGGTGGCGGCGCGCACCTTAGCTTGGTCTTGTTAGGCGTGTTCCAGATCCGCGGAGCTGTAACTGCCATTGGGGGTGTCTATGTTGTTCGACATGAACCGTATCTTTCTCGGCGCTGTAGTCCTTGTCGTTTCGGCTGCGCCGGCATGGGCCGACGATTGCACGCAGCCGATGGCCGCAATGATGGTCAGCGCGAAAACGCCCTATAGCGAGACCATCGTGTCCCCGGGGCTGGGGGGCAAAATGGTTACCAGCCACATGGTCCAGACCGCGACCATCAAATATGTCGAACGGAATGGAAGCTGGACATCGCTTCCCGTATCGAGCCCCGATCTTGTCCACACGCTGAACGATATGCTCAAGACTGCGAAAATTACCTGTAAAACGCACCGGTAGGGAACAGGTCAACGGCCAGCCGACGACCGTCTATACCGTGCATATGGAAAACCAGGGCGTCGTTACCGACAGCACGCTCTGGATTTCTGCGCAAAATCGCCAGTTGAAATCGGATACGACTGTGGACGGCAAACACTTCGGCGCGACGTTCGATTATGACCATGTCCAGCCGCCGGCCGGAGCCAAGCCCGTGGGGCAACGATGATCGGAGCTGCGCTTCTTGTGCATGTTGCCGTTGCTGAGTAATTCGGCCAAATCATGGCCGTGCCTAACATGGCGTTCAACCGGACGCGCCGGCACGCGTCTTCTTCCTCGCAACCAGCAGTGGCGGCGCGCCGGTCAACTTAATCGTTAGGCGTCCATAGGTGCAGGCCGCGATGAAAGACGAGCCGCAGATCAAAGCGATTCTCTTCGATGCTGATGGAGTGCTCCAACGCCCGTCCGTGTGGTGGCGAGAAGCATTAATGCCAATCTTGGGGGCAGCCGACATCGCGGAAGTAGACCCATTTTTGCGCGACATCCTTGAAACAGAGTTGGCCCACCTTTGTGCGCCCACTGGCTTTGATTCGGCACTGATGGAGACCCTTTCTAGGTGGAACCGCTCGGAGCGCTTTGCTGACACGGCGCACGCGTTGAATGCAATCCGACCCTATGACGACGTGATTGCTGTGGTCCGCTTGCTGCGGCATGCTGGGATGCCCTGCCACATTGCGAGCAATCAGCAAGCCGGACGCGCGCGCCACATGTCGGAAGGTCTGGGGTACAAAGCACTCTTCGTCGAAGAGTTTTATTCGTGTCGTTTAGGCTTCGCAAAACCAGACATTGCGTTCTTTAGGCGTGTACTTGAGATGCTGGATCTACCATCGCAGTGCGTCCTATTTATCGACGATCGATCGGAAAACGTGGATGCTGCGAAGCGAGCCGGCCTGGCCGCCGCCCTGTACAACGGTGAAAGTGGCGGCGAGGTACTGCGAGCGATCTTGGCGGAGCATGGAGTGAGTCCTAAGGCTATCCAAGATGTGGACGCCTAACAACGCGTTCGAGCGGACCGTGAACCGGCATGGCTGCGTTCACCAGTCTGCCCCGGCCGTTCAGCTTGGTCGTTAGGCCCCACAAGGGCTTGGCGTCGGGCCCTTTCCCGTAGTGCCGGCGGACCACGTCGACCGGCTGGTCGACGCTGGGGTGCGCGCGCCGCGATCAAGCAGAACGGATCAGCGAGCAATAATCGTGTCAGCGACGGCCAATATTTTCTGCGATGAACTCTTCGATTTGAGTGTTGACGTCCTTCCACACATCCATCGCCGCCCTAAGCTGCGCATCTTCTTCCGGCAGCGGAGCGTCTCGGGACGTGCCTGCAGCAATGGCAGCGAGCTTCTTGAGAATCGGTGCCAGCGCTTCATCGAGAACTTTTCTCGCAGCCGTCGCTTCGGCGGAAAGTTGACGCCATTTTTCCTCTGTCTTCACCATCGTTTCGCTTTCCTACCTCCGCAACGGCACCGGCGTGTAGATTAACGTACCGAAGTGCGCACGGTCGGCCGATGCCTGCACGTAGGCTCGCTATCACTGCATCAAGGGGATCTTGCTCGCAGTCGCATCGAGGTCGGCGCGCATGCGGCGGAGCATGTCGTCGATCGTCGACGTGGACCCGGGGGCGTAATAGGCGAAGTAATCAGCGGCCACGTCCTCGGCGACCTGGCCGAGGATCCAAGTCCCAGCGGCGAGCATCGGCGTGAACTCGGGAAAGTGCCCATCAGCGGCCATGAAATATAGGAACCGGTCATTACAATGGTGCGGCGCAATGAATTGAATGGTGCGCACGACCTTGACCGGGGGCGAAGGCAGATCGCGGGCGAGTGCCTCCTGCAATGCATCGAGCAACGAATGGCCGATCCGCGCGTTAAGATCGCCGGGCGTCACGCCCTTCGCCCGCAGGAACGACTTCAACGCGAACTCGATCCCCTGAGCGGCCAGATGGTAGTGGGCCTGCGACTCGTTGCACGTGATTCGCACATGATCACACAGTCCTTGCGCAGCTTTCAGATAATCGTTGCCGTAACGCCACAACGCCAGCGCAGCGGTGCGCCTCGATTCGTCATCAACATGGGTTTCCTGCATCAGTAGTCCTCCTTCGGCACGCTTAGAATTCGCAACATGAACCCCGGGGCACGGAGCTCCAACCGGGTTTGGTTTCCATTGCCGAGGTGAAGTTCCCTATAGATCGCATGGAGATCGCCGCCTCCCCGGTACAACAGGTTGTGGTGGCGCGCAGCCGAAACCGCACTATGAGCGAGCCGCGCGGATATAAGCCTCCTGCGGCGCGTGCATAAGTCGCCAGAGAACTTCGCAAGGTTTTGTGTACGCTACCGGACAGACCCAGTTTGCGACATGGAGTAAACAATTTCAAGGGGAACCGTAAGAAAACGGGGTGATCCGTGGAACGCGTCGTCGTGAAAATAAGCGAACTCGACCAACTCGTACGCGACGAGCTCGACAGGGTCGAGAGCGCCAGGGACTTTGGAGTTGCTCTTTGGCGCCAGAAGCTGGATGAAAACGGCGCTAACTGGGACGCTCACATCAAGCGTCTCCGGGGCACCGGTTCGTCGGACGGAACATGGCGGAACGTCGTGCCAAAACTGCGCGCGGCGTTCAATCTCGACGACGAAACCGCGTGACGCCGCTCATCCCGCAGCGTGCGCGCAACCTCTGCGATAGCTTGACGATCTGGCGTTTCCCCGCAGTTTCTCTCCCTGCGTGAACAGGGTGGGGTCCGCGGCCGGAGACACGTGTCGGATTCGATTCCCGCTGGCTCCGCCAAACCCAGCCATGACGGCCGCTTTCTCGGGACCGTTCTTGTTTTTCTGTCATAGTGTCGGGATGTGATCGCGCCATGTACAGGCGCATACACGCGGGTCCGTGCACACTAGCTGCTGAAACCGTTCGAGAGCGTGCAAGCGCGGCGATGCCCCAGGCCACTTCACGGTAGGCGGCTTACTGTGCCGCACACCATCGACTAACAGCGCCGCGCCTAAGAAGCGCTGTGCTCACACAACGGAACAACATGCCGGATCGCCTCCGGGAGGGACGGTCCACGTGGATTGCGCGTAAGGGCGCAGCCACGCTTTTGAGCATTAGCGCACCGCTTGGCGCGCTTCGTGCCGCGTCCGGCTGCGTTGCGGCATCCGTTGTAAACGCGGCGCACCTGGTCACGATGGTCGCCGCGCTTGCCGTGTGCGTGGTGAGTTCGGCCAGCGCCGATCCTTTTCCTCCGTTCTGGGGATCGGCTGCCGTTCACTATCCGCCGGTCGCATGGCCCACCGAGCCCGCGGACCCCAGACAATGCGGGACGAATTGCGGCGAGTGGCTGCCCTACACGCGGTTCCAGAACGACATTGCGGATCCCCGCACCCAGGATCCCTCCAACGGCGGCACGGCGCCGCAGAACTACGTCAATATCTCGTCGTCCTGCATCGACAAGACGTTCCCAAGCATCTACTACGCCTTGCGCCAGGGCGCGGCGGCCAATGGCAGCCAGGACGTCATCATGTTCCGCTGGCGCGTCGAGCAGATCGCCAACAACTACGCCACCGGACCGTCGCCTGGAACGTACGGCGCCTCGGATCCATGGAGCTCGGCGCTGTGGAGCGTGCTCTTCGACGTCAACGGCGACGGCTTTATCGATCTGGCCGCGCATCTCGACGGCTCGTCCGGATCGCCGTCAGCCGCCGTCGATCGCCTGGTCGGCATCTGGAGCAAGTTGCCGACGCAATCACTCGATTACATTGGCGACCCAACCAACGTAAAGCTGCTCGGGCACAACCCGACGGCATTCGTCGATCCCGGAACCAGCCGCATCCTGAACTTCCAGGACACGGTTACGCCCTCGGCCAACTGGCCCAACGGCGCCGCCGAGACGCGCTGGGACTACGGCACGACGCGCTCGAAGGTCGTCACGACCAGCCCGTGCAACGAATACTTCGTCGATTACCAGATCCCCGTGCCGATGCTCGACGCCTCCAGTCTGGGCGGACCGAAGATCACGCGCAGCACGCCGATCTCGATGCTGTTCTGCACGGCCAACAGCCTCAACAACCCGTTCCAGAAGGATTGCGCCCTCAATCGCAATTGGATCGGTGCGAGCGGCCAGCCCGGGCCGTTCGGCGATTACATCTCGTTCAACCAGTCAGCGCCATACGCGCAGCCGATCGTCTCCAGTGTGACGGCCTCGGCGCCCACGAGCTGTCCCGGCAGCTACAACCTCTCGGCCACGGTTCAGGACACGCTGGCGGTCGTCAATGGAACCATCGTGCCGTCGGTCAAGGCGGTGCGCTTCCATTACTACTACGACACGAACGGCAACGGGCTCGCGGACGATGGCGGCGCATGGACCTTTGCCGCCAACGCGACGCTGAAGACGGGCACGCTCAACACGTGGCTCGCGACCTGGGACGCAACCTCGCTCGCTAAGGGCCAATACCTGATTGGCGTACAGGCGGTCGACGACAACACGAAGGTCGACGACAGCATGACACCGACCGGCATCGACAACCGCACCTTCTCCTACGTCGCGGGTGACGCGCAAAACCGCATCAACGTTGGCGGCGTCGCATACGTCACGCTGCCCGCGCACTCGCCGCCGCAAACACCCACGGCGAGCGAGAACTGGTGGGGCAACCCCAGCGTGACCGGAACGCAGACCGCGCTGGTCGGTGTCGCGAACAATGCGTGCGGCGTTGCGCCGACGCTGGCGAAGTCGGCGAACGTGAGCAACGTGGCGCCGTCGGGCGCGGTCGACTTCACGCTGACCCTCAGCAATTCGTTGCCGAGCGCCATCACGGTCAGCCAGATAAGCGACTCCCTGCCGGCGGGATTCACCTTCGGCAGCACCCTGGGTGGAAGCATGGTGCCGACGACCTCGCCGTCCAGCGGTGCGAGCGGCACGGTGACATGGACGTTCGCGCCGCCGATCTCCATTCCGGCCGCGAGCAGCGGCACGCTGCAGTTCCGTACGAGCGCGTCGGCCACCGCCGGCAACTACAACAACACGGCCACTGCAACGACCAGCTTCGGCGCGATCACCAGCGCGCCGGCGGCGGTGGCGGTGGACAGCGCGCGTCTGTCTCTGGCCAAGACGCCGAGCACCTACAGCATCAATCCGGACGGCACGACCCAACTCATCTACACCTTCGCCTACTCGAACGCGTCGAGCGTGAGCGTTACCGGTGCGCAGCTCTCGGATGTGTTGCCGGCTGGCGTGAGCTTCGTCGGGTGCAGCGGCGGCACGAGCTGTGGCAACAGCGGCGGTACGGTGACATGGACCCTTGGGTCGCTCGCAGGCGGCGCGTCTGGCACCGCGACGCTTGGCGTCACGGTCAACGTGGGCTACGCGAATACCTCGCTGGTCAACAGCGCGATGCTGACCGCCAGCGATCCGGCCGGGAACCCGGTCACGACAACCGCCAGCAGCACGATCGCAGTGAACCAGCCGGCGCCGACGGCGCCCGCGTTCACGCTGACGAAATCGGCCAATGTCACCCAGGACGCGCCCGGTGGGTCCGTGACGTGGACGCTTGCATACAGCAACTATGGAACGGCCGGCGCCACCGGCGTGACGATCACCGACACGCTGCCTGCCGGCTTCACGTACGTGAGCTGCGCCGGCGGCACCTCGTGCAGCAATACGAGCGGGACGATTACCTGGAACGTCGGCGCGGTTGCCGCCGGTGCGAGCGGTACTGTCACCGTCACCGCGACGGCGGCCAACCCGTTCACTTCGCCGAACCCGGCGGTCAACAACGCGAGCGTCAACTGGATGCAGAACATCGGCGCGCCGATCGCCGCGAGCGCGCAGGTCGGGATCACGGGCCAGGCGTGCAGCACTTATTACTTCCGCAAGACCACGGGCGCGGTCGGTTTCGACGGCACGAAGCAACTTGCGACTACCGTGCCGGTGCCGCAGGTATCGGACGTGGGCGGGAGCACGACGATCACAGTACCGGGCGGCGCGAACAACTATTCGGCGACGGTGCTGAGCTTTTACCAGGATCCCGCAGCCGTTTCCGACGTCGTACTGAGCGGAAACACGCTGACGACGAACATGTACCTGGACCGCAACGCCGGACCGGGCATCACCATCCGCACGACGGTTTACGACTACAACTCCACGACTGGTGCGCGCGTGCAACTGGGCCAGGGAACGCAATCATTCACGGGCAGCGCGACGGGACTTCTCACCTTCACGACCGTGCTCAGCGGAACGCTGTCGAACAACCATCGTCTGCTCTGGACGTACGAGGCGACGTCGAACAATGTGCAGTCGACGAGCCTGCTGTTCCAGTACGACGGGACGGTTCCCAACAGCATCAGCGACACGACCCCGCCCATCTCGACTACCTTTGCCAACTCGCGTGCCGACTTCTGCGTGACGCCGCCCGCCAACCTCACGCTGGCGAAGACCGTCGACCAGGCGAGTGTCACCGGCGGCGTGTTCACCGCGATCCAGTACACGCTCACGTTCGCCAACACCGGCCAGACCAAGGCCACCGGTACGCAGGTGATCGACACGCTGCCTGCCGGCGTGACCTTCGGCAGCGCGACGCTCAACGGTTCGGCCGTCACGCCGGGGCAGAGCGGGCAACAGCTCACGTTCGCCAACGTGAAATCGTCGTCCGACGCCGTTGCCGGCGAAGTCAGCGCCGGTGCTTCGGGGAAGATTGTCATCAACGCCACGGTCGGCACCGGCGCTTCCGGCTCGCTCGTGAACACCGCGAGCGTCAGCAGCACACAGACGAGCGCGGTCAACGCCATGGCGACGACGACGGTGATCAACCCGGGCGGCGGCGGCACGCCGGCGCTGGCGATCAGCCTCACCGCGGACCGATCGACGGCGCAGCCTGGCGATACGGTCACGTACTCCGTGACGGTGGTGAACATCGGCACGGCGAGCGCCAACGCGGTACAGCTCAGCGACGTATTGCCGGTGTCCAGCTATTACACCTTTGGCGTGTGCAGCGGCGGGTGCATCAACTCGAGCGGCACGCTGACCTGGAACGCTGGCACGCTGGCTGTCGGCGCCTCGGCGACGTACACCTTCACCATGATCGCCGGCGGCACAG
>Ga0193751_1002623_pt1 | contig 10832 bp, 7 predicted proteins | sample L1c2metaG_FD_143050 | JGI IMG/M metagenome (GOLD analysis project Ga0193751, IMG submission 143050) | Soil microbial communities from a riparian zone of the East river system, Colorado, United States - L1c2 | ecosystem: Environmental > Terrestrial > Soil > Riparian zone | place: USA: East River...
ACCCCGAGGGGTGGAACGAGTCGATGAGTGTAATTGATTCCATAACAATGTCGGCTCCCGCGCCCGAGTAGACTTCGGTGGTGCCAACCAACCAAAGAAGCTCGGGAGAAAGGAGCCGAACATGATGATTATAGGTTGTGACTACCACCCGGGTTTCCAACAAATTGCGCTTGTGGATACCGATACGGGAGAACTGCAAGAGCGGCGGCTGCAACACCGCGAGGAGGCGGAGAAGTTCTACCGCGATCTCGCGGCCCAGGGAGTGAAGGTGCGTGTAGGAATGGAAGCCAGTGGGCATGCGCGCTGGTTTGAACGGCTGCTGGCGGAGCTGAACTTCGAGTTGTGGATCGGGGACGCCGCTGAGATTCGTACCAAGCGAGTACGCAAACAGAAGACCGATCGCCAGGATGCCCAGCTGATTCTGCGATTGATGGTGGAAGATCGCTTTCCGCGGATCTGGGTACCGAGTTGGGAGAATCGCGATCTGCGGCAACTGCTGTGGCACCGGCACCGGATGGTGCAGGCGCGCACGCGAATCATGAACCAATTGCAAGCGGTGGCGCTCAACGAGGGTCTGCGCTGCAAGAAGAGGCTGTGGCGGGAAGCGGGACGGGAGCAGTTGGAGGCGTTTCCGTTAGCGCCGTGGGCGAGCCGGCGGCGACGCGATCTGCTGGAACTGCTGGACCGACTGAGCCCGACGATCGCGGAACTGACGCAAACCATCGAGCAGGAAGCGGAGAAATGTCCTGAGGCGCGACGGTTGCGGACGCATCCCGGAGTCGGTTCGCTGACGGCGCTGGCTTTTGTGCTGATCATTGGGAGAGCGGAACGGTTTCAGTGTGGCAAGCAGATCGCGAGCTATCTGGGACTGGTGCCGTTGGAGGAGTCGAGCGGGAATCGGCGGCGGCTGGGACACATCACCAAACAAGGGAACGCGCTGCTGCGTTTCCTGCTGGTGGAGGCGGCGCAGGTGACGGTGCGGAGCATCCCAGAGTGGCGCAATAAGTATTTCCACCTGGCGATGCGACGCGGGCGGAAGATTGCCAAGGTCGCCATGGCCCGCAGGTTAGCGGTTCAGATGTTCTGGATGTGGCGCAAGGGATGGGATTACGAGCAAGTAAGAAAGTTCGGTTCGCACGCGGGACAGCCCGGAAATCGCGATGGTGTGCACTCGAACACCGAGTAATTGATTGGGCGTCCCGCTCCCTTTTACTGGGGAGTCTGAAGTAGTAATCATGATCGAGGTTGCGACCGAAGAGATGCATGGGTCGGACTGAGTTCCAGACCTGAATACTGATTGCGAGCGAGCTTTGGTTGGATCGGCACATCTTCAACGAGAGCGAAATGGCGCTCCTCTACGAGTGCACGGGTAGGTACGCTCAAAAGGGGCTTGACACTGCCGACATTGTTAGAGACGCGATTTTTCGTCAACTGCGAAGCGAATTTCTTAAACTTGGGACCGATGTGCTAGTTTGCAGTCCGGCACAACGTTAAGGATGGGACAGAAGAGATCGGGCCCGAATTGCCTGAACCGTCCTCGCCAACGTTTCAATAACGATGGCCGGCTTATAAAGATGAATTTCGTGTCCACTTCCATTAGCAGTGACGTGGATGCTATTGGAGCTAAGAAAATCGAGACGCGGGACTGCTTCGTCATGACTGTGCAGTTCGGACTCAGGCGCTGAAGGTTCGCTCGATATTACGACGACCGGAAGTGACCCAAGCGGGTATTTTCTGGCGTCTGTTTCGGCGAACTCCTTGAGAAACTCCTTTCGCCAGGACAATGTGGAATCGGGCTTTTCTTTAGTCGGTTCCCACGTTTGCCATAGCTTTATATCGAGCCACAAACGCACGGCCCGCAAATCCGGCGGGAGTCGGTCGAAGGGGTCATCCTCGCTGGTTGGCGCAGGGCCTTTGTCGGACGCAGCCAGCGGGAACGTCGAACGTATTTGCTCTTCCGTCAGTTCCCAAATCAGGCCGGGTTTGCCTTTCACCAGTCTGCCGATCCGATTGCTACTATTGGAGAAAACCAATCCGGCGACTTCTTTCGGAAATGCACGTTGGTAAGCCTGAATGCATATGCCTCCTACCGAGGCACCCACCAATAGATATGGACCCTTTTCTCCGCCGTTCTTGAGGAGTATGTGTAAATCAGAAATCGTTTGCTCTACGGTTTCGTCCGCAGGTCCCGGATCGCTCCAGGCTAGACCAGCCCGGTCGTAGGAACATACTCTCGTATCTTGCGCCACTTTCGGTTGCACGAGCGCCCAGTCGATGGAGAACGCCCCTCCACCGGCCATCAAGATGACGGTTGGACCTCCCTTGCCGGTGCAATACAAGTGCAGCTTGCGACCGCCGATGTCTATAAGACTGCCAGGAGGCGGAGACTGTTGAGGCCTTTGCCGACAGGCCTGCACCTCAATAGCTAACACTACGATTACGGCAAGGTAGCCTCGCATGTTTTCAGCTCCAATTTCGTCAAGCCTTCGATTAAATTTCAGAACGTAACACTCTTCATATCCATAACGCGAGATGGGTAGCTGTGGTTAACAGCGATTACGCTTAAAACCCGTTCATGGCCAAAGCAAAAGAAAAAGAGGAGCACGCTTCCGCGTGCTCCTCGCATTTTTCTCAATTCCTGATCAGTACTGGGGCACCGTGTCGTGCGAAGCAATCTGATCATAGGGCACGTTGGGGGGAATGTTGTAACGGGCCATGATGTCCTGCATCCTTCGCGTGTCTTTCTCGATATCGTCGCGGTCGCCCTTGCGGCTATCGTTTACCCACTTCGAATAGGCCTTATCGAACTCGCGCTGATCGTCGAGAGAGAGCCTCGTCTGGGCGTACGCGCTTTGGCCTGACATCGGCTGGCCGTACCCGGGATAGGCGCCACGCGTAACCAGCTGATCATAGGGAACAGTCGACGGGATGTTGTTGCGCGCCATGATGTCCTGCATATGGTCGGCGTCGCGAGCCGCGTCCGGCCGGTCATTCCGGCGGTTGTCGTCCACCCATTGCGAGTAATAGCGGTCGAAATCGCGCTGATCGTCAGGCGAGAGCCGACCGTACGCTGCAGTCGGCGCATATCGGCGTTCCTCGTATCCGCCCGGAGCCACGTATCCCGTGCTGGCTACCTGATCAAAAGGCACGTCGACAGGAATGTTATTGCGCGCCATGATCTCCTGCATCTTCCGGACATCCCTGTCGATGTCGTTGTGGTCGTTCTTGCGCGTATCGTTCACCCACTTCGTGTAGTACTTGTCGAACTCTTTCTGGTCGTCCGGGGGAAGCTGTCTCGCATACGAACGCGCGGGATACGCATTGCCCGTGCTGGCGATCCGGTCATACGGAACATTGGCGGGAATGCCGCCGCGAGCCATGATTTCCTGCATCTTGCGCACGTCTTTGGCAATATCATCCCGATCATTCTTGCGGGTATCGTTCACCCATTTTGTGTAAGCTTTATCGAAATCTTTCTGGTCGTCCGGCGAAAGCCGGCCGGACTGGCAAACCGCAGGCAGCACCAGCAGCGCGGATAGCAGCGCCATCATCTGTAAAATTCTCTTCATGGTAGGACCTCCGATAAATTTTCCGGACGAAGCGGGGCGCATACCACTTCAGGGCCCACGTTTCAGATGACCGAAGCGCGGCTTCTTGTTGGCTGGAAACCTGACATTCAGGAATACATTGGCTTCCCACGGAAACCGCCTATTTTCAATTGCATGGGGCGATGCGGTTGATTCGCTGGCGGTCCACCACGAATTGAATAGTCTTGGAGACGAAAGCTCCCTTGGAGTTACTCCCTTTCCCCTATTGACTCCAAGCGTCCTTTAGAAAATCGTTTTACTAAGTTCCGCTTCCTTGTGCAATAATTCCTCCGCACCATCCGCACCGGCAGAATGCCTCTGCGGAAATTCACCCCGCAGCACTTGTGAGGACGGAAAATTTCATGGCCAAAAATCCCCTGACTCGTCGTCAATTCATCCACGTCGGTACTGGCGCCATTGCCGCCACAACCGTCGCGAAGAATATTCTGCAACCGCACTTACTCTCCGCGAGAGCTCGCCCGGTCCCGCCTAGCGATACCGTGCGCTTCGCCTCCATCGGCACCGGCATTCGTGGATGCGAGCATCTCCAGGCTTCTCTCGACGTCCCCGGCATTCAGTGCGTCGCCGTCTGCGACTTATATGACAGCCGCCACCTCGCCGCGCAGGAAGCCGTAAAAAATCCCAGCGTTCCTGCCACCCGAGACTATCGCAGCGTCCTCGACCGCAAAGATGTCGACTCCGTCCTCATCGCCACCATGGACCACCAGCATCGCCACATCTTCGAGGACGCCTGCGCCGCCGGCAAAGACGTCTACTGCGAAAAGCCCATGTCGCACACTGTCGAAGACGGATTCTCCATGGTCGAAGCCGCGCACAAAAACAATCGCATGGTCGCCGTCGGCAGCCAGCGCGTCAGTTCGGTCGCCGTCGGCAGCCAGCGCGTCAGTTCGGTCCTTTACGCCAAAGCCAAAGAGATTTACGATTCCGGCAAATTGGGCGAAGTCTTTTCCATCAACGCCTATTGGGACCGCAATTCTCCCAGCGGCGCCTGGGTCTATCCCATTCCGCCCGATGCCAGTGAAAAAACTATCGACTGGAACGCCTTCCTCGGCAACGCGACCAAGCGCGCTTTCGATCCCGTCCGCTTCTTCCGCTGGCGCTGCTACACCGATTACGGCGAAGGACTGGGCGGAGACCTCTTCGTACACCTGATTTCCGGAATCCACTTCATCACCAGCACCAAAGAGCCCGCGCAGCGCGCCCAATCCAGCGGAGGTCTCTACCACTTCAAAGATGGCCGCGAGTTCCCCGACCTGATCGAAACGCTCTACGACTATCCCAACTTCCGCGTCACCCTGCGCTGCAACCTGAATAACGACGGCGGCGAGTTTATCGGCTTCTACGGCACCAAGGGCACCATGATCATCAAGGACTCGACTCTCAGCTACCGCCCGCAGGACACCCGTCCCGAGCCCGAAGGCTACTCCATTTTTGGTTGGCCAAAAGAGCTCCGTGACCAGTATCTGCAGAAATGGCACCAGGACCATCCGCAACCCGAGGCCTTAAAGTTCAAGGTCGACGACGAAGAAGAATCCTATGCCGCGCCTCCCGGATACAGCGACACCGTCGATCACCAGGCCAACTTCTACAACGCCGTGCGTACGCGAAAGCCGGTCGTCGAGAATGAAGTCTTCGGCAACAACGCCGCCATCGGCTGCCACCTGGCCAACTTCGCCTACTTCAACAAATCAGTAGCCGTCTGGGACGCATCCGCCAAAAAGATAGTAAAAGCCTAACCCGCACACGGAGGGACAGCCGCCTCGGCTGTCCCTTTTTTAGCTCCGGGTTTCGTAGAGACGTTGCTTGCAACGTCTCTCTCAACATCACTCGCAATGCCGTCGGCAAAGACGTAGCAAGCTTCGTCTCTACGGCTGCTTCTTCGCCGGTAAATATTTCTTCTCCACCGAAGCCACCACCACATAATTCGGATCCACCATCTCGTTCAAATGAACCTTCGCGACTTTCGATAGCAACTCGTAAGCGTCGAGTTCCGACAGCCCATAGTCCTTATGAATCCAGTGCACCAGTTCGGTCAACGCGATGCGCGCCGCATCTTCCAGCGGACGATATGCGCCCACGGTCATGATGGCGTCGTCATTTTCGAACTGGGGCCATTCAATCCTCCGACCCTTGATCACGCTCAACTGCACCCGCGCCTTGAGCGGCACCTCGATCGCCGATCCTGCTGCTTCTCCGTCGCCCATGGCCGCGTGACCGTCGCCAATGTAGAACAGCCCGCCCTTTACATTCACCGGAAAGTACACGGTATTGCCCGCGCTGGCTTCGGGAGAATCCATATTCCCGCCAAACTCTGCCGGAACAATCGAACTTCGAGCCTCGCCATTCGGCGGAGCTACGCCAATACATCCAAAGAACGGATGCATCGGAATCTTCACCGAGAAATCCGAATCCAGCGCCTTGAACGTAGCAGTATTCCCCGCGTGATCGATGTGATAAAACCAAACTCGCTCCGGCAGCGGCGACGCTTCCAGCATCGGCGTATAGTGCGACGAATTAATCGACCCGAACCCCGGTGAGAACGCGCCCACGCCAGTGTCTCCATCCACCTGCAGGTCGAGAATCTTCACCGCCAGCGTGTCCCCCGGCTCCGCCCCCTCCACATAAAACGGTCCCGCCAGCGGATTGTCGCCCTTGGCCATGCTGAGCGTGTCCCCCGGCTTCTTCAGCCCGTTTCCAAAACAGTCCAGCGTATTCGTATCCAGAATATCCCCCGACTTCAAATGCAAAACAGGTTCAGCCGTAGCAAAAAGATATTTCACATTGGCATTGGTAGTGGTGTAATGCACGACAGTCTGCGCCAGAGCCGAACCAGAAAGCAGCACAACCGCAAGTATGCGAGGAATCAAGGCAGAACCTCCCGGAGATTTAATTTGCGAAACTCTAACGACATTCAAAAAACTCGTCGATTGTCATTCTGAGCGAAGCGAAGAACCCCTGCAAGTTCTTCAGCACCTGCGGCCTCGCAAGGATTTTCCATCACGACGGTTTCTGGTCTTCCCTCGTGCATCATTTCCGTCGCTCTGCTATTATCCCCGGGTCCCCAGGGAAACACCTCTCGCCCAGGAGTGCGACCATGTCAATTTTTCTCTTCTGGCCTTCACGCATGGTAATGCGTCCCAATATTTTCTTCGCTGCGCTCTGCCTTTTCGCATCGTGCTTGACCCACCTTTCGCAAGCCCAATCCGCTCCGCCCGCCACCGAGCGCCAGGACGTAACCGAGACCTTCTTCGGACAAACCCTCACCGATCCGTATCGTTGGCTGGAAAACTGGCGCGAGGGCAAAGCCGCCGACTGGCTCAAAGTGCAAGACACCTACACTCGGTCCGCCCTCACCAGCATCCCCGGACGCGAAAAGTTTCTCGCCCGCGTCAAAGCGCTCGACACAGCCAGCACGCGCGTGCGCAACGCTCAAGTATGGGGCGGAAAGGTGTTCTATCTCAAAGCGGATCCCACGGCCGACAACGTGAAACTTTACGTGAAAGAGGGCAACTCGCCCGAGCGCTTGCTGCTCGATCCCGAACTCCTGACCAAAGACGGCGTCCACTCCTCCATCGACTACTACCAGCCGTCGCTCGATGGCGTTCTGGTAGCCTACGGAATTTCTCCCGGCGGTTCGGAGAACAGCGTCATTCACATTATCGAGACCGCCACGGGAAAAACGATGCCCGACGCCATCGATCGCGCCCGCTTTGGCGGCGTCTCCTGGCTGCCGGACAACAAGTCTTTCTTGTACAACCGCCTGCAGAAGCTCACGCCCGACATGCCCCGTACCGCCTTCGAGCAGCGCAGCCGCGTATACGTCCACGAACTCGGCCACGATCCCGAGCAGGATCGCTTCGTTTTCGGATATGGCTACTCGCCGGACGTGAAGATCGAGGATAACGATCTCAGCTTCGCCTCCTACACCCCAGGGTCGCCTTATATTCTGGGAGTCCTGGCCCACGGAACGCAAAACGAGGCCACTGCCTATTACATTGCGATCGATCAGCTCAATGCCCAGCACATTGTCTGGAAGAAGCTCTTCGACGTGGATGCCGCCATCACCAATCTTTCGCTGCACAACGACGACATTTACCTGCTGACTCACAAGAACAAGCCGCGCTACGAAGTGACGCGAACCAGCCTCAAGAATCCCGACGTAGCGCACGCCACTGTCGTCATCCCCGCAAGTGAAGTCGTCATTCAGGAAGCGGATGTCGCCAGCGATGGCATCTACATTCGCGATCTCGACGGCGGCATCGGCCGGATGCGCCGTCTCTCGTTCGACGGAAAAATTGAGCCCATCTCCGCCGGCAAAGGCCTCTCCGTGTCTGAGATTTCCGCGACTCCGACCGAACCCGGCGCGCTCGTCCACGTCGTTTCCTGGACCACGTCGCCGACTTTCTTGCGCTACGACCCCAAGTCCAAGGCCGCAACAGAAACCGGGATTCAACCACCTATACCCATCGACACCTCCGCGTACGAAGCGGAAGAAGTGAAGGCCAAGAGTGCCGACGGAACCATGATTCCGCTTTCCATCATCCACTCCAAAAACCTCGCGCACGATGGCAACCGTCCCACTCACCTGATCGGTTATGGCGCATACGGTATTTCGTTTGACGCCCATTTCGATCCGGTCTGGCTGGCATGGCTGGAGCGTGGAGGCGTGATCGCCATAGCGCACGTGCGCGGCGGTGGAGAATACGGCGAGGAGTGGTATCGCGCCGGCTACAAACTCACCAAGCAGCACACCATCGACGATTTCATCGCCAGCGCCCAATACCTCATCGAACACAAATACACCAGCCCGCAGCGCCTTTCCGGGGAAGGCACCAGCGCCGGCGGCATTCTGATTGGCGGCGCCGTCACGCAACGTCCCGATCTGTTCGCCGGAGCGCTGATCCGCGTCGGTTGTTCCAACGCAACCCGCATGGAATTCACTCCCAACGGCCCGCCCAACATTGCCGAGTTCGGCTCGGTCACCGATGCCGAAGGCTTCAAGGGTCTCTATGCCATGGACGCCTATCAACACGTCAAAGACGGCACGGCGTATCCCGGCATACTATTAACGGCGGGAATCAATGACCCGCGCGTCTCAATGACCCGCGCGTCGATCCCTCGCAGCCGGCAAAAATGACGGCCCGCTTGCAGTCCGCGACATCAAGCAAGAAACCGGTTCTTCTGCGCGTGGACTACGACGCCGGCCACGGCATGGGCTCAACCCGCGCCCAGCACGACCTGGAGTTCGCCGACGAAATGTCATTCCTCTTGTGGCAATTCGGCGACCCCGACTTCCAACCTCGCGAAGTCGCCAAAGGAAATTAAGGAAAAGAGTTGCCGCGAGGGTGCCCCATCCTAACCGCGTTCTTTGCGGTTAGGGTGGGGGTTTTGATCTCGAATTGAGTCCCGCGGAAAGTTGGATTATTTTGTGTCCCAGCGCGGTTAATGCTCCTTCTTCTTCCGCGCATAAAACCGCCGCACCTTCGCGCGGTTCCCGCATCGCGTCATGTCGCACCAGCGCCGGTGGTGGTTCTTGCTGGTATCCAGAAAAAACCATTCACAAGCCTTCGACGAGCACGCCCGAACATATGTCAACTGATCCGACGCCAGCAAATCGGCCGCCGACCGAGCGATCGGCCAGAGGACACTGTCGAAATCCAGCGGATCGTCGAACCTCCACTTAAAACCGTCTTTCACCCGGACCAAGCGCATGTGTCCTGCCGCCGTCTGAACGTAGCTGTTCAGCTTCGCGAGCGCGAGAGCCGGAACTTCGCGCCGGTTCATGATCGCCCAAAAAACGTCGTGGATGGCCTCGCGCAATTCTCTGCCCCACAGCAAAACTTGTTGCGCGCGCTCCGGATTGGCATAACTGCGCTCGAACAGCCGATCCACCTGGCCCGGTTGCAGCACGCCCGTATCTTCGCCAAAACGGGCGAGATCGATATAACTCTCCAGCAATTCCTTCGGCTTGATGTGACGGTCGTCGAGCGTGTTCACAAAGTCGAGGCACACACTGCCTGCAATCAAATCGAAGCGCGGCGGGCGTCGCCCCGCAATCTTCTCTTCCGTCCTCACTAGATTCCTTCCCAGACTTCGGACGTCGGACCTCGGACTTCAGACCAAACGAGCAAGGTCTGAGTGAGGCCGGTGTCTGAGGTCCGACGTCGGCCTTCTATATTTAACCATTAAAACGGTCTTGACAAGTTAGAATCGATAGCTTATTGTTGTCCTAACCGCTGACGTATCGTTTGAAGGTTAGATGACTGACAGCCTTAAAGCGGCGCAAATCATGGCCCTGATTCGCCGCAGCCAGCTGAAAAATATTGGAGGCAGACCCATGCTCGTGACAACGCCAGAAAAATCCACAACTGATCGCGGTCGCACTTACTCCATCCAACTGGCGCTGGCCTTCGCGGCCATCTATCTGGTCTGGGGATCGACGTATCTCGCCATTCGCTACGCTGTTGAGACTATTCCGCCGCTAGTCACCGCGGGCATTCGACATTCGATCGCAGGCGCAATTATGTTGGCGTGGGCGTGGGCACGCGGCTATCGTCCCACACGCGCGCATTGGATTTCTGGATCCATCGTCGGAGCATTATTCTTTTTCGTCGGTCACGGTTCTCTGCATTGGGCCGAACAATATGTGGGATCGGGGCTGGCGGCGCTGCTGCTCGCCACCGAACCCATGTTCATCCTGCTTCTGGCCTGGTCGATGGGCCAGCAGAAGGTCAGCCGGCTCAGCGCGCTGGGCCTGGGTTTGGGCGCGCTCGGCGTGGCTGTGCTGACCGGCGCCGAGTTGACCGTCAAGGGTTCGAGCTTATTGGCTCTAATGGCCGTGCTCGTCGGTGCGTTCGCCTGGTCGGCCGGAGTAGTGATCTCGCCCAAACTCAAATTGCCTTCCGACGCGCTGGGTCGAACGGCGCTGCCGACCATCTGCGGCGCAGTCATGCTGCTCGTAGCCGCGGAACTGACGGGCGAATTTCACGCGACCCACTGGGCAAACATTTCTTTGAAATCAATCCTGGGCTTGGCTTATCTGATTGTCTTCGGATCCGTGGTCGCGTTCACTGCATACACATGGTTGCTGCAGCGCTGCCCTCCGGCGCTGGTGGCGACGCACACTTACGCGAATCCAGTCGTGGCTGTGTTTCTGGGATGGCTTCTCGCCTCGGAACCGCTGACTATGCGAGTGCTGTTGGCGTCGGTGGCAATCCTGGGAGC
>Ga0193751_1002624_pt1 | contig 10831 bp, 9 predicted proteins | sample L1c2metaG_FD_143050 | JGI IMG/M metagenome (GOLD analysis project Ga0193751, IMG submission 143050) | Soil microbial communities from a riparian zone of the East river system, Colorado, United States - L1c2 | ecosystem: Environmental > Terrestrial > Soil > Riparian zone | place: USA: East River...
TAGTTGCTCATCGAGCATGGGCGTCGCGTCGAGCACCGAGAGAATGTTCTTGATCGTGACCGAAGGTTTGCGGTCGTGCAATTCGACGACGATGCCGGTCATGCGCCGCTGGCGGAATTGGACCAGTACACGCCCGCCGACGACTGGCACGGCTTCCGCGGGAACACGGTAGGTGAAGAGCGTGTCCAACGGCATGGGGACGGCGACGTCACAGAAGTCGGACATTGTTGGAAGGATAAATCAGATAAGTCTGGACAGGGGAAAGCTCGCGGGTAAAGAGTTTTCGCTTGTAGGGATGCTTCGACTTCGTCGATCATTCGCATTGCGAACGATCTACTGCGCTCAGCATGACAATTCCGTTGGGACTTACTCATCTTTCTTGGGAGGATTGAGTCCCAAGAATTTCATGACCATCTGTAAGTCTTTCCAAGCTTCGCCTTTCTGCCGGGGATCGCGTAGAAGGAAGGCGGGATGGTACGTTGCCGCGAGTTTCGTCCCCTGCCAGGAAGCATCCCCGCTCGCGCCTGACGGGATGAAATCGTAAAAGCGGCCACGAAGCTCGGACATAGGCGCGTTAATGGCCAGCAGGTTTTTCGCCGCTACCGCGCCCAGCGCGACGATCACTTTGGGCTTGATTACGGCAATCTGTCGCATCAGAAATGGCGAGCAAGTCTCACACTCGTCGCGCTCTGGAGTGCGATTGCCCGGAGGACGGCATTTCACGATATTCGCAATGTAGACATCCTCGCGGCGGATGCCCATGGCTTTGATCATGTTGTTGAGCAACTGCCCGGCTCGTCCCACGAAGGGCTCACCCTGCGTGTCTTCGTCGGCGCCGGGGCCCTCGCCCACGAACATCAAATCGGCTTGCGGATTGCCCACCCCGAAGACGATTTGCTTTCGACCCTGCTTGTGGAGTTTGCAGCGCGTGCAGTCGCCCAGATCTTCGCGGATGAGTTTGAGGGCTGCTATGGGATCGGTTACGCCCTGCTCTAAATGCGAAGTCAGCACTGGCAGAATGTCTGCGGGCTTTGCAACTACGGAAGATTTTCTTGCGGGCATTTCCTCTCGCAATTCCTGGGATGTAGAAGACCGATCGTCGACTTCGGGAACGGCCGTTGAGACGCCGAGTGGCGGCTCGCGCCGGTAAAAATCGTAAATGCCCATCTCGTGGCAGTAACGAATACGTTCGGCGAGCGCACGCCGCAGATCAGGGTCAAGAACAGATGGCATGGATGCCGTCATTATAGCGTGGCACGGGACTGGACCTGCGGTGAGGCAGGGATCCTTCGACTGCGCCAGTCCTCGCTTCGCGACGGACTGGCCTCGCTCAGGATGACAACTCAGGCTTTTACTGGCGATTTGCGGTGTTGGCGCAGACGCACGATCTGGTCGAGGACGCGCTGGGCGACTTCCCACTTCGTGGTTTCTGGGACTTCCACAACTTCGTCGCGACTGATGATGGTAACCGCATTGCGGTCGGAATCGAAGCCCACGCCTTCTCGCGAAACGTCGTTGACTACGATGGCGTCGAGATTCTTCGATACTAATTTCTGGCGCGCATTCTCCAGAACGTTTTCTGTTTCAGCGGCGAAGCCCACAACAATCTGCGCATTCTTTTTGAGAGAAAGTTCCTTCAGAATGTCGGGAGTGGGTTCGAGTTCGAGAGTCATCGCGCCCTTGCGTTTGATTTTCTGGGGCGCCGCGGCCTTAGGACGATAATCCGAAACGGCGGCGGTCTTGATTACGACGCTGGCCTGAGGAAGGAGTTTGAGGATCGCGTCCCGCATTTCTTCGGTAGACTCAACCTGAGTTACTTCGGCGGCTCCGGGTGGGGTGAGTGATGTTGGCCCACTGACCAGAAGTACGCGCGCTCCGCGGCGCACAGCAGCTTCGGCAAGAGCGTAGCCCATGCGCCCGCTGGAGCGATTCGTAAGATAGCGCACAGGATCGATCTTTTCGCGGGTAGGCCCGGCCGTGATCAGGATGGTTTCACCCTTCAAGTCCTGGGACGCACCGAGCGCCTCCATCACCGCGGCAACGATGGCTTCATTTTCCGCAAGCCTGCCCGGGCCTGTCATTCCGCACGCGAGATAGCCTGCGTCCGGCTCCACAATTTTCACACCCCGCTGCCGCAGAATTTGCAGGTTCGCCTGCGTTGCCGCGTGATTCCACATGTTGACGTTCATCGCGGGAGCCACGACAACGGGAGCCGTAGTGGCGAGATAAAGTGAGGTCAAAAAGTCGCTGGCGATTCCCTGGGCGAAGTGAGCCAGAACGTCCGCCGTCGCCGGCGCAACCAGAAGCGCGTCGATGGATTGCGCTACCGCTATGTGCTCGATCGCGGAATCGATGTTGGGTTCCTGCTCGTGCTGTTGTTCACCGGGCGCGAACATGCCGGTAATGACTTTCTCTCCTGAGAGGGCGGCAAAGGTGAGGGGACGTACAAACTCCTGGGCGGCGCGCGTCATCACGACTTGCACCCGGATGCCACGATCCTGCAGCAGGCGGACAATCTCCGCCGCCTTGTAGGCCGCGATTCCTCCGGTGACACCGAGCGCAATCTTCATTGAATTGTTGATTGTTGATTTTTGATTGTTGATTCAAGCGAATCGATGCCGAGCCTGGGATGAAATCAGCAGTCAGCAATCAGCAATCACGAAATCAACAATGTCTTCAGTCTTGTCCCAGAGCCTTGTCGAGCGCTTCTTCTGCCTGCTCGGCGGCGGTACGGGTTTCTGGAATCTCCCACTTCACCTTACCGGCGCGGATTTCATCCTGCGCGATGCGGCATGGCTTGCGGGAATTTGTGTCAACCACCGGCGGCGCACCCGACTGCAATTGCCGCGCCCGCCGCGCTGCCACCAGGATGTATCGGTAGTTGCTGTCAAAGCCTTCGATCAACTTCATTGGGACTCTCCCTTAGAAAACAGGTTCGAAGTTTAACCACTGCCAAGCGTCGAACATTGAATTTCGAACATTGCGTTTCGAACATTGCCTTCGAACGCATTCCACAGAACACGGTCAACTCTCAGGCTGTCCCGTTCGATTCTGTGCACGCCCTCCAATGCCATTCTGGAGTCTATGAAATGATACCGCGAAATCTAAGGATGTGCTGGAGGTGAAGGGTTACCAAAGGAGTCGAGGATCGGCCCGATGCGGTCCCGGACATTTGCCAGTCGGTGGCGGTCGGCCGATTCCACGATTTTTTGTTCGTCAACCGACAAAGACCGGCCCGACCGCCGCAGGCGTTCCGCCAGAACGATTGCCTGTAGACTCTCGATCGACTCCTCAAGATCGTCATTAATCAAAATGTAGTCGTACTTGTCGTAGTTTCCAATCTCACGAGTAGCCGTGACCAAGCGCCGGGCGATGACCTCTTCGGCGTCTTCACTCCGCTTACGCAGGCGCCACTCCAGAGTCTTACGGTCCGGAGGCAGCACAAAAATACTGACAGCTTCGGGCAGCTTGCGCTTCATCTGCTCGGCCCCTTGCACGTCGATGTCGAGCAAGAGGTCGTGTTTTTTTTCTTCCGCCTCGCGCAGGAACCGGCGTGCGGTCCCGTAGTAATTCCCGAAGACGTTGGCGTGTTCGAGGAACTCATCGTTGCGAATCATCTGCTCAAATTCTTCACGGGAAACGAAGTAATACTGTTTTCCGTTTTGTTCGCTGCCCCTCAAACGACGCGTGGTGTAGGAGATCGAAAAATCGAGGTCGGGGACCAATTTCAGAAGTTCATTGACCAATGTTGATTTGCCCGAGCCGGAGGGCGCCGAAATAATGCAGATGAGAGGCCTGTTGGTTGCGCTCATTCCAGGTTTTGCACCTGCTCGCGCGATTTTTCGATTTCCGATTTCATGGCCAGGCCCGCCTCTGTGATCTTCAAGGCTTCGCCAGCCAGTCCCGAAGTCTTCGAAAGCAGTGTATTGGCCTCGCGATTCATTTCCTGCAGAAGGAAGTCCAGCTTCTTGCCGATTTCGCCGCCTTTTTCGAGCAAACCCAGAAAATGTTGCACGTGATTTTCAAGGCGTACGATTTCTTCCTGAATATCGCTGCGATCGACCAGGAGGGCGGCTTCCTGGAGCACGCGTTCTTTGTCTACAGTCGCGCCCAGCAACTCCTGGAGCCGGGTCTGCAGGCGCTCGCTGTAGTTTTGCAGCACGGCGCGACGATGCTGTTGCACGCTCTTGCCTGCCTCCACCAGGTGGGCCATGCGCTCGCGCAGCTCCCGCGCAATGCCGCGGCCTTCTTCCTCGCGCATCTGATTGAGGCGATCCAATGCTTCGCTCACCTTTGCCATGACTGCGGTCTCAATTTCGCCATCAGCCCCGTCGTTGGCCGAGTCGAGCGCTCCTGGAATTCGCAGCACGGCATTGAGGTCGGGTTCCGCTGCCAGAGAAAACTCGGCTGCGGCTGCACGGAATGCGGCAATATAGCCGCCGACAATTTCGCGGTTGAGGGAGAACGTCTCGCTGCTCGTGCGCTCCAGACTCAAAGAGATTTCCACATGGCCGCGAGCCATCTTATCTTTCAGCAGGCGCCGCAGTTGCATTTCGAGAGCATCGGTTCCCGAGGGAAGTCGAAAATGCAGATCCAGAAAACGATGATTCACTGACTTCAACGACAACGCAAAAGCGAGCCGCCCCTTCGACGCATCCGACCCAGCGCGGACGGGGGAGCCGTCGCCACCGGGACGCTGGATCTCACCTCTCACTTGCGCAAAACCTGTCATCGAGCGTATCGGCATAGGCGCCAAGTTCTCAAGTTTCCGCTACTGCATTGGGCGAATCTGCGTGGGCGAATTGTAATTCGTAGAGCCGCCGGTACGTGCCTAACTTTTTCATCAATTCCTCGTGGCAGCCGATGTCGGCGATCGTACCGTTTTCAATCACAACGATTCGATCCGCGCGGCGCACGGTCGACAGCCGGTGCGCGATCACGAACACGGTGCGGCCGCTCATCAGATTGTGAAGCGCGGACTGCACCAGGGCTTCAGACTCGCTGTCGAGTGCCGACGTTGCCTCATCCAGAATCAAGACTGGCGCGTCTTTCAGCAACGCCCGGGCGATCGCCAATCGCTGGCGTTCGCCGCCCGAAAGCCGCACGCCCCGTTCTCCGATCACAGTATCGTAACCTGCGGGGAGACCCACAATAAAATCGTGCGCCAGAGCGGCGCGGGCCGCGGCCTCAACCTGTTTCTGCGCCACGTTCGGCTGGCCGTAGGCGATGTTGTTGCGCACCGTGTCGTTAAAAAGTACCGTCTCCTGCGTCACGATGCCGACCTGGGCCCGCAGCGAGGCCAGAGTAACATCGCGCACGTCATTGCCATCGATCAGGAGGCAGCCGCCGGTCACATCGAAGAATCGGGGAATCAAGTGGACCAGAGTGCTCTTGCCCGCGCCGCTGGAGCCGACCACCGCCAGCACTTCTCCACGTCTGACCTCCAGATTGATGTCATGGAGTACCTCATTTGGTTCTTCCCCTTCGTTGGTATAGGCGAAGCTGACCTGCTCGAAGCGAACGTTGTCGGAAAACTTAGGCAAAACGATCGCCCCGGGTTTCTCGCGGACGTCGTCTTCCAAATCCATGAACCTGAAGATTTCCGAGGAGGCGCCGAGAGCCTGCTGAAAATTGTTATAAAAAAGCGCGAACTTGCGGACTGGATTGTAAAGGCTGAAGACGGCGGCGATGAAGGCAACAAAAACACTGGCGGTCATTTGATTGTGCACGATCCGGCCGCGGCCAATCAGAATCAGCAGCGCGATTCCGACAGCCCCGAATACATCCATCAGCGGAGAACTGATGGCAGTCGCCGCCACCGAGCGAAGATTTGCGCGGAAGAGGCGGCGGGCCGCGTTGCGGAACCGGGAAATTTCCCAGTCCTCCATGCTAAAGGCTTTCACGATACGATTGCCGGTAATGGTTTCGTGCAGAATATTCTGAATTTCCGCCAGCTTGTCCTGGCCATGCCTGGTGGTGTGCCGCACGCGAGAACCGATCTTGCGCGACGAAAAGACAATCACTGGGACGAATAAAAGCAGCGCCCATGCAAGGTTTCCACCGAGGATCACCACCACGATCGCTACGCAAACAAAAGTGAAGAACTGCTGCAGGAGTTCCGACAATACAGTCGACATCGCGTACTGAACCCGTTCGATGTCGTTGATGATGGTGGAAAGCAACGTTCCGGTGGTGTGCTTGGAAAAAAATGCGGCAGAGCGCCGCAGCAAGGCGGTGTAAAGATCGTCGCGCAGATCGGTGATCATGCCGAAACCGGCATGATTTACGAGATACGTGCCGGAGTAGTCACAGAGACCTTTCAGAATGGTGGAGGCGACCAGGGCGAAAGCCACGATAGTCCAGGCGTTCGTGAAATGTGAAGGAACAAACTGCTGCAGGTAAACCGGACGATGCATGCCGGGAATCACGAAAAGCTGAATGTTCTGCGACCCGGTGGCGGGGTTCAGCACTCGATCAAACACCGGCCCGACCAACAAATATTTGAAAGCGTCGAGCCCGCCTACCGCGGCCATGAGCAACACGGAAGACAGGATTTGCCACCAATAGGGGAGCGCGTACCGGATTAACCGCGTCAGTTGCCGCATGGGACTCCCGCGCGTGGTAGGCTGCAAGCGGTTGCTGCCAGTCGAATGGGCATGGAATGCAAGGCCCTATTCTACTTGAGCCGTGCGCCGAAGAAATGCCGTTTCAGTTGCCCGGAACTCACATGGGATCCGCCTTCGTGGGATCCGCCTTCGTGATCCTTGAATCTGGTTCCTCGGCTATTTCGGGATGTCGCGATGCACGACTTTCACGCGATACCCGGCGCTGCGGAGATGTTTGCCCACTTCCTCGGCGATCATGACGGAACGGTGCTGGCCGCCGGTGCAGCCGAAGGCGATGGTCAAATAGCTTTTGCCTTCATGAATGTAATGCGGGAGCAAATAGACGAGAAGAGCGGTGATGCGCGAGATGAACTCCCGGCTTTGCGGAAACGAGCGAATGTACTTGGCGAGACGCGGATCGCGCCCCGTCAGCGGGCGGAACTCAGGCACGAAGTGAGGATTGGGCAGGAAGCGGACGTCAAAGAGCAGGTCGGCCTCCTCGGGATTACCATGTCGGAATCCAAAGCTTACGCAGGACACCAGAATGCTTTTTTCCGAGGACTGTTGCTTGAAACGTTCCGTGACGTGCGCGCGGAGCTCGTGAACATTGAACTTGGAAGTGTCGATGACGAGATCGGCGACTGCCCGAATGGCGCTCAGATGGCGGCGTTCCGCCTTTAGCGCCGATTTTACGGGTGAGTCGGTACCGAGCGGATGCGGCCGTCGTGTTTCGCTAAAACGGCGCATCAGAACTGAGTCGGACGCTTCCAGAAAGACGACTTTGGTTGGAATGATGCGCCTGACCGACTTCAATATTCTGGGAAGATCTTCCAGCCCGGAGCCTTCGCGTACGTCGACAACCAGCGCGGTGCGGCGAATCTCACTGGACTGCACTGCAAGGTCAGCAAACTGAGAAATGAGTTGGACTGGCAGGTTATCGACCGAATAGTAACCCAGATCTTCGAAGGCCTTCAATACCGAGGCCTTCCCCGACCCGCTCATGCCGGTGATGATGACCAGTTCCGGCGAATGCTGCGGGCTGCCGGAAGATTTCTTCCCTTTGCCCTTCGACTTTGGCGGTGTAGGGCCAGAGGTCCTGCGGGCCTTCATGAACTGGATAGTAGCATTTAGTCAAGGTCTTCGCTTCGTATCGCCATTACCGACCGCGATACTGCTAGAAATCAATTCCTGATACCCGATCAAGAATCAGAAATGAGTTTGTCATCTTCGCTGGGCGGCAGGTAAGCTATGGCGTCATGAAAAAGTTCGAAGATCTCACCGAACGCGAAGTGCTTGCACTGGCCATTGGCTTGGAAGAAGAAGACGAACGCGTCTACGCCGACTTTGCCGACGGGTTGCGGCAGGACTATCCCGCAACGGCTTCGATGTTTGACGGGATGCGGGAGGAAGAGTCGGGACACCGGCGCCGCTTGCTCGAACTCTTCCAAAAGAAATTCGGAGAGCACATTCCGCTGATCCGCCGCCAGGACGTGCGCGGCTTTGTCGATCGTCCGGCTTTGTGGCTGGTGCGCCCTTTGCGCATTGAAGCGGTGCGGAAAGAGGCAAGCACTATGGAGGTGGAGACTCGCCGGTTCTATGAAAAGGCTTCGGCGCGGACTCAGGATGCGAGCATCCGGCAACTCCTGGATGATCTGGCGTATGAAGAGCGCGAACACGAAGAACGCGCCCAGGAACTCGACAAGCAGAAACTGCCGGACAATGTGAAGGCCGACGAAGAGGTCGCGCAGCGGCGCTTGTTCGTGTTGCAGATCGTGCAGCCGGGTTTGGCGGGCGCAATCGACGGTTCCATCTCCACGCTTGCTCCCGTGTTCGCGGCTGCGTTCGCTACCCGAAGGCCCCACGATGCGCTGGTCGTCGGTCTTGCCGCATCGGTGGGTGCCGGAATCAGCATGGGATTTACCGAGGCGCTTTCCGATGACGGCAGTTTGACTGGACGCGGACATCCGTGGGTGCGTGGCGTGATCTGCGGCTTGATGACAACACTGGGCGGCATCGGACACACGCTTCCGTTCCTGATAAACAATTTTCGAATGGCGCTGTGGGCCGCGGGAGCCGTAGTAATCGCCGAACTGGGCCTGATCACCTGGATCCGCCGCCGCTATATGGATACTCCATGGGTTTCGGCCGCGCTTCAGGTTGGGCTCGGCGGCGTGCTGGTCTTTATCACCGGCGTGCTGATTGGCAGCTCGTAGTTCCGGTATTACGGCTGCGTGTCCAACGGGTGTGTGCTCTTCTCGTAGAACTCGTTTTGCAGTTTCAGGCTGACATCGTCGGCTTTGACCGCGCGAATCGCCTTGACTACCGAATCAATCCACCACTTCATCTGGAATTCACCAAGCTCTTTCGTCGCGGCTGATCCGTCGCCGGAATAATGGTTGGGAAAACGCGTGTACCACCAGATTCCGGTGTAAACATTCTCGGGAATCCTCTGGCGAGCTTGATCTGCGCCGGATTCGCTTGCGGCGCGATCCTGATGCACGAGATCGGGGCGGGAGATCATCATCTTCGATGTTTCGCTTTCGCCGGCGTGCATGTCGATCTTGGTCTTCTTTGGCGGACCGCCCTCATGGGGCGTGCGTTCGTCAAAAACGTAGACAACATAGTCGTGCGGTTTGTCCAGTTGAGTTTGTGCGAAAAAGGGGAGCAGGCTGTCGTTGCCGCCGTGGCCGTTGACGATCAGAACTTTCCTGCAACCGTTGCGCGCCATTTCGTCTGTGGTTTCTTGCAAGAGAGCGAGTTGCATGGTGCGGCTATAGGCCATGGTTCCGGGTTCGTGCCGCGCTTCGGCGATTTGGCCGAAATAATATTCGGGAAAGACAACGGCGTACTCTTGTTCGGCGGCATGCAACGCGGCGTAACGTACGTCGAGCAGATCGGTGCCAAGAGGCAAGTGCGGGCCGTGCTTCTCGAGGATTCCAAAGGGAAGCAGGCATGTGCCTTGTGAGCGATGAATTCCTTCGCGGAAGTCGGCGGCAGTGAGTTCTTCCCAGTGGACGGAGAGTTTAGGCTGCGCGGCTTGCGCGTGCGACGCACTCGGGATGGTCGAAAGCAAGACCATAAGCAGGATGGGGAAGATCGTGGAGCGCGTGCTGATCGTCATGGGCAAATCCCTCGGCGGCGAATTCTAGCACGCGGCAGAAACCAGGATCCCTCGCTGCGCTCGGGAAGACAATGTCTCGGCGTAGGCTGCGAGTCTCCTGCCGAAAATAAACTGTGTGTGGACCGCAGCCGTGCCATTCGCGTGGCCGATAGCAATTTGGGTATCCCCCTCCCCCCCTCAATCTTTAGAGTCATGGGGTTAAACATGTTTTGGCCCGCAAAATCTTGATGTCAAAGAACTTAGAGGTCAAAATCTAGACAACAAAGGGCTTAGAGGCCGCCACTGAGGCTCTAACCCCGTAGTACGCCCACTTCGACCATGATGGCGCAGATGTAGCAGTGCGGGCAAGGTCAGATGTCACAAGGTGGCTGTGGAAAACTTTTCGGTTAACCGAATAGTTAGGCGGCGTTCAAAATTAGGTATGGGCGGCTCGCATCGAGGCCCTGGCATTCCTATAGACCACCATATTTGAGCCTATCCATCTCTCTGAGAATGGAAACGATTGCGACGGCTGTTGTAGCGGCGCTGAGAAACGTGGGCTAGAGGCGGAGTTCAGGAAGGCTCTGACCGAACTTTGCCCGACGACTCGACGAATCTCAATGAGCGCTATGGCCTGTTAGCGACAGTTGACAAACCCAAGGGGACTAAAAAAGACAAGGCTTAACTAGGCGGGGCGGAATGAGGCCTTGACGTGCGGTCGATGCATGTACCAGACAGCCCACAATACATAGGAAGCGGGCACCAATCCTATGAAGACATCAGGGACGTTATGCACGAATATTACGTGTCCCAGTATGCGTATCAGCGACAGTCCGTAAAGCACAACGACGACCGCACGTGCCCAGTTTTGCAGTCTCAGCAACCCTACACCAAGGCCAACGCTCAGAATAGCCCCCACGACCAACATCCAGACTAATCCATCTTCCGGGCGGTGCGACGAGATCATCTCACTCGCACCGAGCGCAAGCCCACCAACGATATTGAGCGCCGCAATAACCGTAATTCCTACAGGTCGGGTCAGCGGTTCGTCAGTAAGGTTGCGAGTTGGGCGGTATTGTTGGCCTACTCTTGAGGCGCTAGTGAATGCTGCGATGGTGAACAGAAC
>Ga0193751_1002625_pt1 | contig 10826 bp, 13 predicted proteins | sample L1c2metaG_FD_143050 | JGI IMG/M metagenome (GOLD analysis project Ga0193751, IMG submission 143050) | Soil microbial communities from a riparian zone of the East river system, Colorado, United States - L1c2 | ecosystem: Environmental > Terrestrial > Soil > Riparian zone | place: USA: East River...
GATGGCGGTTAACGCTGGTTAATGGCGGTGGGGAAACCGCCTTTATAGAGGCTGCCGTGTCCGGGTCATAGACGGCACTACAGGCGCAAGTAAATCCTGTAAAAAAGAAATAGGACAGCCCGGAGCTCCCGAAACTGTCCCTCAAAAACCCTCCCGGTTAGAAGGGCGACTTGATGAGTCGAATGTACTGGTGTCATGTTGCAAAGGGATTACAGAATCATGAATATCAGATGAAATCCACTTGTGGGGTCGCTGCTATAGTAGGTCGGTTGCAATCGTTCGATTTGTTGACATCTTATTTCTCCGTGTCGAGAGGATTCGATGCCGTCCACTGCATCGCAAAAAACTGAACAGTCGCGCCGCCTGCAATTGAGAGCGGAGAGCATGATTCCGGGTGGCGTGAATTCGCCCGTGCGGGCGTTCAGATCGGTAGGAGGAGATCCGCGATTCATTGTGCGCGGCAAAGGATCGCATGTTTGGGACGCCGACGAAAATGAATTGATCGATTACATCGGGTCCTGGGGACCACTGATTTTGGGTCACGCCGAGCCGAATGTGCTGGACGCGATTGTGGCCGCAGCTTGCAACGGCACCAGTTTTGGAGCTTCGACACCTTCCGAGGCAGATCTAGCGGAACTGGTGCTGGGAGCGTTTCCGCAAATGGAGAAAGTCCGCTTCGTCAGTTCAGGAACGGAAGCGACCATGTCGGCGATCCGGCTGGCGCGGGCTTACACAAAACGCAAATACATCGTGAAGTTTGAAGGCTGCTATCACGGGCATGCGGATGCGCTGCTGGTGAAAGCTGGGTCTGGCATCGCGACACTCGGGATTCCGGGATCGGCCGGCGTGCCCGAGGAATTCACACAGTTCACGCTGGCATTGCCCTTCAATAATCTTTCCGTGATCGAGCTTGCATTCCACAAGTTCAAACATCAGATTGCCTGCGTGATTGTAGAGCCGGTGGTGGGAAACATGGGATGCGTTCCCGCGGCAGACGATTATCTGGTGGGGCTACGTTTGCTCACCGAACGCGAACACTCTGTGTTGATTTTTGACGAGGTCATGACTGGATTCCGCGTCGCGTACGGCGGAGCCCAGGAGCTGTATAACATTCGCCCCGACCTGACGACGATGGGAAAGATTATTGGCGGAGGATTGCCGGTGGGCGCCTACGGCGGGTACAAGGCGATCATGGATCTGGTGGCTCCGCTGGGACCGATGTACCAGGCAGGGACGCTTTCGGGCAATCCGCTGGCGATGGCGGCCGGCTGTGCCATGTTGAAACAGTTGCGGGATCGCAAGGACGAGATTTATCCACGACTAGAGAAGCTCAGCGGACAGTTGGTGGAAGGCGTAGCGGCGGCGGCGAAAGAAGCGGGAATCACGCTTTCCCATAACCGCGTGGGTTCGATGTTTACCTGGTTCTTCAATCCTGGTCCGGTGACGGACTGGGATTCGGCATCGAAATCGAATACGGAAGCCTTCGGAAAATTCTTCCGGAGCATGCTCGAGCAAGGTATATATCTGCCGCCCTCGCAATATGAGGCGGCCTTTTTGGGCGCTGCGCATTCGGAAGAGGATGTGCAGAGAACAATTGCGGCGGCGAAGCATGCGTTTGCGGCAATGCGCGGCTGAAACAACTTCACCTGTGAGACGGCAGCAAAGACCATATCTCCGGGTCTTCCGTACCGAGGACCCACGAACAAAAACCTTGCAGGCCCCGGTCGCGGACCAGGGCTAGACGTTCTCGAAACCCGCGCTTATCGGTATAGAAGACCCACTCGCGAGTATCATCACGGTAGAAATAAAACCAAGCCGTGCGATCGGCGGAATCCCACTCCGTATGCGGGTGATATGCGGCGAGGTACTGATCAACTTGCTGCTGCCCAATGTATTCGGCGGTTGGATTCGGTTTTTCGTCCTTGCCGGGATCGCCGGCGAACCAGTGGTAGCCATAGAGCGGAATGCCCAGCGACAATTTTCCTTTGGGAACGAATTGCAGCGCGTATTCCAGGTTCTCCACAGACCAGGGATAGCCAGCCACTGGGCCGGGCTCCGTCCAGCGCGTGTTCTGATCGTAGGTCATCAGACAAATCAGGTCGGCAGACTGCGCCAGAGCCTTCAAATCGTAGGCGCCGCGCCAGTTGGCATAAAGCCAATGCGAATAACTGCTCTTTCCCGGAAAGCCGGGAGCGTTGGGCACTGTCGCAATCGTGAGTTGCAATGTTTCCTTGTGAAGAGCCGCGGCTGTTTCGGCGACAAGGCTTGAAAGAAGATCGCGGTCAGTCCAATTTACATTCTCGAAGTCGATCTGGAAGCCGGTGTATCCGTACCTTTTGCACTCATTGAGCAGCGAGGAGATGAAGGCGCTGCGCGCTGCCTGAGTAGTGAGCAGCTTATGGAGGTCGGCTTGAACCATTGCGGCCACGATGGGCATGACCGGAACGTGGTGTTCCGCGGCGGTTTTCAGCACAAACGGATTTGGGCCGCCCCAGACCAGTCCGTTCCCATCTGCCGAATACCAGGCCGGTACCAGGGTGTCGATCTTATCCGCGTGCTCGGAGAACGAATTCACCGAGTTGGGGTTGTCGGTCATGTAGAAAAGGGCCTTAGGCTGTGCCGCGACCACGAGCGCATTGGAAAAGAGAAAAAGAAGCAAGTATTTCATCGGTGATCCTCGCAACATGGTTGCAGACTCGATTTGCGCCCCTAAGAATGCGCGTGAAGCGCTTCTAGGGGTTTTTCTTCCAACATCTTCGGAATGGTGACGAACTGGTAGCCCTCTGACTTATAGCGCGCAATCAGATGATCTGTTGCCAAGACCGTCTGGGAGCGGTCGGCGCCCATTTGTTTATGCCCGCCGTCGTGTAACAAGATTACGTCGCCACCACGCAACTGCTTCGCGACCTTCCGTTCGATCGTCGCGGCCGGAGGCGCGTTCCAATCGTAACCCGTCACATTCCACATCACTGGCTCAAGGGCAAGTTCGCGGGCGATGCGCAGAACCGCAGGACGGCGTCCGCCGAACGGCGGGCGGAAGAGATTGGAATGCTCTCCGATGGCGTCCTGCAGGGCGGAGCGGCAGGCAGAAAGTTCCTGTCGAATCTCGGCAGAGCTCTTCAGAGTCAGCAGCGGATGCGTGAAGGCGTGGTTGCCCGCGACGTGGCCCGATTGCACGATCTGGCGGGCGATTTCGGGATATTGTTGAACGTACCGTCCGATTAAAAAAAAAGTGGCGCGTACGTCATGCCTGGCTAAGACTTCCAGCAGACGCAATGTGTACGGATCGTTGGGGCCATCGTCGTAAGTGAGCGCGAGTTGTTTCGTCCCGCGGGCGAGACCGGTGAAAGTGTGGCCGTACCACTGTCCTGTGGGCGCCATCGATTGATATCCCGTGGCAACCGCGGCTAGCGTGGCGACTCCGGAGAGGACAGGGCCGAGCATGCAGGGATTGTAAACGGATTGAGCAATTGAGCAATTTTGTAACGGGGTAATTGAAAAGCGTCCGAAGGCGAGAGGGCAATTGCTCAATTACTCAATTCCCCAATTACTCAATCTGCCCTGTTAACTCTTCCCGCAATTGCCAGTGGGACGCAACCGAGATATCCTGCCAATTCCGAGACAACGCACGAACTCATGGCTAAGCTTTTCGAATCCCCCCGGTACATTGCTGTGGAAGGTCCCATCCGAGTGGGCAAGAGCACGCTGGCGCGCATTCTGGCCGAGCGGTTGAACGCCCAACGCGTGATGGAGCCGGACGGAAATCCGTTTCTAGATTCTTTCTATGAAGGCGAGCGCGGGGCGGCGTTTCAAACTCAGTTCACATTTCTGGTGAAGCGTTTCGAGCAGTTGCAGGCGCTCGATTTGGCCCCGAGGTCACAAAAGACGGTCGTCTCCGATTTCATCTTCGAAAAAGACAAGCTTTTTGCCTGCCTCAATCTTACCGATCCGGAACTCGATACCTACAACCGCTACTACAACCATTTCCGCGATCAGTTGCCCACGCCCGACCTGGTGATTTATTTGCAGGCGACGCCGGAGGTGCTGAAGAAGCGGCTCAAGAAAAAGAACGCCCCCGGCGAGCGCGCCGTCAGCGACGAATATCTGGCGGAAGTGATCAAGGCCTACGAACACTTCTTTTTTCACTACACGTCTTCGGACCTGTTGATCGTCAACACGTCCGACATCGACTTCGTCGACCGCAACGAAGACCTCCAGGAACTGCTGCGCAAAGTCACCGAGCCCATCAAGGGCACGCAATACTTCCTGCCGCTAGGTGGACAGGACGCGGTGGGGGCGTAGCCGAATCGACCTTTGTTCTCCCTAGACCATTGAGAATATTGATGTTTGAGGCATCGACTAACAACTCTTTCGGGGCTACAATGGTGTAACTTGTAGATAATCAGGATGTGTACAGGCTCTATCCGCTTCGGCGGAGGGGCACTGGAGGACATCATGAGTTTGACCCCGATTGGGGAGCCTCGCCATAAGATCACGACCGCATCTCTGCGGGAACAGAAACTCCGCCACGAACCTATCACCTGCCTCACTGCCTATGACTACTCGACCGCCCGGCTGGTGGATGAGGGCGGCGTCGAAATGGTGCTGGTCGGCGATTCGCTGGCCCAAACCATGCTCGGCTACGAGAACACGCTTTCGGTCACGATGGACGAGATGCTGCACCACGTGAAGGCGGTGCGGCGCGGCGTGAAGAATGCATTGCTGGTGGCCGACATGCCGTACGGGTCTTATCAGATTGATCCCAAGACCGCTGTCAACAACGCCGCTCGCTTTGTGAAGGAAGGCGGCGCCGAGATGGTAAAGGTCGAGGGCGGTGAAAAGCGCGCTGATCTGATCCGGCAGATTATTGACGCGGAGATTCCAGTGGCGGGCCATATCGGCCTGACCCCGCAGTCGGTGAATGTGATGGGCGGTTACAAGGTGCAGGGAAAGAGTCTGAGCGGGATTGAACAACTCATGCGCGATGCCGTGGCGCTGGACCGTGCAGGCGTGGCTTGTCTTTTTGTCGAAGGCATTCCGCGGGAAGTGGCAGGGATGATTACCGCCGAGATCGGCGCTCCGACCATCGGAATTGGGGCTGGACCCGACTGCGACGGCCAAGTGCTGGTGTTTCATGACATTTTAAACCTGACATTCGGGTCTCCGGCGAAGTTTGTGCGACGCTACGGCGATGCCGCGGCGCTGATTACGAGCGCGGTGCTGGCGTTTCGCGCAGATGTACGCTCGCGCCAGTATCCGGCGGATGAGGAGTCGTACCACTTACCCAAAGAGACTGGGGCGGGGCTGGATGAGATTCTTTCGCGGAAGCGGACCATGCGCCGGTAATCTGAAACACGCCCGGGCAGTGGAACTTGCATACAACGTCCTGCGTATCTTCTAACAGTGACGTTGGATTCGGGCAACGATGCCCTGCAACCTCACCTCGATGGTGCTAGGCTATAGAAGGGAGGCCGGTTATGACTTTATCCACGTTTGTCTTCTTCCCATTCTTCGGCTTTGGGTTCGTGATGTATTTTCTGCCGTCGATTATTGCACTCGCCCGAAGCAAACGGGATATCCTTTCGATCTTCCTGCTCAACCTTTTCCTCGGGTGGAGCGTGATTGGATGGATCGTCGCGCTGGTATGGGCCGCAAAGAACGACGTTCCCGCAATGGTGAGGTGACTTCGGCTCCGTGATTAGCAACTCTGTTCGCCTGCGGGCTTCCTTGATTCTGTTGCTGGGATTCTTTCTGGTTGCGTGTTCGCAACAGGACGCCGTGAAGCCACCCGCCCCCGAAGTCTTGCTGCAGGCCATTCCTCAAGCGAATTCGGCACAGTTCGAGCGCATTCATGACATGAAAGCCTGGCGCAATCCTTATCTCATCATTCGACCCGACGGCGTGGCGTTGCTCGATGTTGCCGATAGCGCGGAAATCAGACTCAAGCCGCCTGAGTTGCTCCCGGCGCTGGCGGCTTTGCCCGCTTCGAATTGGCCCTATGGCCGGGTGGTTGCAGCTGCGGAAAACAAGGCTTCCGAGCCGGATCGCGCTGCCATTCGCCGCAACAAAGGCATCGTTGGCGGAATACTTCAGAGCGCGCATATCGCAATCAAGTGGGTGCCTTCGGCGTAGAGCGTGGGCACGCACGCTTAGACTTCCTTGAAAATCTGCACCACCATTCACGAAATGCGGGCTGCGTCCCGCGCCCTTCGTCGCGCGGACAAACGGCTCGGATTCGTACCGACCATGGGCGCACTGCATGAGGGACATCTTTCGCTGGTGCGGGCTGCCCGCGAGTCAGCTGACGTGGTAGCCGCGTCGATCTTCGTCAATCCCACGCAGTTTGGTCCAAACGAAGACCTGGCGAAGTATCCCCGATCGTTTGAGCGCGACTGCGAATTGCTGGAGCACGAAGGCGTGGAATTGCTGTTCGCGCCGTCGGTGGAAGAGATGTATCCCAGGGGCTCGATAACGTGGGTAACCGTGGAGGGGCTGAGTGAAAAGCTGGACGGGCGTTCGCGGCCGGGACATTTTCGGGGAGTCACCACAGTGGTCGCAAAGTTGTTTCACGTTGTGGAGCCTGACGCCGCGTTTTTCGGACAAAAAGATGCCGCGCAGGTGGCGATTATCCGACAGATGGTGCGTGATCTGCATCTGGCTGTGGAGATCGTCGTTTGCCCAATTGTGCGCGAACCCGACGGCTTAGCTATGAGTTCCCGGAACGCTTATCTCAGTCCCGAACAGCGGAAGCAAGCGCTGGTGATGCATCGTTCACTGCTAAGCGTACAACGCCTGGCGAATGCGGGGGAGCGGAAGGCAGCCAAGTTGGTGGCTGCCGGGCGCGAGGAATTTGCTAACCAAAACTCCATGCGTCCCGATTATTTCGAGCTCGTGAACCCAGACACGCTGGATCCCGTCGACGATATTTCCTCTGGAGCGCTCGCAGCCGTCGCGGCATTTCTCGGAAGCACTCGCCTGATCGACAATATCCTTCTTAAGAAAAGCGGCTCCTAGCCACGGCAGTTGCTCTTTGCGGTCCAATGTTTTTAGAAACGTGAACCACAGAGATCGCGAAGAATATCCGCGAAGGACGCCAAGAACAACGTAGCGGGAGACTCGCTCTAGAGGGACGGAATGACGGTGGCGGTTGGGGTAGGCTCCATGCGCTGCCGCACCAGACCTTCGACCTGCGACCACAGGCGGGGATCGCACTCACTCTGCACGTGGCTCGGGGCGAAAACCCGCTGGATCCGCGAGGCGCCCTGGCACTGTACCGGGTCTTTCTGGTAATCGAAGCGGTAATTTCCCAAAATCTGCGTCTTCGACGCGTCGGCCGCTGTGATCCTGGCGCGACCATGGATCAACCCATGCGGTTGATAGAAATTTGCTGCCTCGGCAACATTGTCGGGGATGATCTTGTCGTGTTGCCAGGGCTTCTGGACGCTATCGACTTGCACTGTCAGCAGCACCGGGATACCCGCTCGTTCCAGTTCACGGGAAAGCAAGACCACGGCAGACGCTCCCCAACTGTGGCCGAAGAGAATGATATGGGCCTGCGACTTCTCCTCAATGCTGAGAATGCCATCGTGATTGCTGTCGAGCAGACGGAGAATGGCTTTGTATGCCACCTTCCTGTGCCGGTTTTCAAAGACCTGAATCGAGTCCCCCTTGGGAAGGTCTTCTCGAATCCTTTGCGCAAGTTTGACGGGACCGTGACGCGGATTGTCGTGGCGCACAAAGCCGCCCGCAAAACCGACGACGATATAAGAAGCTGTGGCGGCCGGGTGATTCGCAACGCCCCCGTCCGCGGCCATGAGCAAAGGCGATGTCGCAGGCGAGATTACAAGCGCCGCAATCAGAATCCGACATCGCGCGAAGCGAGGCATGCGGGCTCCTGAAATATCAGATGATTCGCGCCACTGCAGGGGTTGTGGAAAAATTGCCGGGGTGCGGGCGAAAGACCTTTTCCAGCAAGGCTTTCAGAATTTTGGACCGAGGCAAGTCTACACCCGTCTGTCAAGTGACGCCGCAGCCAGCTCTTTGTGATCCGGAAAGCCCGCCGCCTTCTAGGCCGCATGACCCTGGCGAAGACCCAGCTTCGACCAGGTACAGGAAACTATCTACCGGGATCCAATCTTTCGGCCGGAGACGAAGGCATTTCCCGCCAGGATGTACCGAAGGGGCTTGTCTTCGGCCTTAGTGATGCCGATGCGGCAGGTAGTGCGAATGCCTATTGCGCGATAGCTGTCTTTGCCAATCCACAGGCCGCTGGCCGCGGAGGTCAGATCGCAGGCGTTGTCGCGAGCGCGCGTGATACCGAAAGCCTGCGCCAGCCGTCCCGGCCCGCTGGTAAGTTTCACCAGATCCTTAGGGCTCCGAACTTCTACCCCGCGGGCCTGAGCCATTTCTTCCACGCCTGAGATGGGTTCCAGAGCGCGGATCAGAACAGATCCCGCACGACCTTCGGGTTCGCAGGAGACGTTGAGGCAGTAGTGGTTTCCATAGATGAAGTAGACGTAAGCATGGCCCGGCGGGCCGAATAGCACCGCAGTGCGGGCAGTATTTCCAGCAGCGGCGTGCGCGGCAGGATCTTCGGTGCCGATGTAGGCTTCGACTTCCACAATGCGGGCGGTAAGACGTGGAGTGTCTGCCTGCTCGCGAACTGTCTCCCGGACCAGCACCTTGCCAAGCAGCGCGCGCGCCACCCGGCGGGGATCACGGCTGAAGAATGCACGCTGAAGAGGGCGAATCTGCCGGCCTGGCCCTGAGCTCTCCGATACTTTGCGCATGCCGCTAAATCTTAATCGCAGCACGGCCACCTAGATCGGTTTGGGCTGCGTGTTCCTGGCGGCAGTGACGTTTGAGGGCGTGTCGTCGAAGGATTTACCAGGCTCGTAGGCTCGCTTCTCGGTTTCGTTCCAACCTTTCGGATGACGTCGCGCCAGCCATCGTCCCAGCTTATCCGTGCCTCTCCATCGACTACGGTCCAAGTCCCATGCGAGGAACCGAGCGTCTTCCTCGCTTCGCCGTCGGCGTCCAGGGTGATGAGGAAGGTGCTGCCATTGCCTTGGCCGACTTCCCATTTGCCCACAAAGTGTCCTCGTCCGGGCATCATCTCACTCGACGACGAATTCCCAAACTCAATGCGCGCGATCTCGGAGGGAGCAAACTTGTCCTGGTGGCCGTCCTTGTAAACGATCACGGCGGGTGCCTTGAAGTCCATGCGCGCGATCTCGGTCATGGCGAAGCTCTGACGATGCCCATCTTTGAAGACAATCACAATGGAGCCACGATCGTCCGCCGCGGAGGCAACTGCTCCGCAGAAGCCAAACAGCAGGATGCCCGAAACCGCAATGACTCGCATGAGACCACGCATATTGCCTCCGAACCCGCCGGCGCATACCGCCCCTCTAAGGATACGAATCGGCAGCCGAAATAGTTCCTAAGCTACGCCCTTGGCCGATTCCTTCAGATAGGCTAGCACTTCCTCGGCATGGCCGTCGGGCTTCACCTTCTCAAAAATGTGCTGGATCTTCCCATCGGCGCCGATGATGAACGTCGTCCGCGCCACCCCCATAACTTTCTTGCCGTACATATTCTTTTCTTTCATGACGCCAAAAGCCTCCGCGACTTTCTTGTCAACGTCAGCAAGCAAAGTGAAGGGTAAATCGAATTTCTCTTGAAATTTCTTCTGCGCCTTCGGAGTGTCGGGCGATATGCCAAGCAGCACTGCGCCTGTCTTCTGCATCTTTTTGTATGTGTCGCGGAACCCGCGAGCTTCGACGGTTCAACCCGGAGTGTCGGCGCGGGGATAGAAGTAGAGAACGACGGTTTTGCCACGCAAGTCTCTCGACGCGAGTTCTTTACCGTTCTCGTCCTGCAAAGTAAAGTCAGGAGCCTTATCATTGACCTTCATGGAAGTTTCTCCGAGCAGATCGAACTCGAATGTCGTAGGTGCTGACCACGCGGCATTCCGCACATCGGCTATCCCCAAGATTTTATACTGCGCGTGGTTTTTCGTCGCGCTGCTGGGCTGTGTCGTTTCGTGCGCCATAATGTTGACTGCACAGGAAGAACGACCGCAAATTACACCCGGAGAACGAAAAGCTCCCCGAAAGAAAGATGCGGGGCCGCGCGCGGTGGGTGTGCTGCAACTGGCGCCGAACGGAAAAGCGACGTTGGTCCCCATCGCCATTCTAGTCGGCGGCAAGTTTTGGGACGCGACCGCATATAAAGCCGATCCCATTCCTATGGCCCTGGAGTCGGGCACGGTATACGAAGCCGAACGGGCCGGTAGTTCGTTGGGCCTGTTTACGGTCAATGGCGCACTGCACAGCAACGCTGTGAACGTTCAGAGCCCGTGGATCGGCACTGGCGCCTGGGTGCCGGCAGGAACCGAGAAGGCGAAGACATCTCTCAAGGCGGAGGCGGTGCCGTTGGGAATCGACACGAGCGACGCGCCTCCGCGACTAACCAGAAGCGATGGCGGCGCGAAGGAAACGCCGTCTCCCACCAGCTCACCTGCTCCTGCGCCGGCACCGCAAGGCACGGCGGCAGGACCTGCAGGATCAGGTCAGAAGAGCCAGGAGAATACAAATCCAAGTCAAACCGGATCGAGCCCGTCGGCGACGCCCACTCCTGCCGCCCCCCCGGATTCCAAGCCTGCCGATTCCAAAACAGGGGAGGCCAAGGCGACCGATCTTCCCTCAACGCCACAATCCGACAGCGGAGCTAACGAAGCCAATCGTCCGCGATTGCGCCGCGGGAAGCCCGTCGAGCCCCTGCCCCAAGATGAAGTGCCCGGCTACAGCAAACCCGGCGCGGCC
>Ga0193751_1002626_pt1 | contig 10822 bp, 7 predicted proteins | sample L1c2metaG_FD_143050 | JGI IMG/M metagenome (GOLD analysis project Ga0193751, IMG submission 143050) | Soil microbial communities from a riparian zone of the East river system, Colorado, United States - L1c2 | ecosystem: Environmental > Terrestrial > Soil > Riparian zone | place: USA: East River...
AGCGGGCGCGACTCGACGGAATTGGTGATGATCAGTGGCCAGAGAAAATTGTTCCAGTGATAGCTCACGCTCACCAGCGCGTACGCTAGATAGACCGGCCGGGCGAGCGGTACATAGACCTTCCACAGCACCTGAAGGGGCGTGCATCCCTCGACGCGCGCCGCCTCGTCGAGTTCCCGCGGCACCGTCTTGAACGTCTGCCGGAGCAGGAATATCCCGAACGCGCTTGCCATGTACGGCAAGCCTATCGCGACGATCGTGTCGCGCAGCCCCAGCGCGTTCATCGTCCGGTAGTTTTCCACGATCAGCACGTCAGGCATGATCATGAGTTGCACGAGCACCAGCGCGAAGAGCATCCCGCGGCCAGGGAATTCGAAACGCGCAAACGCATACGCGGCAAGCGTGCACAGGACAAGCTGCGCGGCGAGAACCATGGTGCACAGGACGATGGTGTTCACGAAGTAGCGCGCGAAGGGCGCGGCAGCCCACGCCTTGGCAAAGTTCTCGAGCGTAAGCGGCGCGGTAAGCACGAAGCGCGTGGAAAATTCGCCGGGATGAAACGCGGTCCAGAGCGCGTAGGCCAGCGGCAGGATCCACAGTGTGCCGAGCAGCCACGCCCCAAGCGTCTCGAGCGCGAGTCCCGGGCCGCGAAGCTCGTAGGCCGTCGTGCTCACTGGTAATGCACCTTCCGCTCAAGGAACCAGAACTGTACGAGCGCCGCCGTGCCGAGCAGCGCGAGCAGCACTATCGTCAATGCGGCCGCGTACGCCGTATCCCAGAATCGAAACCCGATTTCATAGATGTAATAGAGCAGGAGCTCGGTCGCGTTGTCGGGCCCGCCCCGCGTCATCACTATGACGTGATCGACGAGCCGGAAGGCATTGATGACCGCATTCACCAGCACGAAAAGCGTCGTCGGCATCAAAAGTGGAAACGTGACGCGTCGAAAAAAATAGGTCCGCGACGCGCCTTCGATCGCCGCCGCTTCGGCGAGTTGCGGCGACATCTGCTGCAGCGCGGCCAGGTAGAAGATCATGAAAAATCCTGCTTCCTTCCAAACCGTGACGACCATCAGGCAGCCCAGCGCGGTGCTCTTGCTCCCGAGCCAGTTGTGAGCGGGCAGGCCGAAAGCGCCAAGGATCTGCTCGAGCAAGCCGTATCCCGGTGTGTAGAAGAAAACCCATATATTGGCGACCGCGATCATCGGCAGCACGGTCGGTGTGAAAAAAGCGAGACGAAGCGCGCCCCGGCCGCGTATTTTGCCGTTGACCCAGACCGCCATCAGCAGCGCCAGCGCGATCGAGAGGGGAATCGTCCCGACAGCGAACCATAGATTGTTCGACAGGGACTGCCAGAAAATGGGATCGTCGGCGAGCTGTCGATAGTTGTCCACGCCGACAAAAACCGCGGGCCGCGATCCCTTCGGCGTCGACAGAAAGCTGTGCCACAGCGTCGCGACCGCGGGGTAGTGCGTGAACAACGCCAGCAGCGCGGCAGCGGGCAGGAGCAGCAGCCATCCATAGAGCCAGGTCGTCGTTCGGGTCATCTTCTCCTTTTGCCCACTCGCGTCATTCCACCGGCATGGGACGAGTCTCCGCCGCGCCCCCGCACTAAGGCTTGCGCGCCGCTACTTCTTGTACGAGCGCAGCAGGCGTTCAGCCTCGCGCTGCGAGTCCTTCATCGCCTGGTCCGCCGGCTTGGTGCCGGTCAGCGCGGCCTGCAAGCCATCATTGAGCGCCTTGGTGACACGCTGATTGTCGTGCGTCGACAGCTCGGCAACAGCGAACTGCAGCTGATCGCGCGCGACCGCCGCTGCCGGAAAATCGGTGACGTATTTCTTCATCACGGGCGTCTCCCAGGCATCCGGTCGCACCGCGACATATCCGGTTTCGATGCCCCACTGCGCGGCGCGCGCCGGCGAAGTGATCCACTTGATGAACTTGAACGCCGCAGCCTGTTGCGCGGGATTGGCCTGCTTGAAGATATAGAAGTTGCCGCCGCCGGTCGGGCTGCCTCGACGCTTGTTGGCGGGCAGCATCGCCACGCCAAAGTCGAACTTGGCGTTGTTCTTGACGTTGGTCAGGTTGCCGGTCGTCGTCCACATCATCGCGACCTTGCGCTCGAAAAAATCCTTGGGTGTCGTGCCCCATTCGACGATGCCCGGGGGATGCACCTTGTATTTCGCCGCCAGATCGACCCAATACTGGAGCGCTTCGACGACCTCGGGCTTGTCGTAATACGTCTCGGTGCCCAACGCGTTCATGAGTTGGACACCGTTTTCGGTCGTCAGCCCCTGAAAAAGCCAGTACGGAAACCCCGACGACGGAATCTGTACACCCCATTGCGTGACATTGCCCGAGGCGTCGCGCTTGGTGAGCTTTTGCGCGTACTCGGTCATTTCCTTCCAGTTCGACGGAGGACGGTTGGGATCCAATCCCGCTTCCTTGAACAATTCCTTGTTGTAATAGAGCACGATGGTCGAGCGCTGAAACGGAATGCCCCAGGTCTTGCCGCCGGTCTGGCTGTTCTCCATGAACGCGGGATAGAAGCCTTTGAGCCACGCCTGGTCTTCCGGCGTCCTGATCAGGGGATCGAAAGGGACGACAGCATCCTCGTCGATCAGGGTGTACATGTCGGTCGACAGGAGCACCGACATCGTCGGCGCGTCGTTGCCTTTTACTGCGGTCAGCGCCTTGGTGATCGAATCCTGATAGGTTCCGGAATAAACTGGCCGGACCTTGATCGAGGGATTCTCCTTTTCGAAGTCCGCGGCGAAGTTATCGATGAGCTTGGTGATCGGTCCGCCGACGGCGACGGGATAGTAAAAGGAAATCTCGACCGGCTGCTGCGCCGCCGCGAAAACGGAAATCGCGCCGGCGACAATACCCGAGACACCGCGCCAGAACCAGACGTGTTTCATCGTGCTCCCTCCTTTTGGATACTCGTTGATGCAATCATCTTTGGATGTGTGTTCATGCAATCATGGTTGCGGCTAGATCGCGCTCTACCGTCAAGCGGTCGCCGCTCGCGGCGTCGAAATAGTGCGCGGCTCCGGGTGCCCACGAAAGACGGGTGATGTCGCCGCGGCGAAAAGCAACGCGTCCAGCGGTCCGCACGGTAAGCGCCTGGTCGCCGACGCGACAGGCCACAAGCGAGTCAGCGCCCAGGTATTCGACGTTATCGACCTGCGCCGCGCAGCCATCGTCGAGACCCGCAACGACATGTTCCGGCCGCACGCCGAGCATCGCATCGGCAAGATCGAACGATCCGACCTGGGGTCCGTCGCTTCCCAGGACGATCGCTCCGGTCCTGCCGCGGGCAAGCTTGAGAAGGTTCATCGGCGGCGTACCGATAAAGCGGGCGACAAAAATGTTTTCCGGCGTTTCGTAGAGGTCCGCCGGCGCACCGTTCTGAACAATGCGTCCGGCGGAAAGCAGAATGACCCGGTCCGCCATGGTCATCGCCTCGACCTGGTCGTGCGTGACGTAGACCATGGTGATGCCAAGCTCGCGCTGCAGGCCGCGGATCTCCTGGCGCATCTCCTGCCGGAGCTGAGCGTCGAGATTGGACAGCGGCTCGTCCATGAGGCATACCGGCGCTTCCGAGATGAATGCGCGGCCGAGCGCCACGCGTTGCTGCTGTCCGCCGGAAAGCTGCGATGGTTTGCGGTCGAGCAGCGCCGAGAGTCCAAGCAACCCTGCAACCCGCTGCAGGCGCCGGTGCCGGTCGGCACTGGCGACTTTGCGCACCCGCAAGCCAAAGACGATGTTCTCCGCGACGGTCAAATGCGGAAAAAGCGCATAGCTCTGGAAGACCATCGCGATGTTGCGCCGCGCAGGCGGGAGCCTGGTCACGTCCTGTCCGCCGATGACGATCCGGCCGGAATCGGTTTGATCCAGGCCCGCAATAAGCCGCAACGTGGTCGACTTGCCGCAACCCGAGGGTCCAAGCAGAACGTTGAGCGTGCCCTCGTCGAGCGCAAAAGAGATGCCGTCGACGGCACGAATACCGCCGCTGCCGGTTGTCCAATGCTTGCTGATGTTTTCGACGGCGATCGCCGACATTGAATTCCTCGACCGGTCGACGCGCTGTCGTGCGCCGTCCGCCGGTCGCCATGATAGCAAACCGCAGCGTCGGTTCGCGCGGGCTTAAGAAATCGAGTCCACGCATCTGCCCGCTTCGTATCCGAATGCCTCACCGACGGCAGCCCAACTGCAGAGCGCTGATGATCGTTTCACGCGTCCCGACCGTGCTCGTCCCCGCGCGAAGGCCCCAACATTCCTGATAACTAGAACATCGGAGGCGTTCTACCGCACGTATCCATCCGAAATGGACCCGTGTTCCGGATCCTGCAAGCCTTCGTTGATCGAGCAAATCGACATGCTTCGCGCGCGTTTCGACGCGTGCGGTGGTGACGTCGGCCGGCACGCTGTGCTGTACGGCCGCCCGTAACCCGTGCTATGTTGCCCGACGACCCAGAGAGGTCAGCGACCAGGAGGCTTGACCGAGATGCCCGAGAGATACCGGCTTCCGAAGGCCCGCTTCCCGCCCGGAGGGTCAAGCCATTGCTGTTTCTCGCCGCCGGGTATCGTGTATTCCCGCAGCCACGGGCTATGGATCACTCACACTCGCTAGGTGATCGACGAAATCGACAAGCGTGCCTCCTGTCTTAAGGATGCCGAAACCGGACATTGGTGGGTTCCGGATCGAGGGCGATCCGCAGTTTCTCCATTTGGACAACGCGGCGATCGCCGGCGACGCGGCGCGAATGCGAGCGCCGGGCGGCCTCACCGCCGACGATCCGCAACAGAAGGAGACCATCGCTTCGCCGGAAGCGATGGGAGAAGCTTCCGCTCCTCAACGACGGCATGAAACGGCATCGATGCCAGGCGACATTCCATTTCACTTTGCCGCGAGGATCGACACATGATCGATTACGAGCAGGTCGAGATTCTATTGGTCGAAGACAACGAGGCCGATGCCGAGATGACAATGCGTGCCCTGCAGCGCCAGAATCTCGCCAACAATCTTGTCTGGGTGAAGGATGGTGCCGAAGCGCTTGATTTCCTCTTTCGCCGTGGCGCCTATGGCTCGCGGGCGAGTATCGTCCCGAAGCTGGTGCTCCTCGACCTGAAGATGCCGAAGGTCGACGGCATCGAGGTTCTGCGACAGATCAAGGCGAACGAAGAAACCAAGGCGATTCCAGTAGTCATGTTGACTTCCAGCGCCGAGGAGCGCGACATCATCGCCAGTTATTCGCTCGGCGTGAACAGCTACATCGTGAAGCCGGTTGACTTCTTGCGCTTTGTCGAAGAGGTCGCTAAAGCCGGTTGCTACTGGGTCCTGGTCAATCGCCTTCCGGCGAGATTCGCGCGCGACCGGAGTGGCGAAAGGCAATGACGCCCCTCAAAATCCTGATGATCGAGGATGTCGAATCGGATGCCGAGATCACGCTGCGCGAACTCAAGCGCTCGGGGCTGCAATTCGAGCACCGGCGCGTCGAGACCGAGGCAGACTTGGCGCGCGAATGCGACGCGTTCGCGCCCGACATTATTCTCTCCGACTTCGCCTTGCCTCAATTTGACGGCCTGTCGGCGCTCAGTATCGTGCGCCGGATGCAGCCCGACATTCCCTTCATCTTCGTGTCCGGAACGATCGGTGAGGAGACGGCGATCGAGTCCTTACGCGGCGGCGCAACCGATTACGTGCTCAAGACCAACCTGTCCCGGCTGCCGTCGGCGGTTCGCCGCGCGCTCCATGAAGCCGCGGAACGCGTGACACTGCGTGGGACCGAAGAGGCATTGCGCCTGCGCGATCGCGCGGTCGAGGCCAGCGTGAACCCGGTCATGATCGTGAGCGCAACCGATCCGGACATGGCTCTCGTATATGTCAATCACGCATTCGAGCAGGTCACCGGATACGCTCGCGACGAAGCGATCGGCCGAAACTGCCGCTATCTGCAAGGCAAGGATCGCGATCAACCCGAGCTCGACAAGATCCGCCTTGCGATCGCCGAGCAGCGTGATGGGCAAGCGCTGCTGCGCAACTATCGCAAGGACGGCAGCCTGTTCTGGAACATGCTCCATGTGACGCCCGTACGCGACCCGCGCTCTGGCGTCGTCACCCATTTCGTCGGCGTTCAGCACGACATCACCGAGGTCAAGCGCTACCAGGACGAACTCGAGCATCAGGCAAATCACGATGCCCTCACCGGGCTCGCGAACCGCAACTTGCTCAAGGACCGTTTGCAACAAGCGCTCGCGCTGGCATACCGGTACGAGCGTCCGTTCAGCCTGGCGTTCATCGATCTTGACAACTTCAAGCTGATCAACGACAGCCTCGGTCACGACATCGGCGACCGGTTGCTGAAGATCGCCGGGGGACGGCTTGCCGCATGCGTCCGCCAGGGCGATACGGTCGCGCGCCTGGGCGGTGATGAATTCGTGGTGCTGGTCACCGAACAGGAGCGCAACGACAGAATCTATCGCTCCGTGCAGCGGGTCATGGCCGCGATCTCCCAGCCGTTTGTGATCGATGAGCGGGAGTTCAAGGTGACCTGCTCCATCGGCATCGCAAGCTTCCCGCGCGACGGCGAGGACGCCGACACGCTGCTGCGCAACGCCGATACCGCCATGTACCGGGCGAAGGCTCTTGGTCGCAATACGTTCCAGCTCTACTCGTCCGAGATGAATGCGAACTTCGGCGAGCGACTCACATTGGAAACGGATCTGTGGAGGGCGCTCGAGCGCGATGAGCTGGTCCTTCACTATCAGCCGAAAGTCCACTTGAAGACGGGACGCATCATCGGCATGGAGGCGTTGTTGCGCTGGCAGCATCCGACGAATGGAATGATCCCCCCGGGGAAATTCATTCCGGTCGCCGAGGAAAGCAGCCTGATCGTGCAGATCGGAAAGTGGGTTATCGGCGAGGCGTGTGCGCAGAACAAGGCGTGGCAGAACGATGGGTTGCGATCCGTGCCGGTCGCCGTCAACGTCTCGGCGCGGCAGCTCCACGACAACCACCTGGTCGAGACGGTGCGCGCGACGCTCGAGTCCACCCGCCTCCCGGCGGAATTCCTCGAGATCGAGCTCACCGAAAGCGCGGTCATGCTGAACGCGGACGAGACGATTAATACCATGGCTCTGCTGCGCGGGATGGATGTACGAATCTCGCTGGATGATTTCGGCACCGGGTATTCGAGCCTGAGCTACCTCAAGCGCTTCCCGGTCACCGGTCTCAAGATCGATCAATCCTTCGTCCGCGACCTCGCCTATGACCCAGACGACGCCGCGATCGTGCGCGCGATCATCGCTGTCGCACAGGCGCTGACGCTCGACGTGACCGCCGAGGGTGTCGAAACCGCCGAGCAGGCCGACTTTCTCAAGGCGCACGGCTGCGGAGAGGCTCAAGGCTTCTACTTCGCGGATCCCGTACCCGCGTCCGAGATGAGGGCGCTTCTCGAGCGCGGAAGCTTGCCGGTAGCTTAAAGAAGCAGACGGAGAAGCATGGCGCGCGAACTCGCGGACGAGCGTCCGGTATTCCTGTCGACACTGCCGGCAGGCAGCCGCGAGCGCCGCGTGGCCGTGGTTGTCGTGGCGGTCTCCGCGGCAATTTTTGTTGCGTCAGTCCCGTTCGCGAAAGTGCAGCTCGCGCCGGTCTGGGCCTTCATACCGGTCTACGAATCGGCGCTCGTCGTCAACGATCTGATTACAGCGGTCCTGCTGTTCGGCCAGTTCAGTTTCCTGAAGTCGCGGGCGTTGCTGCTGCTGGCAAGCGGCTACCTGTTTACCGCGTTCATCGCGGTTGCCCATGCGCTCACCTTTCCCGGCCTGTTTGCGCCAACCGGCCTGCTCGGCGCCGGACCGCAGAGCACGGCGTGGCTGTACATGTTCTGGCACGGCGGCTTCCCGTTAATCGTCGTGGGTTACGCGCTGTTGAAGGAGCGTGGGCATGAAACAAACCAGACGCGCAGACGCGCCGGCACGGCCGTTCTCTTTAGCGTGGCGGCGGTCCTCGTCATCGTTTGCGGGCTGACGCTGCTTGCAACCATCGGACAGGAGTCTCTACCTGCAATCATGCAGGGCAACCGCTACACGCCGGCGATGATCGTCGTCGTTTCCAGCGTTTGGGCGTTAAGTCTGGTCGCCCTCGTTTGCCTGTGGCGGCGGCGGCCGCGCACCGTGCTCGACGTGTGGCTCATGGTCGTCATGTGTGCGTGGTTCTTCGACGTCGCACTGTCCGCGGTCCTCAACGCGGGCCGATTCGATCTTGGCTTCTACGCCGGCCGCATCTATGGGCTGCTCGCGGCAAGCTTCGTCCTCATCATGCTGGTGGTCGAGAACAGCATGCTCTACGGCCGTCTGGTCGAGGCGCACGGCAAGCACGCCCGGCGGTTGGAGATCCTGCACCAAATCGACCGTGCGGTGGCCGCCGAGGAGACGCCCGACGCGATCGCAGGAGCAGCCATTCAGCCGTTGCGCGAAGTACTCCGAGTGTCGCGCGCGGTGGTGAACATATTCGACCTCGCCGCGGGCGAAGTGGAGTGGTTGGCCGCGGCTGGCCGTCACCGGATTCATATCGGCCCCGGCGTGCGCTACTCCATACGACTGATGGGCGACGTCGAAGCGCTAAAAAGAGGCGAGCCTCAGGTGATCGACACCCACGCGTTGCCTCCAGGGCCGGAGGTGGATGCGTTGCTCGCCTCGGGGATCCACAGTTACATGGTGATGCCAATGATCGCGGGCGGCGAGCTGATCGGGGCAGTCAGCTTCGGGGGCGAAGCGGGGACGTTTCCCGATGAGCAGAAGAGCATCGCGCGGGAAGTGGCCACGCAGCTCGCGATTGCCGTCAACCAGGCGCGGCTCTACGAGCGCGTCAAACGCCAGGCCGAGGAGCTCGAGCTGCGCGTGCGCGAGCGCACCGCGGAGCTGGAGGCCGCCAACAAGGAGCTCGATGCGTTCTCGTATTCGGTGTCGCACGATCTTCGTTCGCCGTTGCGCGCGATCGATGGTTATGCGCGGATGCTCGAAGAGGATTACGGGAAGACACTCGACGCGGAGGGTGTCAGGCTCCTTGGCGTGGTGCGGGCGAACAGTCAGCGCATGGGGCAATTGATTGACGAGCTGCTCGCCTTCTCCCGGCTCGGACGCGAGCCGCTGCGGAGCCGGCCCGTTCAACTCAACGAACTCGTCAGGCAGATCGTCGACGAGACGCGCTCCGACTACAACGGTCGCACGATCGATTTCGTCGTCGGTAACCTCGGGATCGCCGAGGCCGATCCGACGCTTCTGAAGCAAGCGTTGGCCAATTTGCTGGGCAACGCGATCAAATTCACGCGAGACAAGCGTCCCGCCATCATCGAAATCGGATCCCGGAGCGACATCGATACGGACAACGTGAACACCTACTACGTCAAGGACAACGGTGCCGGCTTCGACATGAAATACTACGACAAGCTGTTCGGCGTGTTCCAGCGGCTGCACAGCACCGCCGAGTATCCCGGGACAGGTGTCGGACTAGCGATCGTGCAGCGGGTCATTAATCGTCACGGTGGCCGGATCTGGGCCGACTCGAAGCCCGGCGAAGGCGCGACGTTCTACTTCACGCTCCAGCACGAAGCCGCACAGGACGCGTGAGAAATGGTCGGCCTCACCCGAACAGCGCCGCGAGCGCGGCACCCGGGTCGGCTGCGCGCATGAATGCTTCGCCGACGAGAAACGCATGCACCCCATGCGAGCGCATCCGGGCCACATCGGCGGGTGCGAGGATGCCGCTTTCGGTAACGACCAGCCGATCGCGCGGAACCCGGGGCGCGAGCTCCAGCGTCGTCTCGAGCCGGACATCGAACGTGCGCAGGTTGCGGTTGTTGATTCCGATGAGTGCCGTGGGGAGCTTGAGTGCCCGCTCGAGCTCGGCAGCATCGTGCACCTCGACCAGCGTCGCCATGCGGAAGCTGCGCGCACACGCCTCGAGCGCGGACAGGCGCTCGTCATCCAATGCAGCAACGATGAGCAGGACGCAATCCGCGCCGAGCAGCCTCGATTCGGCGATCTGATACTCGTCGATGATGAAATCCTTGCGCAGCGCGGGGAGCGTGCATGCAGCGCGCGCCACGGCGAGAAACTCGGGCGCGCCCTGGAAGTAATCACGATCGGTTAACACGGAAAGGCACGCCGCGCCGCCCGCCTCGTAACGCCGAGCTATCGCGGGCGGATCGAAGATCGGCCGCAGAATGCCCCGGCTCGGGCTCGCCTTCTTGATCTCGGCGATAACCGCCGGTCGCCCCGCCGTGATCTTATCGCGCAACGCAGACTCGAAGTCACGCGGCGGCGGCGCGGCGTCCGCGTCGGCGCGCATCTCGGCGAAAGGTCTTGACGCCTTAGCGGCTGCAATCTCTCTTGCCTTGGTCGCAAGAATGCGGGTCAGGATGTCGCGCTCGGCCATCGCGGGAGCGCTGTCAGCCCGCTGCTTGCCGCGCCGGCTGGAGCACGAGGCCCACGTAGCGATCGACAAAGCCCGCGTTGCGCCAGAACGCGATTCCACCGCGATTTCGCTCCATCGCCTCGACGAGCACCCGCCTGCCGCGAGAAAAAACGTCTTCCTGGAGCAACGCGAGCGCACGAGCGCCGATGCCGCGGCGCCTGCGGTCACGCACGACAAAGAAATGCCGGAGATGGATCCACTCCGGCGCATCGCAAAACAGCGCGTAGGCGACCGGCACTCCATTTTGCTCGAAGATCATTGCGCGATACTCGCCCGCCAGCCACCCACGCATCCGTTCGGCGAGCTCACGGACATTCATGGGATTATCGTGCCCTTCATC
>Ga0193751_1002627_pt1 | contig 10822 bp, 7 predicted proteins | sample L1c2metaG_FD_143050 | JGI IMG/M metagenome (GOLD analysis project Ga0193751, IMG submission 143050) | Soil microbial communities from a riparian zone of the East river system, Colorado, United States - L1c2 | ecosystem: Environmental > Terrestrial > Soil > Riparian zone | place: USA: East River...
TCGGGAACAGCGTCCAGTTCCATAATGGACACGTTGTCCAGAGTCGGAACGTCGTCCAGGCCATCCAGTTTGGGCCGCGCCGCGCGGGTACCGGCATTGATGAAGATATATTTGGCGGAGAGCGAGCGTTGCGCGCCATCTTGTGAGCGCACTTGCAACGTCGTTGCACCGGTAGACGAATCGCTAAACCTGGCCTCGCCGAAAATCAACTCAAGATTCGCGGTCTTTTCAATGCGCGCCTGACTGCCATTGCGAAACTTGTCCACTATGTCGCGTTTGCGCTGGCGCACTTTTCCAAGATCGACACTGATCTCACCAGTGTGAACTCCATAATCCTCAGCGCGCCGCGCCAGATAGGCGATCCTTCCGCTCGCCACCATGGTCTTCGTAGGTGTGCATCCCTCGTTGATGCATGTTCCGCCCACATGTTTCCGCTCGACGAGAGCAGTATGCATCCCGGCTGCGGCCAGCGCTGTAGAGAGAGGTGTACCTGCCTGCCCTGCGCCGATGATGATGGCATCGTATTGCTGCGAAGTGGACATAGGCACGCTCTCGATTGGATGTCACTACTTCCGGAAAATCTCAGAACCTGGAAACCAGCAGCAGTCCGAGCCCAATGGCAACCAGGTCTTCCGGGATGGCAATCGCGGCATCCGGAACATGAAGGCCCCGAACCAGTCTGACGCGAGCCTGATAACCGCCGAATGCTCCAGCGATTGCGCCGAATGCCCCGATCGCCGCCCCAAGCCAAATCGACGCGCCACCCGCGATGCCAAGACATGCACCAGTAAGCAAGCCAATAACAATTCGTGCAGTGAGCCCGACGGCGGCCGTCCGGGCGGGAGTAGTTGAGAGTTTATCGGCAACGAATTCGCCCAAGGCGCCAAGAGTAAGAATGCCCACCGCCCAGGCCGAACCCATGAAAGCCAGGTGAGAACCGTGAAGATTGATCCAACCCAGGTGCGCAGCCCAAGCTACAACCGCAGGCGCCGTCATGGATCGCAACCCTGTCACCACCCCAATACCGAACACCAGCAACAGCGCAAATCCGGAATTCATGATGATTCCCTCCGCCGTGACAATAGACCTCTTCGGTGATCCGCGCGACGATATTTTATCTTAACTATGCAACGCGCTTGGCGGGAGTCCATCTGGGGGAATAGGGCTCGTCACGGAAGTGCCGGGGGCAGCCCCCCGGCACTTCTAGGCGGGTGGGCGGGTTTACTGCGGAACCTGTTGCAGCAGTTGATTTGCCTGTTGTATCAGCGACGACGCCTGCGCCCGGTCGATGGCTTTGCCGTTGAACGCGGCATCCTCCAGGATCTGAATCATCTGACTGGCGAGAGAATTTCGCTGGGCGTTGAGGTTGATGAGATTGTTTTCCAGTTGGTTGTAAGTCGCGTCATCCGAATCGTTCGAGATCAGCGCCGAGTTCGATATGCGCAACGTACCCAGTCCAAATTTCCCGACGGGTGCGTTGATCTGCTTGTAGGACTGCGCCAGTTGCCGGAAGATATTTCCGGTTCCCGTCACCGAAGATGGCAGTGCCGCTCCCGTGAGAGCTTCCGACAGCACCCGGCCATCGTGCCCGTAATCGTCCTTCAATCCCGCCAGCAGCAAGATCGTAGGACGTATGTCGGTGTGATCGGACCACGTCTTGCCGTCGACGCCGTCGTCTCTCACGCCCGGGCCGACCATTCCCAGCCAGGTCGTAACGATTTCCGGTTGAACGTCGCCGTGGTTCCAGGCAAAGCCCGGGAGTTCGGCCACGCAAGGCGAGGCGCAGTTGGCCGCGCCGGCAAAAAAGAAGTAATCGGGATCGCCAAACATCACCAGGGTAGGCGTGCGCGCCGGGTCGGCGGTAACCATATGGAGAATCTTCATCTCCACCGCATCGGCCAGGTACTGGCTGATCTTGTCCGTATTCCCCGTGATCGGGCTCACTGCCGTCAGTTTGTCGAGGTCGCGTGCAAAACCGCGGGCCACAGGGTCGGTGCGCGCTGGACTTCCGGTGATATAGATGGTTGGCGCATCGTCGGAATGGACTTTGAACGGAGTCATATTGCTTTGCTCCGTTGCCAGCAAGCCCGCCAGATTGGCATTGATTTCGCCGATCTTCGCATACGTGCATGGAGTAGTTACGCCGTCACAGTTGGCGGGACTCGGGGGACCGCCCGCAAAGTGATCGCCTTCATCCGCCGTAAAAATGAACAGCGTGTTGTCGCGCGTAATCCCATCGGCTGCCAGACGGGTGAAGAATTTATTGAAAGCATCGTCGTAGGCTTTGAGCGCCGCGACATAACCCGCCGACCCGGGACCGAACGCAGGACCGCTGGGATGGTTATCGTGCGCATCTGAAATATAAGCGTACGTGATCGGGACGCCGTGCTCCTGCAGGGCGGCCACATAGGCAAGCGAAACTGTCGCCGCCATTCCGTCAAAGCCCGGAAACCCAACGTGGCCTTGCGGATCTTGAATCACATTACCGTTCAGGTCGGACATTGGTCCATTCGGACTGATCTGTGGAGCCACATACTTATTACCGTACAAGGCGTTATATCCCGCGTATCCGCCGGGCTCATCCGGAAGCAAGTCCTGCTCGCCGGTGTTGGCGGAAGAGCACAAAGGATCTCCGGCAGCGCAGTGGATACCGATTCCCACGAAGTCGGCGAACGCCTGTCCGGGATTGGTTGCGACTTCTTGCGCCTGCACCGAACCCGCGCCAAAAACTGTTGGAATGTCAGTGGCAATGTTTTCCAGGATCGTATTCGCCGTCGCCACCGATCCTACATTGCACCCGGCGCGAGTGAACGCTACCCAGGGCGCGGGTGCGTTATGCCCTTCCGCGGTCAACATGTTGAATTTCGTGTCCGTGGGCGTGCTGGTGGTCGGGTCAAACAGCGGGTCGGTCCAGTACGCGAACGAAACGCCGAGGTTGCTGGTACCGTCCGGATTGAAGTAGCGGAAACTGTTGCTCACGGGTACGCCATGACGATCGCCATAAACACCAGTCAGCGACGTGAGGATGTCGGTAGCAGTGTGCGAGATAAGCGGGGTGTGATGGTTGGTGAGAACTGTCCCCTGGCTTTCGAGAAAGTTTAGCAGGTGGGGCATCTGCTCGAGATCGGAAGGCACGTTAGGGTTATCGCGGACGAAATGCGTGTTATCGAACTGAACATAGATAACATGTTTTATTTTTCCCTTGGGAGAGTTCAGCCCACAAGTATTTTGAGCCGTTGAGACGCCAGTTGCTGTGGCCAAAAGCGCGCCGGCCAAAACGAATGTCCGGTACAAACCGCGGAAGGGGAGAAAGGGTTTCACAAAGAACCTCCTGGGTTGCGATTTAAGTTAAGACTAGGCAACGTTCCCGCGTATAGCCGGAGCACGGCGAGGCCGGGTTAACGCCGCGTTAAACTTTCATAAAACCTGACGCGCGTGGCAGTCCTGCATTATAACGCCGCTCATAACCTGTGATGCAAGTCCCCCATTCCGACCTGCTAAACTACCCCTTCACCACTCTTGGCGCCTGCCTAGGAAGTCAGTTCCATGTCCAGTAATCCTACAACCACTCCCACTCCACGCACGCGGATAGTGCGCGAACCGCAGCGCGCGGTTTACGACCGCGACGCCGTCAACCAGATCCTCGACGAAGCTTTCCTCTGCCACGTCGGCTTCGCGGTTGATGGACAGCCCTTCGTGATCCCCACTTCTTTCGGACGCGACGGAGACGTGCTTTACATCCACGGCTCGGCCGCCAGCCGCATGCTCCGCAACCTCGATCAGGGTGTCCCCGTCTGCATCACGGTCACGCTGCTCGATGGATTGGTCCTCGCCCGCTCCGTTTTCAACCACTCGATGAACTACCGTTCGGTGGTAATTCTCGGCACAGCAACCATAGTCGATGATCCGGCGGAAAAACTCGCAGCCCTGCGCGCGTTGAGCGAGCATATTCTTCCCCATCGCTGGGAAGACTCGCGCCAGCCCAACGAATCAGAGCTAAAAGCAACGTCAGTCCTGCGCCTTCCGATCACTGAATTTTCCGCCAAAGTCCGCGTAGGCCCGCCCGTGGACGACGATGAAGATTACTCGTTCCCAACTTGGGCAGGAATAATTCCACTAGAGATGACCGTCGGTGCCGCAATTCGTGATGAGCGCTGCGAGCAAGAACTGCCCGCCTACCTGAAGAACTACTCCCGCAAGAGAGAGAAAGTCTAGATGATACCCAGCCGCGAGCCGCTCACCCCGGCAACAGCAGCAACTTCCCTGTCGTCTTCCGCCCTTCCAGCTCGCGGTGCGCCCGCTGCACTTCCGCCAGCGGATACACATGCTCAATCCGCAACTTGAGTTTGCCGTCGCGAATCATGCCGAATACCGCTCCCGCCCGCTGCCGCAATTCCTGCGCGGTAGCAATGTAGTGCCCGATCGAAGGCCGCGTCAAAAAGAGCGACCCCTTCTGCGTCAGCACCAGCGGATCAATCGGCGCGACTGCCCCGCTCGAACCTCCGAACAGCGCCATCATCCCCCGCGGACGCAGCACATTCAGCCCCTTGTCGAATGTCGTCTTCCCCACCGAGTCATACACCACATCCACGCCTTTGCCGCCGGTCAATCGTTTCGTCTCCACCTCAAAATCGGCCTGCGTATAAAGGATGACTTCGTCCGCTCCCGCCGCTCGCGCCAGCTTTGCCTTTTCCTCGGTCGAAACCGTAGCAATCACCCGCGCCCCAATGTTGTGCGCCATCTGCACTAGCAGCAACCCGACCCCGCCGGCAGCCGCGTGAATCAGCGCCGTCTCACCTTTTTTCAGCGGATAGGTATCGTGAATCAGGTACTCCGCGGTTATCCCCTGGAGCATGGCTGCCGCAGCCTCGCGTTCTCCCACACCAGCCGGGATCTTCACCAGACGGTCGGCCGGCACCGCCGCATACTCGGCATAGCTTCCGAGCACCGCAGTGTAGGCCACACGATCGCCGACCGCCACCTCGTGCACCTCAGACCCGACCGCCGAAACCACGCCCGCCGCCTCCTGTCCCAGAACCAGTGGCAGCGGCGCCTTGTAACGGCCTTCGCGGTTGTAGATGTCAATAAAGTTGACGCCCGCCGCCTGGATCTTTACCATGGCTTCGTTCGTTTTCGGCTGCGGAACCGGCAAGTCCACCAATTCCATGACTTCCGGCCCACCCGTTTGCTTTACCTGTATAGCTTTCATAGTCGCTTTCGATGAATCCGCCTGCCCTAAGGACTTCTAAAGACTTTAAAGACTCGTTGCCATCCCCCGCAACCTCGGGGTAACATGCCCAGCCGGTGCCCAAAGTAATAGGGCTTACGGGTCTTCTGTGGAATTGACCCAACGAATTTTGCGATAGTACCATCTCATGTATTGACGGACGTACATCTTGTCCGCCCGGGAGCGGTTTTAGTAAGTTTCTGAAAATATGAGATTTTCTTCTCACCGCTATCTGGCCATCATCCTCTCCGCACTATTGGCGGCGACATTGGCGGCGACCCTCGCTTGCAATAGTGCCCAGAAATCGTCTTCCTTTATGCCTCCCGCCCAGGCCCAAGCCCCAGCCCTGATCGCGTCCAGCAGCCCGCCTGATCCCCACCAGCAGAAGCCTGCCGGGTCAGCCGCTGCGCCCCAATCCAAGCCGCAGGTCCCGCAGGCGCTCGAAGTTGATCCCGTAGCCGACCTGATCGCCCGCGTCGAAAAGGAATACCAAGCAGGGCAGGATAACTATCGCGCCGGTCACCTCGAAGCCGCCAAGCAGAATTTCGACTCCGCATTCAATCAGCTGCTCGGCAGCGGATTCGATCTCCACTCCGACGACCGCTTGGAGCCTGAACTCGACCGCATTCTGGACGGCATCAACGGTCTCGAACTCGCCGCCTTGCAGCAGGGCGATGGTTTTGCCGAGCAAAAGTCGGAACCCGCGCCCATCGACGAAGCCAACGAACTCACGCCCGCAGTCGACCAGAACGTCAAAGCCAAAGCCGAAGCCGAGATCAAATCGACCCGTTCCGGCCTGCCGCTGGTGATGACCGACCAGGTCGCCGGCTACATCAATTACTATTCCAACCGCGGACGCGGCACCCTGGAGCGCGCCCTGGCCCGCTCCGGCCGCTACGAAGACATGATCCGTCGCATCCTGCGCGAAGAAGGCGTTCCCCAGGAATTGATCTATCTAGCCCAGGCTGAATCCGGATTCCATCCGCTGGCCGTTTCCCGCGCCGGAGCCCGCGGCATGTGGCAGTTCATGGGCAGCCGCGCTAAAGGTTACGGACTAGAACGCAGCTGGTGGGTCGATGACCGCCAGGATCCCGAAAAAGCCACCCGAGCCGCCGCTCACCACTTGAAAGATCTCTACAACCAGTTCGGAGACTGGTACTTGGCCATGGCCGCCTACAACTCCGGACCAGGGACAGTCCAGAGCGCGGTCAAGCGCACCGGCTACGCCGATTTCTGGGAACTCTACCGCCGCAACGTGCTGCCCAAGGAAACTCGCAACTACGTCCCCATCATCGTGGCCGTAACCATCATGGCCAAAAATCCCGCGCAATACGGACTGGATTCGGTGGTGAAAGAAAAACCGGTTCCTTACGACACCGTCAAAATCAACTATCCCATCGATCTAAGGCTAGCCGCCGAGTGTGTGGATGCCACCGCCGAAGACTTACTCGACCTCAACCCAAGCCTCCTCCGCCTGACCACACCGAAATTTTCGGATAAAGACGGGGAGTTCGACCTCCACTTGCCCGCCGGAACCGCCGCCAAATTTCAAACCGCGGTCGCCTCCGTTCCAGCCGACAAGCGCGTCTGGTGGCGATATCACAAAGTGCAAGGCGGAGAAACGCTGGCCTCGATCGCCCGCACTTATCACACAACTCCAAAGTCCATCGCGGAAGCTAACGATCTTGACGGCGGTCCGAGTTACGACGCGCTCTCGCCCGAAGCTCGTCTCATCATCCCAATCGCCCCCGGCAAACAGATCGACACCAGCACATACGCGCATGCCACCACGCACTACAAAATTCGCAAAGGCGATACGGTTGAGTCGGTAGCCGAGAATTTCGGCGTCTCCGCCCGGATGCTTCGCGTCTGGAACCACCTGAAAGGCAGCAGCCTCGCCGGAAGAAGGATACTGTATCTCCACCTTCCCGTCACCAGGAGCGCAAGCGAAATGCAGGTCGCAACCAGGCATTCAACTGGATTGCACCACCCCGCCTCCAGAACCCTTGCCGGAACCCAAACTGCAACCGCGACAAAAACGACAGCGACAACGACAACGCCAAACGCAGTTCTGCATCACCGTGTAAAGCGCGGCGAAACCCTATCCTCGATCGCCACCTCGTACAACACCACCGTCTCCGCCCTGAAGCACGACAACCGGAACATCGCCGCCCTCCGCCCGGGGATGATTCTCGTAGTGCGCAGCATCAACTAACTCCGCAACATCAACTGATCCCGCTTTGATTTGGGTGACGCAGCGGTTTACCGCTGCGATCCAGGCGCTCAACAATTCCGACGGCTTTTAGCCGCAGAGGTTAACGTCTGTGGGCCGTAACGCGCACGATCCTCAGTAAGCCGGGGGCAGGCCCATCTTTTTTACAATGTTGCGGTAGCGCGGATCAGAATGCAGAAAATCGAAATTAGGATCGCTTTGCAGAAACACCAGGTGAGGCGACCGCTCCCGATAACTCTCTTCCAGATAGCGGATAGTCTCTTCTTTACGCCCGAGCTCCGCATACGCATCCGCGAAATCACTGGGTGAGACGTATTGTTTGGCCGCCGTTCGCTTCAACCGATCCACTTTCCGCGCCCGCACCGCGGACAAACCGCCACGCCGGTACGCTTGAACCTGCTCGGCGAGCTGATCCTTTTCGCCTGCGAGTTGCAAATAACGTTCCGATTCTTCCTCCGACTCTTTCTCCATCCCGTTGAAGAAGTACGCATAAGAAAGAAGGTAATGGAGGCCGGCATTGTTCGGCTGAGCACCACTTCGGATGCGAGCCTCGTTCAGAGCGGCGCCGAACTGCCGCGCGCGAATCAGCGCAAAACCCAATGCGAATGGTTTGGCAAATGGGTCCAGCTCCATCATCTTCTTTTCCTCCTGCACTGCTTCATCCATGCGATTCAAGGAACGGAGCACGTACGCTCGCAGGTGATGACCCTCAGCAAAGTTGGGGTTCAGTTCCAGCGTGCGTGCGGATTCTCTCTCCGCAGCCCTCCAATCCCACCGATAAAAAAGCTGGATGGCAGCCATGGAGTTATGCGCCTCGGCACCCAGATCATCCACCTCCAATGCCTTCTTGGCAGCCGCCTCTGCCTGGGGCATGACCGCCTCGGGAGGAAGCTTCCCCGCCATCGCGCCGAGGGCGTAGGAATCAGCCAGGCCGCTCCACGCGGCAGCGTAGTCCGGTTGCAGGTCAATGGCTCTTTGGAAGTATCCACGGCTTTTTTCGTATTCGTCCGCCTCCGCAAACCAGTAGTAACGTCCTAACAGGTAGGCGTCGTGGGCTTCTGGATTGATATGCCGCGCCGGACTGCCCGGTCCAGACGTCGTGGCCCCGACTTGCTTGGCGATGGTTTGCGCCAGCTCGTTCTGCAAAGAACCCACGTCGCTCAAATCGCGATCGAAGCTCTCTGCCCAGACATGCGTGTCGCTGGCGGCATGGATCAACTGTGCCGTCACGTGCACCCGATTGCCCGTGCGGCCCACCGAACCTTCCAGAATGCCATCGACTCCGAGTTCCTGCGCGATCTCCCGCAGCGGCCGATGGACTTTCTTGTACTGCATCACTGAGGTCCGCGATATAACTCGCAAGGTGGGATTTTTCGCCAGCATGGTAATCACTTCGTCGGTCATGCCGTCCGCGAAGTACTCCTGAGCCGGATCCCCAGACAGGTTCTCCAGCGGCAGCACAGCTAGGGATCTGATGAGCAGCGCCTGTCTTGCGGACGACCGTCCCTGGATCCGTCTGACCAACGGAATGGCCACCAGGAACAGGAGCAGCGCCACGACTACCAGCAGGGCGATTCGACCGCCGTGGCCTTTTACCCGTTCCAGCCCTTTAGAAATTCCTACGCTGTCGGAAGCCTGGGCTTCGCCTTCTCCATCGGAGTTCCGGTTCTGACTTTCACCGCTAGTCTGAGGAAGTATTTCGGAGGAAGCGCTTCCATCTGACCATTCCAGTTGACCTACAAAGCGGTAACCACGGCGAGGGACAGTCTCGATCCAGCGTGGCTTTTCAGCAGAGTCGGAAAGGCAATCCCGCAGCCGCTGGATGGCGGAGTTCAGGCCATGATCAAAGTCAACAAATGTGTCGTCGGCCCAAAGCCTGGCCCGCAGCTCTTCCCGGGTCACCATTTCCCCCGGGCGTTCGAGCAATAAACACAAGATCTGGAACGCCTGCTCCCCCATCTTCACTTTCGTCCCGAACTTCCGCAGCTCACCGGAGCGCACGTCGAGCGCGTAGGGGCCGAACAAAGCGGTTCGCCGGGTGGTCGTTTTCATGTTCGAAAGCCCGAGGGAGGGGAACCTGTAACCGGTTCGCAGGCTGCGCCATTCTGAGGCCTGTTCGAGCACAAGTCAAGAAGCCCTGAGCGCCGATGCCTTCGCTACGACATAACACATTTATTAACTAATAACTTACACAGTGTTGCCGAACTGTTCGAGAGGTGATGCATTTTGCATTGCCGGAGTCCCGGCGGTTAAGCGATAAAGAGTCGCCTTGGAAACACCGGATGCTCCGCTGGTTGCGGCACTTTGGGTGTAAGCGGTTTTTCGGCGGCTCCAGGTACAGTTCGGCCCGCACAACCGAGGCATCGGCGGCCAAATGGCCGCTCACTTTCACAAGGAGAAACATTATGAAATCGATCCAAACTCTGAACTTCGTCAAATTTGCTGCGTGCATGCTCCTGCTGGTGGCACTCAGTGCGAGCGCGTCAGCGTCGTGCGGCGATTCCCTGTCCGCGATGGCAGCCCTGGCTGCTTCCGTACATAGTCAATCCCGCCCGATGCAACAGAACTCTCAGTCTGCCGGAGACAATTCCGGCAAATCCATCGTTGGCTTTTGGCACACCCAGTTCATAGTCGGAGATCAAGCCCTCCAGGATGCGTACCAGATCTGGAATGTCGGCGGGACCGAGGTTCACAACGCGAATGTTGATCCGAGGGGAGGATTTGTGTGCTTGGGGGCGTGGAAGCGCTTTCCGCACGGGGTTTTCAAGCTCGTTCACCGCGCGTTGCAGTACGACACCAACGGAACCTTCTTGGGAACCATCCACCTCAGTGAGACGCTTACTCTCGGTAACGGTGGCAATACGCACAGCGGTTCCTTCACCATAGATTTCTACGACCCTTCCGGCACCTTCCAATTCGAGGTAACTGGGAGTGTCACGGGGGAACGCATTTCGGTTGAGTGATCCGAGGTGTTGTGCGCGTCTCAGGAGAGCCGCAACTGCGGCTCTTCCCTGTGACTTCTCGAACTCATTTGATTTTGGGTGGCGCAGCGGTTCACCGCTGCGAACTCGCGGTTCATGCGCAGGTTAGCGAAGGCTCTGTCCAAATGAGCGTATTTTCGATACGAATTTTGGAGGACGAGAGGCATAGCGATCAATAATTTCAAACAGCGCCACTCCGTTCAACCCTGCAAGAATGCCGCGACCGATAACTGAGACCTGAGACCTGAAAACTAGAACTTCTTCCGAAGAAACTCAAAAAGCACATACCCGATGAACGCGGCAATCATGGCAATTTCAAAATTGGCAGCGGTAAAAACATCTCCGATTGCCCAAGCTAAACCCCTCGTCTGCCCCATGCCT
>Ga0193751_1002628_pt1 | contig 10821 bp, 7 predicted proteins | sample L1c2metaG_FD_143050 | JGI IMG/M metagenome (GOLD analysis project Ga0193751, IMG submission 143050) | Soil microbial communities from a riparian zone of the East river system, Colorado, United States - L1c2 | ecosystem: Environmental > Terrestrial > Soil > Riparian zone | place: USA: East River...
AGCTGGGCATAAAGCGGGGTGGGGCTGCTGGGATCCACATCGAAAGTAGGCATTGTCTGCTTGTACTATCACATTAGGACAATACGGGGGCAAGGGGCGGGCGGGTTTCAGGAGGCTTGGCCCGATGAATTGCACTTAAAGGTCGATGCAAAAGAACGAGTGGTCAGCCCATAGCCCAAAGCCGATAGCCCCTAGCGAAAACGTCAGGACGTTACTGGTGGCGTGATGGGACAGGCAGTCGTTTTTCCTCCGACGCGTTCCGGTAACGTCCCGGCGTAGTTGGGCTATCTGCTATAAGCTAGTCGCTATGGGCTGACCACTCGTTCTTCTGCAGTTGCAGTTGCAGTTATCGACTGTGCGTGTACATAAGCTCAACGATCTCGTCGTACATCCCATCAGCCTGGCTTCCCCCCGCCTTGATTGCGCCAGTCGCGCAGTGCTTCAGGTGGTTCCGCATCAGCTCACGGCTAACCCCGCGCAACGCCTCTTGCACGGACGATATCTGGGTGAGAATGTCGGCACAGTACCGGTCGTCATCGATCATCCGCTGAAGCCCGCGCACCTGGCCTTCGATGCGGCGTAGACGCTTGAGATTCCTCGACTTCACTTCGGGATCTACGCTGACCGCCTTTCTCGCGCTCGCCGCATCGCGAACTCCGCAGCCGCACTCCGCGTCTGGCGCCGAGTCCATTCGCTGGCCGTGCTTCAATGCTGTCGGCATTTCATTCTCCTGACGCGATACGCGCGCGCCGCAATCTCAAGCTATTCGTCACAACGCTCACCGAGCTGAGCGCCATCGCGGCGCTCGCGATGATGGGACTCAACGTGAGGCCGGTCACCGGGTACAGCACTCCCGCCGCAATCGGAATCCCGATCACGTTGTACACGAACGCCCAGAACAGATTCTGTTTCATTGTCGTCATGGTTTGACGCGAGAGAGAGATGGCAGCCGGCACGCCGCGAAGGTCGCTGCGCATGAGCGCAATGTCGCTCGCCTCTATCGCGATATCGGTCCCCCTCGGCATCGAGATCCCAACGTCGGACTGCGCCAGCGCAGGAGCGTCGTTGATTCCGTCGCCCACCATCGCGACCACTCGGCCCTCGCCCTGTAGCCGGCGAATCTCGTCGACTTTTCCCGCGGGATGCACTCCCGCGACGACGCGGCCGACACCGATCTGGCCACCGATGGCTTCAGCTGTGGACTGTCTGTCGCCGGTGAGTAGAACGACATCTACGCCCATCTCCTTCAACTGGCGCACTGCTTCTACCGAGGAAGGTCGGAGTGTATCCGAGACACTAATAACGCCGGCAACCCGTCGGTCTATCGACACTAATAGCTCGCTTGCGCTTTGGTTTGCGCGGGAATCATCCCGACTAACGGGCGCTTCGACGTCGATGCCCAGCTCCCGCATCAACGCTGCGCTACCTACTGCCACTTCGCGCTGTCGAACATTCCCCGTTACCCCGGCACCAGTATATGACCTGAAGCCCGTCGCGTCGGAGAGTGACAAGCCCTTCGCGATCGCCGCTCGGACAATCGCCGCCGCAACCGGATGCTCGGAGCGGTGCTCGAGGGCTGCGGCGTAGGAGAGAATGTCGTCCTCGCTTGCTGACCCGAGTGTAATGACGCGCTCGACAGAGGGCGTTCCTGCTGTCACCGTGCCCGTCTTATCGAGCACCACAGTATTCACCTGGCCGGCGCGCTGCAGAATCTCGCCTCCCTTAATGAGAAGACCCAAGTCCGCACCGCGCCCGGTCGCAACCATCACCGCGGTTGGAACTGCGAGGCCCATTGCGCACGGACAGGCGATGATCAGAACAGAGACCGCGGCGGCGATCGCGTGCGGAAGCGCGCTTGTGCCGCCTGCAAAGTACCAAACCACGAAGGTCACGAGCGCGACTGCCAGGACAGTCGGCACGAACACGGCGCTTACCTTATCGGCCAATTCTTGAATCGGCGCGCGCGAGCCTTGGGCGTCGCGCATCAGCGCCACGATGCGAGCGAGAACGCTATCCGCGCCGACGCTCGTTGCCCGATATCGGAAAAAGCCCGTGGTGTTCACGGTTCCGCCGACGATGCGATCGCCGACACCTTTTGCGACTGGCAACGGCTCTCCCGTGAGCATTGATTCATCGATCTCGGTCGCCCCAGCGATCACGACTCCGTCGACGGGAATCCTCTCGCCAGGCCGAACAACTACCGTGTCGCCAGCTGTGACTTCAGCGAGTGGCTTCTCGATCCATTGATCGTTTTTCTCGACCCGCGCGATGGGCGGAAGCAGGCCGACGAGTCGACGCAGCGCCCCTGACGTCTTTCGCCGCGCGCGCGCTTCGATGGCGCGACCCGCCAGCACGAGGCCGATGATGAACACCACCGCTTCGTAGTAGACGTCGGGCGCGATTCCATGGCGCGCAAAAAGATCCGGCGCCACGGTGGCAATGACTGAATAAATGAATGCCGACCCGGTGCCCAGTGCGACGAGGGTGTTCATGTCGGCGGAGCCGTGTCGCACAGCTTTCCACGCTCGGCTATAAATACCGCGCGCCGCCCAAAGCAGAATGAGCGTGGTCAACGCGAGAAGAGAGTAATTCCGACCGCTCCCGTTGCTCAACATTGAGATCGCCATTGCGACCACTCCAGCGATCACGCTGACCGCGGCCTTGGTCGCCAATTCGCGCGCGTCGCGCGTTTCAGTCTCTTCCTGCTTCGCGATCGTATCGGCGGGGTTTTCGCCCGAGACCGGCAGCTCGGCGTCGTAGCCAGTCGCGCGCACCGCTTCTACTAGGCGTGCGGGATTCACGGTGAGCGGATCGTAGCGGACGGCTGCGCTTGCGGTAACGAGGTTGACCGATGCGTCGAAGACGCCCAGCTCGGAGGCGAGCGCTTTCTGCACCCGGGCCTGACACGCCGCGCACGTCATTCCGGTCACACCAAACGAAACCCTGGCCTCTTCGCTCGCTACTCGCCGATCACCGACATCAGCGCTTCTGACACTCATGTGTGCCTCTTTTCGTCTTCGTGCAAGCAATGTTTCTCCTAGGCAATATACCCCCCTCCCCTATCGGACACAACGGTTGCCAGACGCGTGGCAACCGGCGTGGAGCAGCCGCGTTAGAATGCGACTACAGCCCGTAGCCCCGAGCCGCCCCACCGACAGCCCCCAGCCGGTAGTGTTCAGTGGCACTTCCTTCCCCCCGAACGCCGATGTACGGCTTGGGATCGGAGCGTATTTTGCGTTACCATCCCGCATCGCAGGATTCCTCGGGCAACGGACCATGGGTACTCCACGCGACCCCCGCAACACTGACCAAGAACCATTCGAGAACTGCACCCTCGCCAGGGTGCTGGCTGAGCGAATGCGCGAGAACAGGGACGACCTCACCCGGCGCTGGCTCGATCGCATTAGCGCGCGGGTCAGCCTCGACCCGAATCGCATCTTCCCCACCGATGCGCTACTTGACCACGTCCCCCTGCTAATCCTCGGGATCGCCGACTATATCGAGAACCCCGAAAAAGTGATCATGGCCGATATCCCCGTCGTCGCAAAAGCGATGGAGCTCGGCGAGCTGCGCTTCTCGCAGGGGTTCGACGAATACCAGCTGCTCAAGGAGTATGAGATCTTCGGCGGGATTCTTTTCTCCTTCCTGTCGCGGATCGCCGACGGAATCGACGAGCCCTGCAGTCGCGGCGAGATTCTCGCCTGCGCCCACCGGTTGTTCCTGGCTATCGCGCTCATCCAACAAGCCACGCTGACTCACTATCTGAGTTTGGTGAAGGAACGATTGAATGAGCGCGAGCAGCGTCTACGAGCGTTTAATCGGGCGCTCAGCCACGAGCTTAGAAATCTCATCGGCACTATCGGGGGAGCCGCTGAAGTACTAGAGCTGGACGGCACGAGTGAGGAGCAGCAGCACACGTTGATTTCCGTCATCGCGAGAAATAGCGCCAACATGAAGGTGGCGCTGGAGAACCTCGCGGAACTTTCACGGCTCGATGAGGACTCGCGCCGCTCGCGCCATGTGGCGCTTCCGAGAGCTGTGGCCGAAGTAGCCCGTCAGCACCGCGAAGCTGCGCGCGGCCGAGGCGTTGAGATCCGTATCGCACCGGATTTGCCAGGCATGGAAGTGAGCGCCGCTGCTTTCGAGCTTTGCCTGTCGAATCTGGTCGCCAATGCAATCAAGTACTCCGACCCGGCGAAGGAAAAGCGGTGGGTCGAGATTCGCGCGCAAATACAGTCCACTGCTGACACATCTAAGTCCGAAGTGGTGGTCGAGGTGCGCGACAATGGCCTGGGCGTCCCCGAGGACAAGCGCGCGGGACTGTTCAAGCGCTTTTTCCGGGCGCACGAGGACACGCGGGGCGACATCGACGGTACCGGACTCGGTCTCAGCATTATTCGGGAGACCTTAGCCGCGTTGGGCGGCCGAGCGTGGGCGGATTTCTCCAACGACGGGACTTCGTTCATTTTTGCCTTGCCCGTTCGGCGCACGGAGGATACGGAGCGGAACGCACCCTCCCTGGTGCCGTCATCTATCGCACTGGACGGTCAAAGCGAAGAGGGTTCGGCACGTTGAAGCTGTAGTGCCACCACTCCTGATCGTAGTTCAGAAAACCTTCGGCTTCCATCGCGGCCTTCAATTTCTGGCGGTTCGCCGCTGCCACTCCCGTCGCGTTCGCGGTGTGGGCTGCGGAGGAAAATGTGTCGAAGGGCGTGCCCATCTCCAGCTCACGTCCGGTGGCGATGTGGATGAGGGTGAGATCGATCGCCAGACCCACATTGTGTCGCGACCGGCTCGCGATGTAGCCGTCCGTCAAGAGGTCACGCCGATGAACTCGCTCCGTCCAGTCGACCATCGCGAGCGTCGCTCGAACCGGACGATAGGAATCCCAGATCTTGAGTCCCAATCCCTGGCGCCGCAGGTCGCGCTGCACCCGCGCGAGAGCGATTGCCGCCTCCCGCCGTAGATAGGCGCGATTTGCCTCGTACCCGGGAAGTGGCGCTCCCGTAAAATTGTTCGGCGTCGCATAGCGAAGCTCCACCACAATCGTTGAATCGAGCGACCGGACATCGGTGAGAAGTGTGTCGGCGACGGCATCCGGTGCAATTGCCGTCTCGGCCGTGTTGACGGAAGGCGCAACCGGTGCGCTCTGCACATTTGCGGGCGGCGGCGCGCAGGCGGACACCGCCAGAGCCAGAATGAGAATCTTTCGCATTCCACAAAATAGCGCGTCGCCCCGCGATGCCGAGCGATTCCTCTCGCGGGGCTGTTGGCGCATATTGGCGCATGGCAAGCATCGACGCGATAGCTCCGCCCTCGACTTCCCACCCCGCCCCTCGCGGCCACCGCGCTGCTGTCTTTGCCAGCTTCCTCGGCTGGACGCTCGACGCATTCGATTTTTTTCTCGTTGTCTTCGCTCTCACGGCAATCGCAAAGGAATTTCACAAGACAGACGCCGAAATGGCGCTGACGATCACCGTGACTTTGGCCTTCAGGCCTGTCGGCGCGTTCTTCTTCGGACTGATTGCAGATCGGTATGGGCGAAAACTGCCGTTGATGATCGATCTCGTGTTTTTCTCGATCGTTGAAGTGGCATCTGGATTCGCCCCGACCTACGCAACGTTTTTCGTGCTGCGCGCTCTGTTTGGAATCGGAATGGGAGGAGAGTGGGGCGTCGGCGCCTCTCTCGCCATGGAGAAAGCACCATCGGGACGACGCGGTGTGCTCTCCGGCTTGTTGCAGGAAGGCTACGCGACGGGATACCTGCTAGCCGCGGTCTGCTATTTCTTCGTGTTCCCGCGCTGGGGTTGGCGGCCGATGTTTTTCATAGGCGGGCTGCCCGCACTGCTCGCGCTGTTTGTCCGCTATCGCGTGCACGAGTCCGAGGTTTGGGAGCGCACCAAGCACAAGGACTGGAGCAGTCTCGGTCGCGGGATCATTTCGCATTGGAAGCTCTTTCTGTATCTGACGCTGCTAATGGCGGGAATGAACTTCGTATCGCACGGCACCCAGGACATGTACCCGACGTTCCTTCAGCGGGACTGGGGCTTTTCACCACAGAAGCGTGCAGTGCTCACTGCATTCTCCATGATCGGCGCGATCATCGGTGGCGTAAGCTTCGGGTATCTGTCGGACAGAATCGGGCGGCGACGCTCGATTGTGCTGGCGCTGGTGCTGGCGATAGTGATGATTCCGCTCTGGGCTTTCTCCCCCTCGATAGTCGGCCTCGTGATCGGCGCATTCGCCATGCAGTTCATGGTGCAAGGCGCCTGGGGAGTGATTCCCGCGCACATCACCGAGTTGTCACCCGATTCGGTGCGCGGGTTCATGCCAGGCTTCGCGTATCAATGCGGAGTGCTGCTGGCGAGCTCCGTCGGCTATCTCGAGGCACTCCTCGCCGCGCGCACGAGTTACGCTCAGTCCATGGCGATAGTTGCGCTGACGGTTTTCTCGGCGGCCGCGATCATCGCGTGGGCGGGCCGAGAGCGTCACGCAATAGAGTTCGGCGCGTGAGAGAACTCGATTTCTTTGGCCTTTGCTGTCAAACCCTCGAGTAGAGCGCGGACGTGTTCGATACCCGTTCGTGGATTCATCATCGTCACGCGTAGCACCGGCCGGCCGTCGAGCAGGGTTGCAGTGATCCAGCCGCTCCCTTCTTTGTTGTAGCAAGGTCGCAACTCGCGGTTGAGCGCATCGATGCGCTGATTCTCCGCCTGGTCTTTGGGAACTCGTTGCTTGGCTCCCCCACGCCCGACGTAACGAAAGCACAGGATGTTCGACTCAGGCTCGTGGAGATTCTCGAAGTCGTAGCGCTCCTCGATCGCGTCATGCAGAAGCCGCGCGGTACCACATAAGTGGTCGTAGAGCGCGCCTAATCCGCGAGAACCGAAACGCTGTATCACGAACCAGAGCTTCAACACATCGGCTCGGCGCGAACACTGAAAACTTCGCACTCCCTGATCCACGACGCGCTCCGATTTCCCGGCGTGAAACAGATATGGCGCCTGCTGCGCGAATGCGAGATCCAGATCGCGCTCGTCTCGCGTGAGCACCATTCCCGCCGACAAAGGGAGAAGCATCATCTTGTGCGGGTCCCACGCCAGCGACCGCGAATACCTCAACCCCTCTACTGCACGTGGACGCTTGGATGAGAGTAGCGCGCTGGCTCCATGCGCCGCGTCGACGTGCAGCCAGAGATCGCGTTCTTTGCAGATCGATCCGATCGCCTCGAGATCGTCAAACGACCCCGTCGCAGTTGTTCCCGCCGTCGCGACGACCGCCATTATCCGCTTTCCCTGGTCGCGGAGCGAGTCAACCGAGTCGACCAGCCGATCCACGTCCATCTTGTAGTTGCGCGATTGGACCGCGATTCCTCTGCGGCGGCCCATCCCGAGCTGACCGATCGCTCTCGTCACTGCATAGTGTGCGTGCTCGCCGTATACGACGACCGGCGGGTCCGCGCCCACGCCATCTTCCCACGCATTGGGCATCGCATTATTCCGCGCTGCCAGCATCGCGGTGAAATTCGCTTCAGTGCCGCCCGAGGTAAGTGTTCCTCCCGCCTTGCCATCGTAGCCCGCCAGCCCCGCCATCCACTTGATCACCTGGTGTTCGATCACCGTCGCCGTTGGTGACATCTCCCAAACCGCGATCGACTGATTGAGCGCGCCGATAATGCTCTCCATCCACGCTCCCACCGGAAGGGGTGCGGATGTCTGGTGCCCCATGTACATCGGGTTGTAAGACTTGTTGGCATCGGCGATGACGTCGCGCTCGAGGCGAGCGAGGATCTCGGCGACGGGATGTCCCTCGGGCGGCAGCGGCTCATCGAAGCGCATCGCCAACTCGGCAGCCGAGAGCGGAGTAGAGACTTGTCCTTTGCCAGTTCTTGTGGATGCAAAGTATCGCGCTGTCACAGCGGCGAACTGCTCTCCAACTTCCAGCGCCGTATCCGCCTCGAGCTCGGCGAGAATGTCTTCGATCATGCGAGCAAATCTATCAGGAGGGTGTTCGCTCCCGCGCTATTGCTCCAGCAGTCCATTCTGGCGCACGAAATCCGCGAGCTCTCCACGCGATCCAACGCTAAGCTTGAGAAAGATGTTCGAGAGGTGAGTGCTCACAGTGCGCGCGGAGATCTTTAGCGCGCCGCCAATCTCCTTGTTCGATTTGCGCGTCGCCACCATTCGCGCGATTTCGATCTCGCGGCCGGTTAGTCCCGCCGCGCCAGTTGCAATCGACTTCGGAGGAGGCCTGAGTCCAAGCTCTCGCATCTCCTCGCGGGTTCCTTCGAGCTCCACGGTCGCCCCCAGGCGCGCGAAAACATCGTGGGCTTTCCGAAGCTGACGCATTCCCTCTTCCCGGTCGCCAATCTCCACATACGCGCCGGCGAGACGGCGTCGCACGCGCGCAGCCTGTGGTGGGAATGGCAATGACTCGAGCTGTTCAACCGACGATTGCAACAGCTCGATCGCGCGCGCCGGATCGGCATCTCGAAACCTGGCGAGGAGGCCATCGCACGCGTCGGCGTATGCGAGTCCGAGTCTGTGATTCAGGCGACCGGCGTCGCGGCGCATCCGGTCGAGATGCATTGCGGCCGTCTTGAAGCGACGTCCCGCGAGCGCAGCCTCACCGATTGTTGGAAGCAGCCATTGGAGCGCCCACACCATGTATCCGGTGCGGTCCGCGATTGCCAGCCCCGCTTCGCCTATACGTAGAGCCTCAGTCGTATCCCCTCTCGCCAGATAATACGAAGCCATACCGAGGTGCGCCGGAACAATTGACGGTACATCCAACGCTCGCTCACCCGCTCCCTCGAGGGATCCCGCCTTCTCCGCGCCCGCGAGCTTCCAGCCCTCATCAAAGTACTCTTTCGCTTTTTCCTCTTGTCCACGCCACAGATAGATCAGCCCTGACCAAACGTAGAGCCGCGGCAACAGCACCCGCTGATTCAAGCTTTTCGCGAGTTTGATCGCGGGTTCCGCAATCGCAATCGCCGCATCCCAGTCGCCTGTGCCCGAGTGATACTGCACGAGAAGCTCCGCCGACCACAGCGGAAGGAGCGGTGAATGCATCTGCTCGGCGAGACGGTCCGCGACGGCCAAATGCTCCAGAAAACGAGGTCCGTCTCCGCACACGCCTTCGAGGAGAGCCATTCCCCAGTGCGCAGTCCATTCCAGCATTCGCTGGCCCGCGCGTTCGGCGTGAGCGATGGCCTGCGTTCCGTGCTCGCGAGCGAGGTCGAGAGGACCGGTCCACGTATAGAGGAGAAGCAACGCTCGGTGCGCTCGAGAGAGCAATGAATCGTTGATTCCGCCCTCTGCTGCGGTCTCGAGGGCGGCCTCCACCTCTGCCTGAGCTTCCTGGAGTCGTCCGAGATCCTGGAGCGCGATTCCTTTTGCCAGCCGTAGCCGCACGGTAATAGCGCGATCCGAAGATGCGGCAGCTTCCGCAAGGCCGAGCTCGTAGTGAGCGAGAGCGTCGGCGTACTTTCCGCTCCAGTAGCATGCGAGTCCCATTCGATGCTCGATGTCGGCCACCGCGGCGCTCTCGCCCCGCGCGCTGGCGTCTTCGCGCGCGCGGCTCCACAGCGTCATTGCCGCGTCGTAATCGCCAAGACGCTGTCGGGTACGCGCGAGAGTGATGAGAACCTCTTCGCGCGGTGCGTCGGTGATGGATGGATCCTTGTCGAGATGCTCGAGCGCGGCGCCGAGGTAATCAGCGGCCTCGCGATTCGCATACTTCTCGATAGCCGCGCGTCCCGCTGCGTAGAGATAGCGTACGGCTTTCCTCGCGAGCGCCGGTGAATGCGCGTGCGCGAAATGCAGCGCCAGCTCGTCGGAGTGCGACGACGCTTGGTCGCCATAAAGAGTTTCGAGGGCCTCAGCGACGGTTCCATGCAGGAGTCGAGCGCGTGCCTGGCCCAGCTCGGCGTAGATCACCTGCTGTAGGAGTGGATGCGTAAAATCGTAATAGATGGCGTCCACCGTTCCCGTTTCCTGCAGCACACGTTGGGCTATCAGCTCTTCGAGACCGCGGAGCAGATCGTTCTCGCCCAAACCGGCAACACTCGCGAGTGTTTCGTGCGCCGCGCGGGTACCGATTACCGCAGCGAGATTCGCCAGCGTGCGGGCCGGTGGCGAAAGCCGGTCGACACGGTCTTTGACCGTATCGCGAATCGTCGACGGCAGATGGAAGCTCTCCATTTGCCAGCCGACCCAGCGTCCATCGCGCTCCGTAAGCGCGCCGGATTCAACCAGAGACTTGAGCGTTTCCTCCACGAAGAACGGATTGCCTCGGGTCCAGTCGTAGAGCATTGCCGAGAATCGTTGGGAGACACCCGCCTCGACGCGAAATGTCTTCTGTACGACCTCTTCGATGTCAGTCTTTGCGAGGGGCCCCAACTTCTGCACCGTAAGCGAGCCAAGCCGTACGAGCGATTGCTCGGTGTCGCGAAGAACCGGATTCAGCTCGCGCTCCGCTTCGTTGTAGGTGCCAAGCAGAACTATTCTTTGCTTGTCGATCTGGCGGGCGACAAAGTGCAGAAGCTCCAGTGAGGAGGCGTCCGCCCACTGGAGATTCTCGAGAACGATAAAGAGAGGCTGCTTCGCGGCGAGGCGTCCAATGAACTGAGTGAAGTTCCAGAGCAGGCGCGCCTTGAGCTCCGCGGGATCCGCGCCCGCCGACGCGCGGATTCGTTCGCCGGGAGCTCCGAGGTTGGGAAAGATGTAGGCGAGCTCCGCAGCGCCGCCCCGGGTAAGAACCGCTAGCGTGGTTGGCTCGAGATTTCGAACCAGCGGGAAGAGCGCGTCGGAGAAGAGTGCG
>Ga0193751_1002629_pt1 | contig 10820 bp, 9 predicted proteins | sample L1c2metaG_FD_143050 | JGI IMG/M metagenome (GOLD analysis project Ga0193751, IMG submission 143050) | Soil microbial communities from a riparian zone of the East river system, Colorado, United States - L1c2 | ecosystem: Environmental > Terrestrial > Soil > Riparian zone | place: USA: East River...
GATAGGGAAGCAGATCGTCGTATGGATGAATGGCCGGATTGATCAGCACGGCTTTGCCGGCGAATCTTTCGGCGAGGTGCGTCGCGTAATAGCCGCCCAGCGAGCTGCCGACCAGCGTAAGCGCGGCGCCCTCGCGGGTTTGCAGCCATGCGGTCACCGCGCGCATCGCCGCGGTCGGATGGTGATGCAAACGCGGCACGAAGTACTCCGGCCGGGACGAATCAGGCAAGGCGGCGATCGCCCGGCCCAGCGCCCGGGCCTTGATCGACGTCGGTCCGCTGTTGAATCCGTGCAGGTAGACGATCGTCGTCACATACGCTCTTGCAGTTCATCGAGGCGCGCGACGAGCTTCCTGTGTATGCCGCCGAAGCTTCCATTGCTCATGATAAGCACGTGATCTCCGGGCCGGGAGGCGCACGCGATCGACTCGATCAGCGCGCCGAGGTCGTTGTGCGCCTCGGCCCGCGCGCCCAGCGGAGCAAGCGCTGCGCCCGCATCCCAGCCGAGGTTGGCGGTATAGCAGTACACGCGATCCGCGGCGCTCAAGCTGCCGGGCAGCTTCGCCTTCATCGTCCCGAGCTTCATCGTGTTCGACCGCGGCTCGACAACCGCGAGAATTCGCGCGGTGCCGACGGCGCGACGCAGTCCGTCGAGCGTGTTTGCAATCGCGGTGGGGTGGTGCGCGAAGTCGTCGTATACAGCGACCCCGTTGACGGTCCCGACGAGCTCGAGCCGGCGCTTGATGCCGCGGAATCGCGCCAGCGCCGCAAGGCTATCGGCAACCGGCACTCCGAGGTGATGCGCCGCGCCAATTGCGGCAACAGCATTGAGCTGGTTGTGCTGTCCGAGCAAAGCGAACGGCGACAGTGTTCCCTGCGGTGCGCCGCCGAGTCTGATCGTGCCGTCGACCGCGATCGTCCAGTCCGCGCCGGTGTCCGCCGCGGCGGCAAGGCCGAAGCGCTCGACCTGGCTCCAGCATCCGCGCGCGATCACGCGCCGCAAGCTTTCCTCGGCATCGTTGACCAGAATTCTGCCGCTATGCGGAACGGTGCGCACGAGGTGATGAAACTGCGTTTCGATGGCAGTGAGATCGGGAAAAATGTCGGCATGATCGTATTCGAGATTGTTGAGCACCACCGTGCGCGGACGATAGTGAACGAACTTGGAGCGCTTATCGCAAAACGCGGTATCGTATTCGTCGGCCTCGATGACGAAATGGCGGGAGTCCTTCAAGCGTGCCGATACACCGAAGTCCACCGCGATGCCGCCGATGAGGAATCCGGGATTCAGGCCTGCATGTTCGAGAATCCATGCAAGCAAGGCGCTGACGGTGGTCTTCCCGTGCGTGCCGGCGACCGCGAGCACCCATTTGTCGAAAAGCACGTTTTCGGCGAGCCACTGCGGGCCCGACGTATAGCGCAGCCCACGGTCGAGGATCGCCTCGAGCAGCGGGTTGCCGCGTGAAATCGCGTTGCCCACGACAAAGATGTCGGCGTCTTGGGCAACCGTATCGAGCTGCTCGGCGCTGTAGCCTTCGGTCAGCGAGATACCCAACGTGCCGAGCTGCGTGCTCATCGGCGGATAGACGTTCGCGTCGCAGCCGCTGACCGTATGTCCAAGCGTCTTGGCGATGGCGGCGATGCCGCCCATGAATGTGCCGCAGATGCCGAGGATGTGCAGATGCATCGCTTGCTTAGGTCGCTTTCGCGATTTTTTGAGATAGCGCGTACATATACGCCTGCTCGAGACTGCGCGCGTACCGCCCGGCATCGGCAAGCCCGGAGGCCGGCAGTTTTTGGGCGATTTCGCTTGCGACTCGCGTGCGCCACGCCGTATCTCCGGCGAGCCCGCATGCGATCGCGACGTACTCTTCATCGCTCCGGGCTATCGTTTCGGTCACGCCCAGATGCGAGAGCAGGCTGAACGTCACGCGCTCGGCGTGGCGAATCCCCACTCGGCTCACCACCGGCACGCCCATGTCCAGCGCAGCCGCGGTCGTGTCGCCGCCGGTGTAGGGCAGCGTGTCGAGCACGATGTCAACGATAGCGTAACGCGTCCGGTTCGCCGCGTCGTCGCCGGTGGCCGGAATGAACACGATACGCCCGGCGGGAATGCCGAAGCCCGAAAGACGTCGCAGATACAATGGCCGATCGGCTTCCTTTTGCGGCGAGAGCGCCAACAGCGAGTCCGGAACGCGCTCGAGGATGTCGCGCCACAGCGCAAGGCAACGCGGCGAGAGCTTGAGCATGCTCACGAATGCGCCGAACACGATCGTACGCTCTGTGATTCCCAGCGCGTCGCGCGTAGCGATGGGTTTGTCAGCCGGTGTGACGCGCCGAACCGGCAGCACGCAGGTATCGATCACCAGCGGTGTTTCGAGCTGGTACGCCGCCGCATCGGGCGCGTCGGCGTACGCGTCGGTGAGCTTGAAATCGACCTGCTCGAGGCCGACGCATCCGTGATAGCCGAGATGGGTGACGATCACCGGCGCCGGCTTCCACAGCATGATTCCGGGCCTCGCAAACGAAGAGTGCCCCATCAGATCGACGAGCACATCGACGCCATCGTCGGCGATCGCGCGCGCAGCCGCAAGATCGTCGAGGTCGGCCAGCGACACGAACCGATCGGCAAGCTTGCGAAATTCGCCCGTGATGGCGTCCTCGTTCTGCGACGGCACCAGCGAATAGAGATGCCATTCGAATCGAGACCGATCGTGGCTGGCGAGGACATCGCGCATGATGCGACCCATGATGTGCGCCCGAAAGTCCGCGGATAGGTAGCCGACGCGGATCCGCTCACCTTGCCGCCGCACGCCGGCAAGCGCCGGTATGCCGTGCCGGTTCTCCTGCTGCAGCTCGTTGTACTTTTCGTAGATACGCCGCAGCGAGTCGCGCGGAAGATCGCAATATTGCGCGCGCGAAAGCGTCACTGCCGCAAGCTCGGCCTGGTCGGGCCGATACGCCCAGTCGAGCGCCCGCGGAAGATACTTGGCTTCGTACGCTGCGTCCGGCAGGAAGCGCGAGAATATCAAGCCGCTCGTGACCAGCTCGGCCGACAGCGGCGCGTCGGGCTCGAACCGCAGGAAATCCTGTAGGGCGTCCTCGACGCGCCCGAGCAGGAGCAACGTCGTTCGCAATGCAAACCACGCCCGCACATCCGCCGGCGCCAGCGCGCGGGCGCGCTCGAGGTGCGGCAGCGCGAGCCGCCAGCGGCCTCGCCGCTGCAGCGTCAGGCCGAGATTGCCCGTCGCTTCGACCGAATTCGGATCGAGCGACAGCGCATGCTCGAACGCGCGCTCCGCGTCGGCATAACGCCCTGCCCGGAAATAGAGGTGGCCTAGCGCGAGCGCGGGTGCAATCCATTCCGGCTTGAGCCTCGCCGCGTCGGCGAAGCTTCGTTCCGCGCCGTCGATCTCCCCTTTCGAGAACAGCAGCACGCCGACGTTGTGATGCAATTCCGGCGATGGAGCGAGTTCGATCGCGCCGCGGTATGCCGCTAGCGCGTCATCGACTCGGCCCGAGGCGGCGTGGCTCGCCGCGCTGGAAAGCAGGTCGCGCAACGCGCTCACGCTAACGCCGGATGTGCCACGGCCCTGTGACGCCGCCATCCAGAAGCGAACCAGACGCAGGCGAGAACATCCGCCGCAAGCGCCAGCGCAAAAGCGTACGGCAGCGCATTCGCGATGTCGGTCGACAACGCTCGACGTACGAGGTCGACGACGATGCCGATCCCCCATTGCGCGACAAAGCTCGCGACGAACATGATCAGGTTGAGCGCGGTATTGACGCGGCCGGCAAGCTCCGCAGCAAAACCCTCGGTGACGACGGTATAGCCCAGGATGTTCACCGACGAGCCCAGCCCGTAGAGGGCCCAAAGCGCATAAGTTACGGACGGGACGCGGGAGACGATCAGCGCCAGCATCAGGGTGTGCAGGAAGAATCCCATCGCGAACAAATGGCGCGGGGCGATCCCCCGGCGAGCGAGCGCTGTGGAGAAGATTCCGATCAGCAGATAGCCGCCGAGAATGGCGACACCCATGATGAGCAAGTGCCGTGCGGCCATCTCCCGCGAATAGCCGTTGACCTCCATCAGCCAAGGCACCGACCACAGTCCCTGGATCGCCATGAAGGAGCCCATGGCGACCGCCCCCAGCGGCGAAACCCACCAGAAACGCGGACTGCGAAAAACATTGCGCACGCCGCGCCATTGCCCCTCCCACCCGGGCGCGTGGGCCGGCCTGGGCGTATCGGGGACCGTGAAGAAAATCGCCGCAGCAGCGGCGAAAGTCGCGACCCCGAGCCCCACGAAAATGCTCCGCCACGACATGAAGGTGAGCGCGGCGGCAAGCGGCTCGGTCGAGAGCAGCGCGCCGCACCCGCCCGCCACCATCATCCACCCCGCGAGCGATGCGTGACGCTCGCGCGAATACCACGTTGCAATCGCCTTGAGGGGCGCCATGAGGCAGACCGACACACCGGCGCCGATCAAAGCACGCGCAAGCGTGAGTCCGGCGATGCCGTCGCTCGCCGCGAATGCGAGTGCACCCAAACCCGCAACCGTCAGCAGCGCCGGCTCGACGCGTCGTGGCCCGTAGCGGTCGAGCAGCATTCCCGCGGGAATCTGCATTGCCGCGAACGCGACGAAGTAAGCGCCGGTCAGCAAGCCCAGCGACGACGAACTGATACCGAGCGAGCCGGTGAGCTCGGGCGAGATCACCGCGTTGGCGTTGCGAAAGACGTACGAAAGCAGATAGCCCGCGGCAAAGCATGTGTACAACCGCAGGAACGCCGGTGTTGTCATGCGCGAAACATGAAATAGACGGCGCCGACCATGCACAGAGCGGCCCAGAGATAATCGAGCTTCAGAGGCTGATCCATGTAAACCATCGCGAAGGGCACGAACACGGCCAGGGTGATCACCTCCTGCATGATCTTGAGCCGGCCGAGCGACAGCGCCGTGTAGCCGATGCGGTTGGCGGGGACTTGCAGCAGATACTCGAACAGCGCGATGCCCCAGCTTGCGAGCGCCGCGATCCACCACGGGCTCGATTGCAGATGCTTAAGATGTCCGTACCAGGCAAAAGTCATGAACAGATTCGACCCGGTCAGGAGGACCGCGGCGGCGAGGGCGGGGTGCTGGGCGAAGGATGCAGGCATGTCCGTTAAGGGGAGATTTGACGCCGCGTATTATCGCCGATGGCGGAGCGGCGCGTTTTGCCCGTGAGCTAAGGAGCCTGACCGGATGCGCGTAAAATCCCGTCCCTGTCTTTCGCATTTCAGCTTTGGGACCCTTATGCGCTATCCCGACCCTTCTTTCAAAACCCTTCTTCTGCGCGCGTGCGCGCTGGCCGCCTTGACGTGCTGGGCGAGCGCTGGCGCACAAATGCGCTATCCGGAAACCGCGAAGCGGCCGGTTTCGGACACCTATCACGGCGTCACGGTGGTCGACGATTACCGCTGGCTCGAGGACGATGCGAGTCCCGATGTCAAGCGGTGGGCTACGGAACAAAACGCGCTCACGCGGCGCTATCTCGACGCATTGCCGCAACGCCCCGCGATCGCGAAGCGCGTCGCGACGCTGCTGCGCTCCGCGCCGTATCAGCACTACGATTTTCAGTATCGCAAGCGGCTCTTTGCCTTGAAGACGCAGCCGCCGAAGAACCAGCCGATGCTCGTCGCCCTTCCGTCCTCGGGAGCGCTGTCCGGCGCGCGGGTAATTCTCGACCCCAACCAGACTGACACCACTGGCCGCACGGCCATCGATTTTTTCAAACCTTCCTACGATGGCCGGTACGTCATCGTCTCGCTGTCGACTAACGGCAGCGAGGATGGAACGGCGTACGTCTACGACACCGCGACGGGCGCGCGGCTTTCCGACGTTCGTTCCGGGCGTCAATTATCCGACGGGTGGCGGCAGCGTCGAATGGGCAGCCGACGGACGCGGCTTCTTCTACACGCGCTATCCCCAACCTGGCGAGCGTCCCGCGGAAGATCTGCATTTCTATCAGCAGGTTTATTTTCACGAGCTCGGCTCTCCGGCGTCGAGCGACCGCTACGTCTTCGGCAAGGAGCTTCCGCGCATCGCGGAAATCGCGCTACACGGCAGCCGGGACGGCCGCTATGTGCTTGCGGAGGTCCGCAACGGAGACGGCGGCGAGATCGGCTATTTCTTGCGTCAACCCGACGGCGTGTGGCTGCCGGTCGCCGGCTTCAGCGACGGCATCAAGCACATGGTGTTCGGCGACGACGGCAAGCTCTACGCGATGAGCGTAAAGGACGCCCCGCTGGGGCGCATTCTGGCCATTCCGCTGTCGGCGGCGGCCATCGCAAATGCGCGCGTAGTCGTTGCGGAAACCGATGTCGCCGCGGAAAACGTGCTCGCGACCCAGTCGCGCCTGTTCGTGACCTACCGCGCCGGCGGACCGTCGCAGGTGCGCATGTTCGGTCTCGCCGGCAAGGCGCTGGGCGAGCTTCCAGCGGGGAGGCTGTCCGACGTCCTGGTCGCGGAGCGGCTGAACGCGGACGACGTGCTGGTCCGTACGATGAGCTACGTCACTCCGCGGCAAGTCTTTCGCTACGACGCGCGCAGCAACAAGCTCATCCCCACGCGGCTGAACGGCAATTATCCGTTCGACATGCACGACGCCGTCGTGACACGCGATTTCGCGGTGTCGCGCGACGGCACGCGGGTGCCAGTCACCGTCATCGCGCCCAAGGGCGTGAAGCGCGACGGAAGCAACCCGACCCTGCTCTACGGCTATGGCGGCTACGGCATCAGCATGAGCCCGTACTTTTCCCCGATGCTCCGACTTTGGCTCGACTACGGCGGCGTATACGCGGTCGCCAATGTGCGCGGCGGCGGCGAATTCGGAGAACCCTGGCACCTTGCCGGGAACCTCGCCAAAAAGCAGAACGTGTTCGACGATTTCGCCGCGAGCCTGCAGATGCTGTTCGACCGCGGTTACACACGGCCCGACAAAGCCGCGATCATGGGAGGCAGCAACGGCGGGCTTCTGATGGGCGCCACGTTGACGCAGCATCCGGCGCTGATGCGCGCGGTGGTGAGCCACGTCGGCATCTACGACGCACTGCGCTGGGAGACGCAGCCGAATGGAGAATTCAACGTCACCGAGTTCGGCTCGGTCAAGGATCCCGATCAGTTCCGCGCGCTGCATGCGTATTCGCCGCTGGTCAACGCCAAAGATGCGACCCCCTATCCCGCGGTCCTTTTTACGGCCGGAGACAACGACGGTCGCGTCGCGCCCTACGAGTCGCGAAAGATGACCGCACGGCTGCAGACCGCGACCATCTCGGATCGGCCGATCCTGCTTCGCACCGAGGCCGCGGCCGGACACGGCATCGGCACCGCGTTGTCGACCCGTATCGAGGAAGAAGCCGACGTCTATGCCTTTCTCGTCGATCAGCTGGGCATGCGTCCGGTACAAAGCGCGAACCGCTGACACGCACTGCTCCGCGCGTCGGGGCCCTCAGCCGCGCTCGGCACGCGGCAGCGTCACCGTGACGACGACGCCGCGTCCGTCGCTGCGGTTCTCGGCGACGGCGCCACCGCCGTGCGCTTCGGCGATCAGGCGCACGATGTACAGGCCCAGTCCAAGATGTGGCTCGCCGTCGCGTTGCTCCGGACGCACCGAAACCATCGAGTCGAATAGCCGCCCATGCATCGCGGCAGGGAGGAGCGGACCCTCGTTCTCGACCGAGATCCGCACCGTCGCGTCATCGTGTGCTATCCGCACGACGACGGGCGTGCCCGCGGTGCCGAACTCGACCGCATTGGCGACGAGCTTGTCGAGCATTTGCGCGATCAGCTCCGGCGCGCCGTCGACATCGATGGGACCGTCCGCGGACACGAGCTGGAACGTTCGGCCTTTGTACGCGAGCCGATAGCCTTCGACGCAGCCCGCGACGACCGTGGCGACATCGAAGCGCTGGCGATCGTCGTCGCCGATGCTTTGTTCGAGCCGGGTCGCCTCGGTCATTCGGGTGAGAATGTCCGAGAGGCGCTCCAACCCGTGTTGCGCGCGCTCCATGTACACGCGGGCCTCGTCGGGCAACGACGAGAGCTTGAGGTTGTCAAGCGAGCTCCGAACCACCGCGATCGGCGTGCGCAATTCGTGCGACAGCCTGCTTGCCATGCTTTCCTGGTAGCTCGCGTACTGCGCGAGCCGCGACAGCACGCTGGAAAAGCTTCGCGACAGGTCACCGATCTCGTCGCCTGATTTCGAACCGGCAACCACGCCGCGCACGCGGCCGTGCGCATCGATGGCCGCTTCCGCTTCGTCGCGCAAGCTGCGGATGCGCGCCGACAATCGCGAGGCGTAGAGCGTAAGCGCGACCGACCCGATCAGAAGCGCAGCCAAGACAATCGAGAACAACCGCTCGAACGCGCGGTTGCGCGCGGCGAGCACGGCGTTGGTCGTCTCCTCGACCAGCACGGCGCCCTTGACCTGGTCGCCGACCCAAATCGGATGCGCGGCCGATACGATCACCGCCTTGCCGTCCGGCGTCGGTCGGCGCTCGACGGTGAGAATTCCCGACAGCGCGCCGTCGACCTCCTTGGCCGGAAGCATGACGCCTCCCGCCTGCTCCTCGCCAAAGTCCTCCGTCGGCTGACGCAGCACCAGCGCATACAAAGGATGCAGCGTCTCGCGCTCGAGCCATCGCCGGAAGCGCGCGAGCGGCGAGTTCGCCGGGTCGGCGTCGGCAGGTGCAGATCGCTTGAGGCTTCCTGCGCGCGCCAGAACATTGAGCTCGCGGTCGATGACCCAGATGCGTGCGGTGGTGCGCGACAGGCCCTGAATGATCTGCGCGATTTCCGCGCCGGGCGTCGTTATGACCACCGGTGGCGAGTCGCGGGGCCGTATCGCGGCCGAGGGCTCAGCTGTACTGTCCTGTGAGCGCTCAACCGAGAGCGACTCGCGCCTGGCCGGCTGGACATCGAACAGCCCCGGCCGGTCGTGAAGCGCCGTGGCGACCGCCTGTGCGGTGCCGGCCAGCGTTTTTTCCTGCGCGTCCCGCAAAAAGCGCTCGAGCTCGCTCACGTATTCGTAGCCGAGCCACGGGATCGCCAGGAAAACCGTGAGCACGAGCAGGAGCTGCGCACGTATGCCGAGCGCGAGGCGGAAATGCTGACTCATCGAAGAAGCAGGCGCTTACGCTGACGCTTCAGAGTTCCAGCGGTAACCCATGCCATACACGGTCGCAATGCAATCGAACTTTGGATCCACTGCGAGAAATTTGCGGCGGATGCGCTTGATGTGCGAGGTGATGGTGGCGTCGTCGACGACGATTTTGGCGTCGCGCATGAGGCTGTCGCGATCCTTGACGTGACCCGGAAACTTGGCGAGCGTGTGCACCATCCAGAACTCGGTCAACGTGAGATCGACGCGTAAGCCGTTCCACTTCGCGTTGAGACGCTTCAGATCGAGCAAGAGACGGCCGCGCTCGACGACATCCTCCACCGCCTGCGGCGCCGACAGGAGATCGCTGCGCCGGAACAGTGCCGCGATGCGCGCCGTGAGGTGCGGCAGGCTCGCGTCCTTGGTCAGGTAGTCGTCCGCGCCGAGCCGCAACCCGGCGACGATGTCGAAGTCGGAATCGCGTGCCGAAAGAAAAATGATCGGCACGTTCGCCGACATCGCCCGAAGCTCGCGGCACAGCGTGAAACCGCCGTCGATGTCGTCAGCGAGACCGATGTCGATCAACGCGAGATCGGGGAGCCTCGTACGAAACGCCGCCAGCGCATCGGCGCGGCTGGCGTATGCGGAGACGTCGTAACCCTGCTTCTTCAGCACGTCCGCGTAATTGGCACGGATTGCGGGCTCGTCTTCGACGATGGCGATGCGGCGGCTCATTGCGAATGACTATACCCCACGCGTCGACGAAGCCGACACCCTGCGGGGTATCGTCATTTTGTTGCCACGATTGTTCGCCGGCACGCCCCGTTCGCCACCCTGGCACGGTCGCATTGCGGAGTTTCAATGACAAGACCCGCCTTTCGGGCCGATTACACGGAAACGCGAAACCATGCCACTCGAACTGCAAAGCGTGCAAGCGATGGAACACGGGAATTCCAAAACACTCGAATGGCGCGTCTGGCGCGATCTTGCAGGATTGGCGGCTGAAGCGCTCGCTATCGGGGTTGTTTTCAGCGTCTTGCTGGCGTTGGCGGTCTTCATCGTCGCCCGCAGCGGCAACAGCAGCGAGGCAAGCCTGCGAGCGGACGCGACCACGCGAGTGGAGTCCCGCGCATAGGGAGGCGTCGACCGGGGAGGATCCGTCGGCTCCAGCGAAATCCGTCACCTTCCAGGCGGAAGCTCTCGCGGACGACGCAGCGGTCGAGTCTTCCCCCGTCGGCGTCATGTCAAACGGCCAGTCGCGCGGCGGAAGCGTGTGTTCTCGAATTACTTGAGCAATCGAAGCACCTTGCCTGCCAGCACCCCCAAGGCGAAAAGCAGGGTCGCCGCGACCATCCCGAGAAACGCCGCCGCGATCGCGCCGCCGACGCCGTCCCAGCCGAGAGAAGACACCAGCGACCATGCGAGAAATCCGCCGACGGCGGCGCAAACGATGATGGCGATCCCGCTGAGCACGTACGACATGGCGCCGCGCAGCCGTTATGGATGCATGAAAGTATAGCAGCTGCACGCGCGCGGCCGCGTGACCCGGGCGTGGATTTCCCTTCGCCCGCCGATGTCCCCGCCGATCCGCGCAGCGGCATCGTCCTTCGCGAATGAATTCGCAGCCAGGTCGTCAGCGCAGCTTTCTCAGGTATTCGCCTTCGTCGAAACCGATCAATCGCGT
>Ga0193751_1002630_pt1 | contig 10819 bp, 11 predicted proteins | sample L1c2metaG_FD_143050 | JGI IMG/M metagenome (GOLD analysis project Ga0193751, IMG submission 143050) | Soil microbial communities from a riparian zone of the East river system, Colorado, United States - L1c2 | ecosystem: Environmental > Terrestrial > Soil > Riparian zone | place: USA: East River...
GCCGATCGTGCGAAATTTTATGCTGATCCCGCGTTCGCGAAAATTCCGCTGGGCAGTCTGCTTTCGAAAACCTACGCGGCCGAGCGTCGCAAGTTGATCGATCCGAATCACGCGGCGAAAAAGGTCGAAGCAGGAGATCCGACTAATGGAGGACACGCTTCCAGCGTGTCTCCGCAGACAGACTTCCAGTCTGCCGTATCTGAACCGACTGGAAGCCTGTTCGCCGAGACAGGCAAGGATGCCCATCTTCCAGCTGGCGACACGATCTACCTGTGCACCGCGGATGACGAAGGCAACATGGTTAGCTTGATCCAAAGCAATTATCGCGGAATGGGCAGCGGCATCGTCGTGCCCGGGCTTGGCTTCATGTTTCAAGATCGCGGCGAACTTTTCTCGATGGAGCCGGGCCACGCGAACGTTTACGCGCCGGGCAAACGCCCGTTTCACACCATCATTCCAGGGTTCGTGATGAAGGACGGCAAACCGTGGGAAGCGTTCGGCGTCATGGGCGGCGGCATGCAACCGCAGGGTCACGTCCAAGTGTTGACCAACCAGATCGATTTTGGCTTGAACGTGCAGGAAGCTGGCGATGCATCGCGCTGGCAACATGAAGGCGACAACGAACCGACCGGCGAAAAGATGACGGAGTCAGGAGGATACGTCGAAGTCGAAAGCGGTATTCCTTACGAAACTGTGCGGGAACTAAAAAAACGCGGACACGATGTCCGTTTCGACGTCGGCGGCTACGGCGGCTATCAAGCGATCAAAGTGGAAATTCACGACGGCCAGCGCGTTTACGTCGGCGCGAGCGAATCACGCAAAGACGGACAAGCTTCGGGATACTAATGTAGCGGCGCTCGCAGCAGGGTTTCACACACACGCCTCTACACCTTCAGCAGCGCGTCCAAATCGAGCGGCTTCGTGCACATCGACAATCGACCGTCGGGAGTGCGCGGCCATTCTTTCTGCGGGCGGTCGCAATAAAGTTCGATGCCGTTCCGATCGGGATCGCGCAGATAGAGCGCTTCGCTGACGCCGTGATCGCTTGCGCCGTCGAGCGGAATTTGCGCCGCGTTCAAGCGGCGCAACGCGTCGGCCAGTTCGGCGCGTGTCGGATACAGAATGGCGAGATGATAAAGACCGGTTGTTCCATGCGGTGGCGGACTTCCGCCCGCGCTCTCCCAAGTGTTCAAACCGATGTGATGATGATAACCGCCGGCGGAGACAAACGCGGCGTCATCGCCGTGGCGCTCCATCAATTCAAATCCGAGTACGCCACAATAAAAATTCAGCGCGCGCTCGAGATCGGCGACTTTGAGATGGACATGGCCGATGCGGACGCGCGGATCGATTGGTTTTAATTCATTAGGCATTTTCAAGGTTTGTCGGCGCGACGAGCGGTCGCACCCTACGGTTCTAATCTTTCGGCGCTTTGAGTTCGGCGAGTTTTTCTTGAGCGCGATTGACATCGGATTTATGTGCGCTGCCGAGACGGAGAAGCTTTTCTTGTCGACGTAAATTTGCTTCCGCCGCATCGAGTTCGGCGCGTCCACGTTTTGCCGCGGCGATTTGCGCGGCTTCAGTTAGTTGGGCCAGCGTTGCTTTCGCTGCTTCCAGTTCATCCTTGGTGCTTTCGCCGGCGGCGAGCTGAGATTCCTGCGCGGCAAGTTCGGCTTTCGCGCGCGCGAGTTGTGCATTTGCAAGGTCGGACTCGAGCCGAACGACTTTCAGTGCGCGCTGCTCCACTTCCACTTTCGCAAGAACGCCGATTTTGTAGAGGCGCTCAGCCCCGGACGCGTTTTTCTTTGCCCGGTCCAATTGTTTTTCCAATTGGACAACATCGAGATCGCCTGGCGACGGCGAGGCGGCCAATTGCTCATCCGGCCGGTTTTGAATCAACGGCGGCGGCTCAATGTCGAACGAGTCGGGCTCATCGGATTCGTCCCGCGGTGATTCATCGGCGGCGAGCGCAATCGCCGTTGCCGTGACTGTGACCAGCAGCGCGAATATGCGGGTCATAGGGTAAGCTTATCACGAAGTTTTCTGCACCGATAGGTCACGTTCGACAGCTTCAAAACACAGACTCGCATAATTTCATTCTTTTCATCCGCAGTGTTTCTGGCATACGACACGGTCCCAGAAGTATTTATGTATCCGGTTAGTCTGAAAATTCTGCTCGGTGCAATCGTTTTGGCCGTGGCTGTTCCATCGATAATCGCCGACACTTTTCCGGTGTCGGGGCTAGTCGTGTCAGGCAAAGTCGCGCGTCTTCATAGGGGACAGGCCGCTGCGCCGAAAAAAGCGCCGGTAGCGGTGAAGCGAGCAATTTGGGCCGCAAATCAGCTTGGGTCGAAGCCATATCGATATGGCGGCGGCCACAAGTCGTTTGAAGATCGCGGGTATGATTGTTCCGGCACCGTCTCTTACGCGCTCGGGGCAGCGGGCTTGATCAGTGAGCCGATGAGCTCAACCGAGTTCCGCCGTTATGGGAAACGCGGCCGTGGCAAGTGGATAACGATTTACGCACGCGAAGGCCACACCTTCGCCGTAATCGCCGGGCTCCGACTCGATACCACGCCTTGGGACAATTATACCGGGCGCTGGGCGCCACGCTGGCAAACCACTGATCGTGAGGCGCGCGGGTTCGAAGCCAGACACCCGGTAGGACTGTAAGTCCAAACGAAAAATCCCAAGCTCCAAGCTCCAATTTTTCCGAGATCGATCGGGGACCGAGTCGTTGGGATTTGTATGATTGGAGTTTGTTTGGATGTTGCATGATGGGATTTGGTGCTTTGGAGCGAACAGCTGCAAGATCGACATCTTCGTTGCCGAGTTCCAGTTTCACGCGCTCGGAGTTGCGCAGGTTGCGCGGGCTGAAAACGCCTGCGGGCATTCAGCGCTTTCTCGACGAATTGCCTTACAATCTCAGCTTCACTGCACGGTCGCCGCAAAAGGTTTTGCGCGACCGAACTGCGTCTTGCCTTGAGGGTGGCATTTTTGCTGCGGCCGCGCTCCGCGTCATCGGATTTCCGCCGCTCATTTTCGATTTAGAAGCCGATCAGGACACCGATCATGTTGTGGCCATTTTCAAGGTTCGCCAACACTGGGGCGCGGTGGCGAAATCGAATTTCACTGGATGCCGTTATCGCGAGCCGGTTTATCGCAGCCTGCGAGAACTGGCCATGAGCTATTTCAACGTCTATTTCAATTTGCGTGGCGAGCGCACCCTGCGGCGGTATTCACGCCCGGTGAATCTCGCCCGGTTCGATCGGCTCACCTGGATGACAACAGACAAACCAATCTGGTTCATCGCCGAACATCTCTGCGAAATCCCCCACATCTCATTGCTCGCACCCGCGATGGAAAAACGCCTCACGCGAGTCGATCAGCGCACATTCCGGGGTGAAATGGTCGGCCACAGAAAAAAGTAGAATCCAATCGCTACAACTATTTAGCGCGGTGTCTCTTTAGCCACCGGCCTGTGGCCGTTTGACACACGCGCTGCTTTCACAGGAATCGGACAGCAGACCGGCCATCTGCTCGCGAAAAGTTTCCGGAGTGCCGAGTGTGAAATCTCGTGCCGCCTAAAAAGTATCGCGCTCGAGAAGTATTCTTCGGTTAAACTGCAGAATGAGCGTGCAAGTTTACGGCTGCAATCACGTCGCCATCGAGGTGGACGACATAAAAAAAGCGGTCGCGTTTTACAAAGACGTATTCAATCTCGAACAGCTCGACCGCGGCGAAGGCGATGCCTTTTTCAAACTCGGCGAGCACCAGTTTCTCGCCATCTTCGAAGTGAAAAAGTTGCAGCCGGCGAATATGCGCCATTTCGGAATCATGGTACGCGACGAACAGCAGCTCGCAGAGGTCTGCAAGAAACTCACCGGTAAATACAAACTAAAACTCGAACCTCCGTTCCGCTGCGATTTTCATGATCCGTGGGGTAACCGCATCCAGGTTGTCGATCTTCACGATGAATCGTTGATCTGGCTTTTGCCATATCGCGAAGTTCAGAAAGCCGGAATCAAGTTCCCAGAGAAATAAGAGATCGCACCGAGGTCACTAAGGAAACAAAGGAAGAAATGATTTGGCGTCCTTCGTGTCCGTTGTGTTCTTTGTGCGAGTAATTCCTCACGCTAGATTGCATCCATGAGCAAACTCGCGGGCAAAAACATTCTCATTACCGGCGCATCGCAGGGCCTCGGGCGCGAGATGGCCTTGCGTTTTGCGCGCGAAGGCGCGGCCGCTTTGTCGATCGTGGCACGACATGTCGATGAGCTAAACAAAGTCCAGGAGGAAATCCGTCAGATTGCACCCAAGACCGACATCGTCGCTATCGAAGCAGACGTGAGCAAGCCGCGTGACATCGAGCGGATCGTCGCGACAACGCTCGCGCAATTCAAGGGTCGCCTTGACGTCCTCGTAAACAACGCTTCCACAATCGGGCCGTCGCCCATGCCGAACCTACTCGATTATCCGGTCGAAGATTTCCGCGAAGTGCTCGACACGAATTTGATGGGGCCGTTTTTGCTGATTAAAAACGCGCTGCCAGCGATGATTGAATGCGGTGGCTCAATTATCAACGTAACCAGCGACGCGGGCCAGGTTGGTTATCCTGGCTGGGGAGCCTACGGTATTTCCAAATTCGGACTTGAAGGGATGTCGCAAACATGGGCGTCAGAGTTGGAAGACAGCGGCGTACGCGTCAACTGGGTTGATCCAGGGAACATGAACACCGCGATGCATCGCGCAGCCGAACCGGAGGAAGATCCGGACGAGTGGGCGAGCCCAGCGGACGTAACCGACGTTTTCGTCTTTCTAGCGTCCGATGAATCGAAGGGCGTAACTGGAAAACGTTTCCAAGCGCAGGAAGATTGGAAAGCGCAAGCGAGGAAGTGAGTGCGCCATTCACATTCACGCTGCCGCCGGAGTTGAGCGCGAAGGAGCCGCCGGAACGGCGTGGCATTCGTCGCGATCAAGTTCGCTTGCTGGCAATCGATCGGGCGACAGGCCGCATCGGGCACACGCGTTTTGACAAGATCGCCGAATACCTCCACAAAAATGATCTGCTTGTTTTCAATTCGAGTCGCACTTTGCCGGCCTCGCTGCGCGGTTGCGAATGCGGTGCGACCCACGGTCCGTGCATGGAAGTGCGGTTAGCCGAGCGGTTGCCGGACGATTCCTGGCTCGCGCTTCTGCTTTGCGAACAAGGCGACCCGTTCGGCTGCGGATTGCGCGAAGGTATGAAAATCGATTTCACCGAATCGCTTAATGCGACGGTGATGGAGCGCGACTGCCGCATCCCGCGCCTTTGGAAATTGCGCTTCTCGATTTCCGGTACCGAACTTGTCGATGTTATCTATCGGCTCGGAAAACCGATTCGTTATGAGTATGTCTCCGCGCCATGGGACCTCGATTATTATCAGACGGTCTATGCGACTGAGCCGGGCTCAGCCGAGATGCCGTCAGCCGGTCGTGCATTTAGCTGGAAGTTGCTGCTCGATCTCAAGCGTCGCGGTATCGACACGGCTTACATCGTCCTGCACACCGGGCTTTCCTCTTACATGGATGACGAACTGGATCGCATTCATCCTGCGTCGGAAGAAGAATATTTCGTGAGCGCAACCACCGCGGAAAAAATTAGTCATGCGCGCGAAAACTGCGGACGCGTCATCGCCGTCGGCACAACGGTCGTGCGTGCGCTGGAATCAGTTGCCGATTCGGATGGCCGTGTAAATGAAAAACAGGGCTACACGCGATTAAAGATCGATAGCCAACACCGTTTGAAAGCGGTCGATGGGTTGCTCACCGGGCTGCACGAGCCGGAAGCAAGCCATCTTGATTTGCTGAGCGCGTTTCTATCGCCAGAAAGAATTCGCGCCGCGTACGAAGAGGCGATCGCGAGAAAATATCTCTGGCACGAGTTCGGTGATCTGAATTTGATTTTGTAATCTGCAATTTCCAGCGTCAACGCGCGATTGCCAACGCCAGTAGATCCCAAGCCCAACAAGAAATGATCTCGTTCATCATTCCCGCTTACAACGAAGAATTGGAGCTTTCATCGACCATCGCGTCGATTCGTGTGGCGGCCTCCGGCGTGACCCAGCCGTATGAAATTATCGTGGTCGATGATGCCTCCACGGATGCGACTGCCGAACTGGCGGCCCAGGCGGGCGCGCGGGTCATCTCGATCAATCGGCGGCAGATCGCAGCGGGGCGCAACGCCGGCGCGCGCGCCGCGCAGGGTAACTACTTGTTCTTCGTCGATGCCGATACGCGCATTAACCCAAAACATATTTACGAGGCAATCGCTGCTCTCAAGGCCGGTTACGCCGGCGGCAGCGCGCGCGTGATAACGGATGGCACCATTCCGATGTGGGGACGCATCTTTGTGCGCGCGTTTTGCACTGTTTATTTCGCGCTCAAGCTCGGCGCCGGCGCGTTTCTTTTCACAACTCGCCGCAATTTCGACGCGATTGGCGGATTCGATGAGCAATATTTTATCGGCGAAGAAGTCTATTTCAGTCTTGCACTGCGAAAGCTGGGCCGCTTCAAAGTCTTACGCGAACCGATTGTGACTTCAGGGCGAAAATTGCGCATGTATTCAGCCCGGCATGTTCTCGGCCGCTCTTTGTCGATTATCATCCGTGGCCCGCGCGCGGCGCGCTCACGAGAGAAGCTCGAGTTTTGGTACAACGGAAGACGCGAAGGTCGCCTTCCGTAGGCGTCGATAACTTTGCCGCGACGGGGAACCCGTGAAAGTTTAGCGCCTTCCATCCACAGCGATGTCCGTGAAAGGAAAGGCGTTTAGATGAAGATCAATTACGTCAATGCCGATAACGTTTCATGCGCGTGTCGATCTTCCGGCGCGCCTCTCCAGCGAGGAACGGGTGCAACTCTTGTTATGCGCGCAGAGGGTTTCATGGCCCCCCCGACAAGACGTGTCCTCCTCTTCCTTAGGGAGAGGACTAAGGTGAGGGCCTTTTAACTGTCGACCACAAAGATTTCTCGGGATAGGCCGCATAAATAATGGCATTCAAAACTCCATCGAGATTTGAGAGCACTTCGCGATTGATAAATCGAAGGACCCGAATGCCTCTCTCATGTAATTCCATCTCACGATCGAGATCAGTCGTTTGACCGAAGTGGCCGCGGTGTCCAGAGCCATCAAGTTCTACCGCAAGCTTTACTTCCACGCAGAAAAAGTCTACCACACGCGTTCCGAGCGGATGCTGACGCCGGAATTTCAACCCTGCCAATCTACGATTTCTTAGATGCGCCCAGAGTCGTTTCTCAGCCGCAGTTTCCGTCTTTCGCAAACGCCGTGCTTGTTTTACGCTCACAATTTACCCTCACCTTAATCCTCTCCCAGTGGGAGAGGAGATAAAAGTCTTCTCCAAGTTAAATGCTTACGTCCGCGTTGGCGGCTGACTTTCCTCGCGATTGTCGATCCAGTGCGCTGGAAGCTGAAGAAGACGGTTAAAATTAAAAACAGCTCGCGTCCACGTTGAGCGATCATCATCGGCCTGAAGGCCGGTGTTTATGAAAAGGCGGACCTATTACGCCCGTAGTAGACATATCAAGGTGGATCCTGTCACGCCGGCAGCAGACTTGCGAAATGCGACTCTTCGCCTAAACTAGGCACTTCGCTTATGGCAGAGAGCACGGAAACGTTGAATCTCAAGGAGATCCAGTTGCATGATAAAGATACCGGCAGCGCAGATGTGCAGGTCGCACTTCTCACCCGCCGGATCGAGCATCTGACCGAACACCTGAAGAGCAACGCCAAAGATCATTCCTCGCGGCGCGGCCTCCTCAAGATGGTCGCGCAACGCCGGAGTTTGCTCGATTATTTGAACAGGTCGCAAGCCGATCGCTACAAAAAGCTGATCGACAAGTTGAACCTGCGTAAGTAACCGGTGGATTCTTTGCAAGCTTGCATCCAACTGTTTGCCCGCTCAAAGCCGAAGGGAAATTAGAAAAATAACATAATCAGCAGTCCAGGCCGCAGTAACACCTTGGATTTTAGGTTTTAGTCCCGTAGTCGCGGGGTTAAAACCTACAGTCAGGGTGACCGGCCTGGAACTCGCACATCCAGGAAAGTAAAATGCAACAAAAGGTCACGGCCCAAATCGGGGCCACTCACATCTCTATCGAAACCGGCAAAATCGCCAGACTCGCAGACGGCGCGGTCGTTGTCTCTTGCGGCGATACCATGGTAATGGCCAGCGCGGTCTCGGCCACAGCTATCAAGGAAGGACAGGATTACTTCCCGCTCACGGTCGATTACCGCGAAAAAGCAGCCGCGGCGGGAAAATTCCCTGGCGGCTATTTCAAGCGCGAAGGCCGGCCTACCGAAAAGGAAACGCTCACCTCGCGCATGATCGATCGGCCCCTCCGGCCGCTCTTTCCGCAAGGTTATTTCTACGATACCCAAGTGATCAGTCTTCTCCTGAGCGCGGACGGCGAAAACGATCCCGACATTCTCGCGCTCAACGGCGCGTCGGCGGCCCTTTGCGTTTCCGACATTCCGTTTGCCGGACCGATCGGTGCTGTGCGCATCGGCCGCGTGAACGGGCAGTTTGTCGCGAACCCGACGCACGCGGAGCGCGAACAAAGCGACCTCGATCTGGTTTATGTCGGCACGGAAAATGACATTATCATGATTGAAGGCGCGGCTAGGGAAGTTCCCGAGGCTGATTTCCTAAAGGCGCTCGAATTTGCCCATGGGCATGCGCGCGAGATGATCCGGATTCAAAACGAGCTCGCCGCACGAGTTGGCAAGCCGAAGCGCGAGATGCCGTTGCTCCACGTGAATCAGGATTTGCTCGAAATTGCTTATCGAGTCGCCGGCGAGCGGATTGAAGGCGCGCTCTACACGGAGGGCAAAGTTGCGCGGACAAAAGCAATCGATGCGCTCCGCGAAGAAGTGAAGATGTCGATCTTGGAAAAACATCCTGAGGCCGACAAGTTCTCGATCTCGCAAGCATTCGATTACGTGCAGAAGAAAGCATTCCGCGTCAGCGTTCTGGACAAGCAGAAACGTGTCGACGGCCGGAGCTATCAAGAGCTGCGCCCGATCTCGTGCGAGATCGGCGTTCTGCCGCGCGCGCATGGTTCGGCGATCTTTCAGCGCGGCGAAACCCAGGCGCTGGCTCTTGCTACACTCGCGCCGATCGAAGAAGCGCAGATGATCGATGCTTATGGCGGCGGCGAACACTCGAAGCGGTTCATTTTGCATTACAATTTTCCGCCGTTCAGCGTCGGCGAAACCGGGCGGACCGGCGGGGCGAGCCGACGCGAGATTGGACACGGAGCGCTGGCAGAACGCTCCCTCGAACCAGTCGTGCCGAGCGAAAACGATTTTCGTTACGCCATTCGTATCTCCAGCGAAATCATGGAATCAAACGGATCGACATCTATGGCGAGCGTTTGCGGCGGGATGCTCGCGCTGATGGACGCCGGTGTACCCGTCAAAACGCCGGTCGCAGGAATTTCTGTCGGCCTCGTCACTGAACACGGCGAAGATCGACAATTAAAGCGTTATGAGTTGCTCACCGACATCATCGGTTCCGAAGATCATTTCGGCGATATGGATTTCAAGCTGTGCGGCACGGATGCCGGCGTCACCGGTTACCAGCTCGATCTGAAACTTCCCGGCATCAGCCATAAGATAATGGCTGAAGCGATTTTTCGCGCGAAAGAAGCGCGCACGAAAATTCTCGAGATCATGCGCGCCAGTATCGACAAGCCGCGACCAGAGTTGTCGAAGTACGCGCCGCGGATCGAGACAATCAAGATCAACCCGGAGAAAATCGGCGCACTAATCGGCCCAGGTGGCAAGACGATCAAGGGCATCGTCGCGGAGACTGGCGCCGAAATTAACATCGAAGATGACGGCTCGGTGCATATCTATGCGACGAGCGGCGAATCAATGGCGCGCGCGAAAGAAATTATCGGCGGCATGACACGCGAGATCGAGATCGGCCAGACCTATCAGGGGCGCGTCGTCTCGGTGAAGGAATTCGGCGCGTTCGTCGAGGTTTTCCCTGGCCGGGACGGCCTCGTCCACATTTCCGAGCTGGCAGATTTCAGGGTAAAACGAACGGAAGATGTTGCGAAAGTTGGTGACATGATCTGGGTAAAATGCATCGGTATCGACGACAAGGGTCGCGTAAAACTTTCGCGCAAAGCCGCGCTCAAAGAACGCGCCGAAGCCGAGACCGGCCAGCCGATTCCCGCCGAGACACACTAACGTTGTAGCCGCGCGCCTGCTCGCGAAAGCTTTCGGAGTCGCTGACCGCGATCTCGTCGAGAGTTCATTGTTCATGGATCCAAAGTCAGCGACCTCGGCCACAGGTCGCTTGACTGAGAAGTTGGCGACAGCCGGGGACCGCCGCTACAGTTTGCGATTATGATTACGCCCGTTCGGCTCTCCTACGGCGTGCTTGCACTCACAATCATACTGGCGGGATTGCTGCACCTTGCAGTGCCGTTGCTCGTTATTTTATTTTCCTATTTCGCATTGCGGCAACTGTTCTATCTCACGAAAAGAAAATGGCTCGCCTTGGTTTTATTCATCGTCGTTGTGGCAGCAATCGCCGCTGCCGCCGTCTATTTCACGCGGGCCGCTTTCCTCGCGCTGCCCGACGTGGCTGAAAGCTCAATCCCTTCCGCCAGCGCCTGGGCGCAACGGCGCCAGATTGAATTGCCGTTTACCGATTTCGAGAGCCTCCGAGCGGTCGCGATCGACACGCTCAAGCAAGAGGCCCATTACCTGCGCAACGTCGCACATTTTGCCAGGAGTACCACGACCGCG
>Ga0193751_1002631_pt1 | contig 10816 bp, 11 predicted proteins | sample L1c2metaG_FD_143050 | JGI IMG/M metagenome (GOLD analysis project Ga0193751, IMG submission 143050) | Soil microbial communities from a riparian zone of the East river system, Colorado, United States - L1c2 | ecosystem: Environmental > Terrestrial > Soil > Riparian zone | place: USA: East River...
GACCTCTCGCGGCCGATCGAGGGGCGCGAGGTGCTGGTCGTGGAGGACATCATCGACACGGGCCTGACCCTCAACTACCTGCTGCGCTACCTGCGTGAGAAGGGACCCGCCTCGCTCCGCATCTGCTGCCTGCTCGACAAGCCCGCGCGCCGGCTGGCGCCGATCGAGATCGCATACCGCGGTTTCACCATCCCGGATCGCTTCGTCATCGGCTACGGGCTGGACTACGACGAGCACTACCGGAACCTGCCATATATCGGCGTGCTGCGGCCATCGGTCTACAGCGCCGCGCCTCCCGAGTAACGGCCTGAGGCCGGCCCGATGCCAGGCGGCCGCTATCGCTTCCCGATTCTGCTCGGCAGCCTGCTGATGCTGGCCGCAGGCTTCCTGCCCTGGTGGCATGTCGGTGGCGACACGGTCCACGGGGTGGCGGTGCCGGCCAGCGTCGGGATCGGGCTCGAGGGGCCCGGCATCGTGATCTACACGGCCGCCATCCTGGCGCTGGTGGTCCTCGACATCGGGTACATGCGTGGCCGCTGGGGATTCGTGCTCGATGCGCCCGCGGCCTACCTGTCGCTCGGGCTGGCAGCGGCTATCGCGCTCGGCTATCGGTTCTGGGAGCTGTGGTCGGTGGGGTACCTGCCCTTTCCGCAGCGATCGCCTGGGATCGCGGCGGCGGCGGTGGGCGTGGCTCTGATGCTGTACGGCGCCGGCCGCGGGTTCATCGTCCGACGCCCGCGCTAGGGACTCACATCCCCCAGGGGAGAGGCTGGATCGGTACCATCTTCGCCGTGCCGAACCGAAGGGCGTTGCTCTGGCTGATCGTGGCTGGCGGCCTTGCCATCGGAGGGCTGTCGTTGCTCCCCGGCTGGGTGATCCATACCAGGGTCCTGTTGGGTGAGGGGGCACGCGAGGTCGTCACCGAGCCCGGCCCATGGGAGGGGCAGGCGCTCCCGGTCCTGGCAGCCGCGGTCCTGATCGAGCTCCTCGTCGCCGCAGCGGCCGCGCTTCAGCTGGGGCGCCGTTCCCAATTCGGTCGCCGAGCCATGGTGGCCGGCGCGCTGATCGGCCTCGGCCTGCTGCTGGCCATGACGTGGCCGGTGGCGCAGTCCGGTCACGCCTCTGGCGTGACGATGACACCCGCATGGCCGCTCGCGTTGGCGATTGTGGCTGGCGTTCTTGTCTTTGGGTCCACCCTGCTGGCTGCGTCTCTGCACCGAACCACCAGCGTGCTACTGCTGGGTCTGACCCTCGTGGTCGCGCTGGGTGGGGCCGGCGCTCGATGGATTGAGCTCAACCTCGCGGAGGGTAACGGCGAGCATTGGTCCGATGGCTCCTACACCCGCCATGCGGTTGGCAGCGAGGGCACCGAGACCCTGACTCTGCATTCGGGGACGTACACAGCCGGAACGCGATGGTCAGGGACCTTCGAGGCGTCAGGCCGCGTCATCGTCCTGACCGGAGATCCCGTCTGCCCCCAGGACCGAGGGTCGTACCACGTCGATTCCGTCGGCCACACCCAGGACATCACGTGGGAGGCGATCGTGGATCTGTGCGCGGATGGCGAGCGCGCGCGCGATTTCGAGACGGGGACCTGGGTGCGCAACCCATAGGCGCACCCGTCGAGTTCATGGCGTCGCAGGGGGGAGCAAGAGGGAGCTGAAGATGATCCAGCCCACCAGAACGGCCACGAGCAGCACCGCCAGCAGAATCATGGGCCGAAGGTCGGGACGGTAGTCCTGCGGCCGGCGTGGAGGCGGCGCCATCGGTGAGCGCTGTCCGGATCAGATCTCGCCGAGGTAGGCCTGGCGTACCTGTGGGTTGGCGGCCAGGTTGGCGGCCGTGTCGGAGAGGACGATGCGGCCAGTCTGGAGGACATAACCGCGCTGCGCGACGTTGAGAGCCATGAGCGCGTTCTGCTCGACGAGCAAGACGGTCGTCCCCTGGCCGTTGATCTCGGTGATGATCTTGAAGATCTGTTCGGTGAGGATCGGCGACAGGCCCATCGAGGGCTCATCGAGCAAGAGCACCTTGGGGCGCGCCATCAGGGCTCGCCCGATGGCCAGCATCTGCTGCTCGCCGCCGGACATGGTCCCGGCCTTTTGCGTGCGCCGCTCCTTCAGGCGGGGAAAGAGGTCGTAGACGCGCGCCACATCGTCAGTGATCGGCCCGCGGCGACTGAAGGCGCCCATCTGCAGGTTCTCGTACACACTCAGCCGGCTGAAGACGTGCCGTCCCTCCGGCGCGTGCGCCACCCCGAGAGCAACCACGTTGTGCGGCGCCATCGCCTGGATCTCGCGGCCGGCGAGCTTGATGGTCCCGGTGCGTGGCTTGTGTGTGCTGCTGATCGCCCGCAGCGTCGTGCTCTTGCCGGCCCCGTTCGAGCCGATGAGGGTCACCACCTCTCCCTCGTTGACATGGAGCGTGAGGCCCTGCAGAGCGTGGATGTTCCCGTAATAGACGTGAAGGTCGTCGAGCTCGAGCAGCGGTTGCGGCGCGGTCACGAGGCGACGGCCGCCTTTCCTAGATAGGCCTCGATGACGCGCGGATTGGCGCGGACCTCTGCAGGCGTACCTTCCGCGATCTTCTCGCCGTAGTCGAGCACCGTGATTCGCTCGCTGACGCCCATCACGACCTTCATATCGTGCTCGATCAGCAGGATCGAGAGGCCGAGCTGGTCGCGCAGGCGCGAGATGAGACGCGTCGTCTGCGCCGTCTCAGCGGGATTCATCCCGGCGGTCGGCTCGTCGAGCAGGAGGAGCTTGGGATCGCTGGCCAGCGCGCGGGCAATCTCCAGGCGTCGCTGATCCCCGTACGGCAGATTGCGGGCCCATTCCTCTTCGACGCGACGCGGCAGGCCCAACAGGTCCAGCAGCTCTCGAGCCTTCTCGGTGGTGGCGGCCTCTTCGCTGCGCGTGGCAGGCGTCCTCAGGATCGAGTTCCACCACGGGGCATGCATCCGGACGTGGTGGCCAACCATCACATTCGCCAGCACGGTCATGTCGCCGAAGAGACGGATGTTCTGGAAGGTGCGGGCCACTCCGAGCTCCACGATCTCGTGAGGGGACAGCCCTGTGGTTGGCGTCCCGTCGAACACGATCTCGCCACTGCTGGGCTTGAGCATGCCGGTGAGCTGGTTGAAGAATGTGGTCTTGCCGGCACCATTCGGCCCGATGAGTGAGACGATTCCACGACGCGGGATCACGAAGTCAACATCGCGGTTGGCCACCAATCCGCCGAAGCGCTTTGTTACCGACGTGGCCGTCAGGATGTCGCCCAGGTTGGTCGTCGGCTCGGTCACGGACTGCCCCCCGGGCGCGTCCGAACGCTGGCGGACTCGGTGACCAGACGAGACACGTTCGCAACGGTCCCCGGCGCCTCCTCCCCTCCGGTCCCCTCGGCGGGTTCCTCGTCCGCCTCGTGCAGTTCGGCGCGCCGGCTCCGATTCGGGATCAGGCCCTCCGGCCGGAAGAGCATCATTGCCACCAGGACTGCGCCGAAGATCAGCAGCTGGTACTGCGCGAACTCGCGCAGGATGCCGGGCAGCCCGACGAGGACCAGGGCGCCGACCAGGACGCCGGCGATGCTCCCCATCCCGCCCAGGATGATGAGCGCCAGCGCGTTGATGCTGATCAGGATGTCGAGGTTCTGCGGGAACACGACACCGATCTTCGCCGCGTAGAACGCGCCGGCCACGCCCCCGAACACGGCGCCCAGGGAAAACGCCAGCAGCTTGTAGACCGTGGTGTTGATGCCGGTCGCCTCCGCGACCGTCTCGTCCTCGCGCATCGCCGCCCAGGCTCGACCCACGCGCGAGTTATAGAGCGACCTTGCCACCAGGGCAGCGATCACGATGGCGGCAAGGAGTGGGTAGTACACGCCTCCGGGCGCCGACCCGGGCTGGTCGCGGAAGATGATGCCCAGGATCGAAGGGGCGGGGATCCCCTGGATGCCGTTGGCGCCGCCAACGTAGGGCGTCATCCATTCGGAGAGGAAGATGATACGGGCGATCTCACCGAAGCCGAGGGTCACGATCGCCAGGTAGTCGCCGCGGAGGCGCAGCACCGGCGCGCCGACGATCAGGCCCACTCCAGCGCCGATCAGCATGACGATCGGCAGTGCCAGCCAAAAGTTCAGCTGCGGGTGGAATGCCGGCGACACCGGGGAGGTGAGGACCGCAATGGAGTACATGCCGAGGGCGTAGAAGGCGACGTAACCGAGGTCGAGCAGGCCGGCGAAGCCGACGACGATGTTCAACCCCAGGCCGAGCAGGATGAAGATGCCGACGGTCGTCGCAACGTCGGACAGAAATGGGCCAAGCACCGTGGGCAGCAGGACGATGACGACCGCGGCCACCCCGAACGCGGCGATCTTGGCGATCTGGCGGTTTTGACGCGGGAGCGCGCGATAGCTGCTCACCACGCCGGCGCTGCGCGTCGCCCACAGCCAGACGACTGCCGCGGTGCCCACGAACAGGACGAGCGCTCCTGGCAGACTGAGCCCGTCGCCCTGGTACAGGAATGTCGCCCCGCTGTTGAACCCCATGTTGGAGAGCAGCTGGAAGACCAGGTTCTTCATCACCCCGAAACCCAGCATGGTCCCGGCCGCCACCACAAAGATCCGGCTCGCCGTCGGGGGCACGATGCGGAGGCTCGCCGCCGCCGCGCCGATCGCCGCTCCACCCAACAGCTGGATGAGCGTTCCCGGCAGGGTGTCAAACCCGATTCGCAGATCCTGCACCAGGGGCGGCGTGGCGTTGATCAGCATCCCGTTCGGATGCAGCGCCTCGATGAAGAAGCAGAGGAGAGCGATCATTGCGCCCAGGGCCAGGCCAGCCACAGCGCCGGACATCACCGTGCCGGCCGATGATCGTGGTGAGGTGGCACCTCGCGATCCTGAGGCCCAGAACCCGACGATCGGGATGACGAGAACCGGCAGCAGCTCGCCGAACGAAACGTAATTCGTGATGATCGGGCGGGTCTGGAAGGCCTGCACCATCCCAACCAGGCTCAGGTGCCAGACCGCAAGCCCGCCCACCAGGCCGACCGTCACGGCGCGTCGCAGCGTGGCGACATCCATCAGGTGGCGTCCTTCGTGCCCAGGATGCCGGTCGGGCGGAAGATGAGAACCAGCACAAGCACCAGGAAGGCGACGACCGTCGTGAGCTGGTTCGGCGTCGGGATGTTGAACCCATCCAGGAGCAGGTAGGGCCCGATCGATTCGAGCACCCCCAGCACGAGGCCGCCGACCATGGCTCCCACCGGATTGCCGATCCCTCCGAGCACCGCGGCGGTGAAGGCCTTGATGCCCGGCACGAAGCCCATCGAGAAGAGGACCTGGTTGAAGAGCAGGGTATAGAGGATGCCGGCAGCGCCCGCCAGGAGGCCGCCGATGGCGAAGGTCGTCATGATCACGCGATCGACGTTGATCCCCATCATGGCGGCCACGTCTTTGTTCTCGCTCACCGCACGCATGGCGCGACCCGTCCGCGTGCGCTCGATGAACCAGTACAGACCGAGCATCAGCAGGATGGCGGCCACGAAGACGACGATCTGGGTGACCCGGATCTCGACGTCGCCGAAGTGAAGCGATCCGGTGAACATCGGCCAGCTCGGGTAGGCCTTGACGCCGGCCCCGTACAGCCCACGGAACGTGTTCTGCAGGAAGAGTGAGGCGCCAATGGCCGTGATCAGCGGCACCAGCCGAGGAGCGTTGCGCAGTGGCCGGTACGCGACCCGTTCGAGGACCACCGCGATGGTCGCGGAGACGAGCATCGCCACCAGCAGCACGATGAGAAACGCCACGACCGGGTTCTGTGCCAGGAATCCCGAGAGGAAGAGCCACTGCGCCACGTAGTAGGCCGTGAAGGCGCCCGACATGAACACCTCGCCGTGGGCGAAGTTGATCATGAACAGGATGCCGTAGACGAGCGTGTAGCCAAGGGCGATGAGGGCGTACACCGCACCGAGCGCGACGCCCGAGACGGCCAGCGACTCCCAGGCCTTGAGGGTGAAGGTTCCCTTGTTCAGGGTCGCCCAGACTCCCGTAACTACGAGAACGACAACCCCGATCCGTAACAACGCGAGAACGACGTCGACGACGGAAAGACGCTCATGGAGCCCGAGCAGACGCCGCACCATCGCCATGCGGGCAACTCCTCTGCGAGGCGATAAGTCAGTGCGGGTGAACCGGAGGCCGGCTCACCCGCACAACAAGCTACGGGGTCTAGAACCGGAGCTGGCTTACGGCCAGATCCGAACGTACTTGCCGCTCTTGACCTGCACGACCGAGATCTTGGCGTTGGCGCAGTCGCCGTCGCTGTTGCAGGTCAGGTTGCCGGTGATGCCCTTGAAGTTCGCGGTTGCGAAGATCGCGTCCTTCAGGGCGGTGCGGGGGATGTACAGGTTGCCGGCCGCATCGGTCAGTTTCACCTTCTCGATCGCGTCGAAGATCATGTTCGTCGCGTCGAACGCGTGGGCATGGAAGACCGAGATCGGGGCCGACTCGCCGGAGATCTCCTTGTACTTGGGGATGAACGTGCTCTCGTAGAACGTACCGGAGAATGCCAGGTCCGGTCCGGACATGTACATCCCCTCGGCGGCACTGCCGGCAGCCGCAAGGAAGTCCGGGGTCTGGATCCCGTCCGCGCCGGCGAGGATCGTGTGCTCCAGCCCGGCGGTCTGCTTTGCCTGCTGGGTGATCAGGGCACCCTCTGCCACGAAGATCGGGTAGTAGAGCAGGTTCGGCTTGCCGGCGGCGATCTTGGTCAGCACCGAGTTGAAGTCGGTCTGGCCCACGGTGATCGCTTCCTGGGTCGTGATGGTGCCCGCGCACTTCGACTTGAAGTTGTCGGCGAAGACCTGCTGGAGCTGCTGCGCGTACGGGCTGCCATCGTTGATAGTGGCGGCCGACTTGACCTTCAGCACGGTGCAGGCGAAGTCCGCCATCGCCGCGCCCTGGATCTTGTCATTGTGCGCGGTGCGGGCGTAGAATGGCTGGTGGCTCGCCGGGTCGGTGAGCGACGGCGCCGTGTTCGACGGCGACAGAAGGAAGATCCCCGACGCGCTCAGGATCTCGGCAGCCTTGATGCCTGCGCTCGAGCAGCTGGTGCCCACGACCGCGACGATGGTCGGGTCAGCCTTGAGCTGCGTTGCGGAGGTGGTTCCTCCATCTGCGCTGCAGCCATCGTCGGTGTCGGTCTCCTTGACATCGTGCCCGGCCACCTTGCCGCGCAGGGCGATGGCCACCTTGACGCCGTACTGGCTGTCAAGGCCTAGGGACGAGTTTGCCCCGGTGATCGCGAGCGAGGTGCCGAGATTGATCGGGTCGGTTGGGCCGTATTTCACGCAGCCGAACGGATCCGCGGCACATACTGTCGTCGGGTCCTGTCCACTCGCGACGGCGCTGCCGCCTGCCGAGCTCGACGGGCTGGCGCCTGGCGCCGCGCACGCCGCGAGGACGAGGAGCAGCACCGTGATGGTGGCGCTCCATCGCAAGAGTCTTTGCATCCGGTGATCCTCCAACTGGTGGGGACGGCGCGCGCACGCGCTGCGTCATAGAGTGGGCCGCATCATAAGGGCGCCCTCGTCTGGGACGCAAGGATTTTGTGGCCCACTCACGGGTACTGGTGAGTGGTCCGGAAGGTTCAGGAGCCCTCTCCGCGGGCTGTCCGAGGCGGCATGGTATGCTTCCTCGGGTACGTCTGCAGCTTCCGCGCTGCGTTTCGCTCCCGAGAGGCTCCCGTGGAGTATCACGTTCGCAGCGCTCGCCTGACCGATGTCGACGCCGCAATCCGCATCCTGATGCGCGATCCGGCCAGCACCGCCGAGCAGCGCGACGACGCCGACCGACTCCGTAACCTTCTCTTCGTTCCGGCCGCGACCGTGGTCGTGGCCGAGGCCGACCGGCGGGTAATCGGAGTAGGGGTCCTCTCGATCCGCCCCTCGGTCCGCTCGGGCCCCTTCATCGGCGTCATCGATGAGCTCGGAGTGGAGACCGCGGCGGAGCGGCACGAGAGCGTCGCGCGAGCAGCGGACGCCGCCCTGCGGAGAGGCGTCGGTGCCTCGATTGCCGAGCACCTCGTGGTCTCCGCTCGTAACAAGGGTTGCACGCGCGTGGATGTCACCGATCCCCTCGCATCTGCCGAGCCGGCGCTGCTGAAGCGCGCTGGATTCGTGCGGCGAGGGGCGCTGCTGAGCCGCGCCATCGGCTGAAGATCAGACCGAGGCGCGCCGGGCCGGGACGCCACTGGCGCCAACCACAGATCAACTACTAGGAGAAGCTCACTTGAGCAAGAACGTGGCCGTCTTCGTTGACGTTGCCAACCTCTACTACTCGGCCCGCGGCCAGGAGGTCGACGTGGATTACGTCGCCCTCCTCAAAGCGGCCACCAAGGGTCGCGACCTGATTCGCGCCTATGCCTATTCCGGGCTCGACCCGGAGAACGAAAACCAGCGCAAGTTCATCGACTTCCTGGGCAAGAACGGCTACAAGGTCGTTCACAAGGACATCCGCAAGTTCGGCGACGGACGGGTCAAGGCCAACCTCGACATCGAGGGCGACTTTGCACCCGCCATTCGCGCCCTCCAGGACGAGGGCGTGCGCTGCGAGGTGATCAGCTTCCGGCCGAACACCAGCTCTGACCTGATCGCGGTCGCCGACGAGTTCATCGACATCATGAAGATCATCGGCATCGGCCGCGGCAAGGATGGCGAGAAGACCGAGAAAGTGATGAGCGCCCCGCCGATGCCGGCCAAGGAGGTCGTGCCCGAGTTCGGCTTCCGCGAGGCTCCCGCATCGGTGGCAGCCGCCGCACTGGCTGCCCTGCGCGAAGGGAAGAACGGCAAGCCAGCCGCTCGTGGCCGCGGTCGGGGCCGCACGCGGACGGAAGCCGCTTCGACGGAGGAGACGGCTGCCGTCGCTTCGGCCGAGCCGACCGAGGCGCCCGCAGCCGGGGCCGCTGATGCCGGAGACGCCGCCAGCAGCGAGGTCCGACGCCGAAGGCGGCGCCGTGGTGGGCGCGGACGCGGTCGGAGCCGTGGACGCGTGGAAGGCGTACCGACATCTGGCGCGGAGGCGCCCGCGGAGGGCGCCGCACCGATCGGCTGGGTCGAGCTCGACGACATGTCGCAGATCGGCGAGGGCGAGCTGACCGATGAGCCCCGCGAGTACACCTTCGAGGAAGCCGATCCGGCCACGCTGGCCGAGCTCGGGCTTCTGTCCGCCGTCGATGAAGGACCCGCAGTCCTGGAGACTCCCGCAGTCGTGGAGACTCCTGCGGCGGAGGTTCCCGCCGCCAAACCGCGGCGAGGCCGGACCAAGCCTGCGGGAGGCGAGACATCCTCCGTCACCACTCGGCCGAGGACGAGCCGCCGCTCAGCCAGGGCTCCCCACGAGGATGCGCCCGCCCCTGCCCCCGAGCTGCCTGCCGACAAGCCGAAGGCGCGCCGAACGGGCAAGCAGGTAGCGGCAGCTCCCGCCGAGAAGACGGCCGCGGCCCCTCGCCGCCGGACGCGTGCCAAGGCCTCTGCGGAGCCGCCTGAGGCTCCGACAGAGGGCGAGCCAGAGGGAATCTGGCAGCGCTTCCGGTCGGGGCGGCCGAAGGGCGCCTAGGGGCTAGTTGATGGCGTCGCCCGCTGGCGGCGTGGCATCGATCGGCGCCCGTCGCTTGGTGGTACGCGGTGGCGCGGCGTCGATCGCCGGCTCGACAATCGGCTCTTCGGCTTCGGTTCGCTGGAAGATCGGAACCCAGTCGCCCGCGTTGGCAGCAGCCTCACGTGCCCGACTCGCCGCTTCGCGTGCCCGACTCGCCGCTTCGCGTGCCCGACTCGCGGCTTCGCGTGCCCGCTCCGCGGTCTCGCGAGCGGTCACGCCCAGCTCGTCGCGGATCTCCCGTCCGGCCTTGGGCGCCGTCAGCAAGGCTGCGACGATGCCGGCGGCAGCCCCGAGCACGATCCCCAGGAAGAATGCCCCCCAGTGACGTCGCTCACGGTTCCGAATCCCGAGCCTGATCGCCGCGTCGTCAACCAGCCCGCTTACCACGGGAGCTGCGGCACCGGCTGCTCCGAGCACCGCGGCGCGACTGCGAATGAATCTGCGGAGGGCAGGGGAGAGGTCGCGCTGCCAGGTCCTGCGGCTCCAGCGGGCGGCATCGCGGCCGGCGCGTCCAGCGGTCCGCGACGCCTGCCTGCGGATCGGCGCCGATTCGCGCCAGGCCTCGGCGGCGCGCTGTGATGCGCTCTCTGCGGCCTCGCCGATGGCTGCGGCCACCTCGCGAGTGCGACGAGCGATCTGTTCCTGCCGGTCGGCTTCCAGCACGCGGTCAACGAGGTCCTTGACCGAGGATGATGGCTGATCGGCCATCTTGTACCTTCCTTTCATCTTTGGGGGCGGTGCCCAAAGTATAGGCCACCCCACCTGGCGCCCCGCCGGGCGCCTCCATTCGATGCGGCGGGTCCGGTTGCCGGCCGGCCGCCAGCTTGGAGTGCCCAAGGGCAGCCCGGGCGGGGCAATGTCCGATGATGGCACGACGACCTGACCCACGGGTTACCCCGGGCTTACCAGCCACGATCCGTATACTCGGCCGATGACCGATCTCGAGGAGCAGCCGGGCTTCCGCAGCCTCGGTCAGGCGACCGCGCGGACCATCGTGCAGCAGGCGGCCCTTCGCGACCGGCTGCAGCGGACCTTGCTCGTCCATGGTCCCGCCGGTGCGGACAAGGCCGCCTTCGTGGACGATCTGCTCGCCCTCCTGCTGTGCACCGCCGCCGACCCCGCGGCGCGGCCCTGCAATGTCTGCCGAGGGTGCCGCGAGGCA
>Ga0193751_1002632_pt1 | contig 10816 bp, 6 predicted proteins | sample L1c2metaG_FD_143050 | JGI IMG/M metagenome (GOLD analysis project Ga0193751, IMG submission 143050) | Soil microbial communities from a riparian zone of the East river system, Colorado, United States - L1c2 | ecosystem: Environmental > Terrestrial > Soil > Riparian zone | place: USA: East River...
GACCTTGCCGCGATATTTTGTGTCCCACAAAATTGCCCAGGAATCTGGAGCTTTCGAAAATGCCGTCGTGTCGTACAGCAGCGGGTTCGGTCCCCATACAAACGGCACTCCGTAAACCTGGTTGTTGAGCTTGACGATGTTGGATTCACGCAGCTTCGCGGAAAGTTGCGAGTACGCCGGAATTTTCGCAAGGTCCAGTGGTGCGGCAAGTCCAGCGCCCGCGATAGAAGCAGCAACGTCGCTCGAAGGAGAGATGACGTCATAGTTCGAAGCGCTCCCGCCGCGCAACTTGGCAACCAACTCATCGCTGGTGCCCATGTACGACGCGACAACTTTGCAGTGATGGCTTTCCTCGAACGCGCCGAGGAACGATGGATCGGCATATCCTTCCCACACCAGCAGCGTGAGCGTGGGCTGTTTGGGCTTGCAAGCCGCGCAACCCAGCGCGGCGAGCAGCAGCAAAGCCGCAACGGCACATCGCTCTGCGATTTGATTGCGAGCCCTCGCCAAAAATTTTGTATCGCGTAAAATTATTTTGGAATTATTTGGCATCGGACTGGTAAACCACCTGGCCGCCCACGATGGTGGTGCAAACTTTAGTTTCGGATATTTTATGCGCATCGATTTCAAAAATGTTCTGCGAAACGATGATCAGGTCCGCGAGCTTGCCTTTTTCCAGCGAGCCTTCGGTTTTTTCACGGCGGCCAGCAAATGCCGCGCCGAGCGTATACCCTTCGACGACTTCCGCGACGGTCAATCGCTGTGAAGGAACAAAACCCGCTTCGGGCTTGCCTTCACGGGTCTGGCGCGTAACCGCGGTTTGTAAACCTTCCCACGGATTCAAGGTGACTACCGGCCAGTCGCTGCCGAAAGCGTAGCGCCCACCTGCATCTGCAATACTTTTCCAAGACCATCCGCGCGAGGCACGTTCCGGACCCACATTGCGCGCCCAAACATCCAAAGTGTCCGCGTCGGGATAAGAATGCAGCGGCTGCATGCTGGCGATCACTCCAAGTTTGCCGAAGCGTGAAATGTCCGCGGCGGCAACTGTCTCAATGTGCTCGATGCGTGGACGGCGATCGCTCGAATGATTCACCTCTTCCGCGTGCTGGTAAGCGTCGAGCGCGGTGCGCACTGCGAGATCCCCGATAGCGTGCGTGAAAAGTTGCAGCCCGCGCTTGTCGAGTTCAGCCACGGCAGAATTATATTTCGCGGGCTCCCAAAAAAGTTTCCCTTTCAGTGATGGATCGTCACTATAAGGTTCGATCATGGCGGCGGTGTGCGATTCGATCACCCCATCCACTCGCAGTTTTACGACTCCTGCCGAAATCCAATCGCCGCTATATTTTTTTCGCGCGCCCTCGATGGCGTCAAGGTCTTGCTGGCGCAACTCCGGAGGGTTGAGAAAATAGGCGACATACATCCGTAGCGTAAGTTCTCCGTGGCGGCGAAGTTCGTCGTAAAGTTCCAGCTTGTCGAAATCGTTAGACTCAAAGTGGCCGCCCGCCGCGTGAATGCGTGTTAAGCCGTTTTCATTGGCAAGCTTGATTCCGGCGTGGAGCGCGGCTAGTTTTTCCGCGCGGGATGCTTCCGGGCGAACGCGTTTTACCAGATCGATGGCATCGTCTTCCCGTAGCGCGCCTGTCGGTTCTCCCGTTTGGGGGTCGCGTACAATCGAGCCGACCGCCGGCTCCGGCGTTTCTTTTGATATGTTGGCTGCTGCCAGCGCAGCGGAGTTCACCCAAGCGGTATGCCCATCAAAGCCGTCCAAAAAAACACGGCGCTTTGGAAAAAGGTCGTCGAGATATTTTTTGTTGGGCATTTTTTCTTGCCCGAACATGGCATAGTCCCACCCGGTGCCCACGATCCACCCATCTCCCGGATGTGCATTGGCGTAGTCCGTCAGGCGTGCGCGTATTTCTGCAAGATCCTTGGCGCCGTCCAGATGAACTCGATTGAGGAAGATCGATCCTTCAAAAAAATGGCTGTGACTGTCGACGAAGCCGGGCAGCACCAGTTGGCCCGCGGCATCGATTATTTTGGTCCCGGGGCCGCGGAATTTTTCGATGGTAGCGTCGTCGCCGACGGCGATAATTTTATCCCCGCGAATCGCCAGCGCCTGGGTCCAGGGCTGCTTGGAATCCAAGGTATAAATGCGGCCGTGAAGCACCACGGCGTCCGCGGCATCCTTCGCGTCTTTGGCGCCCTGCGTGCCGGCGAACGCGACCGCGCAGAAAAAAACGCCAAGAGTTAGAACCACATTTTGAGTCCGGCGCCCAGTTATCAACGGCAAAGTCTCCCCGAAATTAAAATGTTGGCGGCGTATTGATCCATAGCAGCCACGTTTCGCTGCGGCCCGGATTTTTCCAGCGATGCGGCGTGGAGCTCTCAAAATAAAGACTGTCACCGGGCTTCAAGCGGTAATGTTCGCCGCTGTTCAGCCAGATTTCAAAATCGCCGCGAAGCACGTGCAGAAATTCCTCGCCTTCGTGCGCGTAAGATTCGCCGCTGCCGCCACCCGGTCGCACGCGAAACAGATGCGGCTCCATGGCGGTGTGGCCCCACGCCAGCAGCTCCATGCGCACGCCCGGAGTGGTTTCCAGAATTTTGCGCTGCGCGGGACGCACCAGGCGCGGATTTTCTTCGGCGGCTTCGAAAAACGACAAAATATTGGTGCGGTAGAAACGCGCGATGCGCCGCAGCGTGGCCACCGACGAACGCATCTGCCCACGTTCAAGCGCGCTAAGAAATCCCACGGAAACGCCGGTAGCGCGCGCCACCTGCGCCAGCGAAAGACCGCGACGAGTGCGTAATCGGCGGAAACGCTGGCCCGGGACACGCGGGACATCAGGTGGAGCGATGGTTACGCCCTGCCGCTTTAACACATGCACGATCGCCGCGGGATTCAATCCGCGCGCGCGGCGCAAAAAAATAGCCCTGCGTAGGGTGCGCACGTCCGATTCACTGTATTCCCGGTAGCGGCTTTCGCTCCGGCGCGGAACGATCAGGCCCAGCGCTTCCCACGAGCGCAGCGCCGAAGACGAAATTCCCACGCGCCGCGCAACCTCGCTGATACGTAGCGGACGCGCGGTCACCCGTTTTGGCGATTTGCCGGATAAATTATTTCTGCTTGACACCGGTCCCGACCTTCTCTAAGTTTGCAGGATTATAGTAAGGTTTCGGGAACGCAGCAACCTCGAAGAAGTAACGATCGAACAGAATTTCTCGCGACCAGCGAAACAGGGGTGAGTCAATTATGTCCCACCGTTCACATTCGGCTTTACGTTCAGCCTTCCGCGTAGGATTACTTTTACTTTTGATGGCCATGGTTTTCCATGCGCCGTTCGCGGGCGCGCAAAGCACCGGCGGGCGTGTGCGCGGAACGGTCGTTGATCCCAGCGGAGGCGCGGTATCGGGCGCGAACCTGGCGCTGATTAACGAGGCCACCAATGTCACCGCCAACACCGTGAGCGGCAACAACGGAGAATATATTTTTCTTGAAGTTCCCGTCGGCACGTATGACATCGACGTCGCGCAGCAGGGCTTTAAGAGGTACAGCCGCAAAGGCATCGTTGTGAATTTGAACGAAGTGGTCAGCCTGGATATCCCGCTCCAGGTTGGAGGGGCCTCGGAAACGGTGGAAGTGACGGGAACGCCCCCTGTTGTGGACACCACGTCCACGCAACTTGGCGCGGTCGTCAACTCCATCTCTTCGACGCAGTTGCCGCTGAACCAACGCGATGTGTACCAATTGCTGCAGTTGCAACCTGGCGTGCAGTCGCAGATTGGAAACAGTCTGTTCTATGGTTCGGACAAGGCAGGTGTTGTCACCGTGAACGGAGGCCGTGGCCGCTCCAACAACTACTCGGTGAACGGAGGCGACGGTAACGATCTTTTCGCCAACCTGCCCGCGGTGCAGCCGTCTCCCGATAGCGTTGAAGAATTCCGCGTGATTACCAATTCGTTCGACGCGGAATATGGCCGCAATTCCGGCGCGGTGGTGAACGTGGTCACCAAGTCCGGCACCAATGATTTCCATGGCAGCGCCTACGAGTTCTTCCGCAACGACATCCTGAACGCGCACGGTTTTACTTTTCAGCCAACCCCCAAGCCGCCCTTCAAGCAAAACCAGTTCGGCGGGACATTCGGCGGGCCCATCAAGAAAGACAAGACCTTCATTTTTGGCTCCTACGAAGGACGCCGCATCGTCCGGGGAATCGTTTCGCAACAAGTGCCGGTGCCCACGGCCGGGGATTTGGCCGGGAATTTTGGCACGCCATTTCCCGGCACGCTGAACGACTCGACGGTTGCCAACATATTTGAAAACCGCCCGGGATGCCGATCCAACCTGCCCTCCGCGCAGCAGGCTAGCCTGGATGCGGCCGCCGCCGGAACACCAACGCCATACGATTCTATTTTTACCGGTGGAATAGTTCCTACCGGGTGCTTCGATCCGGTGGCGGTCAGCCTGGTGCATTTTTTGCCGGGAGCGGGCGGGACGAGTTCGCAAGTCCAGGATGTGGTGAAATCTCGCGAGCGAGGCGATCAGTTCCAAATCCGCTTCGACCAAATCCTAACCCCGAAGCAAAAATTGTCGGTGTACTACTACTACGACAATGACAATTCGCTCGACCCGTTCGCCAACTTCCAACTGGCCGGCGGTTCACTGGGCAATTTCGGCGGTCGAATTATTTCTCACGTGCAACAAATAAATGCCAGCCACACCTGGACGATCGGTTCGACCTCCGTGAACGAATTTCGATTCACGTTATTCAGAGAAGCCGAGCCACAGTTCTATACGCCGACCGTCACCAACGCGGTTACCGCGTCGTGTGGCACGGACCCCGCGGCGGCGCCTTTCTGCTTCACAGGCACCACCGATACTCCGCTGGTGGCGGACGACGGCACGCTCCTGGGATCGACTCCTCCTTGCCCCGGATTTGGTTGCGGGATCCATCCGGGACTCGGGCCGAAGTTTGAAGGTGTGCCATTTGTCACCATCAACGGAACCCAGGGACTCTTCGGGAATAACTTCGAAGGCCAGTTGCCGCAGACCGGAAACACATTTCAGTTCGACGACAACTACAGCAAAATCGTGGGCAACCACGGCCTCAAATTCGGCGGAGATATTCGCTACCAAAAGTTCGACCAGACCGTTTTCTTCAACGTGAACGGCGAATACATTTTTGGTCCCGGCGGCAATAACGATACGCAGCTCACCGATCCATATGGCAATTACCTGTTGGGCCTACCGGTGGGTTATTCACAGGGCTCCGCCAATACTGAATTGGTGCGCAGCACTTCGGTTTATCTGTTTGCGCAGGACAGTTGGAAGATCCGGCCGAATGTTACTTTGAACTATGGTTTGCGATGGGAAGTGAACACTCCGCTTACTGATAAAGGCCAGAAGGTGCAGCGATTTAATCCTGGCCAGGTTTCCACCATTTACCCCTGTCAACTAAGTGCGGCGAGCAATTTGTTCGGACCCGGGAATACCTGCGACAACCAAGGTGTCACTCCCACCGGTCTCGTGGTTCCCGGAGATAAAGGCGTGCCCGGCGGCCTAATCAACACTTACTACAAAGGCTTTGCACCGCGGCTAGGGCTGAATTGGAGCCCGAGCGCCAGCGACGGCATGCTGGCCAAATTAACCGGCGGACCCAACAAGATGACTATCAGCATGGGTTGGGGCCTGTTTTACAATCCCATTGAACAATTAGTTCTAGAACAGTTCGTGGCGGAGCCGCCATTCGGAATCAGTAATGGCGTGTCCGATCCGCTGTTTGGCTCGCCGTTTGTGACACAAGGCGGCGCGACAAAGCCAAATGTTTCCGATGCCTTCTTGAATCCTCAACGAGGGCAACCCGTGGATTGGTCGCTTTATCGTCCTATTTTGTTGTTCGGACAATTTCCAACGACGCTTAGAACGCAGTATTCCTCGCAGTACAATTTAACGATCAAGCGCGAGCTGCCGGGCAACATATTATTCCAGATCGGTTATGTTGGTACGCAAGGTCACCGGCTGCTGGCTATTCACGATCAAAACGCCTCGAATGCGCAGACCTGCCTTGATCTTGCAAACCTCGGTCAGGGATGCACACCGTTTGGTGAGGACTCCCAATATTCCTTCACACTTCCCGAGGGAAGCGTGTTGCACCTGCCGTACATTGCTGGTGCGACGCCGGGAGGACCGAATGTTCCGTGTCCCATCAATCGCGTGACCACCGCTTGCACCGTCACTGGCGGGGTAGGCGGTACTGCAATAAACCTGGTGGGTTTGCGGCCGTTTTCTTCGCCAAATTGCGATCCTGTCAGCGGCATTGGATGCCCGGCAGACGGGACGCCAATATTTACGAATATATTTGCCGAGGACAGTGTGGGGCACTCCAACTACAATTCTCTACAAATGCTGTTGGAGAAGCGATACAGCCATGGATTGCAATTCCAGGCGTCCTATACTTACAGCAAGTCTCTCGACAATGCTTCGAGCTTCGAGGAACTTGTAGGCCCGACGAATTTTAATTCCACTTACGGCCCGTCGCTTTTCGATGCGCGGCATCGTTTCGTTTTCAACGTTGTGTGGCAACTGCCCATTCGGAAGATGGAGGGATTCGCCGGCAAGGCTTTGAACGGCTGGGAAGTGTCCGGCATTTATACCTATCAGACCGGCTTTCCTGTCCTCATCAGCAATTGCAACGACACGGAATTGCAAGGCACCACGCTGGGATTCGAGTGTCCGGGCAGACCGAACTTTACCGGGCCATTTAAGACTCACAATCCCAGGACGGACGGTTTCGTATTTGATCCGAACCTGTTCGATAGCTGCGACAATTCAACTTGCGTCGGGGATCCCACGGCGGTGGCCCTCGGCACCATCGGCAACGTGCCACGCACACTGTGCTGCAATCCCCCGATCAACAATATCGATATGGGACTCTTTAAGGACACCGCGATTAACGAGAAAATGCGCGTGGAATTCCGTACCGAGATATTCAATCTGTTTAATCACGCGCAGTTCTATGGCACGGACGGTAACTCCGCGAATACCACGTTTGGGCAACCGCAGAAGGTGCGTGATCCGCGACTGTTCCAGTTCGCCCTTAAGTTGATTTTTTAGCAGGCGGGCAACAAACGTCAGGCGGCAAAGACGCCTCCCAACCTTTGTGGAAATGGGTGTAAAAATAAGATTGGTCCGTTCTGCCTGTCTGGAGGAATGGAAAACTGACTGCAGGGAAGAGACCTGTTGGCGGCAGCGATGCCGCCAGGCACGGAGAATGTATGTCGGAAAAAATGCACGAAGGACTGAAAAAAGAAATTGCCACCTACGAAAAGCGCACGCCTAAATCCGCGGAAACCCACAAACGCGCTCTGCAACGCATTCCACTGGGAGTAGCCAGCAATTATCGCGCCTACGATCCTTATCCTATTTTTGTGAAGAGAGGTGCAGGCAGCAGATTGTGGGATATCGATGGCAACGAATACATCGATCACAATTTGTGCTTTGGCGCGTTGATGGCCGGGCATTGCCATCCCGCGGTGGTGAAGGCCATCGAGAGTGCGCTGCACATCGGCACGACCTTTGGCATGCCGCACGACATGGAGTGGGAGTTGGCTCCAGCGGCACGGAAGTTACCATGCACGCTTGCCGCATGGCGCGCGCCGCCACCAAACGCGACAAAATTTTAAAATTTGAAGGCGCGTATCACGGTTTGCATGACACCGCGCTCGTCAGCGTAAAACCCAAAGCCGAAGAGTACGGCGATCCTAACGCTCCAACCTCCGTGCCCGGCGGCATGGGCGTTCCCAAAGGCTCGATCGATAACGTGGTGATCGCCGCGTTCAATAATCTGGCCAGCGTCGAAAATCGCTTCAAACAATTTCCCGGCCAGATCGCGGCGATTATTCTTGAGCCCATTTTGATGAACGTGGGCTTGTGCATGCCGCAACCCGGATTTTTGCAAGGACTGCGCGATATCGCCACGAAAAATGGCTCGCTGCTGATTTTTGACGAAGTAAAAACCGGCGCTAAATTGGCGTGGGGCGGAGCCGCGGAGTTTTTCGGCGTGAAGCCCGACATAATCTGCCTGGCTAAATCGATTGGCGGTGGCGCGCCACTCGGCGCGTTCGGCGCGAGCCGCGCGGTGATGGACCTGATTTCACAGCACAAAGTTTTTCATGGCGGCACATACAACACCAACCGCATTTCCATGGCGGCGGGGCTGGCTACTTTTCGCGAAGTGTTGACTCGCGAGAATTATGCGCATGTCGGCAAGCTCAGTAAAAAACTCACCGAAGGCTACCGCAAGACCGTCGCAAAAGTAGGTTTGCAGGCTTACGTCGTCAGCGCCGGCGTAAACGGTGCATTGATGCTGTACCCGCAGGAAATTCGCAATTACCGTGACTGGACGGCCATTGATGTCGATCTGTGGCGCCATTACTGGTTTGCCATGGTAAATCGTGGCGTGCTCGCGCAGCCCTATTGGTGGGACGAGCAGTGGACCATCTCGGTGCAACACACCGAAGCCGACATCGACAAGCATCTTGCGGTGTTTGAAGAAATTGCGCCGGCGCTGGCTCAGGCGCAGCAAGAGCGCGGTATCGCCTTCGTGGGCGCAGCCGGGCATTAACGGGCATTAGCTAACTGGCATTAACTAACGAGCATTAACTAACTAAAGTTGCGAATGATTCTGGCCACCGAGCGACCCGCACGCACGCTGCCGCTTGGCTCACCATCATCAAACGCCGGGGAAATTATGTCGACGGAAGTCAGCGTGCCGCTTGTAAATGCGCAGGAAACCACCGCGCCACATTTGCGGCGTGTTTTAGGCCGCTGGGACCTGGTTCTTCTTTTCGTCGTCGCCGTTTTTAATCTCAACGTGGTTCCTTCCATCGCCGCCAACGGCGGAGTCACCGTGTGGTTATGGCTGATTTCGCTGCTGCTTTTTTTCTGGCCGCAGGGAATCGCGGTGATTGAGCTGGCGCACCGCTTTCCCGGCGAAGGCGGCGTTTACTTATGGGCCAAGGAAGTTTTTGGCGACTTCCATGGATTTTTGTCCGGCTGGTGCTACTGGACCAACAACATGATGTACGTGCCCACGGTGATGCTGTATTTCGTGGGCGTTTCGGTATACGCGCTGGGCGCCGGGCACGAGTCGTTGGCCGACAATAAAATTTTCGCTCTGAGCGCTTCGTTGCTGCTGCTGATTATTCTGGTGGTGATGAATATCCTGGGGCTGGGAGTCGGAAAGTGGATTAATAATCTGGGCGCGATTGGCACCGGTATCGCCGCCGCGGTGTTGATTGGATTAGGCGTCGTCGTTTGCCTGCGCTTTGGAACCGCCGTAACCTCCGGTGATTTTGCGATTCCCGCGAATCCGCGATTCGTGCTCAATTCGTTTGGCGTAATTTGTTTCGGTCTCGTGGGACTCGAGCTGGCTTCCGTGATGGGCGACGAAATTGAGAATCCGCAAAAGACTTTGCCCGGCGCGGTGGCCTTGGGCGGAATTCTTTCCGGCCTCCTATACATTGGCGCGACACTGACGCTGCTGATCGCCGTGAGCAAAGACAACATCAGCGTGTTGCAAGGAATCGTGCAGGCCGTAAGGCACATGGCCGGGCGCGTTGGTGTGGCCTGGATCGTCACGCCGTTCGCGTTTTTGCTGAGCATTTCGATTGCTGGCATTGGGTCGGCGTGGCTGGGCGGCTCCGCCAGAATTCCTTTTGTCGCCGGGCTGGATTCTTACATGCCCGCGTGGCTGGGAAAAATTCATCCTAAATATGCGACGCCCTACGCCGCGTTGATCGTGCATGCTTCGGTATCGATGATTTTGGTGATTCTTAATTTCAGTTTCACCGGCGCGGGAGTGCAGGAAACGTTTCAAAAACTCTTGTCGCTCGCGGTCGTGCTGCAACTCGTGCCTTTCCTTTATATGTTTGCCGCGTTGTTGAAGATGGCGCTGAAAACTCCATTTGTGCGTGGACGCTACAGCCGCATGACACTGCTGCTCGCGGGCGCCAGCGGATTGCTCACCACCATTCTGGGTATCGCGCTGGCGTTTTTTCCCGCGCAACAAATTACTTCGCTGCGTTCCTACGAACTGTGGATGTTTGGCGGAACGCTATTTTTTATCGGCTTGGCGGCGTTTTTCTTTTTTGTGTACGGCCGGCGCAAGACCGCGCGAAAACTCGCGGCTATGGCGCCAATCATTTAATTGGTATCCACATGGACCACAGGTGGTCTAGTTTTTATGATTCGTATTCGATGATTTGCAGATGACAGTACGCAGCACGTGAATTTGGAGGCGGTTATGCCAGGCACGGTGAAGGCTGAAGTCCGAACGTATAAGAATTTTGTAAATGGAGAATGGGTGGCCGGCGCTTCCGGCGAAACTTTTCCGGTTTACGATCCCTCCACTGAAGAAGTCATTGCCCAGGTGCCCTCCTCGAACGCTGCCGATGTGGATCGCGCGGTAAAAGCAGCGCGCGCCGCGTTTGATTCCGGTCCGTGGGGCCAGACCAACGCCGCCGAGCGTGGCCGCATTTTATTCAAGCTCGCGGAAAAGATCCGGCAGAACACGGCAATGCTTGCGGAACTGGAATCGCGCAACTCCGGCAAGCCCATCGTCGAAGCCGAGTTCGACATCGCCGATGTGGCCACTTGCTTTGAATATTACGGCGGCTTGGCAAACAAAGTTCTGGGTCACGTAAATCCCGTGCCTGCCAATGCGCTCAGCTTTACGTTGCGCGAGCCCGTCGGCGTTGCCGGGCAAATCATTCCCTGGAATTATCCGTTGCTGATGGCCGCGTGGAAGTTGGC
>Ga0193751_1002633_pt1 | contig 10815 bp, 8 predicted proteins | sample L1c2metaG_FD_143050 | JGI IMG/M metagenome (GOLD analysis project Ga0193751, IMG submission 143050) | Soil microbial communities from a riparian zone of the East river system, Colorado, United States - L1c2 | ecosystem: Environmental > Terrestrial > Soil > Riparian zone | place: USA: East River...
CGGCCAGCAGCAAGGCGGGGTCACGGTCGAGCAAAGGTTGGGCGCGGACACCGTGCTGCGCGTGGCCGCCTACGGCGGGCAGCGGAGGGTACGCCAGTATCTCGCTCTCCAGGGAATAGGGACCACATCGTCGGGCGGAGTCACCGATCTCGATGGAGAGTTTGGCGGCGTCGATGCACGGGTGAGCACGCGCGCATCGCTCGCGGGTGGGCCGCTGCTTCTGACGGTCGGCGCCGCGTACGATCGGCAGAATCAGCATCGGCGGGGCTTCGTCAACAACAATGGAGCGCTGGGCGATCTTCGTCGCGACGAGGACGACCGTGTCAGCAACAGCGACGCCTACCTGCAGGCGGAATGGACGCCGTTCCCGGCGATGTCGGCGCTTGCCGGCGTCCGCTACAGCGATGTCCGCTTCGTGTCCGACGATCACTACATCACGGCATCGAATCCGGACGACAGCGGCCGCGTCGGGTACACGCATACGAGTCCGGTCGCCGGCGTCCTGTGGCGCGTCGCGCGCGACTTGAACGCGTACGTCAACTGGGGAGAGGGATTCGAAACCCCGACCTTCATCGAGCTTGCCTATCGGGCCGCCGGCACCGGCCTCAATCTCGGACTTCAGCCCGCGATCAGCCGCTCGACCGAGGCGGGAGTCAAGGCCTACGTCCTGGAACGGCAGCGGGTCAACCTGGCGGCTTTCGCTATTGAAACGTCCAACGAAATTATCATCGATACAGCCACCGGCGGCCGCACGACGTACAAGAACGCGAGCAAGACTCGCCGCCGCGGCATCGAAGCCGCATGGGAGGGCGAGCTTGGCTTCGGCTTCACCGCATACGCGTCGTACACGTACCTTTCCGCGAAGTTTGCCGCAGACACGACCACGGGATCGCCGCCGCAGGCATTGGCTTCCGGCTCCCGCTTGCCCGGCGTTCCGGCGGCAAGCGCATACGCGGAGCTCGCGTGGTCTCGACCGGAATGGTTGGGTTTTGCGGCGGCGCTCGAGCTGCAATACGCCGACAAGCTCTACGTCAACGACCTCAACACCGATGCCGCGCCGCGTTACACTGTCGCCAATGCGCGGCTGGGAATCGAACAGCATCAGGGCGCGTGGACGGTGCGCGAGTTCGTTCGCGTGAACAACCTCGCCGACCGCGATTACGTGGGCTCGGTGATCGTGGGCGATACGAACGGCCGCTACTTCGAGCCGGCGGCGCGTCGCAATTACCTTGCGGGCGTGACGGTCAGTGCCAAGTTCTGATTCCACAAACCGCTATACGAGTACGGCCATCGTGCTGCACTGGCTGATCGCAGCGGGTGCGATCGTGATGATCGCCCTCGGCTGGTGGATGGTATCCATCCCGAAGGATCCGCCGGGACCGCGGCTTGCTGCCTTCAACCTGCACAAATCGATCGGCATCTCGATATTTATGCTGATGCTCGTGCGCGTCGCATGGCGCGCCACGCATCGTCCCCCCGCATTGCCGCCCATGCCGCGATGGCAAGCGCGCGCCGCGCGGATCAATCACGCGCTGTTGTACGCCTGTCTTGTGATCATGCCGTTGGCGGGCTTTACCGCGTCTTCGTTCTCCGGCAGACCGATCGTGTATTTCGGCCATCCATTGCCGCTTTGGTTCCTTAGGAACGACTCGGTTTCGAGCGTTTTTTACGGGATTCACTTCGTGACCAGCTGGGTACTGATCGCCGCCATCATGGTTCACGTTCTTGCGGCGATGAAGCATCAGCTCATCGCTCGAGACGGGCTGATGCGCAGAGTCTGGCCGTGGCGGAAGGCCCACACCGGCGCGCTCGGCGAGTGGGCGGAATGATTCCGCCGGTGGGACTTATCGGCGCATGCTCGCAGCAAGCAGCTCCGCCGTGGCCGCGTAATTGCCCTCGCGCGCAATATCCAGCGCCGTCTTGCCGCGATCGTCCTTGAGATCCGCTCTCGCGCCGGCGTCAAGCAGCAGCTTGACGGTCTCCGTCTTGCCGTAACCCGCGGCCCACATCAGCGCCGTCAACTCGTGCACGTAGATCGCGTTCGGATCGATGCCTGTCTGCAGCAATAATTGCACGACGCTCGTCTGTCCTTGCCCGGCCGCGTAGGTCATGGCATTTTTTTTCAACCGGTCGACGGTGTTGGGGTCCGCTCCTTTCGCGATCAGCGATCTGACGATCTCGCTTTGGCCCGAGTGCGCCGCGGCCATCAACGGAGTGACGCCGTTGACTGCCGCCAGGTTGACGTCGGTGCCGGCATCGATCATCTGCTCTGCGATGCGCAGCCGGTCGTTCTTGAGCGCAACCAGCAACGCGGTCTCGCCCAAGCGATTGCGCGCGTTGGGTGCGGCCCCATCGCGAAGCGCCTGCCTCACGCCCGGCTCGTCGCCGATGCGGGCGGCATTGAGCAGCCGTACGTTGGCTGACAGCTCCTGGGCTTGAATGGTCAGCGCCAGGAGCGTCGCCGCGAACGCGAGTCCGCAGCGCCAGCCCGGGTGTCTTTGATGCGTTTCGATGGATTTACGCTTCACTTAGAGCCGGGTCGATCGGGCGGACGCCCCGGCGGTGTTCGCTCGGAGCCTGTGGCCCACGGGTTTGCAATCGACTGCAGATTGGACTATAAACCAAAGCGATCGGAGCGGCGGCTTGCCGGCACGAATTCCGATCTCAAAAAGAAGCCTTATCAGCACATCAGGAGGGACTCCATGTTGCGACACATAAGCAGATTCGTGGGTATTGCGCTGGTCATCGCGGGCATCGGCACCGTGACCGGCCAGGAAACGGCGGGAAGCGCAACGACGACTTCCAAAGCCATCTCGGGCAATCTGGTCCCGGTGTCGCAAGCGATGCTCGACGCCGCGGCGTCGGACGCCAAGAACTGGATCCATCCCAACGGCAGCTATGACCAGGCTCGCTACTATTCCGGCACGCAAATCAACGCGGGAAACGTCGGCAAGCTCAAACCCGCCTTCGTATTTCAGACGGCGGTGCTGGAGTCGATGGAGACGGCGCCAATCGTGGTGAACGGCGTGATGTTCCTGACCACGTCGTTCAACCATGCTTACGCCATCGACGCGAAGACCGGCGAGGAATATTGGCATTACAAGCACAAGCTCGGGCCGATCGTCACCGTGTGCTGCGGCAACAACAATCGCGGCGTCGCGGTATCGGAAGGCAAGCTGTTCATGGGGACGATCGACGCCAAGCTGGTGGCGCTGGACGCCAAGACCGGAAAGCTCCTTTGGGAAACGCAGATTGCCGATCCCGACAAGGGCTACTCCGAAACCATGGCTCCCGCGTATGTCGACGGCAAGGTGCTCATCGGCACCAACGGCGGCGAGTACGGCGTTCGGGGCTTCGTCAAGGCATTCGACGCCAACGACGGCAAGCTGCTGTGGACGTTCTATTCGATTCCGGAAAAAGGACACGAAGGCGTGTGGAATCCCAAGGATGCGACCGGTCGCGACATGCACCGCAACATCGACGCCGAAAAAGCGGCATTCGCCAAGGACAGCTCGTTCTATCAGACGCTGGGCGGTGGCGTATGGATGACGCCGGCGATCGACAAGAAAACGCGTACGGTGTTCTTTGTCGCCGGCAATCCTTCGCCAGACCTCTACGGTGCGATTCGTCCGGGCGACAATCTCTACACCAACTCCATGGTGGCGATCGATCTCGACAAGGGGACATACAAGTGGCATTTCCAGTACATCGCGCACGATGTCTGGGACCTGGATGCCGTCAGCCCTCCCATCCTGACGCAGGCGAAGGACGCTGGCGGCAAGATGGTCGATGTCGTCATTCACGGCGGCAAGACCGGCCATATCTACGTCCATGAACGCAATACCGGCAAGCTGATTCGCTTCTCCGAGGCGATGATCCCGCAGGAGAACATGTGGGTGTTGCCGACCAAGGAAGGCGCACGGATGCTGCCGGGTGCGAACGGCGGCGTGGAGTGGTCGCCGATGGCGGTCAATCCCAAGCTTCGTCTCGCGTATGCCGCCAATCTGCATCAGCCGATGACGTATCACGTCGAGGAAGTGCCGTATCCCGGCGGCAAACTTTGGCTCGGCGGCGCGTTCAAGACCATCCCGAGCGAGCAACAATGGGGCCGCCTGGTCGCCGTCAACCTCGACACGGGCAAGGTGGCATGGGGCGTGAAGACGCCGCAGCCCCTGATCGGCGGCGTCCTTGCAACCGCAGGCGATCTGGTATTCAACGGTGAGGCGAACGGATGGTTCAAGGCGTATGACGCCAAGACCGGCAAGGAGCTGTGGAAGTACAACTGCGGAGCAGGCGTCAACGCCCCCGCGGTTTCGTACATGGTGGATGGCAAGCAGTACATCGCAGTTGCGGCGGGCGGCAATAATCAGATAGACGCCAAGCGAGGCAACAGCGTGTTCGTGTTTGCGATCCCTTAGCACTGCTCCGATAGAGCCACGCTCCAAGAACCAATCGCGGCCGCTCAGTTCAGACTGAGTGGCCGTTTTTCTTGTTCGCGATGCCTAGACTTCTCTTCATTCTGGTGCTTGCGCTCGCCGTATCCGCGGCGACGGCGCAAGACGATGCGGCTGTGCGGCAGAAGGCGGAAGTCTGTTCCGCCTGCCATGGACCGAACGGAAATTCGTCGAATCCGGATTACCCCATCCTCGCCGGGCAGACCTGGCGCTATACGTACATCGAGCTCAAGGATTTCAAGGAGGGCCGTCGCAGCGACCCGCAAATGTCACCGATGGCTGCGAATCTTTCCACAGAGGACATGATCGCGCTCGGAAACTTCTTTGCGGCACAGAAACAGCTTCCCACGGGTTTCAAGGCGGATGGAGCCAAGGTTGCGGCGGGCAAGGCGAAATCGGATGAGGTTCTGTGCCCGATGTGCCATCTCGGCGGGTTCGTCGGACAAAACGAAATCCCGCGCGTCGCCGGTCAACACTACAAATACGTGAAGAAACAACTCGAGGATTTCAAGGCGCGGCGCCGTACCAATGATGCCGGAAACATGACCAGCGTCGCCAGCACGCTATCCGACCAGGATATCGAAAATTTGTCGCAGTACATCGCGAATCTGTAAGGCGGGAGCGACAATCGCGATTTCGTGTGTGGAAGGCGTCGTCTTCGGTCCAGCGATCTCAGGCAAGGTCGGAGTTTGTTATGCGCTACGCTTTTTTCACGACGATGCTGCGGCGCCAAGGAAGAGCTTCTTCGCTGCAGGACCGAGGCCCCACGATTGGACAATCGCACGCGCAGCGTCCGCCGCACTCCGGGACTCGAGCGCTGTCCGGCTGAAGCGCGGCGCGGGGGCAGGCTGGACGATGCCGTCGACGCTCATGAACGTGCGCCGCGCGGTGCAGTGTGGATGTCTTGGCGCCTCGTCGAGATCGAGAACCGGCGCAAGGCAGGCATCGCTTCCGGCGGCGCGCGCACACCATTCGTCGCGTGCCTGCGTTCTGAAGATTGCCGCGAGCCGTTCGCGTTGTTTCGGCCAATCCGCTTGCTCCCATTGGGGCTTCAGCGAAGGATCGTCGATCCCGCATTTTTCAAGAAGCACTGCGTAGAACTGGGGCTCGATGGCGCCGACGGCCACGAAGCGCCCGTCCGCGCATTCGTAGACTCCATACCACGGCGCGCCGCCGTCCAGCGCATTGCTGCCGCGCTCGTTGGTCCACATCCCCATCGACTTGCGGCTATAGATGTTGGCCATCAACAGGGCCGCGCCGTCGACCATCGCCGCATCGACCACCTGTCCCTTGCCCGAGGTGCGTGCCTCCAGCAGCGCGCACAAGACCCCGAACGCCAGCAGCATCGCGCCCCCGCCGAAATCACCGACCAGATTGAGCGGGGGAACCGGCGGCCCGCCGGGCTCGCCGATGCACGACAGCACGCCGCTGATGGCGATGTAGTCGATGTCGTGCCCCGCCGTCCGCGCCAGCGGACCGTCCTGCCCCCATCCGGTCACGCGGCCGTAGACCAGCCGCGGGTTGCGCTCGAGACACTCGTGAGGGCCCAGGCCCAGCCGCTCCATCACGCCGGGACGAAATCCTTCGATCAGCGCATCGGCGCGCTCGATGAACTCCATGGCAACGGCGACGCCGCCGGCACTTTTCAGATCCAGGTTGATCGTCGGCCTTCCGCGTTGAATCGCATCCCTGCGGCTCTTTCCAAGTACATCGTCGATGCCCGAGCCGGGCGAGAGCGGCCTGTCGATGCAGACGATCTCGGCGCCCATGTCCGCAAGCATCATGGCGCAAAACGGCCCCGGGCCTATCCCGGCGATTTCGACGATCTTGATTCCTGCCAGAGGCCCCATCGCGTGCCTTTCCGAGGATGTTGTCGGCGGTTACCCTCCGGCGCCGTATTGGGTGCAGGAGCCGGACCAAGCATGATCGTACTTCCACACGCGGACTGCTGCATACCGACCCGCGCGACGATTCGCTGCAGGGCCTGGAGACGCGGTCGGGGAGCATTGCCGCTGCGCGTTGCGCGGAGTATGCTCACAGCGCCTTCCGCGTCATCACTCTAACAACAACATTCTCTCGCGGCAGCATCCAACCTAAGGAGTGCGCTCGTGTCCGTTTCCCTTTCTCTCACCGTCAACGGCAAGACCACAAGCGCGGACATCGATCCGCGCACCTTGCTCGTCGAATTCATCCGCAACAACCTGGGTCTGACCGGAACGCATGTCGGGTGCGACACCGGCCAGTGCGGCGCCTGCACAATCCTGGTCGACGGCAACGCCATCAAGTCCTGCACCATCCTGGCCGTTCAGGCCAACGGATCGAAGATCACCACGATCGAGGGTCTTGCGACCGACGGTGAGATGCATCCGATGCAGGCGGCGTTCAAGGAGTGCCACGGTCTGCAATGCGGCTTCTGCACGCCCGGCATGGTGCTCTCCGCTATCGACCTCGTGCAGAGACACCCGAACGCCGATGAAGCGAAGATACGCGCCGAGCTCGAAGGCAACCTCTGCCGCTGCACCGGCTATCACAACATCGTCAAGGCCGTGGCGCAGGGCGCGGCCGCGATGAAGGGATAGGCCATGGGCGCAAACGATCTCGGCAGCGTCGGGCAATCGGTGCGCCGCAAGGAAGACAAGCGGTTTCTCACCGGGGCAGGGCAGTTCACCGACGACGTCAATGCGCACAACCAGACCTGGGCGTACTTTTTGCGTTCGCCGCATGCCCACGCGAAAATCCGCGATATCGACACAACCAAGGCGAAGTCGGCGCCCGGCGTCGTGGCCGTATTCACCGGCGGTGACCTGACCGGGGTGAACGGACTGCCCTGTGGCTGGTTGATCACGGGCACCGACGGGCAGCCGATGAAAGAGCCGCCGCATCCCATCCTCGCGCAAGGCAAGGTGCGCTATGTCGGCGACGGCGTGGCGCTGGTCATCGCAGAAACGTTGGCGCAGGCGAAGGATGCGGCAGAGCAGATAGAAGTCGACTACGAAGTGCTGACGCCCGTGGTCGATCCCGTCGCTGCATTGAAGTCCGGCGCGCCGTTGATCCATGACGGCGCCCCAGGAAACAAATGTTATACCTGGGCGCTCGGTGACAAAGCGGCGGTCGACGCGGCCTTCGCCAAGGCGGCGCACGTGACCAAGCTCGACATCGTCAACAATCGACTGATTCCCAACGCGATCGAGCCTCGTGCCGCGGTCGCGAGCTTCAACCGCGCCGACGACAGCTATACGCTGTATGTGACCAGCCAGAACCCGCACGTCGAGCGGCTGTTGATGACGGCGTTCGTTCTGGGGCTGCCGGAAACCAAGGTGCGTGTCATCGCGCCCGACGTCGGCGGCGGTTTCGGCTCCAAGATCTACCTGTATCCGGAAGAGACCGCGATGGTCTGGGCGTCGAAGCGAGTCAACCGGCCTATCAAATGGACCGCGGATCGCAGCGAAGCCTTCCTGTCCGATGCCCACGGCCGCGACCACGTCACGCACGCCGAGCTCGCGCTCGACAAGGACGGCAAGTTTCTCGGCATGCGCGTGCAGACGACCGCCGCGATGGGCGCGTACCTGTCGACGTTCGCGTCGTGCATTCCGACCATCCTGTATGCGACGCTGCTCGCCGGGCAGTACACCACGCCGGTGATCCATTGCGAAGTCACTGCGGTATTCACCAACACGGCGCCGGTCGACGCCTATCGCGGCGCCGGCCGGCCGGAAGCGACCTATGTCGTCGAGCGGCTGGTGCATGCCGCCGCGGTGGAAATGGGCATCGCCCAGGACGATATCCGCCGGCGAAATTTCATTCGCAGCTTTCCATATCAAACGCCTGTCGCGCTGACGTACGACACCGGCGGCTATGACGCCTGTCTCGACGAAGCCATGAAGCTTGCCGACGTCAAGGGCTTTCCCTCGCGCAAGTCCGAGGCCGCCAAACGCGGCAGGTTGCGCGGCATCGGCTACGCGTCGTATATCGAGGCGTGCGGTATCGCCCCGTCGAACATCGCGGGCGCGCTGGGCGCGCGCGCGGGTCTGTACGAGGTCGGCCAAGTGCGCGTGAACCCGACCGGCGGCGTGACGGTGTTCACCGGCTCGCACAGCCATGGTCAGGGCCACGAGACGACGTTTGCGCAGGTGGTCGCGAGCAGGCTCGGTATTCCCATAGACAACGTCGAGGTCGTGCACGGCGACACCGGACGTATTCCCTTCGGCATGGGGACCTATGGCTCGCGCTCGCTGGCGGTGGGTGGAACCGCGATCGTGAAAGCGCTGGACAAGATCGTCGCCAAGGGAAAGAAAATCGCCGCGCATCTCCTCGAAGCCGCGGAAGCCGACGTCGAATTCAAGGATGGGAAATTCACCGTTGCCGGCACCGACCGCAGCAAAGCCTTCGGCGAGGTCGCGCTGGCGGCGTATGTGCCGCACAACTATCCGTTGGACAAGTTGGAGCCCGGCCTCGACGAGACCGCGTTCTACGATCCGACGAACTTCACATTTCCCGCGGGCACGCATATCTGCGAAGTCGAGATCGATCCCGACACGGGCGACGTGCAGATCCTGAACTTCTCTGCGTGCGACGACTTCGGCAACATCATCAACCCGATGATCGTGGAAGGACAGGTGCACGGAGGGCTCGCGCAGGGCATCGGCCAGGCGCTCCTGGAAGCGTGCGTGTATGACAAGGAAAGCGGACAGCTGCTCACCGGCAGCCTGATGGACTATGCGTTGCCGCGCGCGCACCATCTGCCCTCGTTCAAGGTGGCGACCAAGGTGACGCCCTGCACGCACAATCCCCTGGGCGCCAAGGGCTGCGGCGAGGCCGGCGCGATCGGCGCGCCCGCGGCGCTGATGAACGCGGTGCACGACGCGCTGTCCGGCGCGGGCGTGACTTATCTGGACATGCCGGCGACGCCGCATCGCGTATGGGACGCGATACAGACAGCAAAGCATTAGCGCAAGCCATCGACTCCGTTCGTGGTGAGCTGGTCGAACCATGGATGGGCGACAAAGGACTTTGCGTTCACCCTTCGACGAGCTCAGGGCGAACGGATGCAAACTGAAATCTCCGTTCGTGGTGAGCCTGTCGAACCACGAAGGGGCGACAATGGACTTCGCGTTTACCCTTCGACACCCTCAGGGCGAACACGTACAACTGGAGGTGCTAGCAATGTACGCATTCGAATATCAACGTGCCAAATCGGTCGCGGACGCCTCGTCGGCGCTGGCCAAGACAGGCGGGAAAGCACTCGCCGGCGGTCAAAGCCTCGTGGGCGCGATGAAGCTGCGGCTGGCCAATCCCGGAACGGTCGTCGATCTCTCCGGCATACCCGACCTCAAGGGCATCAAGAAGGACGGATCAGGCGACAACGCGGCAATCGTGATCGGCGCGCTGACCACGCACGCCGAAGTCGCATCGTCACCCGTCGTCAGACAGGCGATTCCGGCACTCGCCGAGCTCGCCGAGGGGATCGGTGACCGTCAGGTCAGAAATCGAGGCACCATCGGCGGCTCGATCGCCAACAACGATCCTGCGGCGGACTACCCCGCCGCGGTTCTGGCGTTGGGTGCGACCGTGCAGACCAACAAGCGCAAGATCGCCGCCGACGATTTCTTCAAGGGCATGTACGAAACGGCGCTGGCTGCCGACGAGATCATCACATCGGTGAGCTTCCCGATTCCGAAAAAAGCCGCGTACGTGAAGTTTCCGCAACCCGCGTCGCGCTTCGCGCTGGTGGGCGTTCTGGTCGCCGACACGCGCAGCGGCATTCGGGTTGCTGTGACAGGTGCGGCCGCGCAGGTGCATCGTGCGACCGCGATCGAGAATGCGCTTGCGAAGAGCTTCACTGCCGACGCCGCCAAGGCGGTGAAGATTTCGTCTGATCATTTGAACAGCGATCTGCATGGATCGGCGGAATATCGCGCACACCTCGTATCGGTGCTGGCGTCGAGGGCGGTCGCGGCGGCGCGCTAGAGCGCAATTACACGACCGCGGCAGCGGCAAGGTCGATCAGCCTGACCGGTGGATTTCGGCGTCTCGACTCAGGTCCTTGCGCCGGATCCGTGTAGCTAGAGATGGCGCGCATGAAACCGAAGGTGCTCCTCGATAAAGCTGGCGATGAAGAAATAGCTGTGGTCGTAACCTTCCCGCATTCGCAGCTCGAGTGGAACATTGCGCTGCAGGCACGCCTGTTTCAGCAGGTCGGGCTTGAGCTGCGCATCGAGGAATGGGTCGCTGGTCCCTTGGTCGATCAGGAGCGGCGGCCCACTCCAGCCGCGTTCTTCGAGCAGCGCCGTCGCATCGTATTCCCGCCATCGTGCACGGTCGCCTCCGAGATAGCCCGAGAGCGCTTTCTCGCCCCATGGAC
>Ga0193751_1002634_pt1 | contig 10814 bp, 9 predicted proteins | sample L1c2metaG_FD_143050 | JGI IMG/M metagenome (GOLD analysis project Ga0193751, IMG submission 143050) | Soil microbial communities from a riparian zone of the East river system, Colorado, United States - L1c2 | ecosystem: Environmental > Terrestrial > Soil > Riparian zone | place: USA: East River...
GGGCGACGTCGATTGGATCGGCGCCGGAGGCCACCGGGATGCGCACCTGGTTCGAGCCGGCGACCGGGCGGAACCCGGCCACCGAGAGCGCGGTGACGACCGCCTGGCGCTGGTAGCGCGTCCATTTGAGGGTGACGCGCGAACCGTCCACCCGGACTTCGGGGACGCCCGCCAGCTCGGCGGCCATCCGGACCGAAACGGCGGTGAACAGCCCCTCGATCGGCGACGGGATCGGTCCGAATCTGTCCACGAGCTCGCGGCGCAGGGTTTCGGCGTCGAGCGGATTGCGGACGGCGGCGAAGCGACGATAGATCTCGAGCTTGGCACCCGCGTCGCCGATGTACTCGTCGGGCAGATAGGCCGAGCCCGGAAGGTCGAGCCGCACCGGCGCAGGCTCCGGCATCGGCTTCCGACCGCGCAGCCGGTCGACCGCCTCGGCCAGTAGCCGGGTGTACAGCTCGAAGCCAACCGCCGCCATGTGCCCGTGCTGCTCCGGACCGAGGATGTTGCCCGCCCCACGGATCTCGAGGTCGGAGAGTGCGATCTGGTAGCCGGCCCCCAGGTCTGACGCCGAGAAGATCGCGTGGAGGCGCTTGCGGGCGATGAGCGAGAGCGGCGTCCCGCGGCGATGCAGGAGGTAGGCGTATGCCCGTCGGTCGCTTCGCCCGACCCGTCCCCGCAGCTGGTAGAGCTGCGCCAGACCGAAGGTATCGGCGCGGGCGATGATGATCGTGTTCGTATTCGGGATGTCGAGCCCCGACTCGATGATCGTGGTGCAGACCAGGACGTCGAAACGGCCGGCGTCGAAGTCGAGCATCACCCGCTCGAGCATCCCCTCGGCCATCTGTCCGTGACCGATGGCGACCTTCGCCCGCGGCACGAGCCGGCGCACCCGGGCCGCGGCCGACTCGATCGTCTCGACCCGGTTGTGGACGTAGAAGACCTGCCCGCCCCGGTCGATCTCGCGGTTGATCGCGTCCCGGACCAGGCCGTCGTCGTCCTCCGCGATCCGGGTCTGGATGGGGAGGCGCGCCTCCGGCGGCGTCTCGATGACCGACAGGTCGCGAATCCCGATGAGCGATAGGTGCAGGGTCCGCGGAATGGGCGTGGCCGACAGGGTGAGCACGTCGACCTCCCGGCGCAGCGACTTGATCCGTTCCTTGTGGCTGACCCCGAAGCGCTGCTCCTCGTCGACGACGAGGAGGCCAAGGTCGGCGAAGCGCACGTCCCGGCTGAGGATCCGATGGGTGCCGACCAAGATGTCGACCGCCCCGTCGGTCACCCCGGTCACGATCTCACCCTGCCGCTTCTTCGAGACGAAACGGGAGAGCATCTCGACGCGCACCGGGAACGGTGCGAGGCGACGCTGGAAGGTGAGCTCGTGCTGTTGGGCAAGGACCGTGGTCGGGACGAGGATGGCCACCTGCTTGCCGTCCTGGACCGCCTTGAAGGCGGCGCGCAGCGCCACCTCGGTCTTGCCGTAGCCCACGTCGCCGCAGACCAGGCGGTCCATCGGCCGGCGGCGGAGCATGTCGGACTTGACCTCCTCGATGGTGCGCGCCTGGTCGGGCGTCTCGGTGTACGGGAACGCCTCTTCGAGCTCGCGTTGCCAGGTCGTGTCGGGCGAGAAGCTGAAGCCCTCGGCCGACTCGCGCGCGGCATAGATTTCGAGCAGATCCCGGGCCAGGTCATCGACCGCCCGTGCCACTCGGCTCTTCGTGCGCTCCCACTCGGTGCCGCCCAGCTTGGAGAGCTGCGGCGCAGGACCGCCGGCGTAGCGGGTGATGCGCCCGATCTGGTCCGAGGGCAGGAAGATCTTCCCGTCGCCGGCGAAGTCGAGCTGCAGGTACTCCTTCACCGCGCCCGAGTACTCGCGCTGCGTCATGCCGACGTAGCGAGCGACGCCATGGTCGACGTGCACCACGAGGTCCCCCGGCGACAGCTTCCCGATCAGGTCGCGGGTGACGACCTTCTTGGCCGGGGTCAGGCGCCGAACGCGGACGGCGCCGAACAGCTCCCGATCGGTGAGGACCACGAGGTCGGATGGGGTGTGGCCGAATCCCCCGGCGAGCGAACCGTGGACGAGGCCGATGGCGCCAACGGCGGGCGGCTCGCGCAGCTCCGCGGCCGCCGCGCTCGGGTGTCCCGCCTCTTCGAGGAGCTCGCCGACCCGGCTCGCCTGGTCGGTCGTCACCACCACGCGTCGCCCCTGGCTGGCAAGCCCGATGAGCCAGTCCGCGATCCGCTCGACGCGTCCCGGGACGATCGGGGCGGCACTGAACCCACTCTCCAGCTGGGCACCTTCGTCGAGCGCCTCGGCGGCGCGAGCGGTGAGCGCGGCAAGCGTGTCGGTAGCGGTGTACGGAAGCGGCCATTCGGCAGGAAGCTCGCCCGACGCGACCAGGCCTTCGCGGCGCTCGCGGGCCTGCCGGTCAAGGTCCACGGCGATCGCCCGTAGCTCGGAGGCGTCGGTGAGGACGACGTGGGCAGCGGCGGGCAGGTGGTCGGCCGCGGGTCCCGCGGTCAAGAGCGCTGCCCACGTCTCCGCGGCTTCGCCCAGGTCGCCCTGTTCGAGGTGGGCGAGGTCCGTGGCAAGGGCCTCGGATCGCCCGCTGCGCGGCGCTCGGTCGCCGAGCGCGTCGAAGCCCTCGACGGGCAGGAATTCGGAGGCGGGCAGGAGGATGGCGTGCTCCAGCCGGCGGCGGCTGCCCTGGGTCATCGGGTCGAACGAGCGCAGCGACTCGATCTCGTCGCCAAACAGCTCAACGCGGAGTGGGTCGGCGGCGCCGGGTGGCCAGGCGTCGACGATCCCGCCGCGGTTCGCGAATTCCCCGACGCCGCTCACCTCGACGACCGGCTCGTAGCCGCCCGCCACGAGCGCGCTGAGGAACGCGTGCTGGTCGATCCGCCCCCCGACCCGCAGCTCGACGCGACCCGCGCGCAGCTGCGACGGAGCGAGGGTTCGCTGGACGAGCGCGAGTAGCGGTGCCACGACGACGAGGTCGCGCGGACGTCCGCCGAGCTCGGCGAGGACCTGCAAGCGCTCCGCGGATTCGTCATGCTCCGGCAGCGCGCGCTCGAGCGGCAGGGCGGCTCGCTCGGGGAGGACGCGGACGTGTCCCGCCGGCAGCCAGGCCGCCAGGTCGTCGGCGAGGCGGTGGGCCTCCTCGTCGGTGCGCACCATGACGACGAGCGGCGCTCCGCTGGCGACCAGGGAGCGGCGCGCGGCAAGGTAGGCTGCGCGAGCAGCGGACGGAACGCGAAGCGGCTCCTCCTCGACGGCGGGCAGCAGGGTTCCCGCCAGCTCGGCGGTGAGCGCTGAGAGGCGGCGATCCGACCCGCCCCGGCCGGCGGCGGGAACTGGCGAAGGCGCGACCGCGGTCACGCGGGTGGTGTGGCCAGGTCGAGGCCGTTGTAGGCGTTCATCGCCGCCTCGATCCCGTCTCGCAGCCAGAGCTCGGCGGCGTCGGCCGCGGTAGCGATCGCCTCGGTGGCGAGCTCGCGCTCTGCCGGCCTGAACGTGGCCAGCACGTGGTCGACGGTCTCGCCTCCCCGGCCGATCCCGACCCGCAAGCGGTTGAATTCGCTGTCCCCGAACGCCGCGATGATGTCGCGCAGGCCGTTGTGGCCGCCCGCCGAGCCGTCCCGGCGCAGCCTGATCTTGCCGAGCGGCAGGTCGACGTCATCGGCGATGACGAGCAGGTCGGTGTGGAGGTCGGCATCGGTCTGGCGCATGGCGGCGCGGACCGCGCCGCCCGAAAGGTTCATGAACCGCATTGGCTTGACGAGCAGGACGCGGCCGACCGGCTCGGGACGCGCCACCTCCAGGCGTGCCGAGCCCTCGCGAACGCGGCCGGACCCGGTCTGACCCCATCGATCCGCGAGCAGGTCGACCACGCGGAACCCGACGTTGTGCCGGGTCAGCCGGTAGCGCTCGCCCGGATTGCCGAGCCCGCAGATCACCTTCATGCGAAGGCCGCTGGTAGCCGCCGGGCGGAGCGGTGGCACAATCCGCCGGAACTATGACCGACCGGACCGAGATCGCGATCATTGGCGGCGGGATCATCGGCTGCTCGGCGGCGGCCTTCGCGGCCGAGCGCGGCGCGGAGGTGACGCTTTTCGAGCGGACCGCCATCGGAGCAGGGGCCTCCGGACGCAACCTCGGGGCCGTCCAGCACCCGTTCGATCCGGCCCTGCTCGCGCTCCACGAGGAGACGGTCTCGGTCTACCGCTCGCTCGTCGATGACGGCGCTGCCTTCCCGTTCCCGGCCGAGCCCGCGGGACTGCTCCTGATCAGCGACGACCGGTCGGTTCTGGAGAATGAGCTGCCTTCGTACACGGAGCTGCCCGAACTGCGCGCGGAGCTGCTCGAGCCTCGGCAGGTACGGTCACTGGAACCCTCCCTCGCCGACGGGCTGTGGGCCATTCGGCTGGCGACCGGGTACCCGATCCCTCCTCACGCCGCCACCGCCGCTCTGGAGGCGCGAGCCCGGGCCGCCGGCGCCCGGTTCGAGATCGGCGACGCGGCGGTGCCCTCGGTGGAGCATGGTCGTGCGGTCGGCGTCATCGGCGAGGGCGCTCGTCTGCTGGCGGCGGATGTCGTGCTCGTGGCCGCGGGCCCGTGGAGCCCGTACCTGCTCGATCCTTCGGGCGGCTGGCTGCCGATCGTCGCTACGTGGGGCGCCACGGCGGTGCTCGACCTCGCAGATCCACCGCGCCACGTCGTCGAGGAGGCGCGCGTGGAGAGCGCGAACCAGCCGCTCGACGGCGTTCCCGGACGCCGCGCCCCGGCGCCTGAGGCGATCCCGAGCGTGTTCACCATCGCTGCCGCGGGCGGTGTCGCCGTGATCGGCTCCACGTTCATCTCCTTCGAGCCGGACCATCGACGGATGGGGCCGGTCCTCGTCGCTCGATGGGCGGCCGCTGGTCGGCCCGGTCCCGGGCGTGAGCGGCCTGCACATTGCCGCGGGGAACGGGCCGTGGGGTATCTCTTGCGGCCCGGCGACGGCTCGCCTCGCGGTCGACGCGATCCTGGACTCGGCGTCTTCTCCGATCCCCAAGCCACTCCAGGCCGGTCGATTCGGGGCTCCCCACGTACGCGAGCTGGCCGTCTGACAGGCGTGGGACAACTGTGCACTCTGCACAATCAATCGCCCGGCCCCGGCGGCCACGAGGCGTTGGCCGGAGCGACATCGGTCCATAGGCTCTGCAACCTGACAAGCCGCCGCGAAGGAGCACCATGACCGCAGGCACGATCGATACCGGCGACACCGCCTGGCTGCTCATCTCGACCGCGCTGGTCATGCTCATGACGCCAGGCCTCGCCTTCTTCTATGGCGGCCTCGTGCGTCGCAAGAACGTCCTCTCGACGATCATGCACAGCATCTTCATCCTTGCCCTGGTCAGCGTGACCTGGGTGCTGTGGGGCTACACGCTTGCCTTCGGGCCCGACACCGGCCTGGGGCTGATCGGCGGGCTGCAGTGGGCAGGGCTGGAGGGCGTCACTGGCGCCCCGAGCACCGTCTACGCGCGGACGGTTCCGCACCTCGCCTTCATGGCATTCCAGATGATGTTCGCGATCATCACCCCTGCCCTCATCACCGGCGCATTCGCCGAGCGCAAGCGATTCAAGGCCTTCGTCCTGTTCAGCGTCGCCTGGTCGACGCTCGTCTACGCGCCCATCGCTCACTGGGTCTGGTCGCCGAACGGCTGGCTCGCGCACCTGGGCGTCCTCGACTTCGCAGGCGGCACCGTCGTCCATCTCTCGTCGGGCGTCTCCGCGCTGGTGGCGGCGTTGATCGTCGGGCGCCGGATGGGCCTCGTCGAGAAGACCACCGAGCCGCACGACGTGACGATGGTCGTCCTCGGCGCCGCGCTGCTCTGGTTCGGTTGGTTCGGGTTCAACGCCGGCTCGGCCCTGGGCGCGAACGGGGTGGCCGCCATTGCCCTGGTTACGACCAACACCGCGGCGGCGATGGCGGCGTTGACCTGGGTCACGATCTCGTGGCTCCACAAGGGGACGCCATCGGTCCTCGGGGCGGCGATCGGCGCGGTCGCCGGGCTCGTGGCCATCACGCCGGCTGCCGGCTTCGTGACGCCGGCAGCGGCGATCCTCATCGGCTTCGGGGTGGCCATCGTCTGCTACGGAGCCAGCCAGCTCCGGCTTCGCTCACGGATCGATGACGCGCTCGATGTCTTCGCGGTCCACGGCGTGGGTGGCGCCTTCGGCGCGGTTGCGACTGGCGTGTTCGCCACGGTGGCCGTCAACTCCGCCGGACGGGACGGCCTCTTCGCCGGCGCGCCGGGCCAGCTGCTCGTGCAGCTGCTGGCCGTGGCCGCGGTGGCGGCCTACGCGGCCATCGCCACCGCCGTTCTGCTCTTCCTCATCAACCTGTTCGTCCCGATCCGCGTGCCGAGCCAGGCGGAGGAGGCCGGCCTGGATCTCGCCCAGCACGGCGAGGTCGCGTACCAGCTCTGATCCATCGCGGTAGCCAAGAAGGAGTGAACGAATGGTCCTCGCCGCACTGATCAGCTTCGGCATCCTGCTGGTCGCCTGGATCGCCTCACCAAGCGACGAGCCTCGCCGCGAGGTCGTGACACAGAGCACCGACGTCGACATCAACACCGCCGAGGGCCTCGTCCGCGCCGCTTAGCCTCCGTCCTCGGGGGGTCGGCCGCGGCTCTTGGCAGGGCAATCCTCGTTCACGGGACCAAGCCCTGAGGGCGAAGCTAGGTCCCCGAGCTCACTGCGTGGCCGGCCCGATCGAATAAGGAGCCGGGCTTCCAGTCCACCTCTCGGTGCTTTCGATGCAGCGACGCGAGGACCTGGTGCTCGATGCCGCGCATCGCCTGCTCCTCGTCGATGTCCGCGTGATCATGGCCGAGCAGGTGGAGCGTCCCGTGGATGGCGAGCAGGATGACCTCCTCGGTCACGCTCCAGCCACCGGGCGCCGCCTGCCGCACGGCCTGGTCGACGTCGATCACCACGTCCCCGAGGAGCAGCGGCCCGGGCGGTGAGACGCCGTCGTCTTCGGCGAGATGCGACCGGCCCTCGTCGAGCTGCCAGTCGTGGAGCGGGAACGAGAGGACGTCGGTCGGCTCGCGCTCGCCCATGTGATCGAAGTTGAGGCGCGCCATCTCCGGATCGGCCACGAAGCTGAGCTCGATCTCGCAGGCCGGCGCGCCGAACGCGAGCCGCACCGTCTCGGCCAGCGCCGAATCGATCAGGGCCAGTGCTTCATCGGCCGCCATCGGTTCAACAGCGCTCTCCAGCCGTTCGCGACCGATCCGATCATGGAAGGTGACGGTGCAGCCCATCGGTCCGTCCATCGTAGGCGACCGATGGCGCCGCCCTCAAGGGTTCAGCGGCCGCGCCGCTGACGGGCGACGTCAGGCGCCCTGGCCCGTCCCGGCTTCGCGGCGCGGCTCGAGAGGGAGGACGTTGTCGGGGTACTGGATCCGGCTGTGGTACATCCCCAGCAGCTGACCGACAAACGCCTCCTTGATCTGTGCGAGGTTCTTCAGCGTCAGCTCCGCGTCGTCGAGCTGGCCGTCCTCGACTCGCGCGTCGATGATCCGCTCGACCATGGCCCGGATGGAGGCCTCGTCCTTGGAGTCGAGCGACCGCACCGATGCCTCAACGCCATCGGAGAGCATGAGGATCGCCGCCTCGCGGCTCTGCGGCTTGGGCCCCGGATACCGGAAGATGTCGCGGTCGACCGCTTCCGCGTACGCGCCGGCCTCGCGCAGCGCCTTGCCGTAGAAGTAGCTCATCACGCTCGTCCCGTGGTGCTGCGGGATGAAGCCGATGATCTGCACCGGCAGCCCATTCTCGTAGCCCAGGTCGATCCCATCGCGGACGTGCCCGGCAATGATCCTGGCGCTGGTCTGGGCGTCGAGCTCGTCGTGGATGTTCCGCGCGCCTCCCTGGTTCTCGATGAAGGCGAGCGGGTTCTTCATCTTGCCGATGTCGTGGTAGTAAGCGGCGACGCGCACGAGCAGCGGGTCGGCACCGATCGTCTCGGCCGCCCGTTCGGCGAGGTTGCCGACCATCACCGCGTGGTGGTAGGTCCCGGGCGTCTCGAGCAGCAGCCGCCGCAGCAGTCGGTTCGACGGATTGGCGAGCTCCAAGAGCTGGAAGACGGTCATGATCCCGAAGACGTTGCCGAGAACGGCGAACGAGCCGACCGCCAGCACCACCGACAGGAAGGCGTTCACCGCCCCAGCGCCCACCAGCTGGGCAATTCCCGCCAGGTCGCTCTGGTTGAGCAGCCCAAAGGCGACGACCACCGCGGTGTTGGTAAGGGCCAGCAGCAGTCCGGCGCGGATGAACGCGTTGAGGCGTTCGGCCCGCACGATGGCGACAAGGGAGGCCATCCCGCCGGCGAGGACGAAGACCGCCGGCTCAAGCCCGCTCGGGTTGATCACCCCGGCCAGGACCGCCAGGCAGGCCGCCATGGCTGCTGCCGCGTAGCCCTCGAGCAGGATGCCGATGAGCAGCACCGTCGCCGAGGTCGGCACCACGTAGATCCAGATCGAGCGGTTGCCCGCGATGCGAATCGCGACGGCGCTGACCACCAGGGCGAGGCAGAAGAGCAGGAGCGACCGGTTGCGGTGCCAGATCTGTGGCTGGAAGCGCCAGAGGAAGGCGACGAGCAGGACCGACAGGAGGAGCGCGAGCAGGGCGTCGCCGATGGCGGTCGTCACCTGGAGGCTGGGGCTGGTGAGCCCGAGCTGCTCGAGCGTTTCGAGCTGAGCTGCCGTGACGATCTGTCCGGCGTGGACGATGACCTGGTCCCGCTGGACGGTGACGAGGACGGGCGGAACGGCGTCGCGCGCGGCCTGCTGCGCCTGCTGGGTGAGCGTCCGGCTCTGCCGCTCGTTGGCGGCCACGAACGAGGCGGCAAGATCGCCGGCCATCTGCCGTGCATCGTCGCCGAGGTCCGCGGTGATGGCGTTGTGGGCCTGCACCCGAATGGCAGACAGGTTCTCCTCTCGCACGTCACCGGCCTGGGTGGTGGCCAGCACCGCCCCGGCGGCTGCGGTCAGATCGGTCCATTGCGCCACGCTCAAGTGGGCGAGGAGGTCGATCTGGGCGGAGGTCAGCTGTGTTCCGAGCTGCGCCTTCAGCGCCGCGATGAGCGCTTCGCCGTTGAGCTTGTTCTGGTCTCGCCTGGCGAGCAGGTCGCTGATGTTCGCCTTGAGGACGTTGAATTCGTGGATCTGGGTGTTCGCGATATCGGTGGCGGGCGCGATCGGCTCGTATTGGGCCGGGGCCGCCGCGGCCGCCTTGTCCTGGGCGGCCTTCGTCTCGAGCTGGCTGACGAACTGGGTCGTGGTGGGAGCACGGATATCGGCCGGCGCGACCTTCCCGGCCTCGATCGAGACGCGACCGGGGGCCAGGTCAAGGCTGAGGATCGCTGTCAGGGCCGCGGCCAGGAGCAGGGTGACGAGGACGGCGCGCGCGACCGGGCCGCGCCCGATGCGGACGTCGCGCTCCGCGAGGGTTCGGGGAATAAACACCAGGCCGATGGCGGCGCTAGGCGCCGCTACCCTCCGCCAGGAGCCGCCGGACCAGCTCGCTGACCGTCCGGCCGTCGGCGCGGCCCTTGATCTGCGGGGCGAGGCGGCCCATGACCTTTCCCATCTCGGCCGGGGAGCCCGCACCGGTCTGCGCGATGGCGTCGCGGGCCATCCGCTCGAGCTCGGTCGGGTCGAGCTGCTCGGGAAGGAACTCGGTCAGGATCGCGGCCTCAGCCTCCTCCTTGTCGGCGAGCTCGTCACGGCCGCCGGCCCGGAACAGTTCCATGCTCTCGCGGCGCTGCTTGACACCTTTCGCCAGGACCTCGCCCATCTCGTCATCGGTCAGGTCGCGGCGCAGCTCGATGCGGCGGTTGTGGGCAGCCGCCATCGCCATCCGCAGCGTCTGCGTGCGACGGTCGTCGTGTGCTCGCATGGCGTCGTGCATGGCGCCTTCAATGCGTTCGAGCAGGGTCATGGCCGAACCGGATCGGGAACGGGGCCAACATCGGTCTCGATGCTGAGGCCGTCGTGAAATCGGCGGGCGTCTGGCGCTACAGGCGGGAAACCTTCCGCTTCTTGGCTTCCTTGCGCTTTCGCTTCACGCTGGGCTTTTCGTAGTGCTCGCGTCGCCGAGCTTCAGCCAGGATCCCCGATTGCTGGATCTTCTTGTTGAAGCGGCGCAGCGCGCTCTCGAACGTCTCGTTCTCGCCCACGCGGACTTCTGCCAAACGTCTCGCCTCCTCTCTGCTCTGGTGTCGCGCCAACTCCCGCGGCTGCCACCGATTCGGTGGTGCGGGCTGGCACACAAGCCGCGGAAGTCTACCAGCGGCCCGATGGAGGGTCAACGAAGCGATGAGAAGTGGGAATAGCCGATTTGAGTGACGCGAACCCGGACACACCGTCGGTGAGATAGAGGCTCCTCGCATGACGCGAACTCGGACGAGCCCATCCTGACCTCCAACATCGCAGTTGGAGTCTTATTCGTGTCCGGATCGGTGAATTGCCCGCAGTGCGGCCACGTTCTGTTTACGATCGAGCTGCCGGTCGCGCCAGGCGTGCAGGTCAGGGATGTCAGTCAGCCCGATGCGCCGTTGCTGTTGCGAGTGAGTGAGGCAGCGCGGCTGCTGAGCGTGTCGCGGTCGGCGATGTACGAGCTCGTAGCGTCCGGTCAGCCGGTGGTCAGGCTTGGGAGATCGATCAGCGTGGTGCGGGCGGAGCTGACTCAAATGTGTATCAAGGGTCGCGACATCAGAGTTGCGCAGGGAGATCCTGTCTCCGCTAGGGGTAGGTGA
>Ga0193751_1002635_pt1 | contig 10812 bp, 13 predicted proteins | sample L1c2metaG_FD_143050 | JGI IMG/M metagenome (GOLD analysis project Ga0193751, IMG submission 143050) | Soil microbial communities from a riparian zone of the East river system, Colorado, United States - L1c2 | ecosystem: Environmental > Terrestrial > Soil > Riparian zone | place: USA: East River...
CGGTGAAAGAATACCGCCCTGCGGGGTACCCGTCAGTGTCTCTTCCCTGTTTCCGAGTTCGGTGAAGACCCCGGACTTAAGGAACGCCTTCACCAGCGCGCAGATACGCTTGTCCTTGATCCTCGCCCGGAAGCGGTCCATCAAAGCCGCGTGCGAAATTTCGTCGAAGCAGGCTTTGATGTCACACTCCAGCACCCAATGGTAGTTCCTGGTGCTGGCGGTGAAGTAATGGATCTCAGCAATAGCGTCGTGCGCGCGCCGGTTGGGACGGAACCCGTAGGAGCACGGTTTGAAATCCGCCTCAAAGATGGGTTCGAGCACCAGTTTAAGGCTGGCCTGGACCACGCGATCGGCGATGGTGGGAATCCCTAGCTTCCGGAGTTTCCCGTTCGCTTTCGGTATCATCACCTGCCGTACTTCGACCGGCCGGAACTCGCCTGACTTCAGCGCGTCCCGGAGTTGTCCCAGGAAAGCCTCGACCCCGACCCAGGTCTCGACCTGGGCCGCAGTGGCCCTGTCGATCCCCGCGGTCCTGGCGCCCTTGTTGGCAGACACCCGTTCCCAGGCGTGCACCAGGAACGCCGGGTCACAGACGAGGTTGAACAGGTCACCGAAACGGCGACCGGGATCTCCGATCGCCCAGCGGTGCAACTTGGTCTGCATACTCCGTACCGTGAAGTAGGCCGAATCGGGATGCGGCCACAGCACGGCGCCAGTATTCACCGGCGCGTCTTCGGACATTACTATCCCTCCTTGACTGACACGCTGCCGCCCTTCCCCATGCGCACAGGCTTTCCCTGGCTCGGAGTACTACGGCGGCTCCGCCCCACCCACGCCTTCGGCAGGCATCGCACCTATCCCTGCCGCAATCCCTGGAAGAACATTGCGGCAGGGAACGCACGCAGGTGGTTCCCACGTTCACTGTTGTCCGGTCGACGGGTTAGGCACCCGGCTCTACCCCTGCGGCATCGCCACGGCTACTCTCGTAGACCATTCACCATGGCCTCCAAACCCCAGCAGATGAGACCGGGCCTGGAGTTCCCCGCCCGTCATGAAAGGCAGGTGCGCACCGCAAACCAGCCCGAATCCACCGGGTTAGAGCTGGCGAGCTGTCAAGAGGCGTAACGTAACCGGTTCCTCGCGTATACCTTCCCGTCTCGCTCACCGCGCCCGGCCCATCCGGCAGTACTGAACCGACGCGGCTTTGTCGAGGCTGCTCCCGCCCTCCCCGGCGACCCCCGGCTCAGGCTGCCTCCAGCTTCACCCCGCCGCTACGACGGCAAGGCGATGGACGGTCTCTCACCTCCATCCGAAACAACAGCGCCTCGTGGCGCACCATCGGCGAGCTCGAACGGCACCTGCCAGGTCAGCTCGCCCAGATGACCGGGAGCGAACACCCCCGCCGCCACCGTGATCGTCGTGGTGATGGTCGTGACAGCAGACAAGATGGCAGACTGAACGCGCAACGGAGGTCCTCGGGACGGGGTGATCTTGGTCGATTTCCCGTCTTACCGGACCTCCGTTGCTTTGTCGATCTACGCCGCGCCCCTGGAAGTCACTCGTCCCCGGTGCCCTCGTCCAGCCGCGCCCGCAGCGTGCCCGCGGCGTCCACGATCGCGGCCAGCGACCAGGCGATGCCCCTCCGCCGCTCAGCGTCGATGTTCTCGAACGGAGCGGATACCAGGGTCTCCATGATCGTCTGGGCCTTGGTCAGCAGCTTGCCCGCCGACCCACGGAACTCCCACGCCGGGTACTCGATCTTGGGACGCCCGGCCTTGCGGGTCTTGTCGGCCACGTCCTGGGTGTTGCCGTGCAGATCGATTACCGCACCGGGCGAATCGGCGCGGCATGCGGCCACGACCCGGAGAGCTGGCTGGATTTCAAGGGCACTGATGACGCCTACGCGGGCGGTGAGCCCGGCTCGCCAGCCGAGATGATCTCTCACTGCGGCTTCGGGTCGGCCGAGAAGCCATCCGAATGGCTCGGTTGTTATGCCGACGCCGTAGCCAGCGCGATAAAGAATTACAGCACTTCTGAGGGGAGGTGAGACAAATAGCAGCAACTACCGAGTCGCGCGAGAGGCGCGTCCGTCGTGTCCTGGCAAGGGAGGCTATCGCCTGAGCACGGATCGTGCCCGCACCTGCAGCTCCAATCAGCCGTCTGCTCAGCTCGGATTTGATGAACTGGCGGCCGAGGGCATGATGCGAGCGGCACGACCGGGATGCGCGAGCTGTGATGGGGTACCCTTCGGGCGTGCAGGCACCCAGGATGCGCGTCATTCCGGCGGCGTTAGCGGCGGTGGCCCTGGCCGCGGCGCTGGCATCGGCTGGGTGCGGTAGCAGCGGCCCGGCCACGGACGGCCCGCTCAGCGGCGGGGCGTTCGGCTCGATCTCGGGCGGCTCGGACTGCTCGCCCGGCCGTGTCGGCCAGCCGGTCACCTTCGGGGATGAGCGGTTCACCAACCACGGTCACGCCACCCTGGTGCTGGATCGCGTCGGCCTGCGCCATCCGCTCCACGTGCGCCTAGTCGGCTCGTACGCGGTGCCGGGCATGGGGCTGGTGGGCGTGGGGCTCGGCTTTCCGCCTACATACTCTGGCCTTCCGTCCACGTGGAAGCACCGCCAACCGGTGCACGCCTTCCGCCTGGCGGCGGGCAAGTCGTTCGACATGGCCCTGGGGGTGGCTGCGACCGGCGGGCCGCCCGCCCGCTCGCCGGGCATGGTGATCTACTACCACGACCCGGCGGGCAGCTACGTGGCCGACGACCACTTCGCGATGATCATCGCCGTGGGCAGGCGCCAGTGCGGGCTGGGAGCTGGAGCCAGCGTGTCTGGGCAGTGAGCTAGCGCGGCTTATTGGCTCTTTGCACGAGTATGGCGGCGGTAGCCTCCGATGCATTGGTGCCGCACAGGAAGCCCTTGCGGTGGAATCGGAAGGACATGACGGCATTGGTGTCGTACCCGGTGTGCGCTGAGCCGTTGAAGCTGGCCTTCAGGTTGACCCCCTTGATATCGAGCGCTGCTCCCAGCTCGAACCCGTGCGACCACTTGATGGCGGACCCGTGGTCGCCATCGAATTTGTCCCCTGGATCGTGGGGCGCGCAGTTCACTCCTGGCGTGCGCGGGGCCTTCTTGGGGTGCAGGGTGCTTTGCCCGCCGAACCAGCCCCTGGAGTGGATCATCCACAGGCACTTGTGCACGGGGGCATGCCCGACCTTCTTCGGGCACTTGCCGTGCTGGTGCTTGCGATGAACGTTCGTCCCGGCCAGGCCAATGCACATCCCCCGGAACTGCCCGGTCTGGAACAGCGTCCGGAACCAGGTGTTGCCGTGCTCCGGCGCGTAGCCCTCGGCATTGGTGACGGTCGATTCGTGGGAACCGGCGCTGGTATAGCCCGCGTCGAAGCCGTACCCCGATATCCCGGCCCCCAGAGCCGAGTCCTGGCTGTGACCGGAGCCCTCGGTGTACTTGAAGGTAAGCGAGTCGCCGCGGGTGTGCCGCTGGCGGAGGATGTAGCCCTGGCCGACCACCGCCCACGCATTAGCCCTCTTGCGCTCCAGCCTGAACCCGGTGAACACGTACGGCGTCCCGGAGGGGTAAGAACCGCAGGAAGCCGACTTGCTGCTGACCAGGTTGACGGTCACCGGCGCTGACGACTGCGCGGGCTGATAGGAGAACAACCGGATGCCGACGGCGGTGTCGATCTCCAGGTTCGCGTACCCGGTCTTCGCCGCCGCCTTGCTCAGGCTCGCCTGCGGGACCTGCAGCGCGTAGCTGCCGGCCGAGCTGGTCGTGGCCGTGGCCAGCAGCGTCCTCGGCACCGCCTGGCCGGGCTGCATCGCGCTCAGCACCGCATCCGGCGGCCAGGTGTACAGATCGACCCTCACGCCGGGCATCGCCGCCCCGCCGGGACTGGTGATAATGCCGGTGGCGACGGTCACTCCTGATGACGCGGCACCCGCAGGTAAGGATGCCGCGGCCACGAACGCTAACAGGATAGCGGCAGCACTAACCGCCAGGATCCGGTGAAACATGGTGCCTCCCGTATATTCCGGAGCCCCGGCTGCCACGCTAACGCCAGCCGGAGACGACCACAAGACGACATTGCGGAATCAATGCCGGCCACGCCCATGCCCGGCCGGGCGAGCCCGGCCCGCCAACGCCCAGCTCAAAGCTGGCGCATCCTTAGCAAGCTGTGCTGCTGCCCCTGAAAAGCCGGACAACTCGTCAAAGCCATCCAGGGTCCGGAGCCCCCGCGAGAAGCTCGGCCCGCATCCTTGGCGTGATCTGGCGGGTTCATGATCACCGAGAACGGCAGCAACATGCACCAGGCGGGCGAGGGCTTCAGCCTGACGCTGGAGGATGTCGAAGCCTGGGCGGCTAGCTGACGACCATGGATACAGCACGGCACAGACGGCGCGTGACTCGTTCGCGTTCTCATGCGGACTATGGAAACAACGCTTGCTGATAACTGATAGCCAGTCGCAGATGATCCCGCCAGGTGCTCATAAATCCTTTGCCAGCAGGCATTCCTGTCATTAGCCGGTTACTGGCAAGAGCATGGCCATAACGCAGTCACCATTCCGGCCTGACGCCACTAATTTCGCCTTAATTTCGCGTTACGTTCGCGTTGTGCCCGCCTTATGACCAACCATGTGAGTTACCCGTAAGGTCAGAATGGCGTCAGGACGGCATGGACAGTGGCCGGATCAGTCCTCCAGCTCCCAGAAGCCATGGCGTGCTGCTTCGGGCAGGTCTGTGTCCCGCAGTGCCAGCCTGCGATTGGCCAGCAGGCCGTGCTCCTGGGCGAGGCGGCCGAGGATGTCCACGTGGGTACGGCTCCATCGCCTTCGCCCGCCCGGTGATCTTGCCGGTGCCTCGGGAAGCTCGCCGTTCCTGATCGAGACCTGCACCCAGCGAACCGTGCGGCGCATCGCGGCGGCCACGTCGTGAATGTCCGCACCGGGGACCTGGTGGTGTTCCTCAAGCCGGTGGCGGTCGCGGCGGCGGTGGTGCGCCGGGACGGGCGGGTGCAGGCCGCCGGGCATCCGGCTGATCACGCCCGGCTGGGGCTTGCCGAGGAACGGCTGGACGCGCTGCTCATCGGGCTGAGGGCCGAAGCCGAGAAGATCAGGGCCAGGCTGGCGACGTTCCTCCGGGAAACCCTCGGGCCGGAACTGAACCAGGACAAGACCCTGATCACCCACGCCCGCACCCAGCGGGCGCGGTTCCTCGGCTATGACATCTCCGTCTGGCACTGTGACACGAAACTCACCGGCGGCCAGCGAACGGCCAACGGGAAAATCGCGCTGCGGGTGCCGCCGGACGTGGTCAGGACCCAGTGCGCCCACTACCGGGAGCACGGCAAACCGTGGCACCGGTCCCGGCTCCAGAACCTGGACGACTATGACATCGTGCGGGTCTTCGGAGCCGAATACCGGGGGGTCGTGAACTACTACCTGCTCGCCCAGGACGTGTGGCGGTTCGGCACCATGGAATGGAACGCCGTGACGTCGATGCTGAAGACGCTGGCCGCCAGGCACAACTCCACCGTCACGAAGATGGCTGCCCGCCACCAGGCGAAGGTCATCACCAGCGACGGCCCCAGGAGCTGCCGCCGACTTGCCGGTCGCGTCCAGGAGGGTAAGCCATCCCCGGATCGAGGCGCGGGTCACCTCGGCAGGCACGACGGCACCGGACCAGGCGAGAAAGAGCCTGGCCGACTCCGCGTACACGGCCGTCGTGTGCGCCGCCCGGCCTGCATTCTTGCAGTCGCTTATCCAGTCATCCAGGGCATCCTGAAGCTCGCTCATCGGTCCAGGCTCGCGCTGGACGAACCGAGTCAAAACCACCACCCCCGGCATCCAGGTTATCCGGCGGGGGAAGATCGTCAACCCCCCGTCAGCGGACATAAGGCGAGGTCAGAGGCGGTTAGAGGCTTACGGCGTAGGTCGCATAACCTGGGGTTATGTACGTTCCCGCGCACTTCGCCGTTGATCTCGACCAGATCGCGACATTCGTCAGCCAGGCAGGGGCGGCTGACCTAGTGACGTTCGATGGAACTCGTCTGGTCGCCAGCCTGCTGCCGGTCATCTGGGACACCTCAGCGGGTGCGCACGGCCGCCTTCTCGGTCACCTTGCACTGGCCAATCCGCAGTGGAGCTCCGCGGTGACCCGGGTGCCCGCGCTGGCCATCGTGCGCGGCCCGCAGGCATATATCTCCCCGTCGTGGTACCAGAGCACGCGCGAGCATGGCCGGTCGGTACCGACCTGGAACTACACCAGCGTGCACTTCACCGGCCCGGTCACCTTCCACCGCGACGCGGGGTGGCTTCGCGACATCGTCACCCGGCTGACCGAGCGTTACGAGGATGGCCGCGAGCACCGCTGGCGGGTGCAGGACGCTCCGGCGGCATACATCGAAGGGCAGCTGCGCGGGATCGTCGGCGTCGAGATGCTGGTGACGCACATCGAGGCGAAGGACAAGCTCAGCCAGAACCGCAGCGCGGCGGACCGGGCCGCCGTCATCAGCGCGCTACGCAGCGAGCCTGATCCCGGTGCCCCGGCGATAGCCGAGCTGATGGAAAGCCGCGAAGGCACGGCCAGGTGAGGCGCCGACGGCTGCCGCCGCTCGGCGGGCAGCACGGGAGCCGGCCCGCACCAGGTCGGGCAGCGGCCACGGCACCGCGGGCCGCGGCGTGGTAATGGCGCCGGCCGGCTGGGAGTGGGACGAGACCCTGTATGCGGGCAGCGCCGCTTTCTATGCGGTGGGCCGGCGGCCGTACCCGGCGAAGGTCCGCGGCGATCTGGCGGCCAGGCTCGGGCTCGATGGCAGCGGCAGGCTCCTGGACGTGGGGTGCGGGCCGGGGTCGCTGACCCTGCTGCTGGCTCCGCTGTTCGAGCGGGCCGTGGGGATCGACGCCGATCCGGACATGATCGCCTGCGCCGGCCGCCAGGCCGCGCGGGCCGGCGTCGGCAACGTCAGCTGGCGCCACATGCGCGCCGAGGCCCTGCCCGGCACGCTGGGGAGCTTCCGGGTCGTCACGTTCGCCCAGTCGTTCCACTGGACCGACAAGCCGCTGGTCGCCGGCCTGGTCCGGCAGATGCTGGGACTTGGCGGCGCCTGCGTTCTCGTCCACGCCACCACCCACCAGGGTGCCGAGGGCCATGACCCGCTGCCGCATCCGCGCCCGCCGCGGCACGACATTGCCGCGCTGGTCGCGCGCTACCTCGGCCCGGTCCGCAGGGCCGGCCAGGGAGCGCTCCCCGCCGGGCCGCCGGCCGGCGACGACGACGCGATGCGCGAGGCCGGATTCCAGGGTCCTGCCCGCACCGAGGTCGGCGGCGGGACTATCTGGGACCGGACCGAGGACGAGGTGGTGGCCTCGGTATTCTCGCTGTCCAGCGCCGCGCCGCACCTGTTCGGCGACCGCCTGCCGTCGTTTGAGGACGAGCTGCGCGGCCTGCTGCGCGCGACCTCGCCCAGCGCCCGTTTCAGCGAGCGGGCACGGGAGATCGCGCTGGACGTGTGGCGCCCGTGAGTGTCCCGGCGGGGCCGTCGGGACCCGCCTGGTCTGGCGAGGACGGATCCCATGGCTGATGAATGCGGCTCATCAGGGGTGACGAGATCATGAAATCCGCGGTGGCCCGGTTGCACGCGACCGGGATGTTGCAGACCACCCCGACCCGCAGCAGCGCCTTCACGTCCGGGTCATGCGGATGCGGCTCCAGCGGGTCCCAGAAGAACACCAGCAGGTCGATCTCGCCCTCCGCGATGCGGGCGCCGATCTGCTGATCCCCTCCGAACGGGCCGCTCAGGAAGCGGGTGACCGGGAGCCCGAGCTGCTCCTCCAGGAGGTGGCCGGTAGTCGCCGTCGCGAACAGCTGGTGGCCTGCGAGCAGGCCAAGGTTGTACTCGGCCCACTCCAGCATGTCCCGCTTCTTGTTGTCATGCGCGATCAGCGCGATCCGCCGCCCGGCGGGCGCCGTCAAGGTATCGGACATCGGGATCCTCTCGAGTGTTCGTCCTGTGCGCGCTGGCTGGCCGGTCAGGTTCACGGCTCTCTCCGGGTTTCGCGGCTCTCCCGGATTCGCGGCGCTCTCCGGGTTTCCAACACCGCTGGGCCCGATCTCTTCCCGGCTGCCGGGTGAACTGATCCCTAATACCTGACTTCGGATCCAGCCCCGATGTAGCGGGCCAGGTCACGATCCGGGCGGCCGGTCCTTCTTCGGCAGCTTGCTGACCACCGCGGCATAGGAGGAATCGACGGCCTCCAGCAGCTCGTCGTCAGGAATCGCGCCCCCGATCCGCAGGCTGTTCCAGCCGGAGCGCCCGATGTAGGCCATCACCGAGGCGTCACCTGGATAGCGGGCAAGCCACTCATCGGCCAGCTCCCTGGTCCGGCCGCATTTGATCCCGACCGCTGCTCCCGGCGCCGGCTCCGCCCCTGACGACGGCCCTGACCCAAGGAACGCGAAGATCTTGCTGCTGACCTTCACCACGACATCGCCATCCCACGGCTCGTCCTGCCACGCACCTGGTTTCGCCAGGCAGTAGGCCAGCAGATCGTCCCACGTCATAGTGGCCTCCTCAGCGTATTCCAGCCCAGGATGCGGGATGATGGACAGCATGACAGCGCAGCCGGCGGATGACTACGATCCGGACGACCCGGTGGAGATCCTTCGGGTCCTGCCCGCCCGGTTCCATGAGCAGTTCCTGGCCGAATACGACGCTGCTGTGGCCGGCGCCCGGCAGCCGGAGCAGTACCGGCAGTTGCACCACTTGCTACGGCTGTGGCGGCTGAGCGCGGTCGCCTTCTCCGATCCAGGTTATGAGACCAGGCGCCTGGCGGTGGCAGAGGCGATGCGTACGGGCAAGCAGGGGACGCCGATCGAGGAGGTCGTCCCGGACTGGGCTGAGCGGGTCGCTGCTGCCGAGCGCCGGCGAGCGGGCGAGTGAGCTATCGACCTGAGTTCGAGGGGGATGCGCTGGTACAGCTCAACGGCCTGCCGAAGACTGCTTTTCGATGCCTTAGTAGAGCGTGTGGTGGTCCTGGTCAGGGAGCCGTGGGACGCGGCTGTGATACCGCCCGCCAATGACCCCGCGTATCGCCGGACCGTATTCGGCGCCGGCTACGGCCTGCTGTCGTTCCGGGTAGATGAAGCCGCCGAGGTGATCCGCATTTTCGACATCCTCTGGGTCGGCTGACAGCACTCACTGCCCGTGATCAAAAGCTTGGCCGCGCCGGGCGATTATGAGCGGATCGCGCAGATCAGCGCGTTCCTACGCACTGGGGCGGTTACCGTGATCATGCCATTGCGGGACGAGGAGATCAGCCCGCCAGCTGGTCGCCCTCGGTGACGTCACGGCAGACAAGCGAATGGGGAACCTGGCCCGGCGAGGATGACACCTGTCAACTGTAGAAAAGACAGGGCTCAACCGATGCCAGCTGTTGTCCCATGTGCGACGCCCCCGGCACTGCCCGTGAGCCGCGCTCCTGTGCCGGGGGTGCCTTCCAGACGCGGGCGCACCGTTCCTATCTAGAGGCGGGACGCACCCAGGCGCGGTGCCGTACGTCCGGCGCCATACCCGCCAGATCCTTTCCGCCTGGGGGCTCGATCATGTCGCTTATGACGTCGAGCTAGTGGTCTCGAGCTGGTGACCAACACTGTCCTGCATACCGCGAGCGGCGCTGCGGGCGGGGTGTTCGCGGTGTCGCTGTCGGCTCGGCCGGGCGCGGTGACGGTGGCGGTCGATGACCTGGGGTCGGCCGGGCAACCGGTGATCCGGGATGGCGGGGAGGATCTGGCGGGGTCCGGGCTGGGCCTGGTCCTGGTCGCGACGCTGGCCAAGGAGTGGGGCAGCACGCGGACCGCCTCGGGCTGGCGGGTGTGGGCTGAGCTGTCCGGCGCTGACGCGGCGGGCGCTGGCTGATGTCCGGGCCGCCGATGCCCCGGCGGCGCCGGCGGATCACCGCGGTCAGCCCGCAAACGGGGGAGCCCCTACCGCCCGCGCTGTCTAGAGTCCTAGACTCACTGCCCGTGACCAAAAGCTCCGCCGGGGCCGGCGACTATGAGCGGATCGCGCAGATCAGCGATCCGTTCGAGCTGCTGCGCGCTGCCACGGGCAGGCTGGGCGAGGCGCAGCAGGAAGTGACCGAGCTGGCCCGGCTGCGCCGCAAGGTCATCCAGGACCTGCACGCCCAGGGCCTGTCGTATGCCCAGATCGCCGAGGCGGCCGGGCTGAGCCGGGGCCGGATTCACCAGATCCGCCACACCGGGCCCGCCCCCGAGGGCGCGTTCCTGGGCACCGGGGCGGTGACCGTGATCACGCCGCTGCGCAGCGACGACGAGACCAGCCGCCAGCTGGTCGCCCTGGATGACGTCACGGCGGGCAAGCGGATCGAGGAGCTGGCCCGCGCGTTCGGCCTGGCGGTCGCTTCCGAGCATGTCGGCGCGGACGGGCAGATCGACCTGAACCGGCCCGGCCTGATCGTAATCTGCGGGCCGAGGATGTCAGCGGCGATGCGCGCCGCCTACGACAGTGACCCGGTGATCCGCTGGCAGCGCGACAGCGACGGCTGGGCGCTGCGCGACACCGCCACCGGGAAGGCCTACCGGTCCGGGGCCGATGCCAGCCCGCCGTCCCCGCAGGATGCCGCCTACCTGGGACGGCTGCCCCGGCCCGACGGCGCGGGCACGTTCCTGGCCATCGCCGGCATCCACCCGCAGGGGTCCCTGGGGGTCGCGCACCTGCTCGCCGCTGACATCAGCGCCCTGTGGGGCCAGGCCGCCGACGGCCGGTTCTCCGTGG
>Ga0193751_1002636_pt1 | contig 10812 bp, 5 predicted proteins | sample L1c2metaG_FD_143050 | JGI IMG/M metagenome (GOLD analysis project Ga0193751, IMG submission 143050) | Soil microbial communities from a riparian zone of the East river system, Colorado, United States - L1c2 | ecosystem: Environmental > Terrestrial > Soil > Riparian zone | place: USA: East River...
GGTTCGCATTGGGCTTTCCGCCACGCAAAAACCGATTGAGTTGGTCGCCAATTTTTTGGCGGGAAGTGCTCGGCCCGATCCGGTGGTGGTGCAAATTGGACACCAGCGCGAAGTGGATATCGCGATCGAAGTTCCTAAAAGCGAGTTGGGGCCGGTTACTTCCCATGAAGTGTGGGACGAAATTTATGAACGCATCGCAGCGCTGGTCCGTGAACACCGTTCAACACTGATCTTCGTAAATACGCGCCGGTTGGCCGAACGCGTTGCGCATCACCTGGCGGAAAGATTGGGGCCGGAAGCGGTGGCCACACATCACGGCAGCCTTTCGCGCAAGCTGCGGCTCGCGGCTGAAAGCAAACTGAAAGCCGGCGAAATAAAAGGGCTGGTGGCGACGGCATCGCTGGAATTGGGTATCGACATTGGATCCGTGGAACTGGTGTGCCAGATCGGGTCGACGCGTTCGATTTCCGTGGCGTGGCAAAGGATTGGACGCGCGGGTCACTGGCTGGGCGCCGTTCCCAAGGGCCGCATTTTTGCGACCACGCGCGATGAGTTGATGGAATGTGCGGCGCTAGTGCGCGCGATGCGGCAGGGCGATCTGGATGCTCTGGAGATTCCGGAAAATCCGATGGACATTCTGACGCAGCAACTGGTGGCCATGTGTGCGGCTGAAGAGTGGACGGAAGACGAATTGTTTAAGCTGGTCCGCCGCACGTATCCGTACCGGGATCTTGAACGGGCTGATTTTGACGCAATTGTGGAGATGCTTACTGAGGGGATCAACGCACGCCACGTGAGGCGTGGCGCTTATCTTCACCGCAATCGTGTAGGTGGGACGGTGCGGGGAAGGCGCGGGAGCCGGCTCGCAGCGATTACTAGTGGCGGTGCGATTCCGGATAATGCGCTGTATACCGTGGTAGCCGAGCCCGAGGGCACGGTCGTAGGGACAGTTGATGAAGATTTCGCGGTGGAGAGTTTGCGCGGCGACATCATGTTGCTGGGCAACAGCTCGTGGCGCATTCGTCGCGTGCAGGCTGGACGTGTGCTGGTGGAGGATGCGCACGGCGCGGCTCCCAACGTGCCTTTCTGGCGCGGCGAGGCGCCTGCGCGTACGGCCGAATTGTCACGACAAGTGGCGGGCCTGCGCGAGAAGGTCAGCGCGATGACTTGCGATGTTGTTCCGTCGCTCGCAATGCGCAATTTACCGGCGGTGCGCACAACTGTTGCGTGGCTGCAACAGGAGTGTGGCGTGGATAACGCCGGGGCTGAACAAATCGTGGAGCATATCGTCGCGGGCGGCGCGGTTCTCGGCACCGTGCCGACGCAGAAGACGGTCGTAGCGGAAAGATTTTTTGATGAAAGCGGCGGGATGCAGCTGGTGATTCATGCGCCGTTTGGCGGGCGGATCAATAAAGCGTGGGGACTGGCACTGCGCAAGCGGTTTTGCCGGTCTTTTAATCTTGAACTGCAAGCGGCAGCCACCGATGACGGGATAAATATTTGTTTGGCGGAACAACATAGTTTTCCGCTGGCGGACGTGTTTCGCTTTCTTCATCCGTCGTCGGTGAGGCAGGTACTGGAGCAGGCGGTGCTGGATTCGCCGCTGTTTACGACACGGTGGAGATGGAACGCATCTCGCGCGCTGATTTTGTTGCGATTCCAAGGTGGCGCGAAAGTTCCGCCTCCGATTCAGAGAATGCGCGCGGATGATCTGCTGGCGTCGGTTTTTCCAGATGCAGCGGCTTGCCCGGAAAATCTGGAGGGCGCGGTGCGCATCCCCGATCATCCTCTGGTGAATGAAGTGATGAAGGACGCGCTGACGGAAGCAATGGACGTGGAAGGTTTGCGGCGAGTGCTGGGACAAATCATTGACGGCGACATCCAATGCGTTGCGGTAGATACCCCGGTGCCGTCGCAGTTTTCGCACGAAATTTTAAATGCCAATCCGTTTGCGTATCTCGATGACGCACCGCTCGAGGAAAGACGGGCACGGGCCGTCGAGATGCGTCGTGTTTTGCCAGACAATGTGCTCTCCGAGGTTGGGCGTCTTGATGCCGGCGCGATTGAAGAAATCCGCGGCGAAGCGTGGCCGGATGTGCGTGACGCGGAAGAATTGCACGATGCTTTGCAAACGCTGATCGCACTGCCGGAGATCGGCGCCGCCGATGAAGGCGCGCGAGCTGGCTCGTTGGAAGACACTGTTCAACGTTCCATCGGCGGGTGGAGAACTTTTTTTGACGAACTGATACGGCAAGGGCGGGCCGGGCGTGCTCTCGTATGCGACAAGGCCTATTGGGTGACCGCGGAACGAGCAAAACTTTTTTCTGAGGTATTTCCCGCAGCCAAATTTGAGACAGCGATTGTAAACGTGGAGTCTATCGTTCCAACAAGGGAAGATGCGTTGTTGGCATTGGTCGCCGGATGGACGCAGCATTGCGGGCCATTTGGGGTTGAGTCTCTCGCTGGTCTACTTGGATTGCCGCAGAATGAAGTCGAAAAAGTGATGCTGCGACTGGAAGGGACGGGCGCTGTTTTGCGTGGCCGCTTTTCGGACCCGCATTCACGCAATGTGGAATGGTGCGAGCGCAGAGTGCTGGCGCGCATTCACCGGCAAACGGTGGGCAAGCTGCGCAAGGAAATCGAACCAGTGTCCGCCGCGCAATTCATGCGCTGGCTATTGCGCTGGCAACACCTGACGCCCGAAACACAACTCTTCACCGAGCACGGCACGCTGGAAATTTTGCGGCAGTTGCAAGGGTTCGAAGCGCCGGCGAACGCCTGGGAGCGGCAGCTATTGTCACGGCGCATCGCGGGCTACGATCCAAAAATACTCGATCAACTTTGTTTCAACGGCATGATCGGATGGGGACGACTGTCGCCGGGGCCAGCGATGGTTGACGACTTATCGGAACGCAGCCACAGAGTCGAGCCGACTGGCGCGGCGCCGATAACGTTCTTCGTTCGCGATGAGCCGGACTGGATGATGGCGCGCCAGCGGGAGATCGATCTGGACCGAATGCTGAGTTCAAATGCGAAAGAAGTTTTCGGATTTCTCAAGGAGCGAGGCGCGTCGTTTTTTGCGGACATTCTTCGCGGGACGCGCAAAGGGAAAGAAGAAGTCGAGGGCGGGCTGTGGGAGCTTGTTGCTGCCGGGCTCATCACGGCTGACGGTTTTGACAATTTGCGGGCGTTGATCGATCCAATACGCCGAGATCTGAGTAATGGACGCGATGGCCGCCCGCGTTACAGTGCCGGACGATGGTCATTATTATTTCCGGCTGCGGTTAAGAACCAGGAGCGGATGGTTCAGGCCGTGTGCGGGGTTCTACTGAAGCGTTATGGAGTGGTTTTTCGTGAAGTGCTGATGCGCGAATCGAATTTGCCGAACTGGCGTGAAATTTTAATTACGTTGCGGCGGTTGGAGGATCGCGGCGAAGTACGCGGCGGGAGATTCGTGAGCGGTTTTCTTGGCGAACAATTTGCGTTGCCCGCCGCGGTGGAATCGTTGCGAGCAACGCGAGCAGAAGCGCCGAGCGGCGAAACAATTACAATTTCGGCGGCCGATCCATTAAATCTGGTGGGGATTGTGGTGCCAGGCACCAAGGTGCTGGCTATTTCAAGCCGATTCGTCACGTACCGCGACGGCGTTGCGTTGGAAGTCAGCCAGCCCATCGATTACGCTGCTGTTGGACAGGCGGGCTAATAAGCCTCCGGGCTCTTACTCTAAGCAGACTTTGTCCGAGGGCAATCGGGGCGTAACGAGTTCTGTCTTGAAACCCAAACGGCAACGATTATGCGGTTTTTCTACCGCTACAACTTTGCGCCACTGTGTTTTTGCTGGCGGGCAATAACTTTAGCGCTGGCGGAGTCATCAAAAGAATGCGTACAAACTGATGATTCCCTTCTCCATTCTAGATCTTTCTCCCATTCCGCAAGGCGCAACGGCTTCCGATGCACTCCGCAATTCTTTGGATCTCGCGCAGCATGCTGAAAAGTGGGGCTACAAACGGTTCTGGCTGGCTGAACACCACAACATGCCGGGTATCGCGAGCGCTGCTACTTCGATCGTGATCGCGCATATCGCCGGCGGCACAAAAACAATTCGCGTCGGTTCGGGCGGGATCATGTTGCCGAATCATTCGCCGCAGGTGATCGCCGAACAATTTGGCACGCTGGCGTCGTTATTTCCCGGGCGCATCGATCTGGGCCTCGGACGCGCTCCTGGTACAGATCAGTCAACGGCGCGGGCGCTTCGCCGCGATGTGGCCGCGAGTGCCGACCGCTTCCCTGAAGATGTGCTGGAGCTGCAACATTATTTCGAAGAAGCGGAGCCAGGACAAAAGATTCGCGCCATTCCTGGAACTGGTTTGCGGGTTCCGATCTGGCTTTTAGGCTCGAGCCTTTTCAGTGCGCAACTGGCCGCTCAACTAGGCTTGCCGTTTGCATTTGCCTCGCACTTCGCGCCCGGCGACATGATGGCGGCGCTGCGGCTGTACCGGAATTTGTTCAAGCCCTCGAAGCAACTCAATCATCCTTATGCAATGCTGGGGATCAACGTGGTGGCCGCCGCGACGGACGAAGAAGCGCGACGTCAATTCAGCTCTCTGCAGCAATCGTTCACTTATCTGCGACGTGGAATGCCCAGGCAAATTCCGCCGCCCATCGACGACATCGACAGTTTCTGGTCACCGGCTGAAAAAGCGCTCGCGAGCCAAACGCTTACGGTTTCGGCGGTGGGTTCCTCTGAAACTGTTGCACGTGTGTTGCAAAAGTTTATCGATATGACCAATCCCGACGAACTGATGCTCACGGCGCACATCTACGACCATAAAGCGCGGCTCGATTCATTCGAACGGGTCGCCGCTTTGCGCACTAATCTCATGCCAACGGAAGCGAAAACGGCGGTCTGACGCTTCCAGGCAGGCAGTGCGTGCGGAGGTTTGGGGGCGGTCCTTGGGAACCTCCGGACGCGTACTGCGGAAGCTAAGACGCAGAAGAAGTGTGCTCGATCGCGTGCGAGACGCTGGCACAATATTCCAAGGATTCCGTTCGCGTTTGTCTACCTGGCGATGCGGGCGGTAAGACACTTCATCTCTCGGGCGTGTCTGGCGTCAACCTTACAGAAATCGAGAGTCCCGTCATTCATTTGGATTCAATCGAGAATGAGGACCGGAATGATCGCGAAGCCTCGCACCTTGTGACGGAGCAAAAAAAATTTGAGGAAGCGTTGTTGGCGAGCAGTGGCCGCTGCCTTGGCGTGGTAGGTGATTTTATTTGTCAGCTTGCGGCAGGATGCGGCGAAGCCTACACTCTGGTTCGCAAAGCGTCCGGTCTGGTGTGCATTTGATCGTGGTAACAAGGAGGATTTATGAATGGACGTGTACTGTCATTCGTCGCGGTGCTGGCGGCCGCAGGATTTTTTGTGGCGCGTGGTGCGTTTTCACAATCCACCGCACCGCCCACGCGGCGCGCTATCAGCCTGCCGGACGATAACCCGCAATTGCCGTTCAGCGGAGCAATTCTGGCGGGTAACACGCTTTACCTTTCTGGGCGTATTGGACTCGATCCTAAGACCGGAAAAGCCCCGGCAGAAATCGACGATGAAATTAAATTATTACTGGACCACGTGAAGGCTACTTTGACAGCGGCGGGCATGACGATGGAAGACCTGGTTTACGTGCAAGTAGCCTGCACCGATTTGACGTTGTACGACAAATTCAACGCCGCTTACCGAAGTTACTTCACGAGCAAGGAATTCCCCGCCAGGGAGTTTATCGGGGTGGCGTCATTGCTAAGAGGAGGGCATTTTGAGCTGCAGTCGATCGCGGTCAAGCGCTGACAGGGCATATTGACTATATTTGGGCACAACGTTTTCGCTAACTAATTAGCTATTGCCCACATGACGGCATATGCGACCGACCATTCTAGCCTACAAGTCCATAAATGCTTTAGGCCGTTAGACATATAGATTTACAAACTTTAACCTCTATTGGTGTCCCTCATGCAGCTGTTTAGTGGGCGGACACACCATGCTACGTATCACCATTGAACAGAAACCAGGCAAGCTCAGCTTAACCGTCGAGGGCAAGTTGGCGGGGCCTTGGGTTTCGGCCCTGGAGCAGAGCTGGAACGACTTACGCAACAGCTCCTCGGGGGAGAGTCTCAACATAAACCTTTGCGGCGTCAGCTTCATCGATGCGGCGGGCAAAGCCTTGTTGGCGGAGATCCACCGCCAAGGCGGCAAACTGGTGGCGGAAGGTTGTTTGAATCAGGCCATCGTCCGGGAAATCGCCGCGAAACAACAAGATGACGAGAAGGATGAGAAGCCGGCCAAAGGGCCCAAGCGTACTCCGATTATTTTCTATGGTTTGTTTCTAGGGCTGACCCTAGCCAGCGCGAATTACGCAAAAGCGCAAACAAACGCCGCTCGTTATGGGCTGCCTCCCAACGCTCCAACGGAGGTATTGCGACTGACGCTGGACCAGGCCGTGGCCCTGGCGTTAAAGCAGAACACCACAGCGCAGATCGCGGTTATTCAGGCGGCGGAAGCCGTCCAGGATAAGAACGTGGCACGCGCGGGTTTATTGCCGCAAGCGCAGTTGGACTCCAGCGATGCTATCCGCCGCGTCAACATCGAAAGTCAATTTGGGAAACCGATCCCGGGATTTCCTCAGCACGTTGGACCGCTTCAAGTTTTTCAGGCAGGACCTTCGTTTTCCGCGCCGGTGTTTGACCTGACGCTGTGGCGCCGTTATCAGGCAGAGCGGTCTATCGCCAATGCGCAAAAGGCCAACAGTCTGTCGACGCGCGAGCAAGTGGTTTTGCTGGTGGTGTCGCAATATATCGGGACGCTGCGCGCGGTTGCGACGGTGCAGGCCGCAGGGTCCCGAGTGGACCTGGCGCAAGCGCTTTATAACCAGGCAGCGGATTTGCAGCACGAGGGCGTGGGCACAGGAATCGATACGCTGCGTGCAAATGTGGAGCTGCAAAACGAGAAACAAAGATTGCTGGAAGCGCAAGCTGACCGTGAAACTTCGCTGTTTGCATTAAGCCGGCTTTTAAACCTGGATCCGCGGCAGACGATTGATCTGGCCGACTCGCTGAGCTATTTCGAAACTCCACAACCCGAAGTGGAACAAAGCATCGAGGAAGCGCTTTCGACGCGCTATGAATGGAAATCGCTGAACGACCAGATTAAAGCGGCGCAGTGGCAGAAAAAGCAAGCGTGGGATGCGCGGCTCCCGGCCGTGAGAGTCGATGGTGACTGGGAATATCAGGGCACGCGGCTAAACAACGGCATACCGACCTACAACTACGAACTGGCCCTAAGCATGCCGCTTTTCACTGGCGGCCGAATTCGCGCCGAGACGACCCGCGCGGACCTGGAAATTCAGCGACTGCAACAGCAGCAGGCCGACCTGCGTAATCAAATTGGGCTGGATGTGAAGAACGCGCTGATCAACCTGACTTCCGCGAGGAGCCAAGTGCAGGTGGCGAATCTTGGCGTGCAACTGTCGAACGAAGAAGTGGATCAGGCGCGGGACCGATTTCGCGCAGGGGTGGCCAACAACATCGAAGTGATTCAGGCACAGGATTCGTTGGCCCGCGCGAACGACAACCAGATTGCGGCGCTTTACCGGTTTAACCAGGCGCGCGCGGATCTGGCGCGGTCAGTAGGACAGATGGAACGGGTGTACGCGAAGTAAGGGGCGACCAAAGATGAGTGTGGAAATCGAAGACCAGCTGGAAAACGCGGCAGGGGTACTGGAGTTGGAGGAGCCTCCTGTTCCCGAACCTGCCAAGGGCTTAAAGAATCCGAAAGTACAGCGGGTTCTGATGCTGGCTGCAATTGTGCTTGTGGCCGTGGCGATCGGCCTTTTTCTGTATTACCGCAATCGTGAATCAACGGACGACGCGCAGGTCGACGGGCACATCACGCCGATTGCGGCGAAAATTTCCGGCCGGGTAGAAGAAGTGCTGGTGCGCGACAACGAACCGGTGAAGGCCGGCCAAGTGTTGGTGAAGATAGATCCACGCGATTACCAGGCGGCGTTGGATAACGCCAATGCAGCGGTAGCGTTGGCACAGAGTGAGGCGCAGTCGGCGACGGTGGACGTTCCACGCACGCGCGAAAACGTGGCGAGCGGAACTTCCAATGCAAGCGCGGGATTGCTGGGCGCCGAAGCGGATCTGGCGCGAGCTCAGGCTGCTTATGCTCAAGCGCAAAATTCCGATCTGGCTTATGCGCAGGCCAATGTCGCCAAAGCGCAGGCCAACGCGCAACTGGCGCAGGCCGATTTGCAACGCTACAAGCCGCTTTTGGATAAAGGCGAAATTTCGAAGCAGCAGTATGACGCGGCGAAAGCGAACGCGGACGCGACGGCGAGCGCGCTGAAAGCGGAGCAAGAAAAGATTGAGCAGGCAACCAGCAGCATTGATATCGCCAAGGCACAGCTGAATGCCGCAAGAGCAAGAGTGGAACAGGCACGAGCCGGCGTTTCAGCGGCGCACGCTGATGTGCAGCAAGTGAGCATGAGGACCGCGGACGTGCAGGGCAAGCTTGCGAAAGTGGAGCAGGCGCGCGCGATGGTGGAAGCCGCGCAGCTTAATTTGAGCTACACGCAAATTGTGGCGCCGGTCGATGGAGTAGCGACGCACAAGCAGGTGGAGATCGGACAAATCGTGCAGCCGGGGCAGGGTTTGTTGGTGGTTGTGCCGCTGCAGGATGTTTGGGTTACGGCAAATTTTAAGGAGACGCAACTGAAAAAAATGCGCCCCGGACAAAAAGCCGAAGTGAAAGTGGACACCTACGGAAAAACGTTCAGCGGGCATGTGGACTCGATAGCGGGTGCGACGGGGGCGATGTTGAGTTTGCTGCCGCCCGAGAATGCGACGGGAAATTACGTGAAGGTGGTCCAGCGCATACCGGTGAAGATTATCGTCGATCCGATTCCGGAGCAGAAAGCAGTGTTGCGGCCGGGGATGAATGCGGATGTGACGGTGATAACCGAGTAGCAGACGGCCAGAAAATTTGTTTGGCAGTTGCAAAGAAGGAAGCTACGAAACGCGATGCGCCACAGAATTCTATCGAAGTTGCGAATGCCGGACGGCTCGATCAACCCATGGGTGATCGCGGTTACGGTGACGCTCGCGACGTTCATGGAGGTTCTCGATACGTCGATCGCCAACGTGGCGCTCCCGCACATCGTGGGGGGCTTGTCAGCCGGCTCGGACGAATCCACCTGGGTGCTGACGTCGTATCTAGTGTCGAACGCCATTGTGCTGCCGCTGTCCGGGTGGTTTTCCAGCCTGATTGGACGCAAGCGCTTTTACATGTCCTGCGTGGCGCTGTTTACGATTAGTTCGTTTTTATGCGGGTTGGCGCCGAGCCTCGGCATGCTGGTATTTTTCAGGATTTTGCAAGGCACGGGGGGCGGCGGACTGCAACCCAGCGAACAAGCCATCCTGAACGACACATTTTCCTATGAAAAAAGGGGTATGGCGTTTGCGGTGTATGGCTTAGCAGTTGTGGTGGCTCCGACGATTGGCCCCTGGCTGGGCGGTTGGATCACGGACAGTTTTTCGTGGCGCTGGATTTTCTACATCAACGTGCCGGTGGGGATAATTTCGCTAATCCTTACGAATCTTCTGGTTAGCGACCCGCCGCATATGAAGCGCGCGAGTCTGAAGAGAGGATTCCGTATTGATTACATCGGTATCGGACTGATCAGCCTGGGTTTAGGTAGCATGCAGATCATTCTGGACAAGGGGCAACGCGATGATTGGCTGTCTTCGAACTTCATCCGCATATTTTTCGGGCTGATGCTAGTGGGGATTATCTCGGCCATTATCTGGGAGTTACGGGAGAAAGAGCCGGTGGTCGATTTGCGCATGTTGAAGGACCGGAACTTCGCCATCGCGACCATGGCAATGTTCTTTCTTGGATTCGTCTTGTACTCCAGTACCGTATTGATTCCACAGCTTTTACAGCAACTTTTGGGCTACACGGCGGAGATGGCTGGAAAGGCGCTTTCGCCCGGCGGCGCAGTCATTATGTGCATGATGCCGGTGGTGGGCTTGTTAGTATCCAGGGTAGATACACGCATCCTTATTACCTTCGGGTGCATCGTATCCGCTTCCGCACTATTTGTAATGGCAGGCTGGGACCTCGGGCTCGACTACGGGCATGCGGTACGCACACGCATGCTGCAAAGCTTCGGGCTGGCGTTCCTGTTTATTCCTATCAATGTCGCGGCGTTTGCTTACGTGCCGCGAGATAAAACAAATATGGGGACGGGCATCATCAACCTGGCCAGGAATATCGGCGCCAGTGTGGGGATCGCCACGGTAACGACCATGTTGCAGCGGCGCTCGCAGTTTCACCAGGCGCAACTGATGGATCGGGTGAACGATTACGGCTCGGCGTATCGCGGGATGCTGGGCGGCTTGCAGACCAAATTGGTTACGGCAGGGTCAAGCCTGGCGCACGCCACTTCGCAGGCACAAACGATGATTTACAACACGGTGCAGCGGCAGGCAGCAATGATGGCGTTCCTCGACAATTTCAAAATGCTGGGAATCGTTTTTTTCGCGGTAATTCCGATCCTGCTGATGATGAAAAAACCGCGCGTGCCGGCGGGTGGCGTGCCGGTGCACTAAGGAATTTTGTTAGGCGAGTTTTCAATTTGAATGGGGGACTACGATGGCGACACAAGCTGTAACACCAACGGCAACACTGATTAACGCGCAAGTGGCGGCTGGGCAGTGGGACGAGCAAAAGCTGATTCGCGCCGGACAACGTGGTGATTCGCA
>Ga0193751_1002637_pt1 | contig 10811 bp, 10 predicted proteins | sample L1c2metaG_FD_143050 | JGI IMG/M metagenome (GOLD analysis project Ga0193751, IMG submission 143050) | Soil microbial communities from a riparian zone of the East river system, Colorado, United States - L1c2 | ecosystem: Environmental > Terrestrial > Soil > Riparian zone | place: USA: East River...
TTGATGAAGCTGGTGGCGGCGCTTGACGCCAGCGGCATCGAACTCATCGCCGAGAATGCCACGACATCCAGCGGCGGCCGCGGCATACGACTTAAGAGATCGGCCGCATGACGCCGATGGTCGCTTTGTCGAGTGCCGCAATGCTTCTCGCGCTTCCCATGGTCGCCGTGAGCACCGGACGCGCGGTGACGAACTCGTTCATCTATGGCCTTTGCGCAGCCGGCGTACTGATCTCACTATTTGTTACGTTGAAGCGTCTTCTCGGGGGGGCACCAGCCGAAAGCCTATAGAATGTTCGAATTTATTGTTTCAATTTCGCTGTTGGCCTTGGGTGGAATGCTGGCGATCGTGCTCTTTCCGCGCGCTGGCATGTGTCAGCTAGCCGGCCAAATCTGCGCCGTGTCGGGGTCCGCTTTCGGGCTCGTTGGCGCGCTCCACGTGCTCGTTACCGGCGATGCCGTAAGCCTGTCGGGCGTCTGGCAGATGCCGGGCGGCAGCTTCCACCTCGAAATCGACGTTCTGTCCGCGTTCTTCCTGCTGCCGATCTTCGGCCTGTCGATTGTGACCGGGCTTTATGGCCGCAGCTATTTTGCCGGCCACGGCGGCGTCGCGTCGGCGGCAAGCTGGTTCCATCTCAACATGCTGACGGCCAGCATGGCGCTGGTGATCGCCGCGCACGACGGGCTGCTGTTTCTTCTGGCCAGCATGGCGCTGGTGATCGCCGCGCACGACGGGCTGCTGTTTCTTCTGGCCTGGGAGACCATGGCGCTGAGCTCGTTCTTTCTGGTCATCTTCGACGACCGCAAGGCGGCGGTGCGGCATGCCGCCTGGACCTATCTCGTGGCGGCGCATTTGGGAACGGCGTTCCTGCTGGTCCTGTTCGTGTTGCTCGGCTCGATCGCCGCAAGCTCCGATTTCGCCGCCTATGGCGCCGCATTGAAAGACCATCAGGCGCTTCGCTCTTCGGTGTTCCTTCTGGCTCTCATGGGCTTTGGCGTGAAGGCCGGCATCGTCCCGGCGCACGTCTGGTTGCCGGAGGCGCACCCGGTCGCGCCCAGCCACGCATCGGCCCTGATGTCCGGCGCGATGATCAAAGTCGGCATTTACGGGCTGGTGCGGATCCTGACCCTTCTCGGGACGCCCGAGACATGGTGGGGCTGGCTCTTGATCGGCGTGGGCGCGTTGAGTGGTGTGCTCGGCGTGCTGTTCGCCTTGGCGCAGCATGACCTCAAGCGCCTCCTCGCCTACCACAGCGTCGAGAATATCGGCATCATTCTGCTCGGCATCGGGATCGGCGTGCTGGGGCTCGCCAGGGGAATGCCGCTTCTCGCCGTCATCGGCTTTGCCTCCGGCTTTCTCCACGTTCTCAACCACAGCATTTTCAAAGGCCTTCTGTTTCTCGGTGCCGGCGCGGTCCAGCGCGCCGTGCACAGCCTCGAGCTGGAGGAGCTCGGCGGGTTGCTGAAGCGAATGCCCTGGACCGGCACGTTTTTCCTGATCGGTGCCGCCGCGATCGTCGGATTGCCGCCGCTCAACGGCTTCGTCAGCGAGTTTCTGCTGCTTTATGCCGGCTTTCTCGCGGTCCTGCAGCCGGCTGCGGCGGTCGCGGTAGCAGGGCTGATCGTGCTCGTCATTCTGGGATTGATCGGCGGGCTCGCCGCCGCCTGTTTCGCCAAGGCGTTCGGAATCGTATTCCTCGGCTCGCCGCGCAGTGCCGAAGCGAGCGAAGCACGGGAGGTGGCGCGGCCGATGCGCGCTTCGATGGCGGTTCTGGCGCTACTTTGCATCGCCATTGGCCTTGGCGCACCGCTCGCCGTCGCGTCTCTCGCGGGCGTGGTCGCGCAGATGACCGGCGCCACGGTCGGCACGACCTCGGCCGAGCTAGCGATCGTCGCCCGGCCGCTTGCACTCGCGGTTTCGGTGTTCGCAGTTCTTATTGCCGTCGCGGCGCTGGCCTGGGCGCTGCGCGCACGCCGCCTCGCGGTTGCTTCCGCGCGCCGGGGCCCGGTCTGGGGATGCGGATATCTGTTCCCGTCGCCGAAGATGCAATACACGGCATCATCATTTGCCCAGCCGCTGACCACGCAATTTCATCTGCTGATCCGCAATCGCGAGACCTTCGTTCCGCCGCAGGGCTATTTCCCGACCGCTTCATCCTATGCCAGCGACAGCGGCGATCCGGCCCTGCACTTGCTGTTCGTGCCAACGTTCCGATGGTTCGACCGCGTCGTCACCCGCCTCAACGTCATCCAGCACGGCCACATACACGTTTACATACTCTATGTCGCAGCGACGCTGATCGCGCTGCTGATCTGGGAAAGTTTCTGACCGATGCCCGCACCCGGCTCGTTCGCGCTTCCGCTTTGTGCGCTGATCCTCGCGCCTTTGCTGCTCGGGATCGTCAACCGCACCAAGGCCGTCATCGCCGGGCGGCGCGGCCCGCCGCTGCTCCAACCCTACTGGGACATCGCCAAATCTCTGCGTCGCGGCGCGGTCTATGGCGAGGCAACGACCTGGCTGTTCCGGCTGGGGCCGGTGGTCGGACTCGCAGCGCTTGTGGCGGCGTTGCTGGTGATGCCGTTCGGCGGCTTGGGCGCGCCGGTGAGCTTTTCCGGCGACATGATCGTGCTGGTCGGACTTCTGGCACTCGGGCGGTTTGCGACCGTGCTCGCAGCGCTCGATACCGGCTCCAGCTTCGAGGGCATGGGCGCCGCCCGCGAGATGCATTTCTCGGCGCTTGCCGAACCTGCTTTGCTGCTCGCGCTGGCAACGCTCGCCCGGGTCACCGGCTCATTCGCGCTGACGCCGGTCTACCAGTCGATCACCATCGGCGCGTGGGCCGATGCGCTGCCGACGTTCGCGCTCGTCGCCGTGACGTTGCTGATCATCGCGCTGGTGGAAAATACCCGCATCCCGGTGGATGACCCGACCACCCACCTCGAGCTGACAATGATTCATGAGGTCATGGTGCTCGACCATAGCGGGCCCGATTTCGGCCTGATCCAGTACGCGACGGCGCTGAAGCTCTGGATCTTCGGCGCTCTGCTGGTGGGCCTGATGGTGCCGGTCCGCAGCGGCAGCGCGTGGTTCGACGGCACGGCGATGCTCGTCGGCATGGTGCTCCTCGCCGGCGTGATCGGAATGATCGAATCGGCGATGGCGCGGTACCGGCTCGTCTACGTGCCGCAGTTCATCGTCGCCGCCGCGACGCTCTCCGCCGTCGCCTTCATCATCAGACTGGTTTGACACAGCAATGTTCCCCCTGATCGAGACCATTCATGCCGTCGGTTTACTTACCTGCTTTGCGCTTCTGGCAACGAGCCGCATCGGCGCGTGCATTCGGTGGCTTTCGTTCCAGGGCATTCTGTTCGGGATGGTGCCGCTGATCGTCCATGATGACGGGCTGACGACGCGCATCCTACTGTTGGCCGGGGGCAATATCGCGCTCAAGGGAATCGCCTTCCCGTGGATCCTGCTCAAGCTGCGCGCGCGCGCCAACTATAACCGCGAGGTCCAGCCGTTCGTCAGCTTCGTCATGTCGATCCTGTGCGGCATTCTCATCCTGGCGCTGTCGGTCTGGCTGACGCAGGAGATGAAGCCCGCGCTCGCGAAAGCACCGTTCGTGATGCTCGATTCGTCGATCTTTCTGATCTTCGTCGGCTTGTTCCTGATGATCAGCCGGCGCAACGCCCTGATGCAGGTGATCGGCTATCTGGTGCTTGAAAACGGCATCTTCGTTTTCGGAGTGATCACCGTTGTCGGGACGCCACTGCTGGTCGAATTGGGCGTATTGCTCGACGCATTCGTCGGCGTTTTCGTGATGGGGATCGCCATCTATCACATCACGCGCGAATTCGGATCGATGGACGTCGATCGGCTCACCGAGCTGAGGGGCTAGGACCTTGTACGCGAGCCAATCGATCATCGCGGTGCTCGCCCTGGCGCTATCGGGCGCACTTTTCTGTCTCGTCCTGCCGCGTCCGCATCACGTGCTGAAAACGATCGTCGGCGTCTCGGTGGTGGAGTTGCTGCTGGCCCTCAACATCTGGGCGGCGGTCCTCGGGCCCAACGGCTTTGTGACAGCTGCCGATCAATGGTTCTACATCGACGCCTTTTCTTCATTCCATATTGTCGTTTTGACGCTGGTGTTCGCGCTCAGCTCGGCGTTCGCCAGCATATATTTCACGCACGAAGCCGGTGGTCTCGTCTTCACCGCCGCCATCGCGCGACGCTTTGGCGTGCTGTGGCTCGGCGCCGAGGCGGCGATGCTGCTGGTGCTGATGTCCAATAATCTCGGCATCATGTGGGTTGGCATGGAGGCGACCACGCTATTGACGGCGGACGCTTTGGCGTGCTGTGGCTCGGCGCCCAGGCGGCGATGCTGCTGGTGCTGATGTCCAACAATCTCGGCATCATGTGGGTCGGCATGGAGGCGACCACGCTATTGACGGCGTTTCTGATCTCGCTTCATCCGAGCCGCCTGTCGCTCGAGGCGATGTGGAAGTACCTGATCATCTGCTCGATCGGAATCGCCTTCGCGTTCATGGGAACGCTGCTCGCCGCGGCCTCGATCCAGTCCGATGGCGGCGCAGGGGCGGATGCGTTGTTCTGGACGAAGCTCGCCTCCGCCGAAGCACATCTTGATCCGACCTTGATGAAATTCGCGTTCGTCTTTGTTCTCGTCGGCTATGGCACCAAGGCCGGGCTGGCGCCGATCCATTCGTGGTTGCCCGATGCGCACAGCCAGGCGCCAGCGCCCGTGTCGGCGATGTTCTCGGGCTTCCTGCTCAATACGGCGCTCTATTGCATCATGCGCTTTGTGCCGCTGGTGCAGCACGCGATGGGGCAAGATTTTGCGAGCGGCCTGCTCAGCGTGTTCGGCATACTCTCGATCCTGGTCGCCGCCGGGTTCATCGTCTTCCAGCGCGACGCCAAGCGACTGCTCGCCTATCACAGCGTCGAGCATATGGGCATCATCACGCTGGGCTACGCCCTCGGCCCGCTCGGCGGCTTTGCGGCGCTGTTCCATACGCTCAACCACTCCGTCTGCAAATCCCTGGCCTTCTTCGCGGTCGGCCGTCTCGGCCAGCGCTACGGCAGCCACGAGATGCACACGATCGCTGGCGCGCTGCGGGCCGACCGGCTATGGGGCGTTGCGCTTCTGATCAGCTTTTTGGCGCTCATTGGCGTCGCTCCGTTCTCGATCTTCATGAGCGAATATCAGCTGTTGCGCGCCGCGGTCGGCGCCGGCGCCTGGTTGACGCTGTTTTTGTTTCTCGCCGCCAGCGGCGTCGTTTTCGTGTCGGCGCTGCGGCACATGATCAACATGGTGTTCGGGACCACATCCCGTCACGACCGCGGCGGCCGCGACGGCAAGCTCGCCGTCCCGATCGTCGTGGTGGCGGCGGGGCTTCTGTTGGTGCTGGGGGTGTGGATGCCGCTGCCGTTTTATCATGCCCTCTCCAGCGCGGCGGCGGTGCTGGCGGTTCGGCCGTGACGCATTTCGCACGCACCGGCAATGCGGTTCCGGTACGCGCCGACGCGGTTCCGTGCGTCGAAATCGAGATTTTCCGCCGCGAAGTGTTGCAGGCCATCGCTGCGGGCGGCCGCTTGTTGCTGCTCACCGGCCTGTCGCAGAAGAACGGCGAGACGCGGCTTCTCGCGGCCATCGCCGGCGATGCGCGGGGCGAAATCGCGCTCGCCTCAACGATCGTGGGCGGGGCCTATCCGGCGCTGACGATGGACTGCCCCGCGGCGCACCATTTTGAGCGCGAGATCCATGAGCAATGGGGCGTCGATCCGCAGGGCCATCCCTGGCTGAAGCCGGTTCGCTTCCCGTCCGCCGGCCCCACCATCGGGAAAGCCGATTTCTTCACGGTGGCCGGCGCGGAAATCCACGAAGTCGCGGTCGGACCGGTCCACGCCGGGGTCATCGAGCCCGGGCATTTTCGTTTCAATTGCCACGGCGAACAGGTCATCCATCTCGAAATCTCGCTCGGATACCAGCACCGCGGGATCGAGCGGGCGTTGCAGGGCGGCCCGCACCGCGGAACTGCGCATCTCGCTGAAACCATTGTCGGAGACAGCACGGTCGGCCACACCACAGCCTATTGCCAGATCCTCGAAGGCCTCGCCGGCGCCGCATGTTCGCCGCGCGCGCGCGGCTGGCGCGCGCTGGCTCTCGAGTTGGAGCGGATCGCCAATCATATCGGCGATCTGGGGGCCCTTGCCGGCGACGTCGGTTTCCTGCCGGCGGCAGCCTATTGCGGCCGGTTGCGCGGTGACGCGCTGAACATGACGGCGCTGTTCTGCGGCAGCCGGCTTGGGCGCGGCTGGGTCCGGCCCGGCGGCATCGCGTTCGATCCCTCAGCGGAAACTCGTCGCGAACTCAAGCGACGGCTGCAGGATGCCGAGCGCGACATGCGCAACGCCGTCGATCTAATGTGGAAATCGTCTTCCGTCAGGGGGCGCTTCGAGCACATCGGTATTCTGACGCGGCAAGCGGCGACGGATCTGGGTGTCGTCGGTCCGGCCGCGCGGGCGAGCGGCATCGATCGCGATGCGCGCCGCGACTTTCCGGCGCCGCTCTATTCGGAGCGGCTTCCCGCCATCGCGGTCGGCGATGCCGGCGACGTCTTCGCGCGCGCGCAGCAGCGCTGGCGCGAGATCGAAAATTCCATCGCCTTCATCGCTCGGGCGCTCGACGAGCCTGCCGGCGGTGCCACGCGGTCCGACCTGGATGGGCTAGCCCCCAATGCCGTCATTGCCTCGATCGTCGAGGGTTGGCGAGGCGAAATCCTCCACCTTGCGCTCACCGATCCGGCGGGGCAGTTCGCCCGCTACAAGATCGTCGATCCGTCATTCCGCAATTGGTTCGCGCTCGCGACCGCGATGCGCGGCCAGGCGATCACGGATTTCCCACTGTGCAACAAGAGCTTCAACTTGTCCTATTGCGGCCATGACCTCTAGGAAACCACGCCCGTCATGTTCAAGACCCTGCTAGCCCGCGCCCGCCAGGGCTACCGCACGGCGCCCTATCCCGTATCGGATCCGGGTTTGCCGGCGCTCTTTCGCGGCCGTCCGCGGCTCGATCCCGCGAAATGCGTCGACGGCTGCGCCGCGTGCGTCGAGGTGTGTCCGACCGATGCCTTGCGCGTGAGCGAGGCAGGGCCGGAGCTCGATCTCGGGCGGTGCATCTTTTGCGGCGACTGTGTCGCAGCGTGCCCCGAGGGCGCGATCACCTTGAGCCGCGACTGGCGGCTCGCCGCCTCCAAGCGCGAAGGGTTGGTGGCAACCGGCGATCGGCCGTTGCAGATCGATGCGCTCGGCCGCGAGTTGCGGCGATTGCTGGGCCGGTCCTTGCGACTGCGTCAGGTCAGTGCGGGAGGCTGCAACGGATGCGAGGTCGAGGTGAATGCGCTCGGCAATGTGGTCTTCGATGCGAGCCGCTTCGGGATCGATTTTGTGGCTTCGCCACGCCACGCCGACGGCGTTTTGGTGACCGGGCCGGTGACCGCGAACATGAAGGAGGCCCTGCTCATCACCTATGAGGCCATAGCCGAGCCCAAGCTCGTCATCGCCGCCGGGGCATGTGCGATTTCCGGCGGTCTCTTTCGCGATCACCAAGAGGTATCAAACGGAGTCGAGGGCATCCTTCCCGTCGATCTCTACGTGCCGGGTTGTCCACCTCACCCCCTGACGATTCTCGACGGGCTCCTGCGATTACTGGGTCGACTCTAAAAGATGAACCCCACTAGATGCCTCGCGCAAATCGGCGGCGGTTCTTGGTTCTAAATGAAAGAGACCGCCAATTGAAGTCTACTTAGGTTCGGCGGGATCGTCGGATCGGGTCTGTTGTTGTTGCGCGGCGAGTTGGCGAGGTTCCAGCGTCTCATAGACCGTGCGGGTCTCGCTGTTTTTCTCGGTTTGCTCAGCCAACGCTAGCCACGTCCGCGCCATGACGAGACTACCCGGCTTGTTCTCGGTGATCTTCGCTAACGTGCGCCGCTCTTCGGTAACTGCCGCGTGCGACGGCGCAGCGGGTAATCGCCACTTTCGTACAGCTGATGGATGTCGTCGCTGTCGAAGCGTTCATCTCCAACCCGCATCCACGCCGCCGAGCGTGCGGATAGCGGGAAAATCCTCGACAGCGAAGCGGATAGCTTCCGCCGCACTGGCGAAGCGACGATAATCGAGCGGCTGGCGCGCGCCACTCTTGCGTTTTCGATTCTCGCGTCGCAGCGCTGTCATGATTTCTTTCCTTCGTCCTACTATGCAACACAATTCTAGACACGATTTAGCATCAAGCGACACATGCGTAATTATTAGAGACCGACGAGGCCGCCAACTGAAACAACCCCTCTTGCGCGTGTTACCAAATGTACTTCGCCGCTAGCGCAATTACGGCGGGCACCACGATGTCAATACCGCCATTTGCACTCAGAAATTATTTCGTGAAGCCACCGCCTCGTCTCTTATCGCTCCGCATAACTATGAGCGATGCCCTCCGGCAAGTTTGAGATCGACTAGGCCAAGAGGAACGGAGCAACTACCCCCGTTCAAGTCAATTTTGGTCGCGCCGTTCTCCTGGCTCGTCGGCCTCCGTCGTTGTTACACCACATGGTTTGCAGCTGTAAGTCCGCAACTCGGGAAGAGCGCCGATTCTTGGCATGGCTCGCACAAAGTGCATGAGCCTGCCGCAACTTGGGCAGGAAGGACCGCGTCTCATGTGCTCGCCATCCATTCCTGCTCCGTGGCGGTTCGGCGTTCGGCGAGCATTGACGTAGATCAAAGGCAGCGGGCGACTTATTCTCCCTTCTCGGAATCGTCTCCCAGGACGGTCCTTCCGAAGGCGCAAACTGTCAGTAGCCGCCAGCTCCATCCAACGTGATCCAAGCGGCTGCGGGGAAATTTTGTATTGCGCTGGAAGCGTGGGAGGATAACGATGCCCCAAAAGTTATTATGTCCGAAATGCCACGGCCAAAGAACTACTTCCTGCCCAGCATGTTCTGGCACTGGCAAAACATCCATCGTAGGTATCAAGATTGGAAATTGTAAAGAATGCGAGGGAACCGGCCGACGCCGATGCGATGTTTGCGGCGGTACAGGCGAGGTCGAACCGGCAAATTCAAAGTAGCCCAATCCCACGCGCCTTCGACCAAAGCAAATGCCGTCCCGGTCGAGCCAAGGCGAATAGGGCCCGCTTGCGGCAATCGGCCTTCCCAAATAATAAGCCAAGGCTATCAGAGTTGGCAGCGCATTGATCTGCCTCAATGGTCGTTAGTCACCGCGCCATCATAGTGCCAGCATGGATGATGAGCGCGTTAGCCGCACGCCAACTTGCCGAAGCTGCGGCAGACCGATGCACTTTGCACGAGCCATGCCAGGTATCGGCGCGCTTCCAGAACTGCGGACGTACAGTTGCAAACAATGCGGGGTCGCCTCCATGCGTTCTGGGCACGCGCGAAGTGATGCTCGTGCACCACACCAAGTGCGGCTTGCACGGGGCAGACGACGCGACCCTCCGGGCCGAGATTGCCGGTGACGTGGGCCGTCCGCCGCCGTACGAGCTCGGTGCGTTCGACGATCTCGACGACGCGGTGCGCGCAGCGATCGCGCGCGTGCGCAGCCATCCGTTTCTCCCGCACCGGGACCGCGTCCGTGGCTTCGTGTACGACGTCGATTCCGGCCGCCTGCGCGAAGTGGTCGTCTAACCGCGGCCTGGGCGCCGCATCCCTCAAGGCTCGGTAACGGCGGACGGCTGCGGACTTCGCGCGAGCAGCAGCGCCCAGCAGAACGCCGCGAGCATCGCGAGGATCACGAAGCCGAGCGCATAGCTGCCGGTGTAGTCAAGCACGAAACCCATCACCAGCGGCGGGAAGAAACCGCCGAGCCCGCCCGCGCAACCGACGACGCCGCTGACCAAACCCGTGTTCTTCGGGAAGTACTGGGCAACGAGCTTGAAGACGGCGCCGTTGCCGAATCCGAACCCGACGGCAAGCGCGAACAGCAAGTCGGTCACGATGACGATGTTCGCGTGACCCGCCTGCCAGGCGAGCACGAGCCGCGTCACCACGATGAACACGAAGACCCACGTCAGTACCTTGACGCCGCCGAAGAGATCAGCCAGCCAGCCGCCGACCGGCCGTGCAAACGTCGCGGCCAGCGTGAAGATCGCCGCCTGCAACCCGGCGTTTTCTCTATCCAGCGGAAACCAGTCTCCAAGCAATTGCGGAAGGTAGTTCGCAAAGAACACGAAGCCGCCGAACGTCACGAAGTAGAACAGGCTGAGGTGCCACGCGATCGGTTCACGACCGAGCGTAGCAAAGCTCGCGCCGAGCGGCTGAGGCTGAACCGTTCCCGGCGCATCGCGCGCGAACAGCCAGAACAACAGGGCCATGATCGCCACCGGGATCAGGTAGAACCAAAACGCGTCCTGTCGGCTCCCGAAGAGTTCGACGAGCGGCGGCATCGAGAGTACCGCCGCTGCGGTGCCGATATTTCCGACACCGTAGATACCCAGCGCCGTGCCTTGCCGGTCGGCGCTGAACCAACGGCTGACGAATGGAACGCCGACCGCAAAGCTCGCGCCGGCGGTTCCTAGAAAGAGCGCCCCGATCACGTAGGACCAAAACGAGTGGGCGAGCCCCAAGAAGGCGATGGGGAGCAGCGTGAACAGCAGCAGCCCCGTGAACACCTTGCGGCCGCCGAAACGGTCGGTGAGGATACCCATCGGCACGCGCATGAACGCACCCAGCAGCGTCGGCAGCGCAATCAACAAACCGATCGACGTGTTGTCGAGGTTGAAGTCG
>Ga0193751_1002638_pt1 | contig 10807 bp, 8 predicted proteins | sample L1c2metaG_FD_143050 | JGI IMG/M metagenome (GOLD analysis project Ga0193751, IMG submission 143050) | Soil microbial communities from a riparian zone of the East river system, Colorado, United States - L1c2 | ecosystem: Environmental > Terrestrial > Soil > Riparian zone | place: USA: East River...
ACCCTGCTAATACCTCGGCGATTGTTCGGCGGCAGTGTGTCTACCAGTTTGCCCTGCGCGTCCAGGATTTCAATTTTCATTTTGCCGAAAATGTGACGCTTCTTTTGATAGTAGGTGATGACCGCCGCGTCGGGTGGATTGGGCCCCGAGAACATCGCACTTCCTTCAGCCCATCCGCCATTAGCGTTCAGGCGCTGCTGCGGTGGTTTGCCGGGGAGAAATCCCGCATCTTGCGCCATGACCTCCGGAGTTAATTTCCGCAGCGGAGAAATGTCATCAATGATCCAAATGCCACGACCGTGCGTGGCGATTACGAGATCAGACTCGCGAGGATGCTCGACAATGTCGCGAACCGGGACTTGCGGAAAATCGCGACCGCGATACTGCGCCCACTGCTTCCCCCCATCGAGGGATATCCAGAGCCCGAATTCAGTGCCAAGAAAAAGCATATTGGGCGAAACGGTATCTTCTTTAATGACGTGGGCAAAGCCGCGCACTCCGCTATCAGAGCTCGCCACGGGCGTCCAGGTTTTGCCGTAATCCGTGGTTTTGTAGACATGCGGGGTCATGTCGCCGAAAGTGTGGCGGTCAAATGCAGCGTAGGCGGTGGCCGGATCGTACAAGCTGGCCTCCACCCACGAAACCCAGGAGGCCTTAGGCAATTCAGGGACATTACCTACGACGTTTGTCCACGATTTGCCGGCGTCGCGCGTTAGCTGCAAATTTCCGTCATCGGTGCCAACCCAAATGGTTTGCGCTTCCCGCGGGGATTCGCTGATGGAGTAGATGGTGGTGTGCATCTCGGCGTAAGAATTGTCAACGGTTACGCCGCCGGACTCCTCCTGCTTCTGCTTTTCGGGATCATTGGTGGTCAAATCCGGCGAAATGCGATCCCAGGTTTGGCCGTGATCGCGGGAGCGGAATAAAAATTGGGCGCCGATATATATCGTGCCTTTCTCGTTGGGGCTCAAATGAATCGGCGTGTTCCAGTTGAAGCGCAACTTCCCTTCCCCGTAATTCGGTTCAGGCTTGATGAAGCGCGCTTCCAGAGTGGTGCGGTTCACACGGCCGACAAATCCGCCTTGCGATTCGGCATACACATAATTGGGATCGGAAGGATCGGCGAATGCCCAGAAGCCATCGCCGCCAAAAAGATTCTCCCAGCGGCTGTTGGTAATTCCTCCAGGATATTGCGAGTCGCCGGCCCAAACGCTGTTGTCCTGCAATCCGCCGTAAACATGGTAGGGATCAGCCTGATCGACGCTGACATGATAAAACTGGGAAATGGGCAGGTTGTAGCCTTTCCACCAGGTGTTCCCGCCATCGTAGGAATACCAGATGCCTCCGTCGTCGCCGGCGATCAAATGATCGGTGTTATCGGGATCGACCCATACATCATGGAAGTCGCCATGAGCACTCTGTGAAATGGTGCTGAAACTTTTGCCGCCATCTTCGCTCATGATGAGTACAAGGTCGGGCTTGTAAATTTTATTTTCGTTCTTGGGATCGACAATCAGGTTGCCGAAATAGAACGGCCGCCACACCATCCAGTTGCTGCGGTCACGCTCCTGCCAGTTCTTTCCTCCGTCATCGGAGCGAAATAACGCGCTGCGATTGCACTCGATGAGCGCGTACACTACCTCCGGCTTGGAGGGAGCGACGGTTACTGCGACGCGGCCCCAGGGCTTCGCCGGCAAACCTTGCGAACTTTTCTCATCGAGATCTTTCCAGGTGGCGCCGCCATCGGAGGAAACAAATAATCCACTGCCACTGGGTGCAGTCGAATTTTCACCTCCCGAACGAAACGTCCATCCCTTGCGCCTGAAATCCCACATACCTGCGTAGAGGGTCTTGGGGTTCGCCGGATCCATGGAGATCATTGAACAACCGGTAGAAAGATTTGGACCCTTCAAAATTTTGTTCCAAGTCGTACCGCCGTCAGTGGTCTTGTAAAGGCCGCGGTCTTCGCTGTCACTCCACAGTTTTCCGGGGACGCACGCATAGACGGTATTACCGTCATTGGGGTCGACCAAAATCTTGGCAATGCGTTCCGATTCCTTCAGACCCATGTTGGTCCAGCTTTCGCCGCCGTCGGTCGACTTATAAATTCCGTCGCCAATGGAAACACTGTTGCGAGTCCAGGACTCGCCGGCGCCAGCCCAGATGGTCTTGGGTGATTTCGGATCGATAGCAATGGCGCCGATGGATTGCGCGGTCTGCTTATCAAACATAGGTTTGAAAGTGGTGCCACCATTTACGGACTTCCAAACTCCGCCGCTAGCGGCTCCGACGTACACGGTGATCCGGCCGTTCTCTTTGACGGCGGTAAGAGCTGCGATGCGTCCGCTCATCGTTGCAGAGCCGATGTTTCGCGCGCCGAGGCCAGAAATCGAGTCGGAATCGTATTTCACTTCCTGTGCCCGTAGATATGGAGCGGAAAACGCGCCGGTCGCGATACATACAGCCAGGAACAAACAGCGAGTCACATTCAACATTTCGATGACGTCCTTAAAGTTATTTGCGAAAACTTTATTTACACGGGAAATTCGGGAAATCAGCGAGATATTTCTCAACATCACTTCGGATTTGCCTTTGCTTCGGCTTTAGTGACCGGCATGGCGAATAGCGAATCGTCCAGCGGAACATTGAGTTCTACCTTCTCCACCGTAAACTTTGCGCGCTCCTGGCTTCCCTTCGGTCCGCTTTCGAAGGCAAAAGGAAAATAGAGGCCGTTCACCTGTTCGTAGTCTCCGTAGTAGTTTTCTGTAAATACCACTGCCCCGCGAATATTGCTTTGATTCTCCATTTTGATTTCGAGGAAGGAATCGACATCGAGAAAGTAATAACGCACGTCGCCATTTTTTAGCGTGAGTTTCACTTTGTAGCAGTCCGTGCCTTCAACCGAGTCGTGTCCCACCAATTCGGCCTTGTGGCCTTTCTCTTTGTAATTCACCATCGGGCCATCGATGTCTGCATCAATCTGCAGACTCTTGACATCGTCCTGCGACATCAATTCCGGATCTTTGCGACCGCCAAAAGGGGAAATCTGCCAGCCAGTCTTGCCGTCATAAGCCTGAATTTGCGCCAGTCCTTGAATTAGCAATTCCTCGCGGACTTTATCGGGACGCTTGTTTTCTTGAAGAAATGTGGCGCGAAAGGAGCCCTGCGTGAATTTTCCGGTGGTGCGAACGCTCTGAACGGCTTTGAGCTTCTCCATGCCACCGTGCGCCTGGATGTTCTTGGCGATGACTTCATCCACGGTCTGCGTGAACGATGAGGAAGGTGATAGCAATATGCAAACCAACGATACGATCAATGGACAGAGTAGTCGCCGCAAGGCTATTCCTGGACCTTCCATTTTCATCAATTTCTCCGAAAGATGGCCGCGCTAGACCTTATAACAAACGCAGAGTTACAGAAAGGGCGAAACTCTTTTCCTGTAAGACGAAGATGCGGCCGATTTGTAAGCATTTCCCCTGCCCTTGCCTATACGCAGCAAAGCGATAGAAGGTTTCGACGGTTCTAAAACTCAACGTGCAAGCGCAGGGTGGGAACAATCACCGGGCCGCGATCGCGGTTGTAACCGGGATTGTTGATGTGCTGCACGCCAGCCGATGGGTAAAACCCGCGCCAAAGGTGCAACGTGTAATAGGCCTCCTCAATCGTTTCTCGCCCGTAATGGAGACGGCCATCACCCAGCAGAAAGCCGTAGCCGCCCAGCCCAAAATATTGCTGATGATCTCGCGAGATGCCATTCGAAACAAAAGCTATTCCAGCGCGGTCGAATTTCCGGCGCCAGGGCCGGCCAGATGCCCCCGCACCGAGCTGCACGGTGCTGTCCACTTCGGTGTAGGCATACGACTCATGGCGGCCTTCATTCCAGCCCCAGCGTCCGAAAACACCGAACCAATCGTTGAGCGACTGTTCAAAGTTTCCGCCGAAGCCATATTTTACGGAGGTGCGCAACGGATGAGCGGTTATTTCCGGGATGATAGTTAGACCCGCGAGGTAATTGTCGATGGCTTCGCGGTAGCTTCCCATGTTGGCGTGATTCACGTAGGAAAGTAATCGCAGGACTCCTTGCTGGTGTGGCAATAGTGATCCGCGCAGCTCCACTTCAATATTCTCGGCGCGCGCACGAGACACATCGGCATCCAGATGAATTCCATTGGCGACTTTGGGCATGAGCGCTTCGGCGAACCGTATGGAGAAATGCCGGTCGTGATATTCCAGCATGGCTGCGAAGGTGTAGCCACGCGTGTCCGCGGCGTAATCGTAAGCACCGTTGTTGTCGACGGTCCAATTCAGGAACTGAAAACTGCTATCGGAACCGTAGGTGTTCAGGTCGAAGAAATCTGCGATTCCAAATTTGCCGACGCGCAATTCCAGGCGTTTCTCCGGAAGTTTGCTGAACAACGAAAACGCGGTACGGGCCGAATTTTCTTCACGATAACTCAAGGGAATAATTTGATGCCACATCAGGCGCGAAATATAAGGCGCTTTGCTGAGCGAGGGATTTCTGACCACATCGAGGTTGGTAAAGCCCGCCAGTCCAAAGGCCTCTCCGATGCCATGGCCACCAGTCTCTTCCACATCGCAGAGAAATTCCGTGGTATCGGTCAGACGGAGACCGGTATACAAAGTGAGGACGCGCGAACTGGCGTCCTGTGCCTGCGGCGAAAGGCTATTCCTGCCTTGGTAAGGCGACGAAAACGCTGGATGCCATTGCGAAATAACATTCGCCCGGCCTGAGATCCACAGCCGGTCTGTTTCCGGATGCGGAAACATCACCGGAATTGGGTCGGTGGCTGGACCTGTTTCGGCATCCGGCGGCGTGGGAGTTTGCTCCGACTGTGGATCCTGTGCGCGTGAGGCGGCAGGCAGCAAGAATGATCCGAGCGCGATTATCACGGCGAAACAACACGTGATTACAGCTTCAGCGGCTACGCACCGTATCATTGAATCATTTCGTCCTTATTCAAACGGTCTGGTTAGGCAGGCAACGTAACCGTTTTAGCTAGCAGTCATGAACCGGTGATGAACATGAAGGCCGCAGAATTCGGTCTGCTTGTCACTGATGGCAGCCCGTTCATAATAAAACGGCATCAGGTTTAGGCACATTTGGTATCTTAACTGGACTTGCAGGGTGTTCGCAGAAGGAATTCATGTGTTCACACAAAATTTTACAATCGCTAAATGGCCTGTGTTGGCATGGTTTGTTTTTGTAATGACTGTCTCGTCTCTTCGCGCGCAGGATGGCCCGCAGCAAGGCGGCCATGAGCTTCAAATCTGGACAGGCGGAGGGCATGGAACGAATGGAAGTCAGTCCGGGGATGGCGTGTTTAATATTGGCGCACGTTATGGCTGGATTTTGACGGATGCGCATGGGCCAAGTTTTCTGCGTGGCCGGTTTGAATACGCCGTGGACGTCGTTCCAGTTTTCCTGGTGACGCAGAGCACGAATACGGCATACGGGTTTGGCGTCAATCCGTTTGCGCTCAAATGGAATTTCGCTTCCCACGGAAGCGCAGTGCCTTATGTGGATATCGGGGGTGGAACACTTTTTACAAACGTGAAAGTTCCGGAGGGTACCTCACACGTGAATTTCACCACCAGCGGCGCTCTCGGCGTGCACTTTTTGCGCAGCAAATATAATTGGAGCGCGGAGGTGCGCTACATGCATATTTCAAACGCCGGAATATCGCGGCCAAATCCTGGCATCAATACCATTCAGGTTCGGCTTGGATTAGGATTGTTCACGCGACCTAAGGAATAGTCCGTTTGGCAGGTACGCACATTGGGAGCATAATGTTTTCTGCTACATGCTCAGGAGCCAAACCAAAATGTCAAAAAAGTCTCAGGGTAATGCACCGATGATTTTTGTATTCCTTACAATAATAACAGTCATTTTAGTGGCCGCCGTTGGATATCGCGCGGTTCACGCCGGCGACAAAGCTCCCGCGGTGGGATCGACCGCGCCAGACTTTACTTTAAACTCTCAAGAAAACAAGCCCGTCAGCCTTCACGATTTCAAAGGCAAATGGGTGGTGCTCTATTTCTACCCCAAAGATTTCACCAGCGGTTGCACCGTGGAAGCCCACAATTTTCAGCGCGATCAGGCGCAATACGAAGCCAAAAACGCTGCGATCATCGGCGTCAGTATGCAGGACCCGGATTCACACCAGAAATTCTGCACTAAGGAAGGGCTGACCTTCAAGTTGCTGGCCGACACCGACAGTCATGTTTCGAGCGAGTACGATTCCGTCATGAACATGGGTGTGGCTAAACTTTCCGCGCGCCACACTTTTCTTGTTGATCCCAACGGAGTAGTACAAAAGGTTTGGCTCGATGTGAAGCCTGAAAAGCACAGCGCCGAAGTGCTTGCCGCGCTTGACGATTTGCAGAAAAACGGCACTGCGAAATAACCAGTCGCGCACAGATCAGCAATGCATGCCGCAGCTCAACGGTTAGTCAGAATTGGCAGACCCGGGATTTGCAGCAGACGCTGATCGGCCGTGACCAGAGTTAAATCATTGACTTTTGCTGTAGCCATCAGAAATCTGTCGCCCGGGTCACGATATCCCAACAAAGTAAATCGCAGTTCGTGTGCCACCGCGGATGTAAACGGGGCTTCCTGAAGGTCCAAGTCCTTCATCGACTGCTGCACCCATTCAGCCATATCGGCGTTCAGATCCAGGCGTCTCTTTTCTACTAGCAAAACTAATTCCCAGATGCTTAGCGGTGATAACCACAGCTCATTTCGGGGACTGCCCGGTTCCTGCGTGACCTCTGAGGAAATGTTCCAAGGTTCGAGATGCGTCCATATCCAGATGTGCGTGTCCAATAACAATTTCATCTGAATATGGATATTGCCAACGACTCATTGATCGGTTTCATTCCTTAGCGGCTTCCCAATCCGATTCGTCTCCGATGGGGCCAACAATATCGCCGATGATGCGGCCCGAGCCGGCCAGGGTTCCCAGACGGCGGACCGGCTTGAGCCCGCCCGGTGCAACAATCTCTGCTACCGGATGACCGAAGCGAGTTATCAAAACAGGTTCGCCGGTCTTGCGGACGCGTTCGAGGACCGCCAGGCACGTAGCTTTAAATTTAGAAATCGCCATTTCTTCCACAACTAGCCTCTCTAACCTTTCGACAGGATTTGAGGTTAGCAGGTCCGCGGCTCCGTGTCAACCATGGTTAAATCATAGTTCCACCATAGTATGACCATAGTCTACCAGTAGTTAACGCTTTATGGCTCGTCGTCTCCACCTCCGTCGTTTGGGACTCGAGCAGACGCTGGCTGGTCTGGATCGATGGGCGTTTTGCCTGCCTTCACTAACTCAGCGTTTAGCTGAGGGATATCCTGCTTGCGAATCAACGTCCATTGGGCCTCCAAATTTTGTAACGCTTCCACTTCCTCGCGGTAAGCGCTTTGCGCTTGCGAGGTGGGTGAGGAATCAGCGCTGTCCGCAACCGCCAGGAGGTTGCCAAAGTGTTGGTTCAGCGTCGAAAAATTCTCGGGGCGCTTGCCGCTGTTGGGCAGACCAAAGAAACTGCTTTCAGCGCTGCCTTCAAGTTCCGCAACTTTTTTCTCAACGGCGGAGACAGACGCCGCCAGGGGTGAATTTCCGGCGTTAGTTGAACGTTCAACTAATTGTTCATGTACAGATCGCACCTGCTCTAACAATTTGAAACTTTCATTCATGCCGCGGACCGCGCCGGTTTCCATTTCGAATTGGGCACGCAATTCCGCGGCGGGCGTTTTAATTCGCGGATCCATGCGCAGCGTCAGGGGCTGCTCCTGGGTTTTTCCGTTCACGGTGAGCTTAACGACGTAGCGACCGGGCAAAGCCATGGCGCCGAGCGGCAGTTCGGGGGTGTTGCGATAGATGGCGGAAATAGGAAATTCGTGATTGAGCGAATCGGGCGGCGGATAGTGCAGATCCCAGACAAAGCGGTGAAAACCGGCTTCGGAAGAAAGTATCTGCTGCGGGCGGACCCAATACATGGGGATAGGATTTTCCGCGGCGATTTTCTCCATCGGTTTGGGCTGGTCGGTGCTGGAATAGCGGCGCACCAACTGATTTTGTGCGTCGAAGATTTCCAGCTTCACGTCGCCCCTGGAACCATGAGTCAGCGAATAATCAATGATGGCGCCGTCGGGCGGATTCTGTCCGGCGGGAACTTCCGGCGGAAGCGGCGTATCCGTATTGCGATTCCATCGGAAGCGCACGGCGGCTTGCGGAGCGAATAAATAGGTGGACCCACGCGCGGATTGTGAAGACCACTGCCGCAGAGGGGTAATATCATCGAGAATCCAGAAGGAGCGGCCATGCGTAGCGACGATAAGGTCATCTCCATGAATCGCCAGATCGCGCATCGCGGTATGCGGAAGATTTAGCTGCAACGGTTGCCAGTAATCGCCGTCGTCGAAAGAAACGTATACAGAAGTTTCACTACCGGCAAAAAGCAGGCCTTTGCGCGCAGGATCTTCACGGACCACATTGATAGGTGCGTTGTCCGCCAGGCCTGTTGTAATTTCCGCCCAGTTCTTGCCGAAGTCATGCGTGCGATAAATATGAGGACGAAGATCGTCGAGACGGAAAGTATTGATGGCCGCATAAGCCGTGCCGGGATCATAATGCCCGGCCTCAATTATGGAAACTTTGCTCCAAGGGGTGAGTTGCGGCGGCGTCACATTCTGCCAGGTTTTGCCGGCATCTCGCGTTATGTGGATCAAGCCGTCGTCGGTTCCCGCCCAGATAGTGTTAGCTTCTTTAAACGAAGGAGCCACGGCGTAAATTACTCCACGGTGTTTCCCCTTTTCAGGGTCAGACGCCGCAAAAATTCCCAGATTCGCCAGTGTGTTGTAGGATTCCCGCGACAAATCGGGACTTATCACGGTCCAACTTTTCCCGCCGTCCACAGTTTTAAACAAAACATTGGCCGAAAAGAAAAGCTCGTGAGGATTGAGTGGAGAAAATACTACCGGCAGGGTGCGATCATAGCGGTATTCACCCCGACGGATGGGCTCAGGAGCAACATCACCAACTTCGCCGAGCTCTTGATTGGTGCGCGACAACCGCGCTCCGTAAACAATGTTGGCGTCCAGCGGATCGACAGCGATGTAACCGTATTCAAAGACTCCGACGGAATGCCATTCGCGAAAAGTGATCTCGCCGTAATCGCTGCGGCTTAAAGTTCCGGCAGAGCCGCTTTCTTGCTGCGCGCCGTACACCCAATAGGGAAAGCGATTGTCGGTGGTCACGTGATAAAACTGGGCAGTCGGTTGGTTGTACCAAGAGCTCCACGTGGCGCCACCATTGACGCTAATGACGGCGCCCTGGTCAGAGGTGAGCGCGATGATCTGCGGATTTTCTTTGCTGATCCACCAACGTTGGTAGTCGTCTCCGCCTGGAGCGCCCTTGAAGCCCACAAAAGTTTTTGCACCATCCGTGGATTTCCATGACGAGGTGTTGGCCGCATAAACGACGTCTGGATTATCAGGGGCCACAGCGATGCCCATGGCGCCCGGCCCACGGCCGCCGATGCGGTGGTCGGAGTTTACTTTTGTCCAGGACTCGCCGCCGTCGTCTGAACGGTAGATTCCTGCGTGATCTTTTTTCGCTTCGAGCGTGGCGTACAGGCGATTCGGTTGGCTGGTTGAAACAGCGATCCCGATGCGCCCGAGGCCATCCTGAGCACCCGGTAATCCGGCGGTCAGGGGACGCCACGTGTCGCCGCCATCGATGGACTTAAATAACCCGCTACCTGCGGTGATAAAAGATTCGCCGCTACGAACTTCCCAGGGGGCAACGCGCGCGGCCCACAGCACCGCGTAAACGGTACGCGGATTCGATGGATCGAGAACCAAGTCGGCGGCGCCGGTATTCTCATCCTTATACAGGACCTTCTGAAAGGTTTGGCCGCCGTCCGTGGATCGAAAAACGCCGCGTTCTGCATTTGGTCCATAGGGATGACCCAGCGCTGCCACGAACAAGCGGTTCGAATCTCGCGGATCGATGACGATGGACGCGATCTGGTAGGCATCTCGCAGTCCGAGATGTGTCCACGTTTTGCCGGCATCTGTTGATTTATAAATTCCATCGCCGGTGGACAAGTCGGGGCGTTGCAGACCTTCACCGCTGCCGACGTAAATCACGTTGGGATCCGATTCGGATACTGCCAAGGCTCCCACCGAGCCATATAAAAAATATTGGGTTGGTGAGCAACACCGCTGATTGCGACGGTTCGGCCACCGCGGAACGGACCGATACAACGCCAGCGCATCTCGTGAAAGAAGCCGGGAGCAAATTTTATGGAGGCCGATGGGTCTTGGTGACTCGCGCGAATATCTTGAGCAGATGCTCTCTGAGCGCTTTGTAAGGCGACCAACGCGCTGTAAATTAAGACCGTGGCAATGTGTAACCTACGCATTAAGTACCTCCGAGAAATCACGCGATCCGTCGCAAGTTTCATCAAGGAACTGAATTTCTGGGGAACGATTTTCGTTAAACGGTTCCTTTTTGTCTAATGGCGGTCGTTATTCGCCGGCCGTTTTCATAGGAACGTGCTCGGGAGGCGTGGCTGGCGCGGCGTCACCTTTCACGTAGTGGTTGTACCAGGCCAGGTAGCGCTCCAGGCGATCCTTAATATGCGATGGGGTCGAAAATTCGTGATATTCGTCTGGATAAACGACCAGCTCCGTGGTGCGCCCCAAACTCTTCAGCGCCTGGAACATTTGCTCGCCATTAATGATCGGGACGTTCCAATCGATATTGCCGCCCATAATGAGAGTTGGAGT
>Ga0193751_1002639_pt1 | contig 10805 bp, 10 predicted proteins | sample L1c2metaG_FD_143050 | JGI IMG/M metagenome (GOLD analysis project Ga0193751, IMG submission 143050) | Soil microbial communities from a riparian zone of the East river system, Colorado, United States - L1c2 | ecosystem: Environmental > Terrestrial > Soil > Riparian zone | place: USA: East River...
AGACGCTCCGCCGCGACCCATAGCTGTTTGCCAGAGATGGTTCGCGTTCCCGTAGCACGCTGCGATGTATCGCTTGCGCTCGCCAGCACGCATGTCGCACGGCGCTGCGTCGCGAGTGAATCGAGAAGGCCGCGCCAGGTTTCCTGCCGGTCGGCTTCATCCTGCGTGACAAATCCCAGGCCGAGCAACGCGTCGTGCAACTCGTCGGCATTCGCCGCCTCGGGCCACGCTTCTGCACGCACGCGCTCGATCGCGGCGACGTCGAGACGGCCGAGATCGGCAGCGCTGGCGTCGTCGAGCCAGCGCCGGCTCATCACCGCTTGCGCCCGTCGCTCTTCCAGCGGTGCGTCGTCGAGATAGGCGTATGGGCGCGCGGTCAGGATTTCCAGCGCCAGCGGAGAAGGCCCGGTCAGATCGCGCGCGATGATCGCGACCTTCCCGGACTCGATGTCCGCGAGCAGACGCTCCAAGCCCTCGACGTCCATCGCCTCGTATAGGCAGTCGTGTATCGCCTGTTGGACGAGCGGATGATCCGGTATTTCACGGTCGCCGACGCGATTGTCGGCACACGCGATCTGGTCCGGAAACACCGCGGCCATGAGGTCCTCGGCGCGCATCCGTTGAAGCGGCGCAGGCACTTTCTTGCCGCCCCGAAAGCGCGGCAGCGCCAGCGACGTTCCGGCGATCCAGCGCCAGCGTGCGGCGAACATCGGCGCATCCAGCGTCGCCTGAACGAGAATCGGGCGCACCGTCTTGGAGTTCAGATAACGGGCAACGCCTTCGAGCGGGAAGCTGTGGCTGGTCGAAAGCGAGAGCACGATCGCGTCCTCGGTTGCGGCGGCCTGCAACTCGAAATTGAACTTGGTGCAAAAGCGTTTGCGCAGCGCAAGTCCCCACGCTCGGTTGATGCGGCTGCCGAACGGCGAGTGAATCACCAGCTGCATTCCGCCGGACTCGTCGAAGAAGCGCTCGAAGATGACGGTCTTCTGCGTGGGCAGCGTACCCAGCGCCGCCTGTGCCGTGGCGAGATAATCGACCAGCTGCCCCGCCGCCGCCGCCGACACGCCGATGCCCTGCACGACCTCCTCGAACGCGGCCTGCTTGCCGCCTTCGTCGCCAAGTCGTGCGGAAATTTCTTCGCGCAATCGCGACACCGCGTGCGACAGCTCGTTGGTGCGCGCGGGCGCCTCGCCCAGCCAGAAGGGAATCGTCGGCGGCTGGCCGTGGGCATCGTCGACCCGTACCCGCCCGGCTTCCACACGCAGGATGCGATACGAGCTGTTGCCCAGCTGAAAAATATCGCCGGCGAGGCTTTCCACCGCGAAGTCCTCGTTGACCGTGCCCACGAGCGCTCCGGCGGGCTCCAGCACGACATCGTAGTCGGCGTTGTCGGGAATCGCGCCGCCGGAAGTGAGCGCCGTCAGGCGCGCTCCGCGCCTGCCACGCAGCACGCCGTTCACCGCGTCGCGATGGACATAGGCGGCGCGATGTCCTCTTCGCGTGCTGAACCCTTCGGCGAGCGTGCGCACGACATCCAGGTACTCGTCGCGCGTGAGCTTCGAGTACGGGTAGGCACGCCGCACGAGCTCGAACAAGGCGTCTTCCAGCCATTCTTTTGCCGCGACCTCGGCGACGATTTGTTGCGAGAGCACATCCAGCGGCTTGGGCGGAATGATCAGCCGGTCGAGCTCGCCGCGACGCACCGCATCGAGCAGCGCGGTGCATTCGACCAGCTCGTCGCGAGAGAGCGGAAAAATGCGCGCTTTGGGCACGCCGCCGACCTGGTGGCTCGCCCGTCCTGCCCGTTGCAGAAACGTCGCGATCGATCGGGGCGACCCCAGCTGGCACACCAGCTCGACATCGCCGATGTCGATGCCGAGCTCGAGCGACGCGGTCGCGACCAGCACTTTCAATTCGCCGCTTTTCAAACGCTGCTCGGCTTTGAGCCGCAGCTCCTTGGCCATGCTGCCATGGTGCGCGGTGACGTGCTCGGCGCCGAGCCGCTCGGACAAGTGCCTTGCGGCGCGCTCGGCCATGCGCCGCGTGTTGACAAAAATGAGCGTCGTTCGATGGCCGAGCGCAAGCTCGGCGAGCCGGCCGTACACCTGCTGCCAGACTTCATTCGACATGACCGCTTCGAGCGGCGACGACGGCACCTCGATCGCGAGATCGCGCGGGCGAATGTGGCCGGCGTCGACGATGACGCAATCCTCGCGCGTGCCGCCCGGTTGGTACGTGCCACCGACGAGAAAGCGCGCGATCTCCTCGATGGGCTTCTGCGTTGCGGACAACCCGATGCGTGCCGGCGGGCGTGCCGTCAGCGCCGCCAGACGCTCCAGCGACAACGCGAGATGGCTGCCGCGTTTATTGCCTGCGAGGGCATGAATTTCATCGACGATGACGGTGCGGGTCGTCGCCAGCATCTTGCGCCCCGATTCGGAGCCGAGCAGCACATAGAGCGACTCGGGCGTCGTGACGACGATATGCGGCGGCCGCCGGCGCATCCCTGCGCGGTCGGCCTGCGGCGTATCCCCCGTACGAACCAGGATACGAATGTCGGCGTCCGGCAATTCCAGCGCCTCGAGTTCGGCCCGGATCCCGGCGAGCGGCACCGACAGATTCTTCTGGATATCGTTGGACAGTGCCTTGAGCGGAGAAACGTAGACGACCAGCGTCTCGTCGGGCAGTGGGGCGTCGACGCCACGGCGCACCAGGTGATCGATCGCGGCGAGGAAGGCAGCCAGGGTCTTGCCGGATCCGGTGGGCGCGGCGACCAGCACGTTCCTTTCCGCCTGAATCTCAGGCCAGGCACGAGCCTGCGCCTCCGTCGGAGCGGCAAATTGCTTACGGAACCACGCATCGACGGCCGGATGAAATGACACGGATTTTTTCATTTATCGAGGTTTGCGTAATCAAGTGACACCACAGTCACGTCATCCCGGCGAAGCCTGCCCCGGCCCTTCGACTATGCTCAGGATAGACCGCGGCCGAGGGCCGGGATCCAAGTTCCTCACCGCAGATTGGGCCTTGGCTCAGTTACCACATTAAGCCGGGGCGACCCTAGGCCATTCCGTCACCCACTTCGAAAAGCTGAAGCTGCGGCGGCTGAACCATTTAAGATAAAGCAAAAGCGAAAAAATTCAATCGTTGTGTGGGCGCCAGGCCCAAACCCGCTCCGCCCGGCGGTTCTTCGCGGCCGCATACGCCAATCCGCATTAGAATGCTGCCTGCGGCGATTCCACCGCCGGCCGCCGTCGGCTAGGCACGCGGAATGCCGGGATCATCACGAATGCAAATCGACTGGGGTTCGTTCACGCCATGGTCTGCCGTCATCGGCGGCGTGATCATCGGCGTCGCCGTCGCCATGTTTGTCCTCGTCAATGGGCGCATCGCCGGCATCAGCGGCATCATAGGCGGTCTGGTTCGGCCAACCTATCCCGATCTCGCATGGCGAGCCGCTTTTGTGCTGGGCCTGCTCCTGGCGCCTGTTGTTTACGCGCGTATCGCAATACTCCCCGCGATCGAGATCGACGCGAATTATCCGACCATCATCGTCGCGGGCCTGCTGGTCGGTGTCGGCACTCGATACGGCGCGGGGTGCACCAGCGGTCACGGCGTGTGCGGCGTTTCGCGCATGTCGCCGCGCTCGCTCGTCGCCACGCTGTCATTCATGGCAGCAGGGTTCGCGACGGTGTTCGTCGTGCGGCATGTCGCCGGATTCTAACGGACCGCGCGTGTATACGTTTTCATCGTTTCTTGCAGGGCTCGTGTTCGGGGTCGGCCTCATCGTATCGGGCATGGTCAGCCCGGGGAAAGTGCTCGGCTTCCTGGATCTCGCGGGGAAATGGGACCCGTCGCTCGCTCTGGTGATGGCCGGAGCGATTGCCGTCGGTGCACCCGCTTTTCTCCTGGCTGCGAGACGCACCCGCACGCTGCTCGGTACGCCGATGGTCTTGCCCGACGCACGCCAGATCGATCGCCGCCTCGTGCTTGGGAGCCTGGCGTTCGGTGTAGGCTGGGGACTCGCGGGCTTCTGCCCGGGGCCCGCCGTGGTGGCGCTCGGTGCCGGCCAGATGAAGGCGCTGGTGTTCATCGCGGCAATGGTGGCAGGGATGCTTGCGTTCGAGCTCGCGGAACGCGCACGTGCGAGCATCGACTTCGGTGCGCAAGTCGCCGATGACCGGTAGCCTGGAATGCTGATATTCCGCCAGCTCTTCGACCCGCACTCGTCGACCTATTCCTACCTGCTGGCGGACGGCCGCACGCACGACGCAGTACTGATCGACCCGGTTTTCGAGCAGGCACGACGCGACGCCGCGCTGATCCAGGAGCTCGGCCTCAAGCTCGTCGCCACGCTCGAGACGCACGTTCATGCCGATCACGTGACCGGCGGGTGGTTGCTGAAGCGACAGTTCGGCAGTGACATCGCGGTCTCCGCGTCCAGCGGTGCCGGGGGCGCCGATCGCTATCTTGCCCATGGCGATCGCGTCAACTTCGGCAAGCGATATCTCGAGATCCGCGCCACGCCGGGCCACACCCATGGATGCGTCACCTATGTAATCGACGACGAGAGCATGGCCTTCACCGGCGACTGCCTGCTGATCCGAGGCAGCGGCCGGACCGATTTCCAGCAGGGCGATCCGCGGGCAATGTACCGCTCCGTGCGCAGCCAGATCCTGACTTTGCCACCGGCCTGCCTGCTCTATCCCGCGCACGATTACACCGGCCTTACCGTGACCAGCGTCGCGGAAGAGCGGCGATTCAACCCCCGCCTGGGCGGAGACATCGGGGAGGCGGATTTCGTCGGATACATGAACAACCTTGGCTTGCCGCATCCGAAGCTCATCGACATCGCGGTGCCCGCCAATCTCAAGTGCGGCCAGCCGGAGCGCGATGCCGTGCCGCCTGCGGACCCTGCCTGGGCACCGTTGACTTTCACGTTCGCCGGCATCTGGGAGATCCAGCCCGAAGCGCTGGAGGAACACGCCATGAAGCTCCAGATCGTCGACGTGCGCCAGCCCGACGAATACGTGGGACCGCTCGGCCGGATTCACGGCTCGAAGCTGATCCCGCTGGGTGAGCTTCCCGCCCGCGCGGTCGAGCTGTCACGCGATCGCCCGGTGGTCGCCGTGTGCCGCTCGGGTGCTCGGTCGGCGCAGGCGTCGGTGCTGCTGCGGAAGGCGGGGTTCAGCGACGTCGCCAATCTCGCGGGCGGCATGTTGCGCTGGCGTGCCGAGGGGCATCCTGTCGAAGGCGGCCGGGAGTAGACCGATGAACCACGATTCCCCGCACGAAAGCGACGAGCACGATCGCGACCACGCACGCGAGCATGGCCACTCGCATGGCGGCTCGGAGCTTTCCGAAATGGACGCGCGCGTGCGCGCGCTCGAATCCCTGCTCGTGGAAAAAGGCTACGTCGATCCTGCGGCGCTCGACATCCTCATCGAAACCTACGAGACCAAGGTCGGGCCGCATAACGGCGCGTGCGTCGTCGCCAAGGCATGGGTCGACGCGGGCTTCCGTGCACGGCTGCTGCACGATGCCACGGAGGCGATCGCCTCGCTGGGGTATACCGGCAGGCAAGGCGAGCACATGGTCGCGCTGGAGAATACCGCGCGCGTTCACAACATGGTCGTGTGCACCTTGTGCTCGTGTTACCCATGGTCGGTGCTGGGTCTTCCTCCCGTCTGGTACAAATCCGCGCCTTACCGATCGCGCGCGGTGATCGATCCTCATGGCGTGTTGCGCGATTTCGGCGTGACGCTTGCCGACGGCGTCGAGCTTCGGGTATGGGACTCGACGGCCGAAATCCGCTACCTGGTGCTTCCGGTGCGCCCGGCCGGCACGGAGGGCTGGAGCGAGAAAGAGCTGGCTTCGCTGGTGACGCGCGATTCGATGATCGGCACCGGCTTGCCGAAATCGGCGGATACGAGGCGCGCGGCATGAACGGCATCCACGACATGGGCGGCATGCAGAATTTCGGGCCGGTCGTGCATGAGCCCGGCGAGCCGCCATTTCACGCCGATTGGGAGCGGCGCGCTTTTGCGCTGACGCTCGCCATGGGCGGCACACGCATGTGGAATCTCGATCAATCGCGCGCCGCGCGCGAGAGCCTGCCGCCGGCGCAATATCTCGGCAGCAGCTATTACCGGATCTGGATCGAAGCGTTGAGCAAGCTCATGCTCCAAAGAGGCTTGGTGACTCGCGAAGAGCTTGCCGACGGGCGCATGCGCGCCCCGCCGGTCCCGGCGCCGGGGGTTCTTGCAGCGGAAGGCGTCGCGGCCGCGCTTGCACGGGGGAAATCCACACAACGATCGACTTCGGCCCCGGCGCGCTTCGGCGTCGGCGACGCGGTGCGTACGCGAGTCATCAATACCCCGACACATACGCGGCTGCCGCGCTACTGCCGCGGCAAGCGGGGGACGATCGTTGCAGTGCACGGCTCGCACGTGTTCCCGGACACCAACGCGCTAGGCAACGGCGAACAGCCCCAATGGCTCTATACGGTGCGCTTCGACGCCGTCGAGCTGTGGGGGCCCGACACCACTGCCGGAGCCGTCCACGTCGACTGCTGGGAACCGTATCTCGAAACGCTCACGGGATCGCAGTGAAATCGGCTGCATTCGACCAGGCCGCCCTGACGCTCCCCGCATTGCCGCGCGATGCGGGGGGACCCGTGTTCCGCGCGCCGTGGGAAGCGCAGGCGTTCGCGATGACTCTGGCGCTCCACGAGCGAGGCGCGTTCAGCTGGACCGAGTGGGGAGAGGCCCTGTCCGAAGCGATCGCCGAAGCCGGCAGGGCTGGCGAAGCGGACACGGGCGAAGATTACTATCGGCACTGGCTGACCGCGCTGGAGCGCATCGCCGCACGCAAGGGACTGGTGACCGAATCGCTGCTGCGGCAGCGTCGCGGCGAGTGGGAAGTTGCTGCGCGCCGGACGCCGCACGGCCAGCCGATCCACTTGTAGTTTCCGCGCACGCGATCCGCCCATGCGGTCAAAAAAGGAGATGCGTATGCCCTTCTCGCCCGAAATCATCGACAACGCGAAGCCGCAGACTCGCGCCCGCGCGTCAACCATCGCGCACGCGCTCGCGGCGGCCTTGGGCGTGGTTCTTCTCTATCTCGCGGGCTTCGCGCAAACCGAGGATCTTCACAACGGCGCTCACGATACTCGGCACTCCGCCGGATTTCCCTGCCATTGACGGCGTGATCGGTCTGCTCAACCGGATAGTCGGCGCCGCTGGGCTGGCGGGCCTGGTATCGGGGCTGTTGTTGACCGGGGTTCAGCAGCTGCAGATCGCACCGCTGATCCGGGACGCCGAGCGCTACGAAGCCGCAGCGGTGGCGACATCGAGCGCTTCGCACGAACATGCCGCGCCGGATGCGGACGCAGGGATGCCGCAGGCTGGATTGCGTCGGACGCTCAATACCGCCCTGGCCAATATCGTCGTTGCGATCGGCTTCGCGCTACTCCTGGCGTCTGCGATGTCCTCGCGCGCCAATTCGGGCTGGCGCATGGGAATCGCGTGGGGGGCCGCCGGCTACGCCGTTTTCTTCGTGTCGCCCGCGCTGGGATTGCCACCCCGGTTGCCGGGTGCGGACGCGGCTCCGCTTCTCGCGCGCGAGCTCTGGTGGGGATTGACTGCGCTATGCACAGCGGCGGGTCTGTGGCTGGCAGTATGGCAACGCAATCGCGCGCTAAGGCTGATGGGCGTCGTTCTCCTGGTCGTTCCCCACGCGATCGGCGCTCCGCAACCGCAAATCACCGCGAACAGCATCCCCGCCGATCTGGAGTGGCGGTTCATTCTCGCGACATTCTTCGCCAATGCCGTGCTCTGGCTGGCGCTTGGGACGTCGACCGGATATTTTCTTGGCACGCGGGGGCGCCGTCCTGCGCCCGCGGATTGAACCCTTCACCGGCAAGCCCGTTTTTCTTCTCCTACACCCATGAAAAAAACATCTCCACGCAGCGGCAATGCAAACCCCACTCGCACAGCGCGCGCGAAGCCCGCCCGCGCCTCATCGCGTGCCAAATTCGCCGCCGATGAATACGTTCGCATTGTTCCGCTGCACGCGGCGAAGCCGTCACTCAGAGAGTTGGTTCGCGCGGAGGTGCGCGATCCGTTCGACGGCTTGCAGTTGCTCGCGGCACCCGCGGCGAAGCTCACCTATCGCGCTGGCGCGCTGCTGCAGAATGTGGAAGTGTTCACGATATTCTGGGGCAAGCAGTGGGCCACCGCGGCAAGCGCGAAAGCGCTGATGACCAAGATCAATCAATTCTTTACCGATATCGTGACGAGCGCCCTGATCGACCAGCTCGCCGAATACAACGTCGCCGGCAAGAAGATCGGCCACGGCAAGTTCGTCGGAAGCAAAGTCATCACCGCGAACGCGCCTTCAGGCAGCATCAGCGACTCGCAGATCGCGAAGCAGCTCGGACAGTGGATCGCAGGCAAGGTCGTGCCGATGAACAACAAGAACTCGCTTTATTTCGTGTACCTCGATCCCGGCGTCGTATCCATCATGGGCGGCAGCAAGTCCTGCCAGAACTATTGCGGATATCACAACAACGCGGGCGCACGGTACTACGCGGTGATGCCGTATCCGGGCTGCACCGGCTGCCTGGGCGGTCTGTCCGCCGTCGATGCCCTCACCGGCACCAGCTCGCACGAGTTGTGCGAGGCGATCACCGACCCCGTACCCGGTCAGGGATGGTACGACGACAACAACGGCGAGATCGGCGACATCTGCGCCTGGACCTTCAAGCAGGTCGGAGGCTGGAACGTCCAGCTCGAGTGGTCCAACGCCCACGGAAAGTGCGTATAGCTCAATCGCGCGCCGGCGTCGGCCCCGCGGTTTGAGCCCGGCGTGCAAGGCGTAGATTCGCGATGGAGTCGCCGGGCAATGCGACGAAAAAAAGGCCTGCGACAAATCGCAGGCCTTTATCACGAAGGTAGGCTATTTACGTCGTCAACGAGTTGCGGCGAACCAGGTGATAGATCGCCAGCAAGATGATCGCGCCTACGACCGAGCCGATGAACCCCGCGGGTTCACCCGCCGCATACAAGCCCAAGGCTTGACCACCGTACGTAGCGAGCAGCGAGCCGGCGATACCGATCACCGCAGTGATGAAAAAGCCGCTTGGGTCGCGTCCCGGTGTCAGCATCTTAGCCAGCAGCCCGATGACGAAACCGATCAGTATGATCCAGAGAATGTGCATCACTAACCTCGTAGGGAATTGCGACCAGGCCATCTTCGCGCAAGCACGGGCCGGTGGACAATGGGACGCGGTCGTATTTTGTTGTAGGAGCCAGCGGAAGCGCGCCTCAGGCAATGTCTGGCCTGCCGATTTTCGCACGCTTGCACTCGATGAGGCCCGGGACAGCTAGGACAGGGCGCCGGTGTATAGTCGATCGACGTCTTGCCGCGGGAGCCTGCCATGCTGATGTCCGCCGCCGAGTATCGCGAATCGCTGCGCCGCTACCGGCCAGTCGTCTACCTCGACGGGAAGCGAGTAGCCGACGTTGCCGGCGAACCCTCGCTTGCGCCCGGCGTCAATGCGATCGGCGTCACTTACGACTTCGCGTTGCGCGAATCGACGCAAGCGCTTTTCCGTGCGCGCATGCCCGGCATCGATGCGCCGGTCAATCGCATGCTGGCGATTCCCCATTCCAGCGCGGATCTTCTCAACAAGCTCGAAGCGGTTCGCCTCGTCTGTCAGGAGACCGGGTGCGCGCAACGCTATCTCGCCGGCGACGCCCTCAGCGCGCTCGTCCACGGCACGCATGTCATCGATGCCGAAGAAGGCACAAGCTATCAGCCCCGGGTCGCTGCGTACCTCGAGCACGTCTACGGTAACGATCTCGCCCTGGGCATCGCCATGACCGACGCCAAGGGCGACCGCTCGCTGCGGCCCTCGCAACAGCGCGTACTCGATGCCTACGTGCACATCGTCGAGCGGCGCGCCGACGGCATTGTGATCTCCGGAACCAAGGCCATCGTGACGTCCGCTCCCTACGTGCACGAATTGCTGGTCATGCCGTGCCGGAACATGAGCGAAGCCGACAAGGACTTCGCGGTGTGTTGCGCCGTCCGCGTCGATGCGCCGGGGCTGACCATGGTCGCACGCCCTGCCGGGCGTCCCGGAGAAGCCGCAGCGAGCTTCAGCGGCAAGTTCGGGCAGTCGACCGCGGTGTGCCTGTTCGACCGCGTCTTCGTGTCCTGGGACCGCGTGTTCTGCGCCGGCGAATGGCACCACGCCGGAAGCATCGTCTACAACTACACCGCGCAGCATCGCCACACCTGCATCGCCGCGCGGGCCGGCTTTGGCGATCTGCTCATCGGCGCCGGCGCGCTGGTGACCGAAGCCAACGGCCTGGACCTGGACCGCGCGCACGGCGTGCGCGAGGCGATGATCGATCTGATCAAAATCGTCGAAGGCTTCTATGCATGCGGAGTCGCCTCGTCGGTCTATTGTCAGGACGGCGGTCAGGAAGACGGCGCAGGCGTCGTCACACCCGATCCGGTGTTCGCGAACATCGGCAAACTCTTGATGGCGACGCAAATCTACGACATGCATCGCCTCGCGCATCATGTTTCGGGAGGAATGATCGTGACTTTGCCCGGACCCGCGGAAGATCACAATCCGGCGACCGCGGGACGACTGTCGGAGGTCCTCACCGCGCGATCGGACATCCCGTACGAGAAGCGCATCGAGGTCGCGCGCTTCCTGGAGGATCTCACCGCCTCGTACCAGGCCGGATGGTACTCGGTGATCAGCCTGCCTAGCGGCGGCTCGACGGAAG
>Ga0193751_1002640_pt1 | contig 10803 bp, 10 predicted proteins | sample L1c2metaG_FD_143050 | JGI IMG/M metagenome (GOLD analysis project Ga0193751, IMG submission 143050) | Soil microbial communities from a riparian zone of the East river system, Colorado, United States - L1c2 | ecosystem: Environmental > Terrestrial > Soil > Riparian zone | place: USA: East River...
ATTGCGTGCCTCGTTTTCTCCTTTGGAGAAACTGTGTATCACACAGGCGTGCGTAGCACGCGCGAGGCACGCTAGGGATTCTTCTCGAAAAAAGTTCGTGCAAAGTGTATAATTAGTTCACGCGTAGAAAAAAGAAACCCGCATAATGCGGGTCTTTTTCTTGCGTGACTCTAAGCAAGCAAACTGCTTTGCTTGCGTCCGGGAATCGCAAAGTTTTTCGTTAATAGTGAGAAATACATTTCGAACGATTCGAAAAGGTGTACTGATCCTGTAAGGATCGATAATGTACTCACGGTCCCGGTAGGATTTAGTAACTTGTGACCACATAAACTATGTGCAAGGCATTCAAAAAAGTGGCAAGGACCGTTCTTCCAAATACAATCGTACATAAAGCGGTTTGAGTAATTATAAAAAAAGGCGGCTCCGGGGGATACCAGGAGCCGTTGATGAAATTGCGGTTCGAAGAGCCTACATTCTGGGAAGTCCCTTCGTGAGCCGGTGCTCTATGTTGTCTACCAAGACTGAGCACTCTTGGCATGCATTTGCGCCAAAAACGGCGCAATCATCGGAATCGGGGCCGAACAGCACCGAGACTTGGACGACGGCGGTCTCCACAAAGCATCCTCGGCTATTGTCCCAAGCAGTTGTCCTGAGACGTACGTACCCTAGATCAAAGTCTTGGATTTGCGCGTTTACGAGTTTGACCTGTATTCGTCTCGCGACAACTACTCCAAGCTTTTCGAGCTTTTTACTGGGCACCATGCAGTGTGATGCCGCGGAGTTCACCAAAGCGAAGATCTCAATGAATTTCCCGTTTTTGACGCTGGCCCAGTGACATTCTGTTTTAAACGAACTCATAATTGGTTTTTTGGTATGGGGTTAAGGTGACAATTTGTTTAGATGGTACTACTTCCGCAACCGTATGTCAAGAACATTTAATACATTACATCATGGTAATATGATAAATTATCTAATGATTACAAATTAGTATGGACAAAAAAGAAAAACTGACCGATTTGAATAAAAAGTGGACGGAAGAATGTGAATGCGAGCTCAAAAAAACCGCCACTCAAGCGGTGCCGGGTGACGGCAGTAGCGAAGCAGATATTGTATTCATCGGAGAAGCGCCAGGCAAGAAGGAAGATGAACTGGGCAGGCCATTTGTAGGAGCCGCCGGAAAATTCTTAGATGAAATGCTCGAATTGATTAATATTACAAGAGAAAATATTTATATAACCAACATTGTTAAGTACCGCCCACCAAATAATCGCGATCCGCTGCCGGAAGAAAAATCACAGTGCCAAGAATGGCTTCTTTCTGAACTTAAAATAATAAGACCCAAGCTAATAATCTTCCTCGGCCGGCACGCAATGAATAATTTTTTCCCGTCTCTCACAATATCAGAAGCCCATGGAAAATTATTGATAAAATCTTTTAAAGATATAGCCACGAAATATTTCTTCCCTCTTTATCATCCGGCGGCGGCTCTTTATGACGGTTCTATGCGTCAAGTTCTGATAGAAGATTTTAAAAAGATACCAAAAATTTTGATCGAGATTAAGAAACGTGAAGAAATAAAAAATTAGAGTATAACCCCGTAGTGAATTTTGGCAATGCACAAAGTGCGCTCCGACCTAGGTCGGAGCATTGCCAAAATCTACTACGGGGTATAATCTTTAAACATGACTGAAAAAGATAAAACATCAGCCCCAGACGCCGGCGCTCGCGGAAAAATAAGTATAATCATTCTGGCGGCGGGCAAAGGCAAGAGAATGAAATCGGATATTCCTAAAGCTCTCACGATGTTTAAAAACAAGCCTTTTATCCGACACATCCTTGACACAATTAAACAATTCGATCCAAAAATCAAACCAATTATTGTCGTTGGCTATAAAAGCGAACTGATTAAAGAAGCATTAGGCAGCGAACATATTTATGCGGAACAAACGAAGCAGCTTGGCACTGGGCATGCGGTTAAGTCAGCTCAAAGAGAGTTTGATCAAGATCATGAAATAGTGCTCGTTCTTTCGGCGGACCAGCCACTCACGTCCTGCGAGACGCTGGAGCGTATTATTTCTACGCACCAAAAAAGAAGAGGAGCCATAACGCTCGCGACTGCTGTTGTTCCCGACTTTGATAAATGGAGAAAAAGATTAATATATTTAGGCAGAATAGTGCGAGGAGATGACGGACTGGTTAAAAAAATTATCGAATTTAAAGATGCCAGTGTCAGAGAAAAAAAAATTAAAGAGCTGAATCTCTCTTTGTACGCCTTTGATGCTAATTGGCTTTGGAATAATCTTAATAAAATTAAAAACGAAAACGCTCAAGCTGAATATTATCTGACCGACCTTGTAAAAATAGCTCACGACCAAAACATGAAAGTTGAAGCTGTGCCGGTTAAAAATATTATCGAAACAATACATCCAAACTCCAAAGAAGAATTAGAAACATTAGAAAAATTAGTAGAATAGCCAATATATGAATAACCCTTTTGAAAATGCCATGAAACAATTGGACAAGGCAGCTAAAATCAAGGATTTTGGCGATGACTTTATAGCTCAACTTCGAGCGCCCAATCGCGACATAAGAATTTCAATCCCTGTTAAAATGGACAACGGTTCTACGAAAATCTTTGAGGGATATAGAGTGGAATATAATAACACTTTGGGACCCTACAAAGGCGGGATTAGGTACCATAGGGACACAGAAATAAATGAAATTAAGGCGCTCGGCTTCTGGATGGTGCTCAAATGTGCCGTGTCCGGAATCCCTATGGGCGGAGGTAAAGGAGGAATCATGGTTGAGCCAAAAGATTTATCGAAGGGAGAATTAGAAAGGCTTTCTCGCGGGTGGGTACGAGGCCTCTCAGATATTCTAGGACCGCACAAAGATGTGCCGGCACCGGACGTGAACACAACGCCGGAGATAATGGCCTGGATGGCTGACGAATTTGAAAAAATTACCGGAGACAAAACTCGCTCAACATTTACGGGAAAACCGATAGATAGGGGTGGGTCAGAAGGGCGTGGACCAGCGACCGGCTTGGGCGGATTTTATGTTTTTGACACTCTTCGCGACGAACTCAAGCTTCCCGCAAAATGCAAAGTGGCGATTCAGGGCTTCGGCAATGTGGGCGCAAATGCGGCACGTATATTCAGTCAAAACAGCCATATAATAATTGCTGTTTCTGATTCAAAGAGCGGCATTGTAAAAAAGGACGGGCTTGACTTAGAAAAAGTTGAAGCTCATAAGAAAAAAACCGGCGGTTTGAAAGATTTTTCGGAAGCGGAAGATATTACAAATGAAGAATTGCTGGAACTCCCCTGCGATCTTCTGGTTCCGGCCGCCTTTGAAAATGTTATTACAGAAGGGAACGCACGCAAGATCAAAGCCAAAACTATTTTAGAACTGGCTAACGGACCGATAACGCCTGAGGCGGACGAAATTTTATTTAAAAAAAGTATTCCTGTAATACCGGACATATTAGCGAATTCCGGTGGCGTCACTGTGTCCTATTTCGAATGGGACCAAAATTTAAAGAATGAGCATTGGAGTGAAAAAGAAGTTTTTGACAAACTCAAGTCAATGATTCAAGACTCAACAAAAAAAAGCATGGAAAAAGCTAAAGAAGCAAACACATCTCTCCGCATGGGCGCTTTCATCTTGGCGCTTGAAAAGATAAAGGCAAAGATGTAATAAAAAAAGCAGACCTTTTGATTGGTCTGCTGTCTGTGCAGTGTGATCAGGTTTTAAGTCGGAGGTCCCACCCAGTAACTGTGGTTCATCCCTGAAACATTCCCATTTGGCAATAGAATACTATTCATTGCCGACACCAGTTCGTCGTTGAGGCAAACTCCTCCTTCAACGAACTGTTTGGTAAATACTGTCCAGTGAATGCCTTCGCCAGGTGAAGTTTTTTCCAGAAGTCCCTGTATTGACTGAACAATATCAGGTCTTACCGCATCAGAAGAGGTCATGGAATTTCCTTTTGTTTGTTGGTTACCCTACTCACCTTGAATCCTAACACAAAAATTTTTTCTACGTAAGTAGCTGGAAATCATTACTGATTTCTGATAGATTAAATATAAATAGCGCGGTTAGCTCAGTTGGTAGAGCGACCCCTTGACGTGGGGTAGGCCACAGGTTCGAATCCTGTATCGCGCACCAGATCATAAAAATTCAAACTACTTTGGGTTTTTATGACTGGGGCGAGCCGGAAACATGTTTTTTCAACAGAAAAAACAGTTGAGGCAGGGTCGTGAAATTTTACGAGCTGGATTCTGCTGGGAGCCGAATCCAGAGCGAGGAAAATATTTCTGACCACAAATTTATGAAAATACTCAGTATTGAAACAAGTTGCGACGATACAGCCATAAGTATAATGGAAGCAAAAGAGGGCATTACAAATGCTTCTTTTAAAATATTGGCAAACAATTCAAACTCGCAAATAAAGATACATATTCCTTATGGCGGGGTTTACCCTAAGCTCGCCAAAAGAGAGCACTTGAAAAATTTACCGATTATTCTTGAAGCAAGTTTAAAACAGGCCAAGTTAGACAAAAAAAACAAACCGGTGGATGCTATCGCCGTCACTTATGGCCCTGGATTAGAAATGTGTCTTTGGGAAGGTATTACTTTCGCGCAAAGTTTAGGTAAAAAATGGGACGTGCCTTTGATACCCGCCAACCATATGGAAGGTCATGTATTATCAGTTTTTGGAAAAGATCGCGGTAAATTTAAAATTCCAAAAATTGTGTTCCCGATTCTTTCTCTCCTTGTTTCCGGAGGACACACGCAGCTCGTATTGACAAAAAAATGGATGTGGTATGAAATAATCGGTGAAACTCTGGACGATGCGGTCGGTGAAGCGTTTGACAAAGTAGCGAGGATGCTCAACCTCCCCTATCCCGGCGGACCGCAAGTTTCAAAGTTGGCAGAAAAAGCCAGAGAGGAAGAAAAACAATCTTTGCGGGGTGTCTCGCAGGCCGTCGGGCCGAGAGGCAGCGCTTCGCGAGCACGCGGAGACAGCGACCCCGAAAAGATTAGTTTCCCCCTTTCTCTACCAAGACCTATGCTCCACAGCCAGAATTTTGATTTTTCTTTTTCCGGATTGAAAACAGCCGTTTTGTACTTAACCAGAAAAATTGGAAAAATAGACAGTGAAACAAGGGCGCAAATAGCTCTGGAGTTTGAAAATGCTGCCATTGAATGCCTGGTTTTTAAAACAAAAAAAGCCATGGAAAAATATAAAATCAAAACTTTAATTGTCGCTGGCGGAGTCGCGGCAAATCAACACTTAAGAAATGAAATGCAAAAAATTGTCGGCCGTAATATAAAACTTCTGTTCCCCACCAAAGAACTTTCGGGCGATAATTCGTTGATGATTGGCATCGCCGGATACTTGAATTATATAAAAAATAAACGGAAAGTTCCTAGATTGGGTAGTATTAAAGCAATTGGCAATTTAAGGCTTTGATGTGATATTATTTGTGTATGGAAGAGAAGCTACTTTTGCCCTATAATCCCAAAAAAACTGAAGAAAGAATCTACAAACTCTGGGAAGACAGCAGTTTTTTTGCGCCCGAGGCGCATCCACTTTGGGTGGATAACCCAAAAGAGAACCCGAACTTTGGAAAGAAATTTTCTGTCGTCCTCCCTCCGCCAAATGCCACCGGTGAGCTTCATCTCGGCCATGTGCTCGAGGATTCAATGCAAGATACAATGATTCGCTACAATCGGATGCAGGGGAAATCCACTCTCTGGCTTCCGGGCACTGATCACGCCGCGATAGCTACCGATTCGAAAGTTACTAAAATACTGGAAAAGGAAGGCTTAAAGAAAAAAGATATCGGAAGAGAAAAATTTCTGGAAAGAGTTGACGAATTTGTGGCAAACAGCCGAAAAACGATAGTGAGCCAGCTCCGGAGTGTGGGAGCATCGCTCGATTGGTCCCGCGAGGCTTTTACTTTGGACGAGGCCCGCAATCTGGCCGTTAAAACTGCATTCAAAACAATGCATGATGATGGACTCATTTATCGAGGATCCCGAATCGTGAACTGGGACCCGAAAGGTCAGACAGTGATTTCAGATGACGAAATTGTTTATGAGGAAAAAAAGGGGAAATTTTATACCTTTAGATATGGTCCTTTTGATATAGGCACAGCCCGGCCGGAAACAAAATTCGGCGATAAATACGTGGTAATGCATCCCGACGATAAAAGATACGAAAAATGGAAGCACGGCGATAAAATTGGAGTGGAATGGATCAACGGGGAAATTGAAGCGACCGTCATTAAAGACAAAATGATTGATATGGAGTTTGGCACCGGAGTAATGACCATTACCCCTTACCATTCGCTCGTGGATTTTGAGCTTTCGGAAAAATACAAGCTGGACAGAGAGCAAATTATTGATAAATATGGAAAATTGCTTCCCATCGCAGGCGAATTCGCGGGAATGAAAATCACTGACGCCAGGGAAAAAATTGCGGAGAAATTAAAAAATAAAGGTTTGCTTGTCTCCGTAGACGAAAATTATACAAACCGAATCGCTACCGCCGAGCGCACGGGCGGAATTATTGAACCGCAGATAATGCTTCAATGGTTCGTGGATGTAAACAAGCAAATCCTCTCTCGTGAAAACAAATCACTCAAAGAATTGATGCTCTCCCCCGTGCGAGAAGGAAAGATAAAAATTTTACCGGAACATTTCGAGAAAGTTTATTTCAACTGGATACAAAATCTACGTGACTGGTGCATTTCCAGGCAAATCTGGTATGGACATAGAATTCCTGTGTGGTATAAAGGTAATGAAATTTATTGTGGAATTGAGCCGCCGAAAGGCAAGGATTGGATCCAAGACGAAGACACGCTGGATACCTGGTTTTCATCCGGACTCTGGACCTTCTCCACGCTCGGATGGCCCGAGATCAATGCCCCTGATCTAAAAAAATTCCACCCTACAGACGTAATTAATCCCGGATACGAGATTTTATTTTTTTGGGTAGCCAGAATGATTTTAATGTCTCAATATTTGCTCGGAGAAATTCCATTTGAGACGGTATATCTTCATGGAATTCTAAGAGATGCTAATGGACAGAAATTCAGCAAGTCGCTCGGCAATAGCATTGATCCTATTGAAATTATAGAAAAATACGGCGCGGATGCCCTCCGAATGTCTATGATCGTGGGCACTTCTCCCGGAGCAGATGCAAAATTCGATATTCAAAAAGTGAAAGCCTATGGCAAGTTTTCAAATAAAATTTGGAACGCCGCGCGCTTTGTCCTAGAGAAAACGAGGGATGTTGTTATCCCAGAAATTCCGGCCTATGATGAAGAAGATGGAAAATCAGACAAAGAGTTAAGTGCCCTGATTAAAGACATTTCAGCAGAAATGGACGAGTACAAATTTTACATTGCTGCGGAAAAACTTTATCATTATTTTTGGCACACTTTTGCCGACGTCATTATTGAAAGATCTAAGAAAAAAATAATTGAGAATAGAAATGCAGATTCTGCCAAAGCGCTCATCTATACTCACTTATCTTCCCTTCTCATGGTTCTGCACCCTTTTATGCCGTTTATCACAGAAGAAATATGGTCAATGATGCCTAACCGCGAGAATCTGTTAATAGTTACTAAGTGGCCCAATGACTAGCGACCCTAAAATTCTAGCATTGGCATTTGTTGCGGGAATTATCCCTTCACTTTTGTGGTTATGGTTCTGGCTCAAAGAGGACAAAAAAAACCCTGAACCAAAGGGGCTCCTGGCCGCAGTCTTCATTATGGGAATAATAGCGGTTATTTTTGTTCTGCCAATTCAAAAATTTATTCAGGCTCAAATAGTTTCGCCAGTGAGTCGGATTGTGCTGTGGGCCAGCGCGGAAGAAATAATGAAATACCTGGCTGTTTTAGTGGTCCTTTACAAGACTAATCAGATTGATGAGCCGTTAGATTGGCCGATTTACCTCATTACAGCGGCTTTGGGCTTTGCCGCGCTTGAAAATGCCTTATTTTTGATTAAACCGCTCACCACTCTCACAACAACCGTAAGCTTTCTAACTGGAGAGCTTCGATTCCTTGGTTCTACGCTTTTGCATACTGTCTCCAGCGGAATTCTGGGTATTGGTTTAGGAATTTCATTTCATATGCGCAAATTTATGAGAAAATTATATCTCGTCGTCGGCCTCCTCTTAGCCATTGCCTTGCATAGTGTCTTTAATTTCTTTATAATAGAAGTTAATGGAAGTGGTTTTCTAGGAGTGTTGAGAGTGTTTGCTTTCTTGTGGGTCGTAACTATTATTGTTATGTTACTTTTTGAAAAAGTAAGGAGAATGAGTTAAAAATACTTGTCCCGTTATAAATTCAACGAACGGGATATAATGAATAAATATTATTAATTTAAATTTATAATGGGATGTTTAAAAAAAGAAGTATTTGGGACAGATTAACAGGAGGTGTTCAGGACGAGGAAGAGTATGAGGAGCCAAAAAAAAGTTTTTCCGAGGGAAATAATGGAGGCAGGAGAGAAAAGAAAAACAACGACTGGATTGAGGAAGAAAACGAGGAAGCGGAATTAGCGGTGGACGTTTATCAGACAGGAACGGAGATAATAATTCAGACTTTCGTGGCTGGAGTGAAGCCGGAAGATTTAGAGTTGTCAATAGCCCGCGATATTATCACGATTGTCGGCAAGCGTGAAGAACACCGGAATATAGATGAGGGAGATTATTTTACCAAAGAACTTTACTGGGGAAGGTTTTCTCGCACACTGACACTACCTCAAGAAGTCGAGCCGGAAGAAGTTGAAGCGACGGAAAAACACGGCCTCGTTACTATCCGCATTAAAAAAGTGGATAAGGAAAAAACTAATAACATAAAAGTTAAATCTATCTAGGGAATTTTCTCTAATTTTTCTTGGTGTATCTTTTAAACGCGGGATTTTTCTGCGAATAAGTTATCCACAGTTTAAGATTTGACAATAAAATAGCATTTGATACATTTCTCCCAATATGAAAATTAAATCACTAAAGCTTTCAATCCGACGCAGAGACTCAAATCAAAATTTGAGGCTGGTTTGCGTTGTTTGATACTCTCCTAAAAATAACTATAAATGTATCGAATATCGAAAGGCGGCCTTAAAGAGGGGCCGTTTTTTGATGCAACAAAGACCGGCCCAAAACTCTAGGTCGGCCTTATGTTCTTCGAAAACTTAATACACTAGAAGTTAAAAAATATGAGCAGAAAAAATTGCCTAGTGAAACTGTCCGGCGATTGTCTTGGAAACTCAATAATCGAATGGATTAAGGAGTTATCCCAAACGCATTTCGTCGTCATCTGCGTCGGCGGTGGAACGCAGATCAACGAAGCCTTTGCGAAGGCAGGGTTTGTGGTAGGAATTCATGGGCCGCTTGGTCGAGAAACTAAGACCTTTGCGGAACGCCAACTAGCACGAGATGTGCTCGAGAATAATCAGGCTGAGATTCAAGACCGTTTGGCATCGGAGGGGGTGCAGGCAGTTGCCGTCATTCCTGTGCTTGAAATTGGAACCGTCCTCTGCCATGTAAATGGGGATCAGTTAGTGCTTGCCGCATACCTTGGGTTCGACGAGTTGTATGTGGTAACTACTCCTGAAAGGGAGGCGAAGAAAAAGGAATTTTTCGCCCCATACGAAAAAGTGAAAGTAGTAAGTTTCAAGTAAACAATCAAAAGAAAGAAGATTATGAAAAAACATAGTGCTGCGGATCGGAAGGCCCAGATTAAAGTGCTTGTAACTAAGCTTAAAAAGGAGCCAAACCTCTTACAAAAGAGAATAACCGAAGGAAGTATTGAAAAAGCGCTTAAGGAACGAAGAGCCGCATTCAAGATTGATCCCACTACTGGCCAATACTGCGCGTTCTGCATAATCTGGCTTACCAGAGACAATCATATCTTCGAGGTCGGGGACATATGGGTTGATGAGAAATATCGCAGGCAAGGGTATGGAGGAGGTGTATTCAAGAAATGCCTCGATCTTCTGCCGGAAGGTGCGGGGGCTTTCCTAATCACACGCGAGCTGTCTGTGCTAAAACTGGCGCGAAGTTTGGGTTGGCAGCTTGAACGAAACAACTGGACCGAATCAAAGTTCTGGTCCAGGATTGCGGAGCCTTGGGACAGATACGAAGAAGGCACGGCTTCCGAAGGGGTTCTCATGTTCTGGATGCCATAAAAATTACGCTCGTATGTCGAGCAAGTTGGCAGCCACTAATTAACTGCCCAAAGCTGGCACGTCTCAAAAATGTGCCAGTCTTTTATTTCATTAAGCAACACAGAACTATTCTGGAAATCGTATTTGAATATAGTTATAAGAAAGCTACCCAAGCACTGAATTATCTCGCACTAAATAAGGACGGAAAAACACGGCCTCGTTACTATCCGCATTAAAAAAGTGGATAAGGAAAAAACTAATAACATTAAAGTGAAATCAATCTAGAGAACGAATTCTGGGTCACAAGTATTTTTCTGCTGAAAAATCTCGCGACCCTGCCTCGCATTCTAGAAGTCATAACATGACTTCTAGCACTCCGGCTCACAAAAGCTCCGACTTTGTGTGTCTTTTAAACTCGGCTAGAACTTATTTTACTAGAAATCCGACAGAAAATCTAAATTCAAACAAGGTCTCGGTTTTGCTAAAGCGATTTTTGGGGAGGAAGATTTAGCAAAACCTCGGCTAAATTTTTCTTAAACTTCCACCAATGTGGTACGCTTCGCTTACCACATTCCTCTAAACTAATTACTACGCTCTACCAATGTACTAATTCAA
>Ga0193751_1002641_pt1 | contig 10801 bp, 12 predicted proteins | sample L1c2metaG_FD_143050 | JGI IMG/M metagenome (GOLD analysis project Ga0193751, IMG submission 143050) | Soil microbial communities from a riparian zone of the East river system, Colorado, United States - L1c2 | ecosystem: Environmental > Terrestrial > Soil > Riparian zone | place: USA: East River...
AGCGCATGATGCTCATTTCACCCGGCCGCTCGCCACCAGAAACTTTCGCAGCGCATCGGATAGAGCCTGGGGCTGAACCTGCCCTTCGTGTCGCCACAGTATGTCCCGCTTCGGGCCAACGATGAGCGTCAGTGGACGCCGAGCACCTTCGACGCCGAGCGCTCGCTCCCAGCTGCCGCCATCGTCGTCCGCGTAAACGACGCCCGGCACATAGCGCGTTGACGCGAGCTGATCCCCACCGACGACAGCGACGATCGCCGTCGCCGCTTCATCGCGTTTGCTGTCGCGCAATGCTTGCGAGAGCAGCTCGATATTGGGCGCGGTTCCCTTCTCGGCAAAATGCACAATCAGATTCGGGGTGCCGCTCCCGCGTGGGGCGCTTCGCGCAGCTGCATGTCCCGTTACATCCACCATTCCTCGCGGACCAGGTTGCGCGAGCGCTACCATCGGAATGGATCCGGCCGTCGCAACCTGAAAGTCGCCGAAGATGGGGAAGGAGTTGATCCCGCAGATTTTTGCGCTTACTGGTTGAGGCGAAACCGGGCCGGATGTCGACAGTCGCGTCCCCCTGATCGTTACGCAGAGCGGCACGTAACCTGGAATCACATGCGTCGCCGGCAACGCATCGGTGAGAACAGGGGTGGGCGCGACGGACGTGGAGGGGGCCGAATCACCAAGCGTCAAACCCGGAGACTGCTCCCTGTACACGAACTTGTTCTCGTCGATCAGGAATGGCTGAGACTGGCCCGGCGTGCTCCATTCGTACCGCTGAATCGCACCGCCCGGAATCCAGCTCTTGAGCGCGCTGTAATCCGGTCCACTGTCGAACACATTCGTCACCGGCAGCGGTCCGCCACCGGTTGACGGAATTCGCTCGAACTCGACGTGAGGAGCGGCGGGATTCGTAACAGTAAGTGATCCGTGCAGGATGATTCCCGACGGGCGGATCTCAATGGACGTGTAGGCGAGGGAGTAATCCGGCGGAAGCCAGCCTGGTTTCGGTTCTGTCGGTCTGAGCAATGACGCGAGCAACGCGCCGAGCTTGTCATCGGCGTTCAACTCGCGATGAACGGTGTCTCGCGCGCCACTGTCATCGAGCGCGCGGTCACGCGTCGTCTCGATCGTGTCGCGTATCCGGTTTTTGAAGCGGTCCGCCACAAAGCTCGTCGTATCGATCGAGATGTCGCCGACGACCAGCTCGGCAGTCGCGCCGTTGGGGCTCAGCGTCAGCGGCTGCTTGACGGTAAAGTCGAAGTCCGGAGCCCACCAATGGGGCGTGTGTGCGTGTCCCTTGATGGTCAAGAGAATGCGCCCGTTCTCGAGAGCGAAATCCACCGACACCTGGCCACGGTGGTCGTGCGGGTCGATGTTGGAGATCGTGTACGAGATGTTCACTACAGGTATGTGAACGGCGTCGAAATGGGTGTTCCGTATGCTGGCGATGGTCGGCTCGAACTTCGCGCGCACGAAGTCCACGCCGGCCCCGATGGCAAAATCGTCCCCGCCAGCAAGAAACACGTTGTTCTGGCTGGCCGGATTCCCGGCGGTATCAGCCATGTTCAGCAGCACCGCGAGCGCGTCATGCGCGCCACGCAAGGTCTTGAACTGGACGTGCCCGATAGTCGAAGGAAGCGTGGTGCTCGATGGCAGGAAGCTCGTTCTCAGCGAGTTCTTGATGAGCTGATTGACTCCGGCCATGTCAGCGGCGCTAATCGGCTCGCTCGACCAATTCCTGACGAAGTTGGTCTGAACGTTGACGCCCTTGATGTCGATCTCGACGACTCTTGCGACCTGTGATGCCACCCTGCTCACGGGCGCTGTGATCTGAAGATTCCCGCGAATGAATTCCGCGAGTCGCGGGGTATCCTTATCGGCGATATAGCGACACCGCAGGTCCATCATCACGGAGACGTTGGTTCCGGATGTATCGGGGACGCTGATTGTCGGCGGAGATAACTGGAGCTGCGCTTTTCCTTTGAGGCGACTGGGCTCGAGCTCGGGCCAGGAGGCAACGGCCAGCCCGGTGTTCACGATCCCGTCGAACACCGAGGACGCCGCGATTGCATTGTTGATTCCAGAGACCGGTGTAAGCGTCGGGATGCGATCGTGATTGACGCTTGGCTCTCCAAGCGAGTCGTCGACTCGGACCGCCATCGCGTGAAGAAACCTCTCCGCGCGATGCATCGCGGCGATAATTCTGTTCGCCGCGGGGATGGCGAACTCCGCTACAATGTCGAAATCGCCGGTAAGATCATTAGCCATATCATCACTCCTACTTTCGCCAGTTGGCAGAGAATGCCGCGACCGACACCACGATCATGCCCAGTGAGATTGCATGATGAATCGTGAACCGTCGCGACCCAGGCGTGAGCTCACGCGCACTTTCAAGCGCAAGTCGTCCCACGGCGTAGCCGGCAACCACAAACAGGAACAAGGCGCCAGCGAACGGCAGCAAATGCCAGACCTCGATAGCCGACGCAAGCAGGAGCGCGGCCCAGGTCGCTTCGAGGATCTGCGTGGGAATCCGCTTTTGCCAGACGCCTTGGCGATTTGGCAGATGTATCCCGAAAGATTCCGACGGCCGGCCGGAGCAACAGCCATTCAACAGGCAGCCGACGCGCGTGAAGATCATTCCGACGAGGATCGTAAACGACGAGACATCCCAGAACGCACCGAGCGGAAGATCGAATGCGACAAGCAGTGGAAACGAGAGGGGCACCATGACGGCGAGTCCGCCGTACTGTGCCTGGCCACCTTCATTGCGATCCCAGATCAGCTGGCGATGATTGCGATAAAAGTCCCAGTGAGTGAAGACGTGTAGAAGTCTTGCTCCAATCAGAGATGGCGGGATGAGAAGCAAAGTCACTGCATAAACCCGGAAGGCATCGAGCCCGGCGGCATGAGCTGCGATATTGCCGGCAACCACACCCAATACGAGCCCCACGTAGAGCATCGCCGGATAGCTCCAGACCTTGATGCCCCGCCACTCAAAAAGAAGGGGTCGCATCAGCTCACCCGTGCGGCCAGAAGGCGAGCATCAGGCCCACGACAATTCCGATGTCGGCGAAGTTGAAAACGGGCCACCATCCGAGGTCGATGAAGTCAACGACATGGTGGCGCCTTGCCAGATCGAGAAGGTTGCCGGCGGCACCGCCAAATGCGAGCCCGAGCCCTGACATTGCGGCGCGAGTCTGGAACCAGGTACTGGACTGCGCGAGAGCGATCGCGGACACAAGTGCGACGAGCCAGATCGCGGCGAGAAATACTGGAGCGCCAGCCGCTGCAATGATGGCATTGCGTCCGGCGACATAACGGATCTGCACAACAGATCCGAACGCGATGCGGCGATCTCTCACTCGCGTTTCGACCATTCTCTTGCTCCACTGGTCGAGCAACAAAAGCAGGCAAGCTGAAATGACTAAATCAGTCACGGCTTTAAAGTATACGTTCAGTTGATTTCAGCTAGTAAAACGGGCTAAGTTTCGAGGCTATGTTCGAAGACCTGAGCGAAAAGCTCGAAGCCACATTCGCCCGCCTGCGCGGGCGCGGAACCCTGAGTGAATCCGACATCAAGGAGGGGCTCCGCGAAGTCCGTCGCGTTCTCCTCGAAGCCGACGTCAATTTTCAGCTTACGCGCGAGTTCCTCGAGCGAGTCGGGAAGAAGGCCGTTGGCGTAACGGCTTTGAGCGCGGTGTCCCCCGCGCAGCAGCTGATCAAGATCGTCCACGAGGAGCTCGCCAACATGCTCGGCGAGCAACGCGAGGGACTCAAGCTGAGCTCGGTTCCACCGACGATCGTGATGATGGTCGGGTTGCAGGGCTCAGGAAAAACGACAACCGCTGGAAAGCTCGCGCGAAAGCTCGTTGCCGAGGGGCGCCCGACGCGATTGGTCGCCGCGGATGTCTATCGACCGGCTGCCATCGATCAGCTGGAAACTCTGGGACTCGAGCTCGGCGTCCCTGTCTATGCCGACCGCTCGACGCAGGACGTGGTGAAAATCGCGAAGGCCGGTATCGAAGAGGCCAAGCGTGCACGCGACCGCGTGGTAATCGTCGACACCGCGGGCCGACTCCAGATAGACGAAGAGATGATGGACGAGCTACGTCATCTCAAGGAAGCAGTGAGACCAACGGAGATACTGCTCGTCGCCGATGGAATGACGGGACAGGAAGCCGTGAAGATCGCGCAGGGATTCGACAACGCACTTGGTGTCACCGGTGTGATTCTCACCAAGATGGACGGCGATTCACGAGGTGGCGCTGCGCTTTCGATTTACGGAGTCACGAAGAAGCCGATCAAGTACATCGGTGTTGGCGAGAAGTCCGATGCGCTCGAGGAGTTTCACCCGGATCGAATGGCCGGGCGAATTCTCCAGATGGGCGATGTCGTGTCGCTCGTGGAAAAAGCTCAGGCTGCATTCGACGAGGAATCAGCTCGGAAGCTCCAGAAAAAAGTCAAGAAAGAGGGAATGGACCTCACCGATTTTCTGGGCGCGATGCGGCAGATCCAGAGAATGGGCCCGCTCGAGGGAGTGTTGAAGATGCTCCCCGGAGTGAACACGAAGATGCTCAAGCAGGCAAAGCTCGACCCCAACAGGATGAAGCACGTAGAGGCGATCGTACTCTCGATGACGCCGGCAGAGCGAAAGGATCCGTCGTTGTTGAACGGCTCACGGCGGGCGAGAGTGGCGAAGGGCTCCGGACGGACGATCAGCGAAGTGAATCGTCTTCTGGAGCAGTTCCGCGAGATGCAGAAGATGATGAAGAAGATGTCCCAGGGCGGCGGACGGATGGCAATGCCGGGGATGTTCGGCACGCGGTAGTAGATTGCGTGTCTACAAGGCGGGTGCGAGCCGGGAATGCCGGCGTCGCGATGAGCCCGTAGCAGCACGAGACCACTTTTGGGAGATGTACTGATGGTAAGAATTCGTCTCCGCCGAATCGGGCGGAAAAAGGCACCAGTCTATCGCATCGTCGTCGCCGACTCGCAGAGTCCCCGCGACGGCAAGTTCATCGAGATCATCGGCCAGTACACTCCGCGGCAGAAGGGCGGTGAGGGTGGTCTCAAGGTTGACGAAGCGCGCGCGGGTTACTGGCTGGACGTTGGCGCACAGCCGAGTGACACGGTTAGGTCGCTGCTTCGGCGCGCGGGTGTTCTTCGCGCACGCCACGAGAGCCGCCTTGGAATCGAGCGCAAGCAGGTTGCGGTTCCGCTTCCCGAGCGGACCGAGGAAGAGGAGCGCGCGCTTCAGGCGACTGATGCCGAGCCCGCAGCGGAGACCACCGAGGCGTAACATGGCCGATCCCGCATTGGCGGTCGTGGGTTTGATCCGCAATGCGCAGGGAATTCGGGGTGAAGTGGTAGTCGAGCCGATAACCGATGCGCCGGACGCAGTATTTGCGTCCGGCCGTCGCGTTTTACTCGGTGACTCGACTGGGGATATCGCGAAATCCGGGGCCGGTCGAGCCTTGCACGTCGAGGACGCGCGTCCGTTCAAGGGAGGCTTGATCGTGAAGTTCGAGGAGCTCGCCGATCGCAACGCGGCCGAGCTGTTGCGGGGGCGATATCTCCTGGCACCTTTCGAAGAGCTCGAGCCGCTTCGCGACGATGAGATTTATCTTCACGACCTCATCGGGATGACAGTGGAGCTCGACAACGGGCAGAAGGTTGGCGAAGTGACGTCGTATTACGAGCTGCCGCAGGGATTGACACTCGACGTCGCGACTGCTCGAGGCAGTGTGCTCGTGCCGTATCGTCCTGAAGTCGTGGAGCGAGCCAACGGTGATGCGCGAGTGATCGTGGTCAAGTCCGACGTCGGACTATTCGAATAGATGTCGCTCAGGATAAACGTCGTCACGATCTTTCCCGAATTTTTTGCGGGACCACTCGGTTTGAGCATTCCATCGCGTGCCGCGGCAGCTGGAAGCGTGGAGTACACGATGGTGGATCTCAGGGACTACACGCACGACAAGCATCGAACGGTGGACGACTACGCCTACGGTGGTGGTGCGGGGATGGTAATGAAGCCCGGGCCGTTCTTCGAAGCGGTCGAAGCAATTGGTGCGAAGGCGCCAATCATTTTGTTGTCACCGCGTGGACGTCGCTTTGCACATGCTGATGCTGTCCGCTACGCCGGCGGCGATGAGCTGACTCTCTTGTGCGGGCACTACAAGGATGTCGACCAGCGAGTCGCCGATCATCTCGCAACGGAGGAGATCTCGCTCGGCGATTTCGTTCTTAGTGGTGGCGAGGCTGCGGCATTGGCAGTGATCGATGCTACCGTTCGATTGCTACCTGGTGCGATGTCGGATCTCGATAGCGCTCGCGGGGCTTCATTCTATGATCGCGGAATCAGTGCGCCGTCGTATACGCGGCCGCCTGAGTTTCGAGGTCTCCAGGTACCAGAAGTCCTTTTATCTGGAGACCACGCGAAGATTGAGGCTTGGAGAAAGGCTGAATCCGAACGCCTAACTGACAAATCATTTCGGACTTCTGACACAACTGCAGAAAAGCAACAGAAGTGATCCGAGATGCCAGTCTGTGTCAGAGAGCCAGATTCCGGTGGCACGACCGCAGTGACCGATCTAAGCGCGACGAAGGGTCAAACCGGTCGTTAACCGGGATCTGGCTCACTGACACAGACTGGCATCTGAGATCACTTCTGTTGCCGTTGCTGTTGGCAAAAAGGTTCCCGGCCGGTTAATTTCACCGGTCTACCCCACAAACATTCCGGGCAGCTCAACCCTCGCCCCCGAGCTCTATATGCATCCATTTATCGAAACCCAGAAAGAATGGCTCCGCACCGACGTGCCGGCCTTCCGCGCAGGCGACACGCTGCGCGTCAATGTCCGCGTCAAAGAAGGTGAAAAGGAGCGTCTCCAGGCCTTCGAAGGTGTGTGCATCGCGCGCCGCGGAAGCGGCGTCAGCGAGACCTTCACCGTTCGCAAGATCTCGAGCGGCATTGGAGTGGAGCGAATTTTCCCGGTGCACAGTCCTATGATTTCGTCAATCGCGGTAGTTCGCCGCGGACGCGTTCGGCGCGCGAAGCTTTACTACCTGCGCCACCTCACCGGAAAAGCGACGCGCATTCGCGAGCGGAAAGTTCGCGTTCACGTTCCCGGCAGCGACGAGTAGAAAGGGCTTTCCCACTCGTCGCCACCGTTGCAATTTGATGGCGATGAGAAGAGTTGGATGAGCTCCGAGCAAATCGTCGATATCGATCCAGCTGAACCTGCGCCTCCGGCGCAGGAATCTCCGCGCCCCCGCGCATCTCACCGCCGCAAGCGGTGGACGACGATCGAAAAGGAAATCCGCGCGCTTCACGGCCCGCTCATTGCCGGCGTCGACGAAGTCGGACGCGGCCCTCTCGCCGGACCTGTCGTGGCCTGCGCTGTGATCATGCCCCCCGACATGCGAGCCATTCAGGGCGTTGACGACTCGAAGAAGCTCACGGCCGACCAACGAGTCAGACTCGCGATAAAGATCCGGGAGCGCGCTCTCGACTGGGCGCTCGGCGCCGCGTCGGTGCATGAGATCGAAACTCTCAACATTTATCAGGCAAGCGTTCTCGCAATGCGACGCGCGCTTGGCCGACTCAAGCTCCAGCCCAATCATGTGCTCATCGACGGAAAGACGATGCGCACTCTTCCGATCAAGCATACGGCGATCGTTCACGGGGACGCGCGCTGCTTTTCCATCGCGTGCGCATCGATCGTCGCCAAAGTGACGCGCGATCACCTGATGGCCCGCCTGGCACTCCGCCATCCCGGTTACACCTGGGAGCGCAACGTGGGTTACACTACGCGCGCGCACATCGCGGGACTGGCTTCGCTCGGCATCACTCGCCACCACCGCCGGAGCTTTTTCCGCGTGAGCCAGCTCGTGCTCGACTTCGACGCGCTGCCGGTCGGCGAAGAGCTGATCGTCATCCAGGACGTAGAAGCCGAAACGCTTCTTTCCTGAGAAATGGAGAACCCCCTCGTCGGAGTGATCATGGGGTCTCGCTCCGACTGGGAAACCATGCATCACACGATCGACACACTCACCGCACTCGGCATACCGCACGAGTCGCGCGTAGTGTCGGCGCATCGTACGCCGGATCTCCTGTTCGACTATGCCAGGTCTGCTGAAGCGAGAGGAATCGAAGTCATCATTGCAGGTGCAGGCGGCGCCGCGCATCTCCCGGGAATGACGTCGGCGAAAACGCTGCTTCCCGTACTCGGTGTTCCCGTGGAATCGAAAGCGCTGCAGGGGATCGACTCACTGCTGTCGATCGTCCAGATGCCGGCCGGAGTACCGGTGGGAACTCTGGCGATTGGAAAAGCCGGTGCCATCAATGCCGCGCTCCTCGCCGCAGCGATACTCGGCAACAAGCATCCAAGAATCCGCGAAGCGCTCAACGTTTTTCGCGAGACGCAAACGCAGGCAGTACTCGACCAGCCGGACCCGGCCGCGACCGGGTGAGAGTCGGAGTACTCGGCGGCGGCCAGCTGGGACAGATGCTCGCGCTCGCCGGACGCCGGATTGGAGTCGAGACTCGCTTTCTCTCGCCCGACCCTCAGGCTCCGGCCGGCATGTGCGCCGAGCTCATCGTCGCCGACTACGAAAACGAGGCGGCGCTCGCGCATTTCATCGAGGGCGTCGATGCCGTGACCTATGAGTTCGAGAGCATTCCGATCGGCGCTGTGCGATCGGTTGCCGAGCGGGTTGCGGTGAGGCCGCCGGTGATGGCACTCGAGACTGCACAGGATCGCGCGCTGGAAAAACAATGCTTCGAGCGACTGGGAATCCCGACGCCGCGATCTGCAGTTGCGAGCTCACTCACCGAAGCGCGAGCCGGTCTGGAGATGGTTGGCCGGCCGGCCGTTCTGAAAACGCGGCGACTCGGCTACGACGGAAAGGGGCAAGCGGTGATTCGCGAGCGTAGCGATCTCGAGCGTGCCTGGGTGACTGTTGCGGGGGCGCCGTCGATCATCGAAAGCTTCGTCTCATTCACGCGCGAGCTCTCGATCATCGCGGTGAGATCGCTCACCGGCGACGTCGAGTTTTATCCTCTCGTCGCAAACCACCACAGTGAAGGGATTCTGCGATTTTCCATCGCACCGGCGCAAAACATCTCGGCACCGATTCAGGCTCAGGCCGAGGACTACGCGAGACGGATTCTGCAGGAGCTCGATTATGTCGGCGTTCTCGCGATCGAGTTTTTTGAAACGGCGGACGGACTCGTCGCCAACGAAATGGCGCCGCGTGTACACAACTCCGGGCACTGGACGATTGAAGGAGCAGACACGAGCCAGTTCGAGAATCATCTCCGTGCAGTAACGGGGATGGAGCTGGGCTCGACTGACGTGCACGGCGTGTGCGGAATGGTGAACGTGATTGGAGTTGAGCCGAACGTGGACAGGCTTCGCGAGATTCCGGGCGTGCACGTTCACATGTACGGGAAGACGCCTGCGCCCCGCCGGAAGCTCGGACACATTACCGTAACGGCGGATGACATTGAGGGCGTACTCCTCGCGATTCGGCAGGTCAGATCCGTCATTGCCCTGCGATAACGGCCGCTAACCGAGACCTGCTGCCCGCTACGAGCTTCAGGGCTGCGCGCGTCGCGCCGCTTGGCTACGCGCTCCCCGTTATTGTTATCGGATGAGAATGCGATTCTTGAGCGTGGCCCTACTGATGCTCGCTGCCGTCGCATGCGCCGGCTCGGGCGCGGCTGTCGGATCCAACAATCCGGTAGCGAGCAAGGATGTTGCGACCGGGCAGGACTTCGACCTGGCTCCGGGGCAGACTGCAATTGTCGACGGCGGGGCGCTGAGTGTCACTTTTGTCAAGGTTGCGGCGGATTCGCGCTGCCCGACCGGGGTCCAGTGTGTCTGGGCCGGCGATGGCGCAGTTTCTTTGAGGGCAGGTACACCAGGTGCTGGTGAGGACACGGCCACTTTGCACACGACCCTCACGCCGAAGGCGGCCAAAGCCGGACCGTACGAGATCACCCTGGTTGGCCTCAAGCCCTATCCCAAGCAGGGTTCGAAGATCCCTCCAGCGACCTACGTCGCAACGCTCCACATTATCCGCCAATAGCAGGGTTCAAACGTTATGCGGAATGGCGATGTCAGATTGCCATTCACCCTCAACTGTTCAGCGAGCCATGACTCATCACCTGAGATTGTTCAGCGCGTTCGTCGTTTTCGCCTCGATCATTCCGCATTCACGGGCCTCGGCGCAGCGCAGCGACGCTGAGTGGCTGGACCAGTGCAATGCCGAGAGTCGCTATGACAGTCGCGAGCGTTTCTGTGAGGTGCGCCACGAGCGGATGGCTGCCCCGCGTGGGACGATCACCGTTGACGGTTTGCAGAATGGTGGAGTGTCAGTCATTGGATCGAGCCGGGACAGTTTGATCGTGACGACTCGGCTTCAGGTCCAGGCTCGAACACGTGCAGACGCACGCGAAATCGCGCGACAGGTGCGCACGGTTATTCGCGGCTCGTCGATCCAGGCCGAAGGTCCAAGGTGGGACGACGATGCAAACTGGACGGTGAACCTGGTGATCTGGGCGCCGCGACAATCGGATCTGCGGCTGAGCTCGAACAATGGTCCGGTGAGCGTCGACGACGTCTCCGGCGAGATGGAGCTCGAGACACATAACGGTCCGCTGGCACTGCGCGCAGTGTCGGGTAACGTTCGCGCGCGGACGAGCAATGGTCCGCTATCCATCCAGCTCACCGGCAGCAAATGGACAGGCGCCGGCCTCGACGCTGAAACCAACAACGGCCCGCTGTCCCTACGAATCACGGACGGT
>Ga0193751_1002642_pt1 | contig 10798 bp, 15 predicted proteins | sample L1c2metaG_FD_143050 | JGI IMG/M metagenome (GOLD analysis project Ga0193751, IMG submission 143050) | Soil microbial communities from a riparian zone of the East river system, Colorado, United States - L1c2 | ecosystem: Environmental > Terrestrial > Soil > Riparian zone | place: USA: East River...
CGCCTTGCTTTTTTGTCCCCGAACTGATAGCTGAAAGCTGATGGCCGCTAGCTGCCTCCTCTACTACATCACTGACCGAACCGCTTTCCCCGGCGATGAATCCTCACGGTGTCGCCGCCTTCTGGAAAAAATCCTCGAAGCGGCCCAATGCGGAGTCGACTACATCCAACTCCGCGAGAAAGACCTTCACGCGCGCGATCTAGAGCTGTTGGCCCAAGAAGCGCTGAGCGCGATCCGGGAAACAAAAACGGCAACTGCTCTGCTCATCAATTCCCGCACCGACGTTGCTCTGGCCGTCCAAGCGGATGGTGTTCATCTTCGCTCCGACGACATTTCCCCGCAAGAAGTTAGAACGATCTGGCAGAACAGCATCGAAAAGCGTGGGCGACTCGTCCGTGCAAACTCAGAACAGAATCCGCTGATCGCGGTGTCTTGTCACTCCCCGGCAGAAGTATTCGCAGCTGCCGCCAGCGCCGCGTCTTTCGCCGTATTTGCCCCGGTCTTCGAAAAAAAAGATACGCACCCAGCGGGCCTGAAGCTCCTGAGAGAGGCCCGCCAAACAAACATCCCGGTCCTCGCCCTCGGCGGCATCACGCTAAACAACGCCGAGTCCTGCCTGGCGGCAGGGGCCGCAGGCATCGCCGCCATTCGGCTCTTTCAGGACAACGATATTGGGGCAGTCGTGAAAGAATTGCGGGTTAGATTGTCCAGCCGGCCGTCCTTTTGCGAATCCGACGCTGATAAAATTTCTAAGAGAAGTTCATAGCATCATGACGCTCACGCCAACCCGCTCAGAAACGGCGGCACTGGTCGCCGAACCATTGCTGATCCAGATTCCTGCAGCCTGGTTTCTAATGGGTTCCAATGCGGGCCAAGATTGCGAACGTCCGGTTCATCGGGTTTGGGTGGACGCTTTCCGGCTTGCCATGACACAGGTCACGAATGCCGAATACGCTGTTTTTCTCAGCGCAACCCGCGAACCATCCCCGCCCTTCTGGAATGATCCCAAGTTCAAGCTCCCGGGACAACCCGTGACTGGAGTCTCGTGGTACGAAGCGGTTCGATATTGCGAATGGCTCAACTTGCAAACCGCCCGCACCTACCGCTTGCCTACAGAGGCCGAATGGGAACTCGCCGCCCGCGGCGGTCTGGAACAGAAAAATTTCCCTTGGGGCGATGCTCCGCCGCAAGCGCTCCCCGACTACTCCACACGCTGGCAAATCGGACCCGAGCCGGTTGCCCGCTATACCCCCAACGCTTTCGGCCTCTACGACATTTGCGACAACGTTCACGAGTGGTGCAGCGACTGGTATGACCCGAACTACTACGCGGTTTCGCCCGAGCGCAATCCGCGCGGCCCCGAACCCACGAAGCGCAAGTCCTCCCGCGGCGGCTCCTGGCGGCATCACATCAAAGTAGCCCGCTGCTCGGCCCGTTCCAGCATCCCTCCGGATTTTCAGTACGCCGACTACGGCTTCCGCGTCGCCTGCGACGTGAAATAAGGTCGTTGTAGCGCCTGCATTTTGTAGCGCCGGCGTCCCGCCGGCTGTCGCGAGGGCGCCCTCGCCCTCAGCCCTTTATAATCTGTCGTTCATTTTCTTGCGGAGACTTCCCATGTTCCGACCCGACCTCCTGCAAAACAAGCGCATCCTCATCACCGGCGGTGGCACGGGCCTCGGCAAGGGGATGGCCGAACGCTTCCTCGAACTTGGAGCCACCGTCTACATCTGCGGACGCCGCGAAGAAGTCCTGAAACAAACCGCGGGAGAACTCTCCATAAAGGGCAGAATCCATGCCCTCGTCTGTGACGTCCGCAATCTCGACGCGGTCGAAGCGATGATCGACTCCATCTGGAAGACCGCTCCCCTCGACGTGCTCGTCAACAACGCCGCCGGCAACTTCATTGCGCGCACTGAAGAGCTTTCCCCGCGCGCCTTCGAGTCCGTAATCGGCATCGTGCTCATGGGAACTCTGCACTGCACCATGGCCTGCGGACGCCGCTGGCTGAAAGCTGAGCATCCCGGCACGGTGCTTAGCATCTCCGCAACCTACGCGCCCGTAGGTTCGGCCTATGTCGTCCCCTCCGCCGTTTCCAAAGCCGGACTCGAGGCCCTTACTCGCAGTCTTGCGGTTGAGTGGGGAAATCGCGGCATTCGTATGAACGCCATCGCGCCCGGCCCGATTCCCACGCAGGGCGCGTTCTCACGCGTCCTGCCGCGCCCTGAACTCGAAACCCTCGCTCTCGACCGCAACCCGCTCCACCGTTTCGGAACGGTCGACGAACTTGCCAACCTTGCGGCCTTTCTTGTGAGTGACGGATCCGGCTACATCAATGGCGAAGTCATTCGCATGGATGGCGGCGAATTCCTGCAAGGCGCCGGCGAATTCAGCAATCTGGGACGCATCCTGACAGAAGAAGATTGGCAGGCGATCAAACCCAAGAGGCGCTCGACGCCCTAGCTAAACAGAGGAACTTAGCCAGACGGGCTAACGACCAACGACGATCGACCCACGACGGCTACAAACTGCTAGCGAACTTCACTCCGGGGCGCTACGATCGCCTTCAGCAACATATTGAGCAGGCTGAGCACAATCGCCCCAATGAACGCCGCCAGAAATCCATGCACCTGAAATCCCGGAGCCAGAAGCGCCGACGCGAACTCCAACATCAGGGCATTAATCACGAACCAGAACAATCCCAAAGTTAACAATGTAAGCGGAAAGGTAATAACCTTCAGTACGAATCCAATCGTCGCATTGATGAACCCGATCACCAGCGCCGCGATGAGCGCGTTCCTCGGCCCGCTGACCGAAATCCCCGGAACGATCTGCGCCATAACCCAAACCGCAACGGCGCTCAGCACCCAATGCAGTAGCAGTCGCAACATAGTCTCTCCTCGCCTCGACCGCAAACCGATTTACTGGCGGAAACTATATCAGCATCCCCGTCATGCAGCACACCTAAAACGAAGAGGGCCCGCCCTTCTCGCGAATTTTGCGAGAGGGTGGGGATTTTGACTTTCCATCCCTCTTTCCGTAAATCCCGCATGCATTAAAATGACAACGCTAGCCTTCTTTAAATCAGCACCGTGAATCTCACTGAAATCGAAACTCGCGTCCTCGGCTCCTTAATCGAAAAAGACATCACCACGCCAGATTATTACCCGCTCTCGCTCAACGCCCTGGTGAATGCCTGCAATCAGAAAAACAATCGCGACCCGGTAATGACCCTGGACGAAGAAACCGTACGCCAGGCCCTCACCACGCTGCAGGAAAAACGCCTGGCTGGCCCGGCCAGTGGGGCGGACAGCCGCGTTACCAAGTTCGAACACCGCTTGCAGGAAGTCTTCAACTTCGATCGCCGGGAAATTGCAGTTGTCTGCGTGCTTCTGCTGCGCGGACCGCAAACTCCCGGCGAACTCCGCAGCCGCACCGAGCGCATGTACCACTTCGAAGCTCTCGACGACATCGTCTCCACGCTCGAACGTCTCGCCCAGCACGAACCACCCCTCGCCCGAATTCTTCCGCGCCAGCCCGGTACCAAAGAATCCCGCTACACGCACCTCTTCTCGGGAGAACCGCACACACCTGATGTGGTAGGAAACACCAGTGTGGCGCGGGCGCCCTCGCCCGCGAATGCCGGCGGAAATTCCGCTTCTGATCGTCTGGGAATGCTAGAAGAGGAAGTAGCCCGCCTGCGCCAGGAACTAACGGAAGTTCAACAGCAACTCGCCACCTTCCGCAAGCAATTTGAATGATCCACGACATTCCGCCCGATGGAACTTTCCCCTTGCCCGGAACGTACAATTAGAGAGAGAAGGAAGTCTCTGCCATGTTTGCTTTTCTGCTCTGGTGCATTCTCTTCGTACTCTGCTGGCCTCTGGCACTGTTGGCTCTGATCGCGTATCCATTCATTTGGCTGCTTCTGCTGCCGTTTCGCATCGTGGGCGTCGCGGTCCATGGAGTTCTGGAAGTCATCTTCCTGGCGATCACGCTGCCGTTCCGATTGCTGGCAGCGCCGTTTCGCGTCTGAGGAAAAAGAGTTTAATGTTCGGAAACAAAATTATTGGCCGTAAAATTAGTATCGACGCACGACCCAGCCTTCCCACCACCGCCCTTCTAGGTGTAGCCTTTTGAGGAACGCCCGAATTGTTAGGAGGACCCATGCGCCGCCGCGAATTCCTCATTCGCTCCGCATCAGGCTTGGGAGTGGCCTGGCTCAGCTCCACATCGATCCTCAACGCCATCGCGGAGCAACCACTCTCAACGAAATTTTCCGCCTCCGACACTGTCACTCTGGGCAGCACTGGCATCAAGACCAGCCGTCTCGCCATGGGCACCGGCACGGTCGGCTCCGGCGGACACTCGCATCAGACCGCGCTCGGCGTCAAAGGCCTGTCCGATCTTTTGCTGAATGGATACGACCACGGCCTCCGCTTCTTTGATTCCGCCGACTCTTACGGAAGCCATCCTCACGTGGCCGAAGCGCTTAAGCATGTGCCGCGCGACAAAGTAACCGTGCTGACAAAATCCTGGGCGCGCGATGCCGCCGCTATGCGCACCGATCTCGACCGCTTCCGCCGCGAACTCGGCACCGACTATCTGGATGTCTGCCTGATGCACTGCGTCACCGAAGCCGACTGGACCGACCGCTTCAAAGGCGCGATGGACGTTCTCTCCGAAGCGAAACAGAAAGGAATCATCCGCGCTCACGGCTGCTCCTGCCATAGCATCGAAGCCCTGCGCTCCGCCGCGAAATCTCCCTGGGTGGAAATCGATCTGGCCCGCATCAATCCCGTCGGCGCTTATATGGACGCCGATCCGGCAACCGTCGTCAGTGTTCTGAAAGAAATGAAGACTGCGGGGAAAGCGGTGGTGGGAATGAAGATTCTAGGCCAGGGCACGCTGCGCAATCGTCAGGATGAAGGCATAAAGTACGCCCTCTCGCTGGGAATACTCGACGCCTTCACCATCGGCGCCGAAAGCAACCAGGAGCAGGAAGACCTGATCCGCCGCATCGCCGCCGCATAGGTTTGCGTAGGGACAGGCGCCTCGGCTGTCCAGCCGCGAAGCGTCGAAAGAATGCAGCCCACGGCGCAAGCCGTGGGTTCATTATCGTCGGTTGGAACAAGCCCCGAAGGGCGAAAGAAAAACAGCGCTTAATCCTAACTCTCCATCACCTTCAACCCCGAACCGACAATCAGCCGTGCCTCAGTCGCGCCCTGCACATCCTCTGGAGTCAACCCCGGTGCCACTTCTTCCAGCACCAATCCATCTTTGGTCACGCGGATATACGCCATCTCTGTCGCGATTGTATCCACCACGTTCACTCCCGTCAGCGGCAGCGTACACTTCTTCAAAATCTTCGGCGCCCCGTCGCGAGTCCTATGCTCCATTGCCACCACCACGCGCCGGGCGCCCGCGACCAAATCCATCGCCCCGCCCATCCCTTTCACCATCTTTCCCGGGATCATCCAATTTGCGAGGCTCCCCGACTCATCCACCTCCATCGCGCCCAGCACGCTCAAATCAATATGCCCGCCGCGAATCATGGCAAACGAATCGGCGCTCGAAAAATACGAGGTCCCCGGCATCTCGCTGACTGTCTCTTTACCCGCATTGATCAAGTCGGGATCCTCCTCTCCCTCGAGTGGATATGGCCCAATCCCCAGCATCCCATTCTCCGACTGCAACGTGACCTCAATGCCCCGAGGCACATGATTCGCAATCAGCGTAGGCATACCAATGCCCAGGTTCACGTAAAACCCATCGCGCAACTCGCGCGCAATGCGCCTTACGATTCGCTCGCGCTTGTCGACATCTTTCCCAGGCTTGTTCATCGTCATCGAATCATAACTACGCTGTCATCCTGAGAGAGGATTTTGCTTCGCGAACGCGAAGCAAAACCGCAGTCGAAGGACGTCCGCACTCCTGAACTCACGACTGAGATTGCGGGGAATTCTCCCACTAACCCTTCCGCACCGTCCTTCGCTCGATCCGACGCTCGTACAACTCCCCTTGAAAAATCCGTTTCACATAAATCGAAGGCGTATGAATCTGATCGCCATCCAATTTCCCAGCGTCCACCAAATGCTCTACCTCGGCAATCGTAATCTTCGCCGCGGTCGCCATCATGGGATTAAAATTCCGCGCCGTTTTCCGATAAATCAAATTCCCTTCGCGATCGCCCTTCCACGCTTTCACAAAAGCGAAGTCCGCTTTCAGCCCGCGTTCCATCACATAGGTGCGTCCGTCAAATTCGCGCGTTTCTTTTCCCTCGGCGACCACGGTCCCCACACCGGTTGGGGTATAAAACGCCGGAATGCCCGCGCCCCCAGCGCGAATGCGCTCTGCAAATGTGCCTTGAGGCACCAAGTCGAGCCGGATCGTCCCCTTCAGCACCATCTCTTCCAGCAGCCGGTTCTCGCCCACATACGATCCAATGTGATGCACAATCTGCCCCGCCGCCAGCAACAATCCGTTGCCCACGCCGTCAACGCCCACATTGTTGCTGATGGTCTGCAGATTCTTCGTTCCCTTGCCCACGAGCGCGCGAATCAGATTCTCCGGCATCCCGCACAGGCCAAAGCCGCCGATCATGATCGTCGCGCCGTCAAACACGTCGTGAATGGCCTCATCCGCATTGGCCACAACTTTATTCATAGCGTCCGCATTCTAAATGAATTCGCACCGCACACACACGGTAGCCGCTGACCGAGATCTCGGGGCGCTCCCGCACACAATCATTTGACAATCTTGTGACAAGACTGCCCATCTAAATTTGCGCCTCTCGCGTCAAATGTATAACGGAAGGAAAAGTTAACTTCCCAAGTGTTGTTTGCTCTGGCTTCAAAGAGCGGTGACAAACGCGACGCGCAGAGCACACGGGAGCGACTTGCTCCCGTGTAATGCGGCGGCCCGGTTGCAAGCCCGGGCGCGGAAACGAACATGTCTTTGCTCTCTGAATTCGATCGCAAACTGGAACTGATCATCCAGGAACTCACTTTGCGGATCGTCGTCCCGCGCTGGAACGAGTTTGACTCCGCGTGGGAATCTGCCAACAAAGTCTGCGACCGGTACCAACTCAATAAAGGCTTTCTGAGATCGCCGAATCCATTTAATTAGGAACCGCCGCTTTGTCGCGGGACTTCTCTTTTCTTTAGCGGCGCCTTCCGCAAGGCATGCGCCTGCTCAAACTCCTCCGCCAACTGCCGCGTCGCCAGATTTTCCCGGATATGCGTCAGCCGTTGCTCAACTTTCCACAATGCCTGTTCCAGATTTTTCTGGTTGCTGATCGCGATATCCCTCCACATCGAATAGGGACTCGCCGAAATTCGCGTCATCTCCTGCAACGCCCGCCCGCCGGCCGCCAATAGGGGAGCCTCATCTCCAAACTCCTCCACCAGCGCCGCCGCCAGCGCCGTCGAAATCATCTGCGGAACGTGGCTGATCCAGGCGCAGAGCCGGTCGTGTTCTTCCGCCGGAAGCATCGCAATCCGCGCACCCATCTGGTCGATCCATCCGGCAAACTCCGGGAACAATCCTTCATTCAGATTCTGGCCGGGCAGCGGCGAAAGAAACCAAACTGCCTTGTGAAACAAATCCGCGTCGGCGTAATCCACTCCGCTCATCTCTTTCCCCGCCATCGGATGCCCTGCCAAAAACCGTTTCCCGGCAGTCTTCCCAAACACTTTAACGGCGCGCTCCACGATTGCCGCCTTCGTACTCCCCACATCGGTAAGCAGCGCTTTCGCCGGGAGGGAAGGCCCAAGGCGTTCGATCAGATCGACAATCGCCAGCACTGGAGTGGCCAGAACTACCACCTGGCTCCCGTGCACAGCGTCGCCAGGATTCGCAGTTCCATCATCGATCGCGCCCCGCAAGCGGGCCCGCTCCAGGGTTCCCTCGCGATCGCATCCCACAATCCGCCCGGCAAATTTGTTTTTTCGAAGCGCGAGCCCCAGCGACCCGCCAATCAAGCCCGTGCCGATAATCGTGATCTGCCGAATTGACATAGGAACATCTCACCACAGAGTCACAGAGACACAGAGAAAACAAAATCCTAGGATGTGCAACTTAGGCTGTGACCGAAGAATGAGAAATCAAGTCAGGTCCAGATTTCGCGTTTGCCTTTCTCTGTGTCTCTGTGCCTCCGTGGTGAAAAGCATCTAAGCGATCTTCCGTCCCACTGCCGGCGCAATCATCCGTAACTCATCCATCAGCTTCGCGAACTGCTCCGGAAACAAGGATTGTGCCCCATCCGACAGCGCTTTATCCGGATCGCAGTGCACTTCAATCAGCAACGCATCCGCTCCCGCCGCGACCGACGCGCGCGCCATCGGCGAAACTTTGTCCCGCCGGCCCGTCCCGTGCGAGGGATCCGCTGTCATCGGCAAATGCGACAATTTATGAATGATCGGGATCGCCGAAATGTCCATGGTGTTGCGGGTATACGTCTCAAACGTCCGAATGCCGCGCTCGCATAGGATCACATCGTAATTTCCGCCCGACATGATGTATTCCGCCGACAGCAGCAACTCTTCGAATGTGGACGCGATGCCTCGCTTCAGCAGTACTGGCTTGCGCACTTTGCCCAGTTCGCGCAAGAGATTGAAGTTCTGCATGTTGCGCGCCCCTACCTGCAGGATATCCACGTACGGAAGCATCATTGGAATCTGCGAGATCTCCATGACCTCGCTGATCACCAGCAATTTGAATTTGTCTCCCGCTTCCCGCATTAGCTTCAGCGCGTCTTCCCCATGCCCCTGAAACGAATACGGAGAACTCCGCGGCTTGAACGCCCCGCCCCGCAGCACCTTCGCGCCAACCTTGGCGACGGCCTCTGCCGTGGTAAAGATCTGCTCCCGCGATTCCACGGAACACGGCCCCGCCATGACTACAATTTCATTTCCGCCAACGCTAATCCCATTCGCCAGCCTGACGACCGTCCCCTCAGGACGAAAACTTCTGCCCGCCAGCTTATAGGGCGAACTGATGCGATGGACTTCCTGCACGCCCGGCAACAGTTCCACGTTGCGGATGTCGAAATCAATCCCCGACCCGACCGCGCCCAGCACCGTCATCCGCGCCCCAGTCGAGCGGTGTACTTCAAACCCGATCTTCACCAGGTGCTCAATCACCTGCTGAATCAGTTCCTCGTCCGCGCCTTCCTGCATCGCCACAATCATAAGAATCTCTCAGCCGGGCTCTTAGCTCTTAGCTTTTGCCCGAACTATCCGAGGTCTCTGCATTAACCAAGCGTTGTCATTCCGAGCGAAGCGAGGAATCTGCTTTCGCTATCCAAACGGCACTCCTCTCGGTCAGTCATTCACTTCCGAATCGAATTCCGTCGCCGACTGCTTCGCCTCGGCCTTCGGCACAATCTCTTCCTTCTGCACATTTCGCATGACATCCATAATGCGCTCGTAAATGCGCACCAGATCCCGACCATTTAATGGACCTGGATTTGCTTCCTGCACATTCGAAAATACAATCCGCTCGCGCTCTGGCTCATATATTGGCAAGGAAGTATTCCGCTTCAGACGACCGATTTCGACTGCGGCCCGGGCCCGCTCGCTCAGCAACTCCACGAGCTTCCGGTCAAGCTCATCGATTTTCTTTCGCCAATCCTCAATGTCCATAAGAAGCAGCTCTCAGCCTTTAGCTATCAGCTTTCAGCAATCCAAACCACAACATTCTTTTCATCAATGCGCATGAGCTGACAGCTGAGGGCTGACGGCTGATAGGTTCTTCACGAACTCGCCCACGGCCGCCGCCTCCCGCCCACGATTCCTCTCGACGATCTCCACAATCGCGCTGCCCACCACCACCGCATCCGCGAACTCGCCGACTTCCGCAAACTGTTCCGGCGTCGAAATTCCGAATCCCAGCGCAATCGGCAACTTGGTCACACGACGCAGCCGTTGCACCAGCTTTCGCGCATCGTCGGCCAGTGTCTGTCGTGCTCCGGTCACTCCCGTTCGCGAAACCGCATACACAAAGCCGCGCGACGCATCGGCGATTCGCTTTAATCGTTCGTCCGGGCTGGTCGGCGCCGCCAGAAACACCGGCGCCAGATCATGCGCGCGCATCGCCCGCAAATATTCTCCCGCCTCTTCCACCGGCAGATCGGTGACCAGGGCGCCGTCCACTCCCGCAGCCCGCGCCACTTTGCAGAATTTTTCCATCCCCATCCGCAGAATAGGATTGAGATACGAAAACACAATCAGGCCCGCAGACTGCGCATGCTGCCGCACTTCCGCCGCCAGCGTCAGCACCTGCCCTAACGATGTGCCATGCTGCAGTGCTCGCTCGCTTGCCCGCTGAATCACCGGCCCATCCGCCACGGGATCGCTGAACGGCACTCCCAACTCAATCACATCCGCCCCGGCTTCAATCGCCGCCAAGACGATCTCCCGCGTCGTCGCGAGGTCCGGGTCCCCACACGTCACATACACCACCAGACCCGGCTTCCTGTAGAAAGTTAGTGGCATAGAAGAAATTGTTGATTGTTGATTTCTGATTGAAAATCCCACAACAACGCGCCGTTGACTTTCAATCAACAATCAAAAAACGAAAATCATCAATTGATCTTAAGGTTCTCCCGCATGATGCCGATGTCCTTATCGCCGCGCCCCGACACATTCACGATCACGACCTCCGACTTCCTCATCTTCGGCGCGCGCTTCACCACTTCCGCCACCGCATGCGCCGACTCCAGTGCCGGAATAATTCCTTCCGTCCGCGCCAGCAAAGTCGTGGCCTCGAGCGCCTCCGCATCCGATGCCGGCACATACTC
>Ga0193751_1002643_pt1 | contig 10796 bp, 10 predicted proteins | sample L1c2metaG_FD_143050 | JGI IMG/M metagenome (GOLD analysis project Ga0193751, IMG submission 143050) | Soil microbial communities from a riparian zone of the East river system, Colorado, United States - L1c2 | ecosystem: Environmental > Terrestrial > Soil > Riparian zone | place: USA: East River...
AAACACTCTGGGCGCAAGAAACGCTGTTGCTCACGACGCTCCAGACGCCATCAGCGACCGCCCACGGAAAGACGACTTCGCAACATCTGCTCCCACATCGCGGCCTCATGCGCCACGACGCGCGCCAAGTAACATACGCTAGGTCTCAGTCCCATTGGGGCGCTTCGCGTCCGCCGCTGGGGAGGCGATTAACCCAGATCTAGCAGCAGAATTAGGGTCGAACGTCATGCAAGATCCGCCGGCCTGGCTGCAGTACGAACGGGAAATTTACTCGGAGCTTGCTTCTAAGTACTCAGGTTTAATCGTTAGGCACAATGTTTGGTTGCCAGGTTCTCGGTCGGGCGTCCTTCGCCAGATCGATGTTCTCCTGGAAGAAACGTTACCTGGTGGCGGGGTCGTGACGGCCATAGATGCGAAACACCACGCTCGGAAGATCGACGTGAAACAGGTTGAGGCCTTCTTGGGTCTCCTGCGCGACGTTCAAGTTGACCGCGGCATGATGATCAGTGCCAAAGGGTACACAAAGACAGCTATGGGCCCGACCCTCTGTCGGCCTTGTTGTTTGCTGAACGCTGCCAAGCCGCGTGGCACGGCGCGGAAGGCACTGGACTTGGATTCACGTCCCGCCAACACTTTTGGCGCGCTGTACTCGACCCTTCGCGCACTCTCCGGTGCGTGCACTAACCAACTCGGCGCCTATCGCTTCGAGCGACCGTAACCCGTTCTGGAGCGGCGTTTCGCGGAACTACGGGACCAACCTCCATCCATTCGGGCACTCTGGCACGTCGGGGAAGTAGCCTGCCGGGTCCGAGCAGTAGTACCAAAATCCGTCGATCGTTTGATAGCTGCTGAGGGCGGCCTGGTCACCGTAACCCGGCACCGAAGCCGGAAAGTACGGGGCATAGGCAGGACCGACAAAAATCGGCACACCCACGACGATCACAGCGGACCGGCGCACTTGATTTCTGTCGAGCTCGGCACGGTGCCCATCCGGCCCCCTGTGCATACCTTCCGTGTGGGCCGTCATGGCTTGGGGTCGGTCACGATCCTGCGCGTTGCAAGTCGCAGCCGCGAACAAGAGCGCCAATGCCGTGAAAGATGTCAGCGTCAGGTTCTTCATCAGTACTCTCATTGGTTAATGAACGGAATAAGGTGCGGCAGACTGACCCTTGTTGTGTGAACACTGTTGAGGGAGCTTTGTTCCGCCGCATGATATGCCAGACGCAGCGCCCTTCCAGCTCTCCGACACGTTTCTCGTTCAGTCATGGCCGAATGCCAAGTTCAATGGCCGCGCAAACTCGGACGCGCGTCATGGGCCATTCCTGCTGAATCTGTAACAGCCCTTTTCAGTTCGGCCTCCTTGTTACATCTGCATACAACGTCACCGCTTCCCCGTGCACCCTTACCGGCATGCTGGGGCTTTGCCAGAAGCAGTCGGCTTGGGCGCACCGTTTTCGAGGATCCCGTATGCGCTTCCTCATTGAACGGCATCCACGCTGCGTTGTCGCAATGATCATCGGTTCGATCAACCGTGGTGGCCGGCGCCCCCGCGTCAAGAAAAAAAGGCGATCGCAATGCGGATGCATTTCGTGGCAAGGGCACTCGGTACGGCATGGCCCGACTTGAATGATCTTTCCGAGCATGATGTCGCTGCGCAGGCGGCGCGCTTCCGAGGCGGCGTCAACAACTGGATCGTTCAGACATTTCTGCGCTTGCGGCAATCGCTTCTGGCCGCCGGGATCACGCCCACGATCGGCGAGGCCTTCATCAGCGGCTGTGTCAATCTCGCGCACCGGGATTGCCTGAACCGACTGCTTGCCCCCTATCATCGAAGTTATGTCGTCGGTGTCCGGGCCGACAGGCCGCCGGTTCATTCGTGCGACCGGGAGATCGTGCAAAACGACCTCGAGCCCGCAAACGCACGGACTCATTTTCTGCCCTTCTGGCCCCAGGCCGGCCTCATTGCTCGCGATCCTTCGCGTCGCTCGCGTCTCCAGCGCATGGCGTACTTCGGACGCACCTCGGCAGCCCCGGCATGGTTTTACGATCCCGCTTGGCACTGTGCACTGGCCAGCATGGGCGTGGTCTTCGAGATCCGCAACGATTGCTGGTTCGATTATTCACAAGTCGATGTCGTGCTCGCGCATCGCGCCGAGACACCGACGATGCTGCGGCAGAAGCCTGCGAGCAAGCTAATCAATGCCTGGCTTGCGGGCACGCCCGCATTGCTCGCCAATGAGCCCGCGTACGCCAGCCTCAGACGGAGCGGTCTCGACTACATCGCGATCGAGTCGCCCGCGGACGTGCTCGCCGCGCTCCGGCAGCTCCGTTCCTCGCCTGCGCAGTACGCCGCGATGGTGGACAACGGCCGGCGGCGCAGCGCCGACTATTCCGTCGAGTCAACGAAGGCGCGATGGATGCGATTCCTGCTCGACGAGGTTGTCCCCGCGGCGATCGCATGGCAATCCGCACCCCGCGGGTCCGTCGACGCGCGCATAACGCAGCTCGCCCGCGCAGCCCGACAGAAGCTCGCGGCCAAGCGATTCAGGCTACAGGTTTTCCTGGATTTGCACGGTTCGCCTTGGCTCAGGCGCATCGGATCGGCAGGATACGACGCCCAGTGCGTCGCGGGTGGGGAATCGGCTGCGGGTGCCGCAGGCTTCGCTGGTCCGAGATCTTGACAGCGACGACACAGGTCGTAACGCCAATCCAAGTGGAGACCAAGTAGCGATACTTCGCACCGCTGCCTGACGCTTGTCGACGACCGGAGGACAGGTCAGCTCCGGCGACAGTTGCTCGCGAAGATCCGCGATTTGGATAAAATTTCCCTCTCTGCCCTGAACGGGCAACGAGAGATTTTGTGGTCCTCGTGGCTGTCAAACAAGGCTGTAACTTATCTCGTTGGCCGGCGAGGATCCGTATGGCGATGAACGATGTGTACGCGGCCACCGAACCATCACGCGCGTCGATCGAAATGACGGATGGATCGAGCGGATCGACGTTGCCGACTCGCCCTAACCTCGTTCGCCGTCCGGCGTTCCGCTCAACGCTTACGCTGCGGCATCCCCGGTAGAAAACTCGGCCAGCCTGCGAAACGCACGGACTTTCTCGCTGCGATCGATCTTCGCGCCGTTGATGGCGTGATGCATGACTTCGATCGTCTTATCGTAAGTGGTCCGGTCGACCGGAAAAGGCGTCCCGTCCTTTCCTCCGTGCGCGAATGAATACCGTGCCGGATCTCTCCGGCTTGCGCGCGTGCCGTAAATCAGCTCGGAAGTCAGCGCGAGTGCGCGAAGCGTTTTCGCGCCGACACCTTCGATCGCAAGCAGAGACTCGAAGTCGGCGGGCGCGGTCTCGTAGGTCCGCAACAGGATCTTCTCGAGGTATCTCGGATTGATATCGCTCTTTGCGACTTCGTGGCGTCGGGGCATCTCCAGCAACGGCAGGTCGCCCAGCGCCTTCAAGGTCACTTCGGGTTTCTGCGCGGCGAGCGCCGCGGAAGCGACGCGCACGTCGGCGCTTTCCACCGCGACGAGGTTCAGGGTTTGGGCGCTGGCATCGCAGCAGATGGCAGCGTGCGGTTCGCTTACGTAGTCGCTCACATTGTCGGACAGCCAGTGGTAGCGACGCGCCATGGACGTGGCATCGCTCATCCCCTGCTGGACGATGCACCATTGCCCGTCCGCGGTGAAGACGAACGAGTGATGGTAAAGCTGATAGCCGTCCTGGACCGCAGAGTTGTCGACCTTCGCCGAGATGCGGCTGGCGTAGACGAGCGGATCAGGATCGCGCCCGATGCGCTCGCAGGCTGCGCTGATCTCGGCCGGTGTCTTGCGCGAGGTCGCGCCCTTGCCTCCTGCGACAAAGATTCCGAGGTCGTTCTCGGTGCCGCGCAAGCCTTCCTTGAGAGCGCCACAGACCGTCGTGGTGAGTCCGCTCGAGTGCCAGTCGAAACCGAGGACGCAACCGAAGGCCTGAAACCAGAAAGGGTCCGACAGGCGCCGCAGAACTTCCTCGCGACCAAATTCGCTCGCGAGAAAGATCACGATCTCGCGGGACAGCGGAACCATCCGCTCGAACAGATACCGAGGAGCCTTACCACCGTGCAGAGGGAGATTTGCTAAGCCGGTCCGGGACATCGGTGTGCGACTGGAATTTGCGTCCGAATTGGCGGCATTGGGTCGTGACACTATCGCGACGCGAGATGGTTTATCGCGACTGCTAACCTTTCGATCCGCAGTCTAGCGCGGGATTCTCGCTTTGCCGCAGAAAAAAAGAGGCGGGGTGCAACCCCGCCTCTGTTCAACTGCAAAAAACGGATTGTCGAGGCAGCTTTATTTCTTCATCGCCTTGACGTCGGCCCCTTGCTTGTCATGCTCCGCCTTTGCCGTTTTTACGGCGCCGTCGTGGGTGGCCTTGGCGTCCTTGGTGCATGCCGTCTTGTCGGCACCACTCTTCTTGCTGCATTCGGCCTTGGCGGCCTTGTAGTCAGCGTCCGCCTTGGCCTTGGCGGCTTTGTAGTCGCCATCGGCCTTGGCTTTCATCGCCTTGGCATCGGCCTTGACTTCGGCTTTGGGGGTGCTGGCCGCCATGCTGCCGCTCGGCGCCGCGGGCGGGGTCGCCGCGGGTGCAGTCATGGCCGGCGGCGTGGTGGCTGCCGGGGCGGTGGACTTCGGCGCGTCGGCGGCAACGGCCAAAACGCTCATCGATAAGGCAACGACTGCTGCGAGTAGAGCGGCAAACTGCTTGTGCATGTTGTTCTCCTTGGTTAACTACGGTGCGGGCAAAACGTCCAGATCCACTGAGCAGCCAATAACGAAAAAAGTCAAAAGCGGTTGACATCCCCGGCCGCCGAAGGTCTTAACGCGGGCCGGCGAGCATGCGTCAACGGGCCGCTCTCGCCGGGCGCCTGCAGGCCGAGTCCATGGCGCCGGCATACTTCTCCGTCATGACAAACGCATTTTCGCGCACCTATTACCGGGTTCGCCCCGGATCCTCGCTGGACGCGAAATCTCCTTCGCGCGATGCTATCCGCCGTATGGAAACTTTTCGTTCATCTGCAGGAAGCGAGCGCCCACCAGCGATCTCGATCGCAACTCCTCGCGAGGACGCACCGATAAGACGGTTTCGGGGCCAGCTTTGCCTGGACGACTTCGAAACCGCGGCGCGCAGGCATCTGCCGCGACCGGTCTTCGGCTACATCGCCGGCGCCGCCGAGACGAACAGCTCGCTCGACGACAACCGGGCCGCATTTGGTGAGTTCGGCTTCATGCCTCGCGTCCTCGTCGATGTCTCGGCGCGCTCGCCGGAGACTTCACTCTTCGGCCGCACTTACTCCGCGCCCTTCGGCATCGCGCCGATGGGCATCACCGCGCTTTACGCCTACCGAGGCGACATCGTGTTGGCGAGAGCCGCGGCTGCGGCGAACATTCCAATGATCATGAGCGGCTCATCGCTTATTCGTCTGGAGGATGTCGCGAAGGAATGCAAAACCACCTGGTTTCAGGCCTACCTTCCCGGCGATGTCCCTCGCATCACCGCGCTTATCGAACGGGTCGCCCGCGCCGGGTTCGAGACGCTGGTGATCACGGTCGATTCGCAGGTGGCCGGCAATCGCGAGAATAACGTCAGAGCGGGGTTCTCAACGCCTCTGCGTCCAAGCTTGCGTCTCGCTTGGGACGGGATCACGCATCCACGATGGCTTTTCGGAACGTTTCTGCGCACTCTGCTTCAGCACGGCATGCCGCACTTCGAAAACAACTACGCCACGCGCGGTGCGCCGATTCTGTCAGCGAGCGTCGTGCGCGATTATTCCGACCGTGGACACCTGACCTGGATGCACATCGAGCTCATCCGCCGCGTCTGGAAAGGACGCCTGGTCATCAAAGGAATTCTGGACAAGAAGGATGCCCGGATCGCCCGCGAAGTCGGCGCCCAAGGCATCATCGTGTCGAACCATGGCGGCCGACAACTGGATGGGGCCGTGTCGGCACTGCGGGTCCTGCCGGAGATTGTGGCGGCGTGCCCCGACATTCCGATCATGATGGACGGCGGCGTCCGCCGAGGCACCGACGTACTCAAAGCGCTGGCGCTGGGTGCGAAGTTCGTGTTTGTCGGACGCCCGTTCGGCTACGCCGCGTCGGTTGGTGGTGAAGCCGGGGTCGGGCACGCGATCCGCCTGCTCTCCGATGAGGTCTACCGCGACATGGCCATGCTTGGATTGACCGGACTCGAGCACCTCGGTCCTCACTGGCTCGTCCGGCTAAAAAGCTCTTTGCTTCGCCAAGGAACCTAACGAGCCACGGCCCTGGACGGCGCGGGGGCTGGGGACGTCGACGCGTTTCGCCGGTTGCTCCATCGTGCTTTGGCGCGAGCGGTGGGTCGGACGACGGTACAGACGGCTACAGCCCCAGCCAGGCGATCGCCTTCCGCTCCTCGTCGTGGTTTGGCGCGACGAACCCCTTGTAGCCCAGAGGGCCGAGCGCCTGCTTACCGGCGTCATTCTGGGCGATGCCGACAAGAATGCTGCGCACTTGTTGCTGCTCTTCCGGCGAGGTCTTGGCCGACATGATCATCTGCTTGATCGGCATGGGGCGCGAAGACACCAGTACCTTGCCGCCTTTATCGGTCCAGTCCTTGATCACCGACTTGGCGGCGGTAGCGCCTGCCTGAGCGAACCCGTACTGAAGATAGAACGGGACGGCATCCTGATAGCGCGTGGTAATGATCTTGACGTCTCCAGCGCCTATCTTCTGGTCTCGCAACATGGCGCGCAGCATGGCCGTGGTTATGGAGTCCGGATCGGGGCTGACCAGGGTACGGCCTCTGAGATCGTCCAGCTTGGTAAATGGCTGCTCCTTGTTGACGAGGAGCGCCACCGAATAATCGGTGTAGCCGGCCGTCCAGGCGACGGATTCGTACTTGCCCGCCTTGATCGCGGCCAGCGATACATGCGCGGGATGAATGAAGGCGAGGTCGTACTCTTGCCGCGCGAGTCCTTCGCGCACGTCGTTGTAGCCGCTGACCACCACGACATGCACGGGTCTCTTGAGCGCCTTCGCGAGCAGATCCGCCAACGGCTGAAACCGAGCCTGGATTTCCTTATTGGTCTGAAAGTAGGTGACACCTTCGGTCACCGCGAAAACCAGGTCGGCCGCTGCCGCGCCCGTCGCGGCGACAAGGAGCCATGCCGCGATCAGCATTGAACGCATCAGGCTCAATCTCCTTCCTCGAGTCCCACGGGACGAGCCGCATCGATGCTGTTGCTTTCAAAGACAGCTTGCTCGATCGTCATCCGCTCCCCTCCATTGTGAGACCGAAGCGCGCGCGATTCGGGTGTCGCGCCCGATACCGTTCGTAGGGTCGACGCAACCAGTATACCGTTGGCAACGCTGAATACCCCGGATCGTCCGGATCATTTACGCGTGCGAGATGTCCCAAAAAAGAGACGTCCGGGGCCGTGTACGCTACCGGCGTCGCCGGCGCCTGACGGGCGCGCCGATTCATCGCACCTGACCGCAACGGCTAGAATAGCTCGAGATGAAGATTGCGACCTGGAACGTCAACGGCATCCGTGCCCGGGAAGCCCAGCTTTGCGACTGGGTGGAGCGCGACCGGCCCGACGTGATCTGTCTACAGGAACTGAAAGCAGACGCCGCGCAGATTCCGGAGCGGTGCAAGCTTGCCGATTACCACGCTTATTGGCACGGCCTTCGCGGTTACTCCGGCGTATCGCTCCACCTCAGAAAAGGACTGTTCGATGCCGAGCCGGTGTTCAGCCATCCCGAGTTCGACATGGAGACGCGCATCGTACAGGTCGCGTTCGGTACCCTTGTCCTGGCGTCGGTCTACGTCCCCAATGGTGGAAAGGACTATACCGCGAAGCTCAGCTTCCTCAGCCGGTTGGCGGCGTGGACGAAGCAGCTTCACCAGGAGGGACGGGAGGTTGTGTTGTGCGGCGATATCAACATCGCTCGCTCGGACATGGATGTGCATCCGCGTGAGCGAAAGGCGGGCGTCATCGGACAGCGCGCCGAGGAGCGGGAACTCTTCGAGGAGCTGCTCGACGGCCATTCGGTCGACGTCGGCCGCGCGCTGGATCCGGAGAATTCGAGCATGTTCACGTGGTGGCCGCCCTGGCGCAATATGCGTCAGCGCAACATCGGCTGGCGCATCGACTACATCCTCGCCTCCCAGACGATTGCCTCCCGCGCGACGAGTTGCGTCGTTCTCGCCGACGTGGGAACGAGCGATCATGCACCGGTGATGATGACGATCGTGTAACTTCAGCGTGATCGCAGTCCGCGCGCCGCGGCCTTCTTGAACTGCGGCAAACAAAATAGCGCGGTCGCGCAGCTCAAACAGGGACAGCAAGACGCCGACGATGCAGAGTCCGATGAGGACACCGAACATGCTTTTCCCGCACCTCTAGCCCTAAACATGCGCATTCTCGTCGTTGAAGACGATGCTCTGCTCGCCGCTGGGTTGGCCAGAACCTTGACGCGTGCCGCGCATGCCGTCGACAGCGCCAGGTCGGGGATCGACGCCGACGCGGCGCTGGAAGCGAAGGACTACGACCTCGTGATTCTCGACATCGGACTGCCGGGCATCGACGGCTTCGAGGTCCTGCGGCGGTTGCGCGCCAGAAATTCCGCCATCAGCGTGCTGATGCTGACCGCGCGCGATGCCGTGGAGGATCGCGTCAACGGTCTTGACATGGGCGCCGACGACTACCTGACCAAGCCCTTCTCCCTCACCGAGCTCGAGGCGCGTGTGCGAGTGCTGTTGCGCCGGGCGATGTTGCCGACGCTGCGCCTGACAGTCGGCCGGTTGACCGTAGACGTTGCCGCCAAGCGAATCAAGATCGACGACGTTTTCGTCGAGCTGACGGTTCGGGAGTGGGCGCTGCTGGAGCTGTTCCTGTCGAAACCTGGACGCGTGCTGAGCAAGGAGCAGATCGTGCAGCACCTGTTCGCCGCGGACGATCAGGTCTCGCCCAACACGATCGAGGTCTATGTGTCGCGTCTGCGCGCCAAGCTGGAATCGGCAGGCGTGAAGATACGCACGATTCGCGGGTTCGGTTACTTGTGGGAGACCGAGCTTGGATGACTCGCGTGTGAGTCGCGAAAGCATCAGGCGCCGGCTTCTCCTGTTCGTTATCCCTTCGGTGCTCATACTGGTTATCGGCGCGGCGCTCATAACGTATTGGGTGGCTTTGCGCGCTGCCAACACGGCGTACGACAGGGCGTTGCTCGACCCGGTCATCGATCTCTCCGAGAATATCAAGTCCGATGCCAACGGGGCGCGCCTGGAGTTGTCGGCTCAGGCGCAGCATGCCTTGCTCTATGACCAGGCCGACACACTCGTATTTCAAATTCGCGCGCCGGACGGCAGGGTCGTCGCCGGTGTCGACGACCTGCCGGCGCCCGCACCATCCTCGTCGCGACAGATGTTTTTCGATGCCGTGCATCACGGCGAGCCGATCCGGGTTGCGGCAGTGCGCACGGACAGCGGCTTTCTCGTTCAAGTGGGTGAAACGCTGAACAAACGCAACCAACTCGTCAGAGACGTATTGGCAACCGAGCTTGTTCCCACGCTGTTGATCGCACTGGTTTCGATCGGGTTCGCCTGGGTGGGCGTTGCTCGCGGCCTCGCGCCTTTGGAGCGCGTCCGCAGTGAGCTTTTGCAGCGTTCGCCGCAGGACCTGCGCCCGCTGAACGACCGCAACGTTCCGGTGGAGCTACTACCTGCGGTGGCCGCATTCAACCGATTGCTGGATCGACTGCGCGAGGCAAGCGAAATGCAACAACGCTTTCTTGCCAACGCGGCCCATCAGTTGCGGACTCCGCTCGCCGGACTGCAAATGCATATCGAGCTCATTCTGCGGCGCGATCTCGCATCGGACCTGCGAGCTGAAGTCGAGACCATGCACAATGCGACGACGCGTGCGGGCCGATTAGCGAGGCAATTGCTGGCGCTGGCGAAAGTGGAGAGCGCCAGTGCCCAATCGCAGTCCTTGGAAGCGCTCGACCTGAAAATGGTGGCAGAGGCCGCCGCTCAAGAGTGGGTGCCACGAGCGGTCGAGCGCGACATCGATCTTGGATTTGCTCTGGACTCCGTCAGCGCCGTTGCAGACCCTCTATTACTGCGCGAGCTTCTCAATAACCTCGTCGACAATGCATTGCGGTATACGCCCAGCGGCGGGAGCGTGACTGTGCGCTCCGGCGAAGCCGGCGGAATCCCATTCCTCAGCGTCGAGGATACGGGCCCCGGTATCCCAGAAGTCGCGCGCAGCCGGATCTTCGAGCGGTTTTACCGAGTCGAGGGCTCTCCCGGCGACGGATCGGGACTCGGTCTTGCGATCGTCAAGGAAGTAGTCGACAAACACGGTGCCGCGCTTGCCGTGGAAACGCCGGGGCGGGGGCAGGGAACTCGCATAGTCGTTTCGTTTCCCGTGCCTGCTACGGAAAATCGCGACACGACGTAAGACACAAGTCGATACCGCGCTACAAGACACTTCCGCGCGCTTCCGCCGCAGGTACCCGCGGGGCACCTTCGCCCCGTCGCTGTTCCAATCACGCGACAGTTCCTGACGCGTACCTGACAACCATCGATGTTCATGTCGCGGGTGATTGACGGCATGCGAGCGCATTGCCTACGTTATGGCACACACCAGACGAAACGCGCGCGTTGACGGGTCGCCATAGCGGCTGCTCGGAAGCAGTAATAATCGATTCTCCGAAGGAGGAAGGCAAAATGAAGCCAGGACTGCTGCCCGCAACCGCGGGTGTAATTGC
>Ga0193751_1002644_pt1 | contig 10793 bp, 11 predicted proteins | sample L1c2metaG_FD_143050 | JGI IMG/M metagenome (GOLD analysis project Ga0193751, IMG submission 143050) | Soil microbial communities from a riparian zone of the East river system, Colorado, United States - L1c2 | ecosystem: Environmental > Terrestrial > Soil > Riparian zone | place: USA: East River...
GACGGTGGCAATCGCCACCCACTGGCGCGGCGTGTCGGTTGCATAGTGCGCATAGGCCATGCGCGCCCGATCAACTTTCCGGCTGAGTGCCGCCTTGTTGCGGTCGCGTGCAGCCCGGCTATGGCCTGAATTTTCAGGATATTCGATAATCTGCTTGCCCTGGCCAATTTCCATCTGCTCTTTAATTGGCGCGGCTAGATCGCCAGCATCGGTAAATAGATCGGGGAATACAGCAAGGTCTTCGCAGTACATTGACTTGCGAATGCCCTGGCCACATTGCAACACAAGCTGATGATCAAACTTGCAGCCGGGTTGCTTGGCGCGGCGCACAATGGCGCACATCGTCTTACGGCCAATAGCGGCATTTAGTGGCGTGTCGTCAGCGCCCAAGTATTTGTGCAACATCTTGTCAAGCCGTGGCTTACCGTCCCATTTGAGCCGACTGAAATAATCAAGTACTGGATTTGATTTGTTGTCATGGCATGCATCGGTAATCGCGTCACGGGCTTCCGTGAGATTAGGATAAAGGCGGAACTTTGCGCAAATGTTCCTGCGCGTCACGGTGACTGCCGCGTCCGCCACTTCGCCGTCAAATTTTTTGTCAGCGTGGCCATGCCAGTACTCCTTCTGGCGAAATTCATCGTAGGTGCAAGTGATGCCTGCGCGTTTGATCGCTTCAATCGTGTTGAGAATATCTCTTTTCGGTCTTCCAGTTTCATCATGTTGTCCACCAGGCCAATGGCCGTCGTCGTTGGACTTTGGCTTAGGATCATGTGACCGACTGATTGCGCGCTCAATTGCGCGTTCTTTGTCCTTCTGTTTGGCAATGTGTTGATTGCACGGAAGATCGGCCAAAAGGGCTTCGGCAATTTGTTCGGGTGTATACTTGCCATAGGATTTGAAGCTTGCAGCAATCGCCTGCGTCACATCAGACCATGACCGATAGGACCTGCTCAGGTGTCCAAGTTCGGCTAGGTCGTCGTTCAAATCGTTCAAAGTACCGGTATGTCCGATGATGTGCTTGAGTTTAACCGGTGCATCGTCTGGCAGATCAGCGACAGACTTCAACCATCCGGGCCGCTGGACCTTGGACCAATCAATCGTGGTCGCACCGCTGAGTTTCGCTTCGGCTTCACTAATGTTCGCCAGCGCCTTGCGCACATCATCAATCTTGGTGACGGTGTGGAGCAAGCACAGCGGCATACATGAAGCTGGTACGCGGCCATCCTTGCCGTTCTTCCAATTCACTGAACCAGGATTGCGCAAGATACGGTTGCAATTTCGGACTACAGGATCAAAGCCTAGAACCGTGTGAAGTTTGCCAACTAATATTTCGGCCTCGTCGGGTGCAATCGCCTGATCCAGCTTGATCAGGAATTGCCAACCCGCGCCGCTACGCCAAATTGCGAATGGTGTGATGCGGAGCGCGATTAGTCCCTTGTCAATTGCGGCTCTAATGCGTGAACCTTCATTCTCATAGTGCTTGCCTGCTTCTACCGGATCGTTACCGGCATATTTTTCAGCGTCGCAGTCACCCCATAGGTAAGGGCATTCTAAAATCTGATCCTTCGTTGCCGTGGTTCCGCTTATCCAGGTCGGTTTGACGGTGGCAACGTGAAAAAATAGATGCTTCTGCTTATCGTCCGCTTCCTTGGAGAGCGCCTGAAACTGTTCGGCGCTGGTGACGTGCCTACCTTGGGTAAAACCTAAAATTAAAGCACTTGGCTGGACAGCATCGTAAAAGTCTAGGGCGGTCGCATGATCAAACTTCGGCAGGTCCGCTCCGCTCTGCTTTGCCTGATCAGCTTTCGACGCAGGTTGGTCTTCGCGGGGCAACTCCCGCTGGACGCTGCCCTTGGCCACGGTCTCAATGGGTTTGGTCCCGGTCTTCTTGGGGAACACCCTGATGCCTTCGGCCAAATTCTCCATTGGAAGTCCAGCGAACGCTGCGGCCGGTTTGGCATTCTGGAAATCAAATGGAATGACGTTAGTTAGAGCGTCGGTTTTCTGCGGTGGCACAGCGGGCTGCGCCTGCGTCGCTCTTACCGTATCGGTAAAACCAGCCTCAACCGGCCCGGTGCCGCTTCCTTTGCCGATAGGATCGGTAATACCAGCCTCAACCGGCCCGGTGCCGCTTCCTTTGCCGATAGGATCGGTAAAACCAGCCTCAACCGGCCCGGTGCCGCTTCCTTTGCCGATAGGATCGGTAATACCAGCCTCAACCGGCCCGGTGCCGCTTCCTTTGCCGATAGGATCGGTAAAACCAGCCTCAACCGGCCCGGTGCCGCTTCCTTTGCCGCTAGGATCGGTAATACCAGCCTCAACCGGCACGGTGCCGCTTCCTTTGCCGATAGGGTCAGTCTTTGGTTGTGGGCGACTTGCTAGGTTCGCGTAGTACTCGTTGCGTTTCCGCCCAGCCGCCATTTCCAAGGCGGTTTGGTCCGTGGCCGTTACCGCACGGTAAGGTGCCGGACCAGTGGCACCCGCGCTCAAGACGCCCTCCGCTGATGTTCTAGCGCCGCAAGCCATTTTTGGGCGCTTGTGCGCCGATAAAACGGCTTCCGACCCACATACGTACGCGGCGGCCCTAGACCAAGTAGATGCCAACGGTCGAGTGTACGCGGGTTCAGCCGTAGTTCTGCGGCTAATTCTTCACGTGTTAAAAATTCTCCGAGTATTGGTTCTAAGTCGGACATAGCGATCACCTTCACGCCTTTCTGCTGCAGTAGGCGCAGGGGTCCGTATAGGGAATATTTAGTTGAGCCAGAGGGCGAATTAATCCCGCACGACGGCTAATCGTCGAACGGACGAAGTGCAAACACGCCTGGGTTCTTGCGCGCCCGCTTACGCGCATACTTAATCGTCTCCTCCGCATAGTACGGGGATATGTCGTCGCCAGTGGCCTTTTTGGGCTGGCCTATTGAGGCGAGAAATTCGCGAACCAAATGGACAAATGGTCCGCAATCGTCCGGCTTCGACCCGGTCCTGCTTCTATACAAGACCGCCAAGGCAACGGTGTAATGTGGTGGCAAGACGCCGGTCCCCTTCGGTCGTCCGCGAGTGCGTACCTCGCGGGCCGCTCTGTTCGCTGCGGTCTCTAGGGTGGCTAGACTTTCCACCGCTTTCTTCCTCGCATCAGCAAGTTGCATCGGGTCAAGTGACCCATCATTGCCGAAGCAGGCCCTGACAAGATCGCGGCTAATGTCATCTGGCATCGTCTCATCAATTATACTTCGGGTCTGGCCTAAAGCTTTAGCAAGCTGGCGCAACCGTTTGACACGAACTGCAGTGGGCGTCGCCTCTTGTTTTATTTTTGCATCCCAAAAATAAAGTTGGGCCAGATGACTGAGACGACGCCACGCTTCATTCGCATCGAAGGGCTTAGACTTGGGGCCGCGCTTATGCGCTTTGCGCAGAATGACGAGGAAGGTTTTTTTGTGCCGGTTGAACGCAGTTAAAGCGGCGTCAGGAACCCCCTTATCAAACTCTATATCCCAAATTGTATTCTTGCCCCTGGCTTTATCGGTACTCATAGCGATCCAGTCGCACGGTCTTTGACGAGTGTGGCAATATTTGACGGTAGCGGATGGAGAATGCGCTCAACCATCGCTGCGAGTTTTTCAAGGGCATCCCGTTTTTCCTCTGCGTAGGAATGCCGGTCATATGTCCCCTCAACGCCCGCAATGACGTGCCCCAGCACACGCTCGGAAATGTCCGGTCGAACACCTGCACGGACCATCAAAGTCTTTGCGGTTCGGCGCAGATCGTGAAGGGTCCAATTTGGAATCGGCTCAACCTTCGCCGCTCCCTTGGCTTGCTTCTTCATGGCAGCGAGTACAGCCTTATCCAGCTTCGCCTTGCTCTTGCCGGAGCGTGAGTACGGCGTTTTTGCACGCGACGGAAATACGTAATCGCAATCATCGAGTTTTGGCTGAGCCTCAATGACGGTCAGCGCAGCCTTGGATAAGGGAATGAAATTCGGTCGTTTTGTCTTGTACCGCTCAGCCGGGATCGTCCATATCCCATCTTCTGCAATCTCTTTGCGGCTCATGTGAGCGACTTCACCGTGCCGTTGCGCTGTGAGTAAGAGCATCCTGACAAAAGCGCCGAAAATCCCAAGCTGCCCAAGTACCGGCCAGATGGCGCGGATTTCCTCGTCGGCCAGGACGCGCGTTCGGGCACGTTCCTTTGGTTTTATCCTCCCCATGCCGCGCACGACTGGCGCGCTAAATTGATCATCCCGGATCGCATACCAATTGAACGCTTTGCGGAGGTAGGCAAGGGTCCGGTCGGCCATAACGGGACCATTTGCATCCTCGATTTCATCAAGCATCTTGATGACGTGCGAGCGGCGCACTTCATAGATGCCTAGTTTACCGATGCGTGGCTTCACAAGGCGCTTGAACGCACTTTCGTATTCATCGGCGCTGCGTAGCGGTTGGTGTTTGTTGCGGGCGTGTTGAGCCACGAAATCATCAAGGATGGAGGCGACAGTCGCGGTTTTCGGGAAAGGTATGCGATCTTCAATCGGGTTCTCCCCGCGGTCCACGCGCTGGCGCAAATTGCGGGCTTCACGAACTGCCTTGAGCGCCGACCAATCCGGCCATGCGCCGATGGTGAAGCGATGTTCGCGGCCACGAAGGCGGTAGTTCAACACGAAGGCTCGCGCACCAGCGGCGGTGACGCGGACACCAAACCCTCGCGGCGCTTTGGCCCCTTGAATGATGGCACCCGCAAAATAAACGACGCGGTTCCCCGTAGTCGGGACCGACAGTCGCTTGACTGTCTCTTCGCTCAGTTTCCCCACGTGGATCATGGCGCTCGTGTCCGTACTGTGTCCGCACAATCAATTTACCTGACTGTCGGGGAATGTGCAGCCAATGTCATGTGGCGTCAAGGAAAATGCTTGATATAATTAACGTTCTTGCGCGGACACGGACGACACGCAGCCACATCAAGAACTTAGAATAGAGGGGTGCGCATAACTGTGGATCAGGAGGTCGGTGGTTCGAGTCCACCCAGCTGTACCAGCGAAAACAACAGCTTAGTAGGCGCGGCCTCGCGTCCGTTCATGAGATAGATACCATTTGGCAACCGCGTGGCCAGCGCGCTCCGTTTGGCGCGTAGGACAGCTGATTTGGAACGTAAAACCCTCACCGTTAGGCAGGGCAAGACTCGTATAGACAACAAATACGGAAAGTGCGGCGCGCTAAATCGCGTTTCTGCAGCTCAAGGACAGGTTCGAGTACCATACACGTGCAAGGAATGTGGCGAGGAACAAAGGACGTTCTGATGACGGTCAACGCGCGCGTTCGTGGTAAGTTGAGTCGCGTGGTGCCAATAATCGCCCGGGCGATGAACATGCCCGCGGCAATCTGCCACCGCGATAGCTGATTTTAAGGGCGAAAAATCTTACAATAGGCATAGATTCGTTCATCAGTGGCTCGCGGTACGGCAGGGTTGTGTCATGGCGACCAAACGTCGACGCTCATTCGATACAAAGTCGTTTCTCGCCCGCGTCGGTGACGGCCAGAGCATCGGCAAGTACCGCAAAGGCCAGATCGTCTTTTCACAAGGGGACGCTGGCGATGCGGTCTTCTACATCCAGAAAGGCAAGGCGAAGCTCACCGTCGTTTCCGAGCAGGGCAAGGAAGCGGTTATCGCAGTTCTTGGGACGGACGAGTTCTTCGGCGAGGCATGTCTTGCCGGGCAGGTGCAGCGTATAGCGACGGTCACGACCATGACGGACTCCGTGATCGCTCGATTGGAAAAATCAGCTATTATCCAGGTCATCCATCAGGAACCGAAGTTCTCCGAGATGTTCATTGCCCATCTTCTGGGCCGGGCCATCCGCGTTGAAGCGGATCTCGTCGATCAGCTGTTCAATTCGAGTGAGAAACGTCTTGCCCGAATGCTCCTGCTGTTGGCGAACTTCGGCAAGGAAGGGACACCCGAGCCGATGATCGCGAAAATCAGCCAGGAGACGCTTGCGGAGATGATCGGAACGACGCGGTCGCGCGTAAGTTTCTTCATGAACAAATTTAGAAAGCTGGGCTTCATCGAGTACAACGGCAGCATCGAAGTCCACAGTTCATTGTTGAATGTGGTTTTGCACGACCAGCCGCAAATCAAGAATTAAAATTTTCGTATTTTGGCATCCGCGGGCGGCGCAATCCCTAGGCCTTTTGATGTGAGCAATTTTGCACAGCATTCGCCTCGGCATCAGGCTTTAGTTGGCCCAAAGCAAAGGAAGATATGATCATGTCGTTGGGACTCATTCTCCTTATCATTCTCATCATTTTCTTGCTTGGCGGCTTCAGCGGCCGCTTTGGCGGCTATGGTTACGGCTACGGACACGGTGGTGTCGGTGTCATCGGCGCCATCTTGATTATCGTTGTCGTTCTTATGCTGCTTGGGCGGATTTGACGTCGGTTCATCAAAGATACGGGCGGTCGCGTTTCCAATCGGAAAGGCGTCCGCCGTGGTTCAAGTGCGCCGGTCGCTTTCAGAACGGACCGTAACCACCCAGAACGCCACCAATCAACCCGCCGACAACACCACCGTAGCCCGAGCATCCACCATAGCCGTAACCGTAGCCGCCGCCATAGCCAGGGCAGCTGTCATAGATCGGTCCATTATAGATCGGTCCAATGCCACGGCGGCCCCCGTATCGGACAACATGACCGCTGCGGGGGTGGCCGGTCATCGCATGTCGGTCCGTTGCATGGCCCGCCACCGCTGCATGTCTGGCGTTTGCATGATTATCTGGATGGCTGGTGGCTAATGCATTCGTCGCCACCGGCACGCAACCGAGCGCGGCCGCGGCAGCGAGAGCGATGAGTGTTTTATGGAGCACTTGATCCTCCTAATATGACTCAAACAAAAAATTTGTTGTGAGGACAATGACAACACCAGTCGCCACCAAGAGTTGCATGCCGTGGGGACACGTTAGCGTGTTCGACCGTTAACGCTTCACCTCGTTGAGGTGCGTGGTGAGCAATTTTATACAGACTCCACTCAGGCGACGTCCGGCATAAATCCCGGACGGCTTCTTCATTACGGATAGCGTCACCTTGAATCAGGGACCCGCCACCGACTCATCAAGGTTTCGAAGCTGCGAGAAAAACACTGAAGCTGTTGTGAATAATGTCACCTATCGATCAGGAAACCGACGTCGTGCGGCCACTGGGACAGCCGGAGGAACCTCCGCCGCCCTCAGATCCAAAAGCAGTATTCCTTGGTGGTCTCTTCGTCCTTGCGCTGCTGACCACAGCCTTTGTCGCGCGCGAGATCGTGTTGCCGCTGGTCTTTGCTATCGTTCTCAAGCTCCTGCTTCAGCCAGCCTTGCGCGTATTGGAGCGGTTGCACATACCGCGATTGCCCGCGGCGCTGCTGCTGATCCTTGCCCTGTTCGGAACGATCGTCGGCTTGGGAACGGCTATTTCAGGCCCGGCCCGTACCTGGGCAGCCAAGCTTCCGGAGGGTATTCCTCGGCTTGAGGAGCGGCTGAGTTTCACGCGGGTACCTATCAATACACTGCAACTGTTTTTGCAGCAGGTGGAAGATATTGGCGGAACGGAACCTTCACCAAATGGGGCCGTCTCGGAGCGAGGTGCAGCTTTTTTGACGACGCTATTCACCGGAACCCGAAACTTTGCCAGCGGGTTTTTCACCACGGTGCTGTTTCTTTTTTTCCTTCTCGTGTCCGGCGATATCTTCCTGCACCGCCTTGTCGAGATACTCCCTCACTTCAGTAGCAAGCGCCAAGTCGTCGACATATCGCGGCAGATAGAACACGACATCTCTGCGTATCTGGTTACGATCACGATCATGAACGCGGCAGTGGGTCTCGTTATGGCATTGGCGGTGTGGCTCACGGGTGTGGGCGACCCGATCCTCTGGGGGACGGTGGCCTTTCTGCTGAACTATGTGCCGATCCTCGGCACTGCTTTGGGCGTGTTGATCTTTCTTCTCGCTGGCCTGTTGACTGTTGACACGCTCTGGCTGGCGCTGCTTCCCGCGGGGCTCTACGTTGGATTGCATTTGATCGAAGGCCAGACTTTAACGCCGATGCTTCTGGCCAGACGGTTCACCCTCAATCCCGTCCTCGTCATCATCTCGCTCGTCTTCTGGTTCTGGATGTGGGGTATTCCCGGCGCGATCCTGTCTGTGCCCATGCTGGCGACCACGAAGATCATCTGCGACCGTATTCGGCCGCTGGCTGCGTTCGGTCACTTTCTTGAGGGGTGAAACCCAGCTTTGAACTGACTGGCTGCTTTTGGACCGGGAAAATTGAGAGAATTGACCTGGACGAAAGGAATAGCGGACAGCCTTGAATGTCGACTTGGGACCACAACCGCACTCTTCGAGGCGCTTGGAATCCTCAGTTGGCGGTCAAACGAAAAGAGGCCCCGACCGAAGTCGGAGCCTCCCTGTCAGTGCTGGTTATCTGGCGCTGAACACGTAATCCTCCAGAGAGATGCAAGGAAGTGTGAGGATTGGTCGGGCCAGCATCCAGCACTTTTCTAACGTTACCTGGGTCGTCCAAAAACTTGAAAACGGGAGCATTCTACGCGGCGCTAGCCTCAACCGGGCTGTCGTAATTGATGGACCGCCGCTCCACTAATGCCGCTAAGGTCCAGGTTCTCGCAAGTTCAAGCAGTCCTTGCCTGTCATCGTCGGTTTTAGCGTCGCAGGCCGAGAGGATCGCCTCCTTAGCGTATTGCCAGTACTGATCTGTTATCGGCATGGGCGCTCTCCGGTACCCCGTCCCAATATCCTCATGCGCTCCTTGGCAGTAGGCGTCTGGTCAAAATTGCTCACCCAGATTGCCCGTCCACAGCAAAATGCGGCCTCAAACCCGGCCAGCACCCGCGCCCTCCTGCAGCACCGAGCGTTGCGTTTTCTTGAGACGGCACTCTTAATTCTGTACGGCTCAAATTGTCTGAGATTGCGAGCGTGGTGGCAGTCGCCACTCTCAAGTTCATCAAACGCTTCAGCGCCTAATCTGCGGTTGATCGTGGAGAACCACGTTCAACAAGGAATTGTGAACTTCGATGCTGCCGTTGTAATCAATCAGACCTAATTCCCGAAATTTGTTCATGAAAAAACTCACGCGAGATCGCGTCGTGCCGATCATCTCCGCCAGGGTCTTGGCTGATTTTCGCTATGATTGGCTCCAGCCGACCTTCCTTGCCAAAATTCGCCAGCAGCAGAAGAATTCGTGCCAGCCGTTTCTCGCTCGAATTGAACAGTTGATCGACCAGGTCCTCCTCGACGCGACTGTTGCGAGCCAAGAGGTGCGCGATAAATAGCCCGGCAAACGCCGGCTCGTCGTGGATGACGCGGGTGATGTCTGCCTTTGTTATTCGCACGATCACGCATTCCGTCATAGCGGAGACGGTTGACAGACGCAGCGGCTGTCCGGTCAACCACGCCGCAGATGCACCGGCGCAGGCGAACGTTTCCGGGCAGTGAACTTTCGCTCACGTTTGCGCGTTGACACCAGACAACCCCAATTCGAGCGGAGCACGCGACATGCCGCAGACCTCGACCACTGATTTCAACCACGCTATGCGAGATGCCAAAAAGCAGGCCGGAGGCGTCGCAAATGAAGTATCGGATGCCGCCTTTCAGGTCGCCGATGCCGCTACCAATGCCGCACGGGAGACGGCCAGTTCCTTTGGGAAGGCATTGCGCGACACCATCGAAAGTCAGCCCTATACGGCCGTAGCCATCGCGCTCGCCCTCGGATGGCTTTTCGGCAGAACACATCGCCCGTTTTGAACCGAACGAGCCGTCTTTACGGATGCGCTCTGCCAACTAATGCTCTATCACCACGCTGGTAAGGGTCATTCTTAAAAATCATTCTTGTCGACCGATTTCTCACCGTGGCGGCGGGTCATTCACCGCGGCGCGGAACGATAATCCGCGGCACGACTTCTCCTTGAGAGTCTAAAATTTGGAGGCTGAAATGAAGGCACTTATCGGATGCGCAACTATTTTTTTTGCTTTGGCAACTGTTCAGTCAGTTGAGGCAAAAGGCTGCCTTAAAGGTGCTGCAGTAGGTGGTGCTGCCGGCCATTTGGCCGGACATCACGGAATTCTAGGAGCGGCAGCGGGTTGTGTAGTCGGGCGTCACGAAGCAAACAAGCGAGCCCAAATGCAGACAAACCAGACCGACCAGAATGATCGCGAACGTCGGTAGGGATGAGGAGCGCTTCTAGCGCTACTGCCATCGAAGTCAATCTTAGATGGTTGCTGCACGATCGTCGGTGGCTAAAAGTTCGGTAGCTCGATTGAAAAACCGATTCCAGGACAGTTCGAGACCGGCGTTCATTTCTCAAAATCTCTCCGGTCTTAAACGGCTTACAACTTCGAAAAAAGGGAAATCAGTGGGGATGGAGGCCGTTTAGGCGTCCCCAGACTGACGGTGAAAGCCTGGCAGTCCCAAACGGTGCGAATAACAGTTCACGCGAACTGAGCTATTTTATACAGGCGTGTCGCTGCGATTGTGCTCAATTGTCAATTGGCAAGGAGCGCAATGAGCGAGCCGAGCATTACCCCAGAACCACGCTATCTGGAACAATGCTTTTGACGCACCGTTAGCTCCCCAACAAACAGCGAGGATACGGCAATGGATAAAGATCGAATCAAAGGTTCGGCAGAGCAGGCCAAGGGAGCTGTCAAAGAAGCCGCCGGGAAGGTCTTCGGCGACAAGAAGTTGGAAACTGAAGGCAAGACCGACAAGGCTGCAGGCAAGGTGCAAAACGCAATCGGCGGATTGAAAGATG
>Ga0193751_1002645_pt1 | contig 10790 bp, 7 predicted proteins | sample L1c2metaG_FD_143050 | JGI IMG/M metagenome (GOLD analysis project Ga0193751, IMG submission 143050) | Soil microbial communities from a riparian zone of the East river system, Colorado, United States - L1c2 | ecosystem: Environmental > Terrestrial > Soil > Riparian zone | place: USA: East River...
CGAATTTTTTGCTGGATTAGCATCGCTTTTCGATAGCGCGCGTTTTTGATTTTCGTCGGAAGCTGCCCGGGCATTTTCGCCGCGCGAGAGCCTTCTTCTCGCGAATATTTGAAGATTCCGAGCCGCTCGAAGCGAGCGTGGTCGATAAATCTGAGCAGGGCCTCGAATTGCTCCTCGGTCTCTCCCGGGAAGCCGACGATGAAGGTCGTGCGCAACGCCACGCCTGCGATCCCGGCGCGCAATTTGTCGATCAAAGTCTCGATATGTTCGCGCGAGGTTTCACGGCGCATCCGGCGTAGCATCGCTTCGTCGATGTGCTGAAGTGGAATATCGATGTAGCGCGCGACCTTGTCGCATCGGGCGATCGTTTCGATCAGCTCATCGCTCCAATGCGCCGGATGTGTGTAAAGCAGGCGCACCCAAAAGTCGCCGTCGATTTGCTGAATCTCTTGCAAGAGTGTCGTGAGCGTGTGGCCGCGGGAAGAATCGACTGGTTGTCGCGATCCCGCTTTTTCCGTCCAAAAATCCATCCCATAGTAGGTCGTGTCCTGACTGATGAGGTTTATCTCGCGTACGCCTTCCGCGACCAGCCCACGAATTTCCGCAAGCACGGAATCCATTGTGCGGCTGCGATGACGCCCGCGCATTTGCGGGATCACGCAGAAAGTGCAGGGGTGATTGCAACCCTCGGCGATTTTTACGTAGGCCGAGTGCGACGGCGTAAGCCGAAAACGCGGCGTTTCGTAATCGGGAATGTAACCGGGCCGCGGCGTGACAAAATTGAGATCGACGTCTTCATCCGCGGCGCCCGCTTGAAGCACGCGTTGGATAATGGCGCCGAGTTCGCTGACCTGATCGAGTCCGATGAAGGCGTCGACTTCGGGAAGCGACTCGCGAAGTTCGGCCGAGAAACGCTGCGACATGCAACCGCTTACAATTAGTCGTTGGGCCTTTCTCCTGCTCAAACCGCGTCGCCGATGTGCTTCCAGAATTGCGTCGATGGATTCTTCTTTCGCCGAGTCGATGAACGCGCAAGTGTTAACAACCAGAACATCTGCTTCCTCAGCGTGACTGGTGATTTCCATACCCTGCTGCAAAACGCTTCCAAGCATGATCTCCGCATCGACGAGATTTTTCGCACAGCCGAGGCTGATCATGCCGACTTTTGTGGCCATTGGTAGCGAATGCGGCGCTCGCGTTATTCAACGGTGACGTCAGTGTCACCTTCAGCGATCAGCTTGCCGTTCTTCTTGATCTGGATGGCGTCGCGCTCGAGAACCCGGACCGCGATGTGTTGCCCGTGGAATTCCATCGTGCCGTCCGTCGGCGAAATCCATCGTTCCACAGCGGGCTTCAGAGCTTCGTTATCCACTACGACCTTGATGTAGGTTTTCTTAAGCGGCTTGATATCCACGCGGTTTTGGCCGTTAACCTCTGGAGAATTCTCAGCCAAGGCCGCCTTCTCAAGATCTTCCGGACGAACCGGCTCGGCCCGCCGCACAATCGGTTCTTTTGGCGCGGCGTCGGGCGTCGGGGCCACTGTCGCGCTTGCGATGATCGGCGTACTGGTCGCCACTGCGGTGGCCGAAACAATTGCCGTGGCCACGGGCGTCACCTTTTTGGAATGGGTCTCGGCCACGGAGGCGGGCGTAATCGTTGAAGCGGGAGTGGCCGGCGGCTGGTTGGCGGCAGGTTGAGGGACTCCGACCATTTGCTCGTTATGAGGCGCGATCCGTTGGATATCGAGAATTAATCTCATGAGTATGAATCCGATCACGATCGCCCCAATCGCAATCAGCAGTGGAAGGGGTGAAGGCCGATTTTTTGGCACGCGAACAACCGGCGTGCGATCCCGTCGAGACTTCGGCCCAGGCTGATCCTGTAAATACGAATAAGCATCCACGGTCATCTGCTCCGACGTCTCGAATACATCCAAATACGGCGTTACGTCGACATCGAGGAACTTTCCGTAGATGAGTAGAAAACCTTTGGCGTAGGCCAGACTGGGAAATTGCGAAAAATCGTCTGCTTCAATTTCCGCCAGACGCGCCGGACGAATTTTGGTCATCCGCGCCGCTTCGTCGAGCGTGAGACCGCGAGCCAGCCGCGCTTCCTGAAATTTTTTGCCGAGACCTTCGATCGTCATGATGGGGGTTTCCAGCTAAACGGCGGCGTCAAGATCGACCAGAATCTCGCGCGGCTTTGCGCCTTCGCCGGGACCTAAAATACCCCGCTGTTCGAGAATATCAACGATCCGGGCCGCGCGAGTATAGCCGAGCCGTAACCGGCGTTGGAGCAGCGAAGTCGAGGCGCGTTTTTCCTGACGAATAATCTCCAGACATTTTTCGACCAGCTCCTCGTCTTCCTCCGTCACGTCGTCTGTCGCTGTGCCCGCCGCTTCGAGCTTTTCGTGCATGGCTGCGTCGAATGCCGGTGGACTTTGCGCGCTAACGAATTCGACCAGCCGTTGAATCTCGTGATCGGTCACAAGCACGCCTTGGGCGCGGATCAAGCGCGAAGTGCCCGGCGGCAGATACAACATGTCACCCTGGCCTAACAAACGATCGGCGCCGTTCTCATCCAGAATCACGCGACTATCGATTTTGCTCGCGACTTGAAATGCGATCCGGCTCGGAATGTTTGCTTTGATCACGCCGGTAATGACATCCGCGCGCGGTGTTTGGGTTGCCACGATGATATGGATTCCGGCGGCACGCGCCATCTGTGTGATTCGCGCTATCGCGCTCTCGACATCCGCTGGTGCCGTCTGCATCAAGTCTGCGAGTTCGTCGATAATGACGATGATGTAAGGCATCTTATCTGGAATCTTGAGCTCGTCATCGCGCGGAACCTTGATTTCCCCAGCCTTCTCTTCCGCAAGATCGGCATCTTTCTTTTTCGGCAGGCGCGCATTAAAACCCACAATGTTGCGCACGCCGGTATGCGCGAAAATCTTGTAACGCTGTAACATCTCCTCGATCAATCCGCGCAAAACCAGTAGCACCTTTTTTGGATCGGTAATGACCGGATAACGAAGGTGCGGAAGATTTCCGTAAACCTGCAGCTCGACGACTTTCGGATCGATCATAATGAGTTGAAGTTCTTCGGGCGTGAAGCGGAAGAGCATACTGGAAACGAGCGCGTTAATGCAGACGCTTTTGCCTGCGCCAGTGGTACCGGCGACGAGCAAATGCGGCATCTGTGCAAGGTCGGCGATGATCGTTTTGCCGTAGACATCTTTACCCAACGCAAGCGGGATTTGGATCTTCGGGTTCGCTTTGGCTCCCTCCCAATCGGTCGACTCGAGCAGCTCGCGTAACGTGACCGTAACTTTGCGCGAGTTTGCCAGCTCGATGCCAACGGTGTCTTTGCCAGGAATCGGCGCGAGGATGTTGATGCGCTCGGCGCGCGTAGCGCGGGCGAGATCGCGTTCGAGACTAACGATCTTGTCCACGCGCACGCCCTTGGCCGGATAGACTTCGTAGCGCGTGATGGTCGGACCTTTAGTGATATCGCCCGCGGCTACGGCGATGCCGAATTGCGCGAGCGTGTCGATCAAAGTTTGCTGCACGCGCTCGAGTTCGGCCGGATCGGCCGCCGTGCGACCTTCGGGATCGTGTTCGTCAAGCAGGTCCAATCCGGGAAGCGCGTAGTTCGCGGCGTTCCATGTCCGCGTGGTCGGGCCCGCGGCCGGCTTTGCTTTTTCAGATCCGCCGCGCAACTCGGCGAGTGAAGGTCTCCTGCGCGTTGCCTCATTTGGGAGCGCGGTGGTGTCTACCACTTTTGGATCTGGTCGACCGGCAAACTCTTCCGGCGCGGCGAAAGCCGCGGCCGGTTCCCCAACCGGCGCGCCTTGCTTCCTGAGCTGTTTCTCGATCGAGCGGCGTTGCTTGGCGAGCTCCTTCTGACCTATCTCGAGCTGGCCTTTAAGATCTGACCTGCGCAGTTGTCGATGCAGTCGCCATTCGTGCAGCCGCGCGCTAAGCCGGCCCGCCAGCGCAACGGTTTCGTGCACAAGATGAATTGGGCGGAGACCGGTCATGAGAATGAGCGTGGCCAGGTAAATTCCAAGCAGCAGAATGAGCGAGCCGACTTTGCCCATGGAATTGAGGAGTAAAGTCTTTTCGACGACAGCGCCGACCCAGCCGCCAGGACCGGGAATGTCGAAGGCGTGCTTCCACCCTTGCAGGTGCCGTGTTTGCAATTGGAGCCATTGGAACAAACATGCACCCGACGTGATGAACAGAATGATCCAGGGAAGCCGCCGCATGACGCGCAGCCGCGAATAGAATAATTTGGCCGCGCCGAATCCGAGCAGCACCGTCGCGAACAAATAAGAGGCGGCGCCGATCAGGAAATAAAAGACGCTGGCGAAGATCGCGCCGAGCGGGCCGATGAAATTTTGAGCGGGTCGATTGGGCGGCGAAAGATAACTCCACGGCACCCACGAAGGGAGGTCCTTGGGATTGTAGGAAATGAGCGCGAGAAAGAGCAGAGTGCCGACGAAGAGTAGAATGAGGGCGAAGACCTCGTTCCAAGCATTGTTTTTAGCGCTGCGAGCCACCGCAGAGGATAGTAATCGCACGGCTGCACGTTTCAATTAACTCTTATTCGTGCTCTTGCTCGTGATCGCGATCGCAGATCGCACCCTTTCGACCGCGAGTTCCGAAATGAGATTACGGTTTCGCCTTGCACGGAACGCAGAGCGCCGATTACTTTCGGGCGCGCTATGCGATTCGCTTTTCGCAAAACGGGTATCGGCCTTGTGGTTGGTGCGCTAATTTTTTGCTGTTCGTGCGAAAAACATCACCTCGGCGAAATGCCCGAGGCGCAAAAGGAACATGTCGATGTTGCCAGCGAGTCCAGTGAGACTTCGAGTGCTCCCGAACAAAGCTCGCCAACTCCGTCGCCTTCGGCCACGCCAACGCCGGCTGAATTTTTCCCCGAAAGCACGCCTCCTTAAGCGAAAATCTCGTTATGGCCAAGCAAGAGTACCTCACGTCGCCACCGAAGATCAGTACCTGGCCTCCGGGTGTTCCTTACATCATCGGCAACGAAGCGGCCGAGCGGTTCTCCTATTACGGGATGAACGCCATTGTCGTGATTTTCTGGACGACGTTCCTCCGCGACAAGGTGGGCAACCTGGATGTGATGAGACCAGAGCAGGCCGAGGCGTGGTACCATACCTTTGTCTCGGCCCTTTACTTTCTGCCGCTAGTCGGCGCCATCTTGGCCGATGCGTTCTTTGGAAAATTTTGGGTCGTCTTTTGGTTGTCAATCGTTTACTGCGCCGGACACGCCACGCTTGCCTTGATGGGTTCGGCCGTCGCGCACACCATTCCGCCGGTGTATTTGTCAGCGATCGGACTTTTTTTGATCGCACTGGGTGCGGGCGGGATAAAGCCCTGCGTTTCGACTAACGTCGGCGACCAATTTGGCGAAACCAACAAGCATTTGCTGCCGCGCCTTTTTAACTGGTTTTATTTTTCGATCAACGCCGGCTCGGCGCTCTCGACACTTTTGATTCCATGGTTGCTCGAGCCGGGATCAATCTGGGACTGGCTCAAAAATCTGCTGCCGGTTTCAGTTTCGAATTTCCTAGTCAGCCCGCGACTGCATAGTCCGGACGTTGCGTTCGGTCTGCCGGGCATCTTCATGGCCATTGCGACGGTCATTTTTTGGATGGGTCGCAAAAAATTCGTTCATATTCCGCCAGTCGGCGGGCGGCAATTTTTTGACGATACCGTCCCTCGGCAGCGACAGCTTCCGTTCCTCTTAATTTTCATTCCGTTCTGCTGTTTTTTGCTAGTCGTTGGGGCCGCGGCATTGATCGGCCAAATTAAAGGAACGGGTTCAATGTCGGGCGGCCAGTTGCTGCCGCCGTCGTGGTAATTCTTGCTGTCGTCATTTGGGCGATTCGCCCTGTCTTACGTTACATTCTGATTCCGGTTCCCTTCGTGGCGATGTTCTGGGCGCTCTGGCAGCAAAACTTCTCGTCTTGGATCGTGCAGGCCAAATCAATGGATCGGCATCTCTTCGGTACTGATTGGCTCCCCGAGCAAATCCAAACGGTCAATCCGATTTTTATTCTGATCATGCTGCCCCTCTTTTCGTACTGGCTCTATCCGGCGGTCGAGAAAGTGGTTCGCCTGACGCCGCTGCGAAAGATCGGCGCCGGCTTGTTTGTCACCGCAGCCTCATTTTTCCTTGTCGCGATGATTCAAACGCGCATCGACACCGGCCAACGTCCTGGCATCATGTGGCAGATTTGGGCATTCGTAATTCTGACCGCGGGCGAAACGCTAGTCTCGCCAACTCACCTTGAGTTTTCCTACACCCAGGGACCGGTCAAACTCAAATCGCTCGTCATGTGCACGTATCTCTTCGCCGTCTCCCTCGGCAACCAATTCACCGCCGCGGTCAACTTTTTCATCCAAAACCCTGATGGCTCCGTGAAGCTGCAAGGAACCAGCTACTTCATGTTCTTCGTTTGGGTGATGCTCGGAACTGCAGTTGTATTCGCAATTGTCACGCCGTTTTACAAAGGCCGTACTTATTTGCAGGATCAGTCGGCGGTTGCCGGTGACGCCGAACCAGCTGTCGGATTCGCCGTCCAGCCGGAGGTGTAAATAATCAAAATGAAAGTAATCACTCTTGCAGTCGGACTGTCCTTGGCCTTGTCGATCCTAGTCGCGAAAGCGAATCCGAAGGACGCGGAGTTCGAAAAAATTGCGAAGGATTATGTGGAAGGATTCCTCGCATCGCATCCGGAATATGCAACCGAGCTGGGCGATCATCGTTTTGACGGCGAGCTGACCGATTACTCGCCGGGGGCGCGCGACCGGAAGCTGGCCCGGGCGAGGCAATTCCGTGAAACGATCAAGAAGTTCGACGATTTTTCGCAGCTGACCGGTGCAAACCAGGTGGACGTTCGCATCCTGCGTGACAATATTGACAGTGAGATTTTCGAGCTGGAGGAGCTGAGGGAGTTCGATTGGAATCCGCTCGTTTACAACCAAAGCCTGGCTAACAGCCTTTACCTGATCGTCGCGCGCGATTTCGATTCGCCGGAAAACCGAATTCCGAATTTGCGCAAGCGCATGGAAGCGATCCCGTACGTGATCGAGCAAGCGAAAGCGAATCTGCAGCATCCGCCGCGCGTTCATACGGAAACGGCGATTGAGCAGACCCAGGGCGCAATCAACCTCATTCGCGAGGGCCTATCCCCGCTGCTCGACCGCGCGCCGCAAATGAAAAAGGAACTCGCGCCAGTGCAGGAAAAAACGGCGAAAGCGCTCGAGGACTACAAAAAATGGCTCGAGGACGATCTGCTTAAACGTTCCGACGGCGATTTCCGGATCGGCGCGGACAAGTTTCGCAAGAAACTCCGTTTCGCCCTCGGCTCCGACTTGTCGATGGAGGAAATCATGAAGCGCGCGCAAGCGGATTTGGAGCAGACGCAGACCGCGATTTACCAAACTGCACTTCCGCTTTACAAAAAATATTTTCCGAATGCCGACAAGGCGACCCTGAGCGACAAGAAAAAAGTCACGGCCGTCGTCCTCAATAAACTGGCCGAACAACATCCGGACGACAATACGATTGTCGGCTATTGCCAAAAGGTTGTCGGCGAAGCGACCGATTTTGTGAAGTCGCATGACCTCGTCGCCGTCCCGAACACACCGCTCGAGGTGATCGTGATGCCGGAGTTCAAGCGCGGCCAGGCCATTGCCTATTGCGACGCGGCCGGGCCGCTCGAGAAAAACGGTAAAACATTTTTTGCAGTGGCGCCCACTCCTAATGACTGGCCAAAAGAGCGCAAAGAATCTTTCTTCCGGGAATACAACAATTACATGGTTCGCGACCTGACTGTGCACGAAGCGATGCCGGGCCACTATCTTCAACTGGCGCATGCCAACGAATTCCGCGCGCCGACAATGGTGCGCGCGATTTTCCAGAGCGGCGCTTTCATCGAAGGCTGGGCGGTTTACTGCGAGCAAATGATGGCGGAACAAGGCTACGGTGGCCCTGAAGTCAAAATGCAGCAGTTAAAAATGCGATTGCGCGCGATTTGCAACTCCATTCTCGATCAAAGCATTCATGCCGGGAAAATGAGTGAAAAAGAAGCGATGGACTTGATGATGAAGGAAGCTTTTCAGCAAGAAGGCGAAGCAGTTGCGAAATGGAAACGGGCGCGGCTCACTTCCGCGCAGCTTTCGACTTATTTCGTCGGCGTCAGCGAGCATCTGGACCTTCGGGAGAAGGCAAAAGCGAAAGCTGGCGCGTCGTTTGATCTAAAGAAATACAACGATCAGGTCATCTCCTACGGGAGTCCGCCGGTGAAATACGTTCGCGAGCTGATGGGGCTGTGACGAAAAGAATGAGTAAGCACGAATGACGAAGCCCAAAACAAGGTGTGGCTTCCAAGCTGGCCATTAAAATTTCGTCATTCCTTCGTGGTTCGTCATTTAGGAATTCGTCATTTGCCTCTATGCCGACCCTGGCAACATGGATGCGGGAGAAGGACGAAAAATGGTTTCAACCGTTCTTCGCGAAGCATCCTGAGATTAACGTTTGCGATGCGCGCAAAGGCCACGTTTCGATTGAGGAAATGGACGGGCTCCTGTTAACCGGCGGCTCGGACATCGCCCCGGAATTTCTGCGCCAGCTCGTGCCAGACCCTTCCCTGCTTGAAAAAGATCTCGATCTTGCGCGAGACCGCTGGGAGTTTAATGCGGTCAAAAAGGCGATTACGCGCGGCTTGCCCTTGCTTGCGATCTGCAAAGGCCTCCAGGTTGTGAACGTGGCACTTGGCGGCACGCTCAAGCTGGACATTCCCGGGCACAAACTTCCCGAGATGAAGGATCACGATGTCCAGCCATTGCGTTACGATACCAAGGCGACTCATCGTCTCGCAAAAGTAAACAGCTCGCATCACCAGGCGATCGATCGCATCGGCGAAGGCCTCGAAGTCGAAGCCTGGTGCGCAACCGACGATATCGTTGAGCAGCTCCGGTTGCGCGATTATCCGTTCGGTCTCGCCGTGCAATATCATCCCGAGCGGGGGAAAATCTACGATGGGTTATTCGATGATTTCTTTTCCCGTTTGAACAGTTTGAAAAGGAACTAGACAGGATTAACAAGGTTTTCCGGATTACAAAACAATCGTGTTCATCCTGTCTGTTTTATGATGTCGACTGCATAGTCGAACAGCGCAATTCGACAGCGCGATTCAACGCTTGTGTGAAACTGGTCGCGTCATCGCGTGGCGATTGTCGATCTTGATACGCAATCGGCGGCTTCGTCAGGTCGCGAATTTCAAACTCCGGTGGCACGTCGCCCATGACTTTCCTGAAAAACTTGGACTGCGTTTCTGAAAACGGGAAGCAATGCCAAATCGCGTAAGCATTTAGGCCATTGTTCAGCGCGGTGCGCGAAACTGTGGACGAAACCGAATAAACCGCTTCGATTTTGGCGAAATGGCGCAGAAAATAGAGATCTGCGACTTCACGATCGTTTTCGATCCGAAACCCCTCGAGGTTGAGCCGGTTTGCCTCATTGGTTTCGGCGGGGTGGGGCCGGTAAATGAGATCACAATTCGGATAGTGCCGGCGGATATAGTCGAGGCAGCGGTTGAGATATTCGATGTAAACGTCGGGCTCGAGGTTTTGCACGAGCAGAAACGGTGTCCCGAAGAAGATCACTTGCCGATGTCGATCACGGCCGTTGTTCGCTAGTGAGGGTGCCGAAAAATTGCGCAGTTCTGCAACGCTGGGAAAGCGCGCGGGAATAATCCGGTCGCCGGCTTCCGGCGGCAGTTGGCGCCCGCCGTTGCTCATGAGGACGATCGCGTCGAAAACTTCATCGAGGTCTTTTTGCAAACGCCGCAGACGGACGCCGTCGCCACCGGGATTAATCCGCGGCTTGTAATGGATCGTTCGTTCCACTCCGGCGAGCGGTTCGACTACTCTATTTTGTAACCAGCCGGAGGTCGTGAACCGGAATCGCGCGCGATCCCCGCGGCGCGTCAATTCGCCGTACGCTTTCTGGGAGACGCAAAGAATTTTGTAAACCTCCGGATGGGCGGAGATTGCGGCATTGCCGAGACCTAACAACCCGGCGAGACAAAGTAGAACATCGCTGTGTGGACTAATTGGCAATGCACCTACCCCTCGCTGCCGTTCTACATTCTCGCGATAAAGCCGCGGGAGATCTTTCAAACCCCGACAGGTTCGGACTTTCGGAAACGCGTAGACCTCGGCGAATTCACGAACGAGCGGCTTCCAATTCGCGTTTTCCCACCACTTCGACTCTTCCCGAAGCAAACGGACGCCACCTGGGAAACGCTCGCGCAGCACGTCTGCCGCCACGAGCGCGTTCGGCAAACGGTCCGGCCGCGAGATCACGATCCAAAGTTTTGGTTGTTCGTCTACCATCGTGTTGTTGGTCAAACACCGCGCTGGGTCGGAGTCCAAATGAATTTGTGCATCTGGAGCTGAAAACGAACATCGAGTTTGTCCGCCAAAATCCATTCCACGATTTGGCGCGGGTCGATCCGGCCGAAAATGGGCGAGAAGAGAGCGGCGCGACAGCGTTTTGTTAAATCAAAACGACGAACCTTCTCGCACGACCAGTCGTAATCTTCGCGCGAACCGATCACGAATTTCACTTCGTCGCGCTCGGTGAGGTTATCGACGTTCGACCAGAGATTCTTGTCCACCTCGCCGCTGCCCGGGGTTTTTAGGTCCATGATTCGATGCACCCGCTGATCGACTTTCGAAATGTCATGC
>Ga0193751_1002646_pt1 | contig 10788 bp, 15 predicted proteins | sample L1c2metaG_FD_143050 | JGI IMG/M metagenome (GOLD analysis project Ga0193751, IMG submission 143050) | Soil microbial communities from a riparian zone of the East river system, Colorado, United States - L1c2 | ecosystem: Environmental > Terrestrial > Soil > Riparian zone | place: USA: East River...
TCCTGGTATCAGTACCGAGTCAGTCCGGAATCGGCGCAGCCGGTTCGCCTCGAGGCCCGCGGGCACGAGCTGGACGAGCTCGAGTCGAGCTACAAGGACTGGAACACGCGGGTCGGGGACGAGGGCCGTCTCGTCCCCGATATCGCCCGCATCTAGCGGACGACGCCGCACTCCTTCACAATCGGAGCAGGATGATCTACTGCGTCATTCCCCGAGAGCTCGCGGACGAGCTGTACGAGAAGATGGTCGAGTACTACCGGGACAACCCGAACGTGACCGTCATCGTCGATCGCCGCGAGGGCAACGACCGCCGCGCAGGCAAAGACGCGGGCGAGCACAAGGAGCAGCGCGAGATCCGCGACCGCCGCCGGGCCCGCATTCCGGGCACGTTCCCGGACACTGACGCGCCCACGTAGCGACTACCCTCGTCCCATGGCCATCACCGGGACGGAGACCTTCGAGAGCACGAGCCCGGCCGACGGCGAGACGATCGGCGTCTTCCCGCGCTCGACGGCCGAGGACGTCGACAGCGCGGTCGCGGCAGCGAAGGACGCGTACGCGCACTGGCGGCTCGTCCCGGCGCCGAAGCGCGGCGAGATCCTCTACCGGTTCGCGCGCCTGCTCGAGCAGGAGAAGGACGCGCTCACGGAGCTCATGACGCACGAGATGGGCAAGGTGCGCGCCGAGGCGGGCGGCGACGTCCAGGAGGCGATCGACATCACGTACTACATGGCCGGCGAGGGGCGGCGCCTCTTCGGCCAGACGACTCCGTCGGAGCTGCCAGACAAGTGGAACATGAGCATTCGCCAGCCGGTGGGCGTCGTCGGCGCGATCACGCCGTGGAACTTCCCGATCGCCATCCCGTCGTGGAAGCTCATTCCGGCGCTCATCTGCGGCAACACGGTCGTGCTGAAGCCGGCGACGGACACGCCTGCACTCGCGGAGCGCTTCGTCGAGCTGCTCGGCGAGGCGGGCCTTCCCGACGGCGTCGTGAACATTGTCTACGGCGGCGGGAGCAGCGTCGGCGACCGCATGGTGCGCCATCCCGACATCCGCGTCATCACCCTGACGGGCTCGCGCGAGACCGGCGTCAAAGTGCTGGAAGCCGGCGCGGAGACGCTGAAGCACGTGCACCTCGAGCTCGGCGGCAAGAACGCGATCATCGTCATGGACGACGCCGACCTCGACCTCGCCGTGAACGGCATCGTGTGGTCGGCGTTCGGCACGTCCGGCCAGCGGTGCACCGCGGCGTCGCGCGTCATCGCACACGAGAAGGTGTACGCCGCGCTGCAGAAGAAGCTCGTCGCCGCGGTCGAGAAGCTGCGCCTCGGTCCCGGATGGGAGGACGACACGGACATCGGTCCCGTCATCAACAAGGCGGCGCTCGACAAGATCCACTCGTACTCGAAGATCGGCAGCGACGAAGGCGCGCGCCTCCTGACCGGCGGCGAAGTCGCGACCGAGGGCGACCTCGCGCGCGGCTTCTTCTACCGGCCGACGATCTTCGCCGACGTTGATCCGCAGATGCGGGTCGCGCAGGAGGAGATCTTCGGGCCGGTCACAGCGCTCATCAAGGTGCGCGACGCCGACGAGGCCATCCGCGTCTCGAATGGGATCAAGTACGGGCTCTCGTCCTCGATCTTCACGCGTGACGTGAACACCGCGTTTCGCGCCATGCGCGATCTCGAGGCCGGGATCACGTACGTGAACGCCGGCACAATCGGCGCCGAGGTGCACCTGCCGTTCGGCGGCACGAAGGACACCGGCAACGGCCATCGCGAGGCCGGCCAGGCGGCGCTCGACGTGTTCACCGAGTGGAAGTCGATCTACGTCGACTACTCGGGGAAGCTTCAGCGCGCGCAGATCGACGACTGAGCGGTGAACCGCAAGCTCGTCGTCTTCGTTCCGCCCGAGGCGCTCGACGCCGTCCGTGACGCGCTCTTCGCCGCGGGCGCGGGGCGCATCGGGGCGTACGAGCGCTGCTCCTGGTACACGGAGGGGACGGGGACGTTCTTCGGTGGTCCGGGCGCGGAGCCGAGTGTGGGGAAGGCGGGACGCGAGGAGCACACGCGCGAGCTCCGGCTCGAGACCGTCTATCTCGCGGAGAAGCACGACGAGGTGATCGCGGCGCTGCGCGACGCGCATCCGTACGAGGAGCCGGCGTTCGACGTGTACGAGCTCGTGTCGTGAAGACGAAGCTCTTCACCGACGGCGGCGCGCGCGGCAATCCCGGGCCAGCCGCGTACGGCTACGTGCTCGAGGCGGAGGACGGGACAGTTCTTGCAGCGCGCGGGGAGCGGATCGGCGTGGCGACGAACAACGTCGCCGAATATCGCGCCCTGATCGCCGGGCTGGAGAAGGCTGTCGAGCTGGCGGTGCCTGAGGTCGAGGTCGTCTCCGACTCGGAGCTGCTCGTGAAGCAGATGACCGGCGAGTACCGGGTGAAGAACGCCGCGCTGCAGGATCTTTCGATCCAGGCGTCGCGCCTCGCCCGCGAGATCGGGAAGGTCTCGTACACGGCGGTCAGGCGGGAGCACAACGAGCTCGCCGACCGGCTGGTGAACGAGGCACTCGACGGCGGTGAAGCGGGGCACTGAACCACCAGAGCGGTGATGAATCAAGCGCCTGCGGTGGTCGAAGATACGCGTATGGCGCACCTCGTGACCCTCCTCTCGGCCACGCTGCTCTTCTACACCGCCGTCACGCGCGGCGCGCTCGCGTTCGCGTGGGCGCTCGGCCGCATCGTCCGCCCGTAGGGCTCTGGCGGGCGAGAACCGGGGCTATACTTCCGCCTCGCGCGGATGTAGCTCAGTTGGCTAGAGCGTCTGCTTGCCATGCAGAAGGTCGTGGGTTCGAGTCCCATCATCCGCTCTCGAAAAGCCCCGGAAACGGGGCTTTTCGTTGGCGAAAGAGGCGACAAGGTCGGCTACTGCAAGCGCTTTTGCAAGCGTTTACACGGGACTTTCTGTTTCTGTGGATCGTGCGGCGCTGACCGCCGCGTTTTCTCGCGGTTCTTGAACGCTGGGAGGTCGAGGCCGAAAGCGCGAGCGCCGGCTACGTCGGCGCTCGCGACCGCAGCTAACGTTCGCGCTGGTGACGGTGTGCCTCGCAGCGATTTGTCGGGAAGGCGACGAGGCGCGAGCGGTGGTCGCGACCGACCGCATGGTGAGCCTTGGCGGCTTCATCGAGTTCGAGCACGCCGTGCCGAAGATGATGACGGCCTCGACGCGGGCGCTGGCGATGTCTGCCGGGGACGCTCTGATTGGCACGCAGATCCTGCGGGAGGTCGTAGCGTCGCTTACCGGATCGCCGACCATCCTCGAAATGGCGCAGCAGCTCGCGGCCAACTATGCCGCCACGCGCACGGCGCGGCTCGAGCAGAATCTTCTCGCGCTCCGCGGCTTGACGCTCCAGTCCTTCTACGGCGCCCACAACTCGCTCAGCCCCCAGATCGTGATGATGCTCGATCAGCAGATGCAGCAGTTCAACCTCGGCGTCGAGGTAGTCCTGGCCGGCGTTGATGAGTCAGGGGCACACATCTACTCGGTCCAGAACCCGGGGCAGCCGCAGACCCTTCACGACGTCATCGGGTACGTCGCGATCGGCAGCGGCGCTATCCACGCGATCCAGTCCATGATCGGGTTCGGCCACACGGGGGACGCCGACTACCACGAGACCGTCTTCCGGGTCTACGCGTCCAAGCGGAGGTCGGAGGTGGCGCCAGGAGTCGGTCTTGACACCGATATGGCGGTCATCGAGGCAGGAGGGATTCACTGGCTCTCCGGCGAAGAGCTCGAGCAACTCCGCGGGATCTACGAGGAATTCGAGGGCTCGACCACAGCCGCCTTGACGAAGCAGCTAGCGGCGTTCAAGCTCGGAGACCCAAAGGCCGACAACGGGAAGAGCGGGACCCCAGCCGATGCCTGACACCATGCAGAACGAGACCGTGCAAGACGCGGAAGAGTTGGGGCACCAGGTATACGACCCGTCGCTAGCCGTCGCAGCCGCGCTCGCCGAACTCGAGTTACTCCAAGCGGAGACCTACATCGCCATGGCGGAGGCCCAGCGATTCGTGGTCGCCGCCGAGCCGCCCGCGGTCAGCGACCTATCGCCGCTCGGCCGTCGACGGCTCTAAGCCGCCTCCGCGTCGTCGAGTCGCGCGAGGAGCTCGGCGCCGAAGAGCACGACGCAGCCGCGCGCCACGTCGTAAGCCGCACCAGCGCCCAGCGCTGCCGCGATTCGACGGCTCATCTGCCGCGAGAACTCGTAGATACCGATGCTGTCAGCCACCGGCGCTTGTCCCTAGCCCCGAAATTCTGTGTAGCACGAAAAAAAATCGAGGCAATTACGCGGGATTGAGCGGGGGCTTAGGGCGGGGTTGAGCCGAATGCGCCGTTGGATGAGAGGGGGTTTGGGGGCTTCACGCCAGCGATCTAGCGGAGAGGTAGACGAGGTCGGCCGATTTGGGATTCGACCCTACCGCTGGAGATAGCGACCGCGACGCGGCGGGCGGACGGCGTGTCTAGGCTTGGTGGGTGGCCGAGTCGATGGAGGTCCGGGATGGTGGCGGGTTCGATTTGCTTGCCGCGTCGCTTCGGTCGTCGGGCAGCGATTTGGATGTCTTTGTCGAGGTGCTTGCGGACAAGTTGGAGCGGGCGCTGCCGGGTCGGGTGTTTGTCGAGCGTCGTGCGGTGCGGCGGTTTTCGAAGGAGAAGCGTGTCGCGCGCGTCGAGGTCGCGCTGGGGGACAATCGGTACAGCGTTGTCGCGAGGAATGGTGTGCTGGAGACGCGCTGCGCGAAGGCGGTACGCGGTGTGGTGTTGAAGACAGAGGAGCTGCCGCTCGGCGGTTGGCTTGCGGCGCTCGGCCGCGAGCTTGCGGTTGAAGCTGAAGCGAGTGAGCAGTCTCGCCTGGCGCTTGATCAGTTGTTGCGGGGATAGCGTCTGTGCCGCTCTTTCGCCGCGGAGGCACGGACGACCGTGAGGCCCGGGAGCAGGCGGCAGTCGATCAGGCGGCATCCCTGGAGGCGCTTGAGCGGGGCGAGCTGCCGTTGCGGGCGCAGGAGCGGCTCGGCGAGATCGGGAAGACGTCGGATGGTCTGTTCACTTCCGATCTGTCTGTTGGCGAGTTCGCGCTCGTGCACGCGCTCGGGTTGCGGCCGCTCGCGCAGGTGATGGGAAGCTCGATCTATCACGTGGGCTGGCAGCAGCGTCCAGGTGGGTTCGGCATGCAGGCGGGTGGGATCTCGCAGGAGCTGACGGTTGTGTCGGAGGCGTGGAACACCGCGCGGCTGCGCGCGTTCGCACGGCTCGAGCAGGAAGCGACGCTTGTCGGGGCAGACGCCGTCGTCGGCGTGCGGCTCACAGTCGGCAGTCACGACTGGGCCGCCGGCGCGATCGAGTACGTCGCCGTCGGCACCGCTGTTCGGCTCGATGGCGCCGAGCGGGCTGAGCGGCCCGCGCTCACCGACCTCTCCGGGCAGGATTACTGGAAGCTGTGGCGAGCCGGCTACCGACCTGTCGGTGTCGTCGGCGCCACGACCGTCCACTACATCGTTCCAGGCTGGGCAACCCAGCAGGCGCAATCGGGCGTGTATGCGAGCTGGGCAAACCAAGAGCTGCAGGACTTCACGCGCGGCGTCTACGACGCGCGCGAGACCGCGCTGGGCCGGATGAGTTCTGAGGCGCGCCAGCAAGGCGCCGCCGGCGTCGTGGGCGTCTCGATCGCCCATCACATCGAGGAGCGCGAAGCCGGCGCCGGGTCGGGCCGCAAAGACCTCGTCATCACGTTCCACGTCCTCGGCACAGCGATCGCCGAGCGCACAATCGACGGCCGCGAGCTCGAAGTCTCCCCGCGGCTCGACCTGAGCAGGGACACACTTCGACCGCACCTCCTAGGAGGAAACCAATGAGCTACGACCCAACCTCGACCGAAGGCGTCCCCGAGCACGGGCGAGAGCGCCTCGCGCAGCTGAAGAGCGGCTTCTTCACCTCCGACTTGTCCGTGAACGAGTTCCTGCTCGTCAAGCGGGCCGGGTTCGACCCGCTCGGCCTTGTCATCGGTAGCTCGATCTACCACATCGGCTACCAGCAGTCGAACTGGAAGCAGTCGATGGAGATGGCTGTCCTTTCGCAGGCGATGTACGAGGCACGCGAGCTTGCGATGACGCGTATGGAAGAAGAAGCGGACCAGCTCGGCGCCGACGGGATCGTCGGTGTGCGCCTCGACATCGGCCGTTACGAATGGGGTGAGCACCTTGCCGAGTTCATCGCGATCGGTACGGCGGTGAAACACCACGAGGGCGAGCTGCACCGCGCACCGAACGGCAGGCCGTTCACAAGCGATCTCTCCGGACAGGACTTCTGGACGTTGCTTGCCTCCGGCCATCGGCCGGTCGGGCTCGTCATGGGCTCATGCGTCTACCACGTCGCCCATCAAGGGATGATGGCGGCGATGCGGCAGGTGGGCCAGAACGTCGAGATGCCGAACTTCACTCAGGCCCTGTACGACGCGCGCGAGCTCGCGATGGAACGCATGCAGAAAGAGGCAGAAGAACTCCAGGCTGAGGGAATCGTCGGTGTTCAACTCCAAGAGCGCTCGCACGGCTGGGGATCACACGTGATCGAGTTCTTCGCCGTCGGAACAGCGGTCGTACCGCTGCAGACAGACAGCCGGCTCCCCGACCCGATCCCGACAATCAGCCTGAACGACTAGACGCGCCAAATCCGCCCCCTCGCGCTCGGGACCTGTGAGGATCAACCAAGCGAGCGTCGGTGCCTGTGCTTGTGTGGTTGGTTGATCCCGGATTCCGGGCATGGTCGGTGGAGGGGGTGATCGTCTTCGGCGACGAGGGTGTGTTCGAGTTCTTCGGTGAGCCGGAGACGTTGGAGACCGTCGAGCAGGGGTGGCGGCTGCCTCGACTGGGTGGCCGGAGTGGGGATGGGGGCGGTCGGTCTTCCCTGCCTCCCGGTCTTGTTGGGATCGGGCGGCTGGCTGGTTTGGTCGCGGTGGTGATAGCCGCGGTCGTTGGGCTTGTCACCGGGCTTGGGGCTTGCCAGGGGGCTGGCGACAACTACGTCGGCTATCTCGCGGAGGTGGGGACGGTCGCGCACGCTTCGAGCCGGGTCGGCGCCGAGCTTACGCGTGACCTTAAGTCGTCGACCCTGAAGACGTCGGAGTTGGGTAGAAGGCTGCAGGGTCTGGCCGCCGAGGAACAGCTGGCCTTTGACATGGCGGAGCAGATTCGGCCGCCCGGTCCGCTTCGGGAGGTACATCAGCAGCTGCTTTCTGCGCTCGAGCTGCGCGCGGCCGGCCTTGCCGGCCTCGGGCAAGCGCTAGCAAGCGTCGTGCCACAAAAGACTGCGAATGCGTTGGTGGTCGATGCGCTCGTCGCCCAGGCGCGGCTGCTCACAGCCAGCGATGTTGTTTGGGGCGAGCTCTACCTGACGCCGGTCGTTCAACAGCTGCGCGCGCACCGAGTCACCGGTCACGTGGTGCCGACGTCGCGGTTCGTCTCGGATCCTCAGTTGGTCGGCGCCCTGTCGTTCACGCGCCTGCTGCAGCACTCCCCTAGCCTCACGAGCGGCAGTACGGCCCAACTGCTGAAATCCGGCGCCTCCGGTGCCGCGGTTGCTGCCTGGCAGCGAGAGCTCAACCGCTGGCTTCGCACCCAACCCGGGCAGCCGCTCCTCCCAATCGATGGCACCTACGGCTCGCTCACAGAAGCCGCCACCAAAACGCTCCAGCAGGCGGCGGGAATCACCGCCGACGGCATCGTCGGACCCACAACCCGGCAAGCGCTCACCCACCAGCTCGGCACAAAGAAATAGCGGTACGCGTTCGCCGTTCCGAGGTATATGTGCGTTTGACGAGTACTACCGGCCATCTGCCGGCTCCTTGTGGGTTTGCTCTGGTCGCAGTAGCGCGATTAGCGCGGCACGCTCTCTCTTGAAGCGCTCGATATCGCTCACGAGGAAATGATGACACCGCACCGGGGGACATTCGCGAACACTGGCGCATGACGGGACCCCGTTCTTCGGTCCAGTCGCTATGAGAGTTGTGGTTGGTTGTCGGTCCTCCAGTGGCGTGCGTATTCGGCGGGTGTCATGTAGTTGAGTGATTGGTGGGGTCGGTAGTGGTTGTATTCGAGCCGCCAGTCGTCGAGCAGGAGTTGTGCTTCGAGCAGGCTGTTGAAGCTTTCCATCTCGAGCAGCTCGCGGCGGAGGTGGCCGTTGAAGGACTCGACGAACGGATTCTGCCAGGGTGCGCCTGGTTCGATGTAGCCGGTGCCTGCGTGGTTGAAGCGGCACCAGTCACGCAGCGATTGCGAGACGAACTCCGGTCCGTTGTCGCAGCGGATCATCTTCGGTGCTTGTCCACGCAGCTCGACGATGCGTTCGAGGATGTTGACGGTGTCGTCGGCGCCCATCCTGCGCGCTGCAGGTGTGGCGAGTGCTTCACGGGTGTGTTCGTCGGTGACGGTGAGGATCTTTAGCGGGCGGCCGTCGGCGGTGCGGTCTGAGACGAAGTCGATCGCCCAGACCTCGTTCGGAGCTTTCGCGGTGAGATGTCCAGGCATCCGCGGACCTCGCCGGCGCCGCTTCGCCTTCGCCGGCAGCCGCAGCCCCTCATCGCGCCACAGCCGCTGTACCCGCTTGTGGTTACAGGCCCAGCCCTCCCGGCGCAGGATCGCGTGGATGCGCCGGTAGCCGTAGCGCGGGTGACGTCGTGCGAGCAGCTGCAGCGGCTCCCTTAACAGCGCCTCCTTCGGCACGAGCCGACGCTGGTAGCGCTGCGAGGAGCGATGCTGGCTCGTCAGCCGACACGCTCTGCGCTCGGAGACCCCGAAACGATCACGCAAGCCGCGCGTTCTCTTTCTCAAGCGCCTTCAGCCGCACCACGTCCTCGGGCCGCATCGCCCGGTACTGCGCACGCCAGCGCTGGTAGGTCTGCACCAACACCTCCAAGTGCCGACACACCGCGTCGACGTCGGCCCCTTCAGCCTGCAACCTGTCCGCCTCCCGCAGCTTTCCGACGATCTGCTCCGGCGTGTGCCTCTTCCCCTTCACCTGAGCCACCTCCTCGCCCATTTCGGGCGATCGTGACTCTCACAACGGCTGGACTCGAATCAGGGGGTCACGTCATCCGGGCATCGCGCGCTCCACGACTCGGCACCAAGCGCACTCGACCCGCCGGGCGGCAGGCAGAGACGACGATAACCGGCCGTCCAATCATTGCCTCAGCGCCCGTCGCGAGAGGGATCCGGCGCGTGTACCTCACCCAGAAACCCTTCTCTCGGCGACTTCGAAGGCGATGGTCCCGGCGATGAGAGCCACGCTCCACGGCTCGGGAACGACACGTAAGGCATTAAGCAGCAACGCGGCAACGATCAGCATCCCAACAAGGTACCGGCCCGCTCACGTCCCTCCTGCGGAACGGCCACGCGACGGTTCCGCTGCATCAGCTAAGTGCCAGCGGCGAGCCGGAACGGGTGGTGGCCGGCACCACGGTGCATCTCATCGACGGCCACTTGCGCCCGCCGCGGGGAGGCTCTATGTGGCATGCGATTTGGGCTTGCGTGGTGGATCCTAGCTGCCGATATGCGGTCGGAACGCGGTAATTGACGCTGGGGCGTGTGCGGTAGCCACGTGGGATTCCGCAAGTTTTGGGGATAACCGGCATCTAGATGTCGTACGGCTTGAGTATGTTTGACGCGAAAGGGGGGGCCGATGAGGAAACTACCTGGTGCTCTGCTGGCGGTGGTCGTGACGGCGTCAGCGGGGTTTGCTGCGGCGAGCATCGCCAGTGGGGAAAGCCTCACCGCAATGGTCACGGGTACCACCGCGACAACGAGCACCACGACGACCACGACGACAACGACCGAGACAACTACGACCGGCCTCGGTGCTCGGCGTGTGACGATTTGTCACATAACGGGTTCGAAGAAGCATCCGGCTGTGACCATCACGGTCTCTCAGAGTGCGGTTGCGGCGCACCTTCGCCACGGAGACCATCTCGGTGCCTGCACCGGCTCCGAGACGCCGCGGTCGAAGCACAGCAACCACGGACATAGCTCGACGGACACGAGCACCACCACCACAACCACCACTACCACCACCGGACACGGCCATGGACACAATAGCTCCGGACAAGGCAACGGGTCAGGGCACGGCAAGGGGAAGTAGTGCGGGGCGGGCGTGACCGCACGCGGCGCGCGCCCGCTCTTTTCCCATAGTGAATGAGGGTGTCGACTGAACCGTCGAATGCTCTGACGCGGCGATTCGCAGCCGCCGCAGGTGGCGAAGTGTTTCCGTCCAAAGAGCGGCAGCATGCGCTCGCGCGGGTTGTCGCGCCGTTGGTAGCGGCGGCGTTCTTCGTCGCGTTTGGAGCACTCCACTACGGCTTCTACACGAGAGGCCTGCTCATGGATACCCCCGTGTACGAGCGGTACGGCGACGCGATCGTCCACGGCGGGCGCATGCCCTATGCCGCCTTCGGCGTGGAGTATCCGCCCGGCGCGCTGCCCGTGTTCGCAGCGCCATCACTGATTGCGGGACGCGGCGACTTTGGTCGCTACCGGGAGGTCTTCGAGGCGATCATGCTCGTCTGCGGAGCGATCGCCTCCGCTCTTGTTGGTTTCGTACTCGTCGTTCAGCGTGCACGGTTGCCGCGGCTGGTTGGCGGCACGTTGCTTGCCGGCCTCGCACCGCTTGCGCTGGGGCCGGTCGTGTTGTCCCGCTTCGATCTCTGGCCGGCCATGCTGACAGTGGCGGGACTGGCCGCGCTGGT
>Ga0193751_1002647_pt1 | contig 10783 bp, 9 predicted proteins | sample L1c2metaG_FD_143050 | JGI IMG/M metagenome (GOLD analysis project Ga0193751, IMG submission 143050) | Soil microbial communities from a riparian zone of the East river system, Colorado, United States - L1c2 | ecosystem: Environmental > Terrestrial > Soil > Riparian zone | place: USA: East River...
GTGTCCGCCACGAAATCAGCACACGTCGGGCCGTTGCGGCGTCTCGCTAGAATCGCAGGCAGCCAGGCCACCCGCCGCGCGGTTGCATCGCCGCCGGCTCCGACCACCGAGGAGATCCCATGACCGTCGCGGCATCGCGCAACCGGATGTTCATCAACGGCGAATGGGCAGACGCCGCGACCGGCGAGACGACCCAGGTCATCAACCCGGCCACCGAGGAGGTCATCGCCGAGGTCCCCAAGGGCAACGAGGCCGATGTCGACCAGGCCGTCGAGGCGGCGCGGGCCGCGTTTGCCACGTGGTCACTGACGACTCCCGCCGAGCGATCGGGGATGCTCCACAAGCTCGCCGACGCGATCGCCGAGCACGCCGCCGAGCTCTCCGCCCTGGAGAGCGCGAACGTCGGCAAGCCCAAGGGGACGGCGGACTTCGACCTCGAGTTCACGATCGACAACGTGCGCTTCTTCGCCGGGGCGGCACGGGTCGTGGAGGGGAAGGCGGCCGGGGAGTACGTCAGCACCCATACGTCGATGATCCGCCGCGAGCCGGTGGGCGTCGTCGGCCAGGTCGCGCCCTGGAACTACCCGATCATGATGGCCATCTGGAAGCTCTGCCCGGCGCTAGCGGCCGGCTGCACGGTGGTCCTCAAGCCATCGAGCGCGACGCCGCTGACCGCGATCCGCCTCGCCGAGCTGGCCGCCGACATCTTCCCGAAGGGCGTGCTCAACGTGGTGACCGGCCCTGGCGCTGTCGTCGGGCAGCGGCTCGTGACCCATCCGCAGGTCGACATGGTGTCGCTCACCGGGGACACGGCGACAGGCAAGCAGATCGCCGCCGCGGCGGCAGCATCGGTCAAGCGGCTGCACCTCGAGCTCGGTGGAAAGGCGCCGGTCCTCGTCTTCGACGACGCCGACCTCGACGCTCTGGCGGAATCGGTGAAGCTTGCCGGGTTCTTCAACTCCGGGCAGGACTGCACGGCGGCAACGCGGGTGATCGCCTCGGGCCGCATCTACGACGACGTCCTTTCGCACCTCGTGCCGGCGGTCGAGTCGCTCAAGGTCGGCAACCCCGCGGACGACGAGTCGCTCGACATGGGGCCGCTGGTCAGCAAGGGCCAGCAGGAGCGAGTCGCCGGATTCGTGGACCGGGCTCGCGGCTACGGAGCATCGGTGGCGACTGGCGGCGGGACGATCGGCGACCGCGGCTTCTTCTACCGTCCAAGCATCGTGACCGATGTCGCCCAGGACTCCGAGATCGTGCAGTCAGAAGTGTTCGGCCCGGTGGTGACGGTCCAGCATTTCGGCGACGACGAGGAGGGGATCGCCTGGGCGAACGGCGTGCCCTACGGCCTCGCGGCGTCGGTCTGGACCCGCGACGTGAAGCGAGCGCTGAACGCCGCGCGGCGCCTGCGCTACGGGACGGTCTGGATCAACGACCACCTGACCATCGCATCGGAGATGCCGCATGGTGGGTTCGGGCAGTCCGGCTACGGCAAGGATATGAGCCTCTACTCGATCGAGGACTACACCATCGTCAAGCACGTCATGGCCAAGATCAGCTAGACCAATGCAGACGGGTCCCATGTGGCGCGGAGAACGGACCGCTTGGCTGGCGTTGCAACAGCCGGCGCGATCCGTCCTCCACGCCTGACATTGGGCTTCGGTACATTGGTTCAGCGGGTCTGAGCTGAGGAAGGAATAGGTGAGGGCAGGATCATGCTTCCGAGCGAAAATCTGATCTTTCCGTTCGTTATGGAGCACGCGCATTCGGATGGGTCCAAGCATCGGTTGCGGCAGGTGGACGATCCGACCGAGCACGACCAGGAGCGGGAATGGGGTCATGCGCAAATCTTCAAGTGCACGACCTGCGACGAGACGGTCGCCGTGATCCCCAAGGACTCGCAGCGCTAACCACAACCCAGTCCGCTCGGCGAAGGCCGGCAAGACCGGCATGCGGTAAGCCTGATCACGTGCGATATGGGGTGATCGTCACCGGCGGGACGGTGCACGAGCAGGTGAAGCTCGCGCGTGATGCCGAGGCGGCCGGTTGGGACGGGGTCTTCACCTGGGACGGGATCCACGTTGGCGACGACATCGAGGCCTACGACCCGTGGGCGCTGATGGCCGCCTTCGCCGGCGTCACCCGGCGCGTGGTCCTGGGAGCGATCATCCATCCGCTCCCGCGCCGCAAGCCCTGGGAGCTGGCGCGCCAGGCGGTCACCGTCGACCGGCTCTCCGATGGACGGCTCGTCCTCCCCGTCGGACTGGGCGCACTCGACGATGCAGGGGTCACGGGATTCGGCGAGCCCCGGGAGCGCCGGGTCCGCGCCGAGCGACTCGACGAGTCGCTCGAGATCCTGACCGGGCTGTGGAGCGGCGAGCCGTACGAGTTCCACGGTCGCCACTACGACTTCCCTGGCCCGCTCGCCTTCCGGCCGACGCCAGTCCAGCGACCGCGGATCCCGATCTGGGTCGTCGGCGCCTGGCCGAGCGAGCGCTCGATGAGCCGCGTCCTGCGCTACGACGGCTGGCTTCCGTACTGGCTGTCCAAGCGTGACGACCCCGATGGCCTGGCTCGCCCCGATATCCCGGATCAGCTCGCCGAGGTCCGGGACTGGATCGCGGCGCGACGCAGCCTCGAGGGCTTCGAGATCATCATCGAGGGCTCGACGGCCACGGACGATCCGGCAGGTGCCTCCGCGACGGTCGAGGCATGGGCCGCTGCCGGCGCCACGTGGTGGATCGAGGTCGACTGGTCGAGCTTCGAGGTCGAGCCCCAACGCCGCCGGATCGAGGCCGGCCCGCCACCCGCATCGGTGCCTGCTAGCATCGCCGCCGATGGCTGATCAGACGCTCGAGCCGACCGCCGATCCATCCGTCCCTGGTCGCGGCCGGATCCAGGCGCTCGACCCGTTCGAAGTCGATCGCCTCTTCCGCGAGGGCATCGCGCTCTTCAACGGGGCGCGTTATTGGCATGCCCACGAGGCGTGGGAGACGCTCTGGCGGGCGGCAGAGGAGAAGGATCGCGACTTCTACCAGGGCCTGATCCAGGTGGCCGCCGGGCTCCTCCACCTCCAGCGGCGCAACGCCCGCGGGGCGCGGAACAAGCTCGCAGAGGGCGTCGCCCGTCTTCGGCCCTACGAGCCGGTCCACCGCGGCGTCTTCGTCAATGAGCTGGTCGGGCGATCCGACCGCCTCCTGCGCGAGCTCGGCTCGGGCTACATGCCACACCTCATCCCGCCCGTCATCCGTTTCGCCGACGCGGCGACGACCGACTGGTCGCGCTAGCCCCGTGGAGCCCGATCCGAGCCGGCCTGGCGACTACCGCATGGAGCACGACTCGATGGGCGACGTCCGCGTCCCGGCCGGGGCGAAGTGGCGAGCGCAGACCCAGCGCGCGGTCGAGAACTTCCCGATCTCCGGCGTGCGGCTCGAGCGCGCGCAGATCGCCGCGCTGGCGCGCATCAAGGCCGCGGCCGCGAAGGTGAACGCCGAGCTGGGGATCATCGGTCCAGACGTGGCCGACGCCATCCAGTCCGCCGCCGCCGAGATCGCAGACGGACGCTGGGACGACGATTTCCCCGTCGACGTCTTCCAGACCGGCTCCGGCACGAGCTCGAACATGAACGCCAACGAGGTGATCGCCACCCTCGCATCGGAAAGCCTGGGCAGCCCGGTGCATCCGAATGACCACGTCAACGCCAGCCAATCGAGCAACGACGTCTTCCCCTCGTCGATCCATGTCGCCGCGACCGATGCCGTCGCCAACGACCTGATTCCGGCGCTCGAGCATCTGGCGCAATCGCTTGAGGGCAAGGCCGCCGAGTTCGCCGATGTCGTGAAATCCGGGCGCACGCACCTGATGGACGCGACCCCGGTCACCCTGGGCCAGGAGTTCGGCGGCTATGCCGCGCAGGTGCGGATGGGGATCGAACGGCTGCGGGACACGCTGCCACGGGTCGCCGAGCTGCCGCTGGGCGGGACCGCTGTGGGCACCGGGATCAACACGCCGCCCGGGTTCGCCGCGCGGGTCATCGAGGAGCTGCGGCGGTCGACCGGACTGCCGCTCCGCGAGGCCCGCAATCACTTCGAGGCGCAGGGAGCGCGCGACGCGCTGGTGGAGCTCTCCGGCCAGCTGCGGACGCTGGCGGTCAGCCTGACCAAGGTCGCCAACGACCTGCGCTGGATGGGCTCAGGGCCGAGGGCCGGCCTCGCCGAGATCAACCTGCCCGACCTCCAGCCGGGGAGCAGCATCATGCCCGGTAAGGTGAACCCGGTCATGGCCGAGGCGCTGGACATGGTCTGCGCCCAGGTCATCGGCAACGACGCCGCAGTCGCCTGGGGCGGAGCGGCAGGCAACTTCGAGCTCAACGTGATGATGCCGATGATCGGCCGCAATGTCCTCGAGTCGATCCGCCTGCTCTCGAGCACCAGCCGCCTGTTCGCGGATCGGCTCGTGGCCGGGATCACCGCCAACCCCGAGCGCGCCCGCGCCTTCGCAGAGGGCTCGCCGTCGATCGTGACCCCGCTCAACCGGTACCTCGGCTACGAGGAGGCGGCCAGGGTCGCCAAGCAGGCGCTCGCCGAGGGCAAGCCGATCCGGCAGGTCGTCATCGAGCGGGGCCATGTCCGGGACGGCAAGCTCACCGAGGCGCAGCTCGACGAGGCCCTCGACGTCCTGCGCATGACTCACCCGTAGGCGGGGCTACAATCGCCGGGTCCCCACCGCAGACCCATCCGCTTCGGCGCCGATGTCGCGCCGCCATCCGAGGAGCACTCAACCGTGTCCACCACCGCCCCGACCAGTCCTGCCACGCCCGCTCGCACCACCGCATACCGCAACCTGATCGCCGGCAAATGGGTCGATGCCCGCTCCGGCAAGACGTTCACGAGCGTCAGCCCGGCGAATCACGAGGACGTCATCGGGACCTTCGCGGCCTCCGATGCCGCGGACGTCGACGAGGCGGTCGCAGCCGCGAAGGCCGCATTCCCGGGGTGGAGCCTGATGCCGGCGCCGAAGCGCGGCGAGATCCTGTTCAAGGTCGCGCGGATCCTTGCTGAGCACAAGGAGGAGCTCGCGCGGCTCATGACCCGTGAGATGGGCAAGGTGCTGGCCGAGACGCGCGGCGACGTCCAGGAGGCGATCGACGTCGCCTATTACATGGCCGGCGAGGGACGCCGCATGTTCGGGGCGACCGTCCCCTCCGAGATGCCTGACAAGTTCGCGATGGCGATCCGCCGTCCGATCGGCGTGGTTGGCCTCATCACCCCGTGGAACTTCCCTGTCGCCATCCCGGGCTGGAAGCTGTTCCCGGCGCTCATCTGCGGCAACACCGCGGTCATCAAGCCGGCATCGGACACGCCCGCCTGCCTGGTCCGCGTCGTCGAGCTGCTCATAGAGGGCGGCATCCCGGACGGTGTCGTCAACGTCGTCACCGGTTCTGGACCCGATGTCGGCCACCCGCTCGTCGAGCACCCCGATGTGAAGGTCATCTCCTTCACCGGCCACACCGACACCGGCGTCGACATCTCGACCCGCGCGGCGAAGACGCTCAAGCGCGTCAGCCTGGAGCTCGGCGGCAAGAACCCGATCGTCGTCTGGGAGGACGCCGACCTTGGGCTGGCGCTCGACTCGGTGATCTGGAGCGCGTTCGGCACATCCGGCCAGCGCTGCACCGCCGCGTCGCGGCTCATCGTGCATCGGGCGATCCACGACGAGTTCGTCGATCAGCTGCGCAAGCGCGTTGGTGCCCTCGTCCTCGGAGATGGGCTCGACCCGAGGACCGATCTCGGTCCGGTCATCAACGACGCGGCCATCGAGCGCATCAGCGGCTACATGACGATTGGCCGCGGCGAGGCGGAGCTGGTCATCGGCGGCGAACCGGCCCGCGACGGGGCATTGGCCAAGGGCAGCTTCTTCGAGCCGACGATCTTCACCGAGGTCAAGCCCGATGCCCGCATCGCCCTCGAGGAGATCTTCGGCCCGGTGGCATCGGTCATCCCGGTCGACGATTGGGACGAGACGGTGCGCATCGTGAACAGCGTGAAGTACGGCCTGTCGACGTCCCTCTTCACCCGGGACATCAACCTGGCCTTCCGCAGCATCCGGGACTTTGACTCCGGGCTCGGGTACGTCAACCACGGCACCATCGGCGCAGAGGCGCACCTGCCGTTCGGGGGAACGAAGGCGACCGGCAACGGGCACCGCGAGGTGGGCCAGGCGGCGCTCGACTTCTTCAGCGAGTGGAAGAGCGTCTACATCGACTATTCGGGCAAGCTGCAGCGCGCCCAGATCGACATGAGCTTCGTCGACCAGGAGTAGCCATCCTCGCAGCGCTTTGACCGCTGGCAGGACACCTGCCAGCATGGCCGGACCCATGCGCCTCCCGTACTTCCCGCTCCACGTCGTCCTCTTCCCGCACCTGCCGCTACCGCTCCACATCTTCGAGGAGCGATACCGGGCGATGGCGCGTGACCTGGTGGCCGATGGCTCGCCGTACGCCGGACGGTTCGTGGTCAGCATGATCACCGAAGGCGCCGAGGTCCTCGAGCGGAGGCCATTGTCGGCGGCCCCCACCAGTGGGCAGCGGATCGGCACCATTGCCGAGGTGCGGTCGGCCGAGGAGCTTCCCGATGGGCGCTGGGGCGTGCTGGCGGTGGGCGTCGCGCGAGCGACGCTGAGCGCCGTCGAGAACGGCGGCAGCTACGCGACGATCGAGGCCTCCCCCCTGCCCGAGGTGGAAGGGGCGGGGGCGGCAGCGCTGGTACCGCCGGTGCAGGCGGCGCTCGACGACTACCTCGCGAGCGTGAAACGCTTCGTGGCGGCTGCCGCGTCATCAGGGGGCACGCCCACCGAGCCTTCCGAGATGACCGCCTCCCTTGACAATGTCCTGAAGCCGATCCGCCTGCCGGATGAGCCGCTCGCCGCCAGCTATGCGGTCGGCGGCCTGCTCCAGGTCGAGCTGACCCGCAAGCAGCACCTTCTCGAGCTTCCCGACGCGGCGAGCCGGCTGGCGGCCGAGCTCACGCTCCTGCACCGGGAAGCGCAGCTGGTTGCCGATGGCGCTCTTCCGCCGATCGCACCCGGCGACCTGCGCTACAACCGAAACTAGTGGCGGTCATGTCCCGGCACCTGCGGCGCTCCGCCGCGATCCTCGCGAGCCTGTTGGTCTGTCTCTCGGCCTGCGGATCGCCCGACTCGAGCCAGAGCAGCCAGCCCACATCGTTGGCCTCGACCACACTCGCGCCCGAGACGAGCGCGGCCGCGGATGCATTGGCCACCGTCGAACCGTCAACGAGCGGTGCGGTGACGACCTACGTCGTCGTCGCGGGCGATACGCTCTTCTCGATCTCGAGGCGTTTCGCGACTAGCGTCGCCCAGCTCCAGGCCTGGAATGCCGCGCGCTACCCGACGCTCGCCTCGGACGCCGGTATGCTGCAGGCCGGTTGGGAGCTCATCGTCGCCGGCGAGGCCGGCATGACGCCTTTGCCATCCGCGACCGCCAGCCCAGGGGAGACCGCGGGCTGCCACGCAGGCGATCGGCCCGCATCGGCTCCGGCGGGTGTCTATCGCAGCATCCCGAACACGGGCCACGAGATGGCGCTCACATTCGACATGGGCGGCCGCCTCGACCCGGCACTCCAGATCCTCGACTTCCTCATCGCCAACCACGTCTGCGCCACGCTCTTCCCGACCGGCGCGATGAGCGCGACAGCGACCGGCCAGCGGGTGCTCGCGGTCATCCGTGCTCACCCCGAGCTCTTCGAGATTGGCAACCACACCATGCACCACTGCGACCTCGTGCACGGTGGCCTCGGCTCGCCGACCGAAGCGCCCTGCGCCACGAACGGGCGGCCGAGCTCGGCGTTCGTGCGCAAGGAGCTGACCGATGCCGCCGCCATCCTCGAGGCCGGAACCGGGCAAGCGCCGATGCCGTATTGGCGGCCACCGTACGGAAGCTACGACCAGACTCTGCTCAACGTCGCGGCGGGCATCGGCTATGGGAAGACGCTCATGTGGGACATTGACACGATCGACTGGAAGCCGATCTCCGATGGCGGACCGACCGCCGCGCAGATCGCCGACAAGGTCGTCTCTCACGCGGTCAGCGGTTCGATCGTGCTCGACCACCTGGGCGGCTACGAGACCCTCGACGCGCTCAAGCTGATGGTTCCGCGGCTCCGCCAGCGCGGGTTCGTGCTTACCTCCATCTCGGACCTGTTCGACAGCCGCTAATAGGGTGCAGTTGCGGCCTCGGCGGTTCGGGCAGATGCTTGGCGGCCAACCGGAGCCCTAGGTCTCGCGCGACACTCCACCGGCCAATCCGGCAGCCAGCGCCTCGGCGAAGATCGCGACCGCGCGGTCGACCGCCTCGCCATCCACGATCAGCGGCGGGCAGAACCGGAGCGTCGACTCACCACATTCGAGCACGAGGAGGCCGCGCTCGAAGGCAGCGAGCTCCACGGCGGCGGCCTGCTGGTGGGTGTGGAACTCGATGCCGATCATCAGCCCCAGGCCCCGGATGTCCCACACTTCCGCGCGGTCGCTGGCGACCTGCTCGAGCCCGGCCTTCAGCCGCTCGCCCATGCGGGTCGCGTTCTGAAGCAAGCCATCGTCCTCGATGACCTTCAGCGTGGCGAGGCCGGCCGCCGCGCAGACCGGGTTGCCTGCGAAGGTCGATCCGTGGGCGCCCGGCTTCCAGGTCCAGACCGAGTCGCGCGCGATGAACGCACCGATCGGCATGCCGGAGGCGACCCCCTTGGCGGTGAGGACGATGTCCGGCTCGACGCCGGCGTGCTCCATCACCCACCAGCGACCGGTGCGCCCGATCCCCGACTGGATCTCGTCGGCGACGAGCAGGATGCCGTGCTCGTCGCAGATCTCCCGAAGCCCCTGCAGGAAGGCGCGCGGCGCCGGGAAGTAGCCACCCTCGCCCTGGACCGGCTCGACCACGATGGCCGCCACGTCGGCGGGGGCCAGGATCCTGCCGAGGATCGTGCGCCGCAGCACCTCGAGCTCGTCGCTGCCGTCGCCGCCGGTCTGCTCGCGCCAGCTGCGCACGCGCGGATAGGGTGCGTGCTCGACCATCGGCAGCAGAGGCCCGAAGCCGGCACGTTGGCGGATCTTGGAGTTGGTCAGCGACAGCGCGCCCAGCGTCCGGCCGTGGAAGGCGCCCTCGAAGGCGATGATCCCCGGCCGGCCGGTGTGGTAGCGCGCGAGCTTGATCGCGCCCTCCACCGCCTCGGTGCCCGAGTTGGTGAGAAAGACGCGCGCCGGCTCGGCGAACGGGGCGATGCTCGCCAGCTTCTCGCTGAATTCGACGTAGCGCGGCTCGTAGAAGTCCGTCGCCGCGATGTGGATGAGCTGCGAGGCCTGGCCGGCGATGGCCTCCGCGACGCGCGGGTGGGCGTGGCCTGTGGAAGCAACCGCGATCCCGGCCGCGAAGTCGAGGAAACGGTTGCCGTCGACATCGGTCACGACCAGGCCCGAACCGGACTCGGCGGCGAGCGGGTAGGCGCGCGTCAGCGACGGACTGGTGACGCGGCCGTCGCGCTCGATGAGGGCCCGAGCGCGTGGACCGGGAAGCTCGGTGACGATGTGCGGCGCCGCCAGCTTCGTGGCAGCAGGAGCCGCGGAGGGCTGCGTGCGCATGACGAGGACTCCGGATGCGGAGCGGCGCGTCCTGCCCGCGCCCTTGGCTAGACCGAGAGCCATCCTAGCAGCCGGATTGCCGCCCGGTAACCCCCAACCGGGCCGGCACCGGTGCTCCGGCGCACGGCCTCGGCGGCCTCAGGTGGTGGCGGCAATGGCCTCGCCGATGAGGCCCGGCCCGGCGTATACGAGCCCGGTCCAGAGCTGGACGAGATTGGCTCCGGCGTCGATCGCCGCCGCAGCATCGGATCCGGAGCCAATCCCGCCCGACGCGATGATCGCCAGCCGATCGCCGAGGCTGCGTCGCACCGCGGCGACGAGCTCCAGGGTTCGTGGCAGGAGCGGCCGGCCGGAGAGGCCACCGGCCTCGTCGCGGAGCGGCGCAGGCGTTCGCAGGCCCGTGCGACTGACCGTGGTGTTGGCCACGATGATCCCGGCCCCGCCAGCCTCCGCGACCGCCGTGGCGAGCGCGATGAACTCGTCGGTGGCGAGGTCGGGCGCGAGCTTGACGAGGAGCGGCGGTGCGGCTCCGAGCTCGCGGCCGGCGCCGGCCAAGGCCTCGAGCAGCTCCCGGATGGTCGCCGGCGTCTGCATCGCCCGCAGGCCCGGAGTGTTCGGCGACGAGACGTTGAGCGCCACGTAGTCGGCGACCGGCGCCACCGCGCGGTAGCACATGAGGTAATCGTCGAGGGCCCGCTCGTCGGGCGTCTCCCGGCCTCGCCCGATATTGACCCCGACGACGAAGCCCGCCGGGAGCGCGGGGCGGGCCGCAGAAATCCGCGCCGCGAGCGCCTCGGCGCCGTGGTTGTTGAAGCCCATGCGGTTGATGAGCGCTTCGTCAGCGCGAAGCCGGAAGAGCCGTGGCGCCGGATTGCCGGGCTGGGCGATCGGCGTCACCGTGCCAAGCTCGACGTACCCGAACCCGAGCGCCGCCCAGCCGCGGAGCGCCACGCCGTCCTTGTCGAAGCCGGCGCCGAGCCCGATCCTGTTGCGGAGGTGCAGGTCGGCGATCTCGATCGGGGAGCCGTGGGGCCGACCTGCGACCAGCGAGAGTGCGCCTCGACCGGGCGCCACTCCTCCGAAGCCGCGAAGGGAGCCCAGCGTCAGCCGGTGGATTCGTTCCGAGTCGACG
>Ga0193751_1002648_pt1 | contig 10781 bp, 12 predicted proteins | sample L1c2metaG_FD_143050 | JGI IMG/M metagenome (GOLD analysis project Ga0193751, IMG submission 143050) | Soil microbial communities from a riparian zone of the East river system, Colorado, United States - L1c2 | ecosystem: Environmental > Terrestrial > Soil > Riparian zone | place: USA: East River...
ATTCGACCAACAGGGCAATACCAACCGGGCAGAAGCAGAGTGGCGCGATGCCATTCGACTGCGTCCCGACCTTGTGGAAGCGCACCGGGCGTTGGCGGGCGTGGCCATCCACCGGAACGATCCCGGAGGACTCGCGCAGGAAGCGGACCAAATCATCGCTTTTCAGCCAGCGGCTCCCGACGGATACCTGCTGCGTGCGGTGGCGGAAATCGATCGCAAGCAATACTCCACCGCGGATGAGTATATTCATCGGTCCCTCGAAAAGGAGCCCAACAATCCTGCCGCCTATGTGCAGTTGGGCAACCTTCGGATGGCACAGAACCAGCATGCCGAAGCGCAAAAAGCCTACCAGCAGGCGCTCGACCAGGATCCGACCTCGACTGACGCATTGGGCGGACTGCTCAACGTAGACCAGGCGCAGAAGCAGCCGGATCGGGCCATCGCCAGGCTCAAAACCCAATTGTCAAAGTACCCACAGAACGTCGGGTTCCACATCATGTTGGGCGCCCTTCTGGAAGAGAGAAAAGATCTAGCGGGGGCGGAACAGGAATTCAAACAAGCCTCCGACTTGGATAAGAAGAACAGCGAGGCGCTGGTTAAACTCGGCATCGTGCGGAACGAACGCGGCGCCACCGATCAGGCGCTGCAAACTTATCTCGACGGGTCAAAAATCAATCCCAAGGAGATCACTTTTTATCTGTTGGCTGGCGGCATCTACGAGGGCAAGCAGGACTGGGACCACGCGAAGCAGCAGTACCAGAAGGCGCTCGAGATTCAGCCGGACAATCCACTGGCCTCCAACAATCTGGCGTACGTGATGCTGCAGCAGGGTGGCAATGTGGACATCGCTTTCCGGATGGCGCAGACCGCCCGGCGTCAGCTTCCCGATAACGCGAACTCCGCCGATACGCTGGGCTGGGCTTTCTACCACAAACATGTCTATACGTCGGCGATTAACCTGTTTAAAGAGGCTGTGAAGAAGGAACCGGACAGCGCGCTCTACAACTACCATCTGGGACTCGCTTATGCCAAGACTGGTCAGGCCGGGCTGGCCAAGCAACAACTGGACCGCGTGGTGAAGATTAAACCGAATTTCCCGGATGTTGACGAACTACGACGGGCGCTGGCCGAAGCAAAAGGGTAGAGGCTGCTCACTCTGGCAGTACCACCCCGAACAGCTCGCGCAGCTTTGCTTGCCACTCGTCTCCGGAGAGCGATGTTTCCTGTCGTGAAGCTCCCCGCGTCTCAATCAGCTTATTGCCCGACAGAGTGATTCGGCCTTCGGGAGTGGGCAGCGAGCATATTCGCTGGCGGGTGAAATGCGACTCGGGTGAGGTCTGATGATAGTGGCACATCCCCGCAAAGTCTGACAGTTCCCGCGGTTGCAGGGTGAACGCGTATTCCTTCCTCCACCTGCCTTCGGCCATGACTTCCAGTCCGAACGCGGCATCGGTGGATGCCGGCGATGTTGTGCGAGATGTCAAACGATAGACGCGCCCGCTTTGCTCGTGCTCCAAGCGAGACCCGAGACGTAATGGATCCAGGAAGCATTCGCCAAAGCCGACGTCGGCCAGCCACGGTTCCTCGAGATCGACACGCAGCGTGAGGTGGTCGAATTCCGGTCCGTAGCTCCCGTCTTGGCGAGCGACTCGACACGAGAGCAACGTCACCCGGAACCCAAGCGCTTGCAACAGAGCGGCAAAGGCTCCATTCAGTTCGTAGCAGAAGCCGCCGCGCTTTTCATTCACGATCTTGTGCAGAATGCGGCTTTCGTCACAGACGATTTCTCGTCCCAGGTGGATATCGAGATTTTCAAAAGGGACTGTGAAGAGGTGCGCGCGGTGGAGGCGGCGGAGAAGATCGACGCTGGGGCGATAAACGCCGGGCGTCAACGACCCCTGGTAGTCGATGCGCCGGAGATAAGCCTGAACGTCCATCGCCGCAGCCCGAGACGGGACAACCCCCGTCTCTACACTGGCAGTTCTTCCTGCATCCATCCGCCGGTTGCTTCAGGCTTGGGCTCGGTGGCTAGATCCAGAACCAGCTTTTCAAGCACCATCCGCTTGCTGGTAGGGTTCGAGCGCAGCGCCAGGTCGGCTTTCGCGACCAGCCGAATGGCGCGCGTCAGTTCCCGCTTCGATTTGTAGCGTCGCGCCTGCCGGATGATATCGTCGGCCGCAAACGGCGGCACGCGAAACCCCTGCCACAATGCCGCCCAGAGCATGCGCTGATCGCGCACGTTGCGCTCCAGGATGACCAGCATCTGGCGAAAAGTCTTGGCCAGCATGTAGAGATGGCCGATCGCAGCTTCTTCGCCGTCGCCGGTCGAAAGCAGCGCATCGAGGATTTCCAGCGCGCGCACGCGATCTTTGGAGGAAATTGCATCGGTCAACTCATATAACGAGCGCTGTTTCGCCGCGAGCACCATGGTCTCGACATCGCCGAGCGTGATTTTTTTCTTTTCGCCGACGTAAAGAATCAGCTTCTCCAGTTCGTTCGACACCATCATCATGTCGCCGCCGAGAGCATCCACCAACTCGCGGGCGCCGTCGGCGTCGATCTTGACCTCCCGCGTGGCGCAATACTCACCGATCCAGCGGACGGCTTCACCCTCCTGCACACGTGACAGCTCCACAATGCCGCAGAACGGACCCAGGTCTTCGCGGATCTTCTGGTAGCGGTCCCTGTCCGTCATCTCCATGCGCCGGGCGTCGGCGGGAATGCTGATGTGATCGGCAACAAAAACGAGGAGCGCATCGGGATTAGGATTTTTGCAGTACGCTTCGATAGCTCCGATTTTTTCTTCATTCGATCCGCGGCCAAACAATGTCTTTACGCCGCGGACGAAGAACACCTGAAACGGCGCCATCAGCGAAGGCGTGCGGGCGCGATCCAACACTTCAGTCAGCGAGGTCTCGCTGAGATCGAACTCAAACAGGCCGAAGTCGCGCGAGTCGGGCGCGACCAGGTGCTCAAGAATGGCATCGCGGCAGCGCTTGCGAAAAAACGCCTCATCGCCGACCAGCACATAGGCCGGCTTGAGCTTGCGCGACTCAAGTTCAGAGAGAAAGCGGTCGGCCTGACTGAAGGCGCGCATCAGTTCTTCTCCAACATCAGTACTCCTCCAACATCAGTAGGCCTCCAGGATATTGGCCACGAGGGTGCGCGCGAAATCCCGCGAGAGACGATCGACGGCCGGAGAATCTTCTTGAAAAAAACTGGGGAGATCGCGCGACAACTCGTACTGATCGTGAAAAAGATAGGAAGGATTTTCGAAGAGGACCTTGCCCTGACGGTCGGTCAGTGTCACCTTTATGCTGACGGTGATTAGAGCACTGGCGGCGCGCCCGGTTTGAGAGTCGTAAGCAAGCGGGGTAGCCGATGCCGATAAGACTGTCGCCTTCAACACAGCATCCGCGTCGCCTTTCGATTCATGGATGACACGGTACTGCGTTCGGGCGTTGAATTCGCTCACGACGGCGTCGGTCAGCAGCTGCTCGATGCGAAAAGTCTGGCTCTGGCTGACGAAGCCGGGAATCGCTATGGTGTGGATATTCTGGGGCAGTTCGACCGCGCTTCCCGCGGTATGGTAACCGCAACCGGTCGCGGTCAAGCACGCTGCGAACGCCACTGCGGCCAGCCACCGGTTCATTGACCCAGCCCTCATTGAATCTGACCTCTCGGCCGGGATGCGGTCATAGTCTCGGCGCATTCGACCGCAGTCAGAGCGGCAACGCGCAGGTTGTCGGTAGTTGCCCAAAGCCACACGCCGTTTTTGTGATTTGCGTCGATGGTGACTGAGACCAGGATGTCGCCCTGACCGGCGGCGCTCACACTGGTGGGCGTATCTTCCGGGCTGCCGCTGACGACCACGTGCTCCCCCGCCAGGGCCTGCGAAAAATCTGCAATCGCGACCGGCTTCTCCATCTCCAGGTAAACCGAAAAGCCGTGCCCATGGAAGACAGGCGCCTGCAGCACCTGCAGCGAAGGCTCGGCTGCGCCGCTGGCAATGTGCCCGTAGTGCTTCCGGATTCTTTGCGACACCGCTTCGAGAGCCAGTTCAGATCTCTGTCCGTAGCGTGGCACCATATTGAAGGCCACCTGGATGTCGAAGACATTCTTCGGCAACTCCTGGAAGGAGAGCAGATTGATCGTCTGCTCGTGCAGTTCGTCCATCCCCCTCTGGCCGTTCTCCGACGCCGGTTCAAACACGGTCGCGACCATGCGCTGTATTTGGGCAGCCTTCTCGCTGCGCAATGCAAGCAGGGCGAGCACTGTAGCTGCTGGATGGGCCACCACGACGGGGCCCGGTTGCAATTCCGGGGCAATGGGCCGGCCGGTCTGGCGCTCGATCCAGGGCGAGCGGACCGATGCTCCCGCTTCATCTTCCAGCGCGAAGGAGACATCCACGATGGTATCGCCCAGGTCGCGTGCCGCCCTCCAATTATTGCGCGTAGAGCGCGGATCAGAAGCGAAAAAGGTGAAGTCCACACGCTCGAACTGCTCAGAGCGGATGCTCTGGATAAAGCTCACCTCATCGCCGACCGCTTCCAACTGGCCGAGAGACTCGTCATCATCGAGCAAGCGGACATCAACTGCGGGAAAATTCCGTTCCCGCAAAATTTCGGCAATCTCTTTGCCCTTGAGCGATGCCGCGCCAACAATCGCCACACGATAAAGGTTCGTGCCGCGGAGATCAGCCTGCGAAGCGGCCGATTTCGCAGCGGGAGGCTTGGAGAGAGGACTCATGGAGTGTGAGATGCCTCCCGCTGTACCGGAGGTGCAGGCCGAGTCTTGCGATGGAAGATCCACTGCAGGCGCCACAGGACGCCGGAAGCCATATATAGAATCGCGATGGCGAAAAGCGCCGGCCGGGAAAATAACGCGATCGAAGCGACCACCACGGCGATCACAACAATCAGGCGGAAGGGACGGCGCGATCGAAAATCAATATCTTTGAAGCTGTAGAAACGCCACGTGCTGACCATCAAATAGCCGACTACGACGACCATCATCAACCAGCTCATCGCCGTCCACCATGAAGTCACGGGCACGCCCTTGGAGTAGTGAACGATCGCCGCAACGACTCCCGCACCGGCCGGAATCGGCATACCCACGAAATATTTCTTCCCCGGACGTCCCGGATTCGAAGGCTGCGGATTTTTCGCAATATTAAAGCGCGCCAGGCGGCTGGCGCCCGCCATGAGGAAAGCGAAGCAGGCGATCGAGCCCAGTTGCACGGCCCTTAATCGCAGGTCAGGATCAATCGCGCCCGGCAGCAAATGAAAGCCCCACATCCAGGCAAGCAGCGCCGGGGCAACGCCGAAGGTGATCACGTCAGCCAACGAATCGAGTTCTCTGCCGAAATCGCTGGAGGTGTGGGTCATGCGCGCGACGCGGCCGTCCAGACCGTCGAACAATACGGCAAAGCCGATGGCCATGGCGGCGAAGTCCAGGTGCCGGGCTTCACCCGAGGTTCCGTGCACGGTCTGCAGAATGGCGTAGAAACCCGCCGCGATATTTGCCGTCGTGAACAGCGAGGGCAATATGTACATGCCTTTGCGCAATTTTCCGCGCGGATGGTCCGATTCACGACGACGCGGCGTTTGCTCTTCCATGTTCAGTGCGCCTCCCGCTCCCCGGCCGTGCCGGCATGAACCGGCTGCACTGCTGGCTGCGTAACCGGCAAAACGGCAAGGACCGTGGCTCCTCCCTTGACGCGATCGCCGGGCTTCACCTGGATCGCGGCATCCCGATCGAACAGAACATCCACGCGAGAACCAAACTTGATGAGCCCAACCCGCTCACCGCAGGCTACGCGGTCTCCCACTTTAAAGTTGAAAACGATACGCCGCGCGATCAGGCCGGCGATCTGCTTGAATATTACGGTACGGCCTTCGCCTTCCACGGTGACGATGTTCTGCTCGTTCTCCTCCGCCGAATTCGCTTGCATGGCGTTGAGGAACTTGCCGCGCTGATAGCGCACGTCGCGGATCACGCCTGCAATCGGCGAGCGGTTCACGTGCACATCGAAGACGCTGAGAAAGATGCTGATCCGGTTCCGCGGAGTTCCGCCAGAAGTCACCAGAGATACGTCGGTCACTTTGCCGTCCCCGGGAGAAACAACGGCCCCGGGAAGCGTAGTAATCTGGCGCTCGGGATCACGGAAAAACCACAGAAAGAAAGCTCCCAGCAACAACACTGGGACGGCGTAGGGCCAAGCCGCCAGCCATGCGATGATGATTGCGGCAAGCAAGCATCCCCCACCGTAGAAGTAGCCGTCACGAACCATAGGAATTCAGACTGATTATAGAGCGAGGCTGCGGCATTCTACATAACTGCAATAAAAAAAGGCGCTTAGAAGCGCCGAGTACGGAGACATAAGTAGCCTGCCGCAGTTTCGCGATCTCGATGCTCCGGCCCGATGGCTCAGGCCGGTAGGTCCAGGGTCGCCTAGCCCGGCTAATCTAGGCAGACTGCCGATGAACCTGGTGCTCCAGACTTTGCATCTGGTCTTTGAGACGCAGCTTTAGTTTCTTCAGCCGCACTTCTTCCAGTTTTTCGTCTTCGGTGAGGTATCGCTTTTGGGTGAGGGATTCCAGCCGTTGGGAGTATTGCGAGTGCTCCTGAACCAGTCGCTGGAACTGATCATGACCGGTCAGGAGTTGCTCTCTTGGAGTCAGCATCCTTGCTAGACCTCCTGGGTTGTTGTTTCTTACTGCACGACTAAAAAATAGCACAGAAATCGCTCGCGGTTCAATGAGATTTCATAGAATTTCGTAGGAAGATTTCCACCGTTCCGCAGGGGCCAAAGCCGCACAGAAAGTGGTGCAAAAGTCGCGGCTTTTGGTCCAAGTCAGCGGTCGAATCGAAGCGCGTACAGAATCGCATCCTGCACCGGATCCCTGTAATACCCTCGGCGGCGGCCGACCTCGCGAAACCCGTGTTTTTCGTACAGTCGGCGCGCCGGCAGATTCGATTCGCGGACTTCGAGCAGAATGGCTGACGTCGCCTCGCCGGCCGCGCGTTGAATCAACTCGCGCACCAACTCATTGGCGATGCCACGGCGTAGGAACATGGCGGCCACCACCATGTTCTCGATCTCCCACTCGCTCGCGACCGCCTTCGCACAAATAAAACCGCAAAGCTGGCTTGCTTTCTCGGCTGCGTTTTCGGCCACGAGAACGACTCCGCTACCTACCAACTTTTTGTACTGCTCGGTGGTCCAGTGGGCTGCGCCGGGAGCCTGCTGCTCGATGGCGAGAATCGCCGGCACATCGGTCAGCGCAGCAGAACGGATGGCCACAGGCATGGAAAGTCTCACGACGCCGGCTTCGAGAAAATTTCAGCATCGGAATGGCGGATGTAGTTGGCTTCCAGTTCCTCGGGACGAACCGTCTGCCCCCGTTGAAGACGCTCCCACCCCAGACGGGCAATTACGCCGGCGCTCGGATACTCGATCAGCTCAACCTGACTTCCAGCGGCCTGAACCATCGCAGCCAACACGGCACTGGGCGTGACGATTGTCTTATGCGTCGCTTCGGCACCCCTCACTCCGATCCCCTTGGCCTCGGCAATAAACTCTTCCCGATTCAGCAGGCGTTCGCTGTGCATATGAACTTGCGGGTCAAACTCGTAGTCGCCGGCATACACGTCACCGCGACCCGCATCCAGCGCAGCCAGAACCCGGCCGCGCGCCGCGCCGCGCACCGTACTGCTCCAGGCAACCGCTTCCAGCAACGAAATCGCAGCGATCGGTCTCTGCAATGCCTCCGCCAGAGCTTTGATGGCAGCCAGGCCCACGCGCAGCCCGGTAAACGACCCCGGTCCGGACACGACCGCAAATGCCACGAGATCACTCTTACGATATCCGTATTTTTCGAGCAGCGCCGCAATCTGCGGTACCAGTTGCGCCGAAAACGCGCCGCCGGCGAGCGGCACAACTTCGACGATCTCGACGCCGCTCGGGCCAGGCGTTACACGCGCCAGCGCGATGCTGCCGTTCTTGCCCGAGGTGTCGGTTGCTAGCAGAAGGTGAGACATCTGCGATGGCAATCAGTGGCCGCTCTCTACTAATTCGAGCAAGACGCCTGCCGCACTCTGCGGATGCACAAACACATACCGATGTCCGCCGGCGCCAGTCTTGATCTCATTCGATACCAGACGCACGCCGTCGCTCTTCAATTTTGCAACCGCCGCCACCAGATCCGGAACACGTATACAAACATGGTGCAGCCCCTCGCCGTGCTTGGCGATGAACTTGGCAACGGTCGAATCGTCCGACGTCGCTTCCAGCAGCTCCAATCGGCTCTCCCCCACGGGCACCATCACCAGCCGAACTTTTTCCTGCTCCACGGTTTCTTCCGGAGAAACGCTCAGTCCCAGCTTCTCGTAAATGGACTTCGCCGCCGCCAGCGACTTCACCGCGATGCCGAGATGATCAATGCTGAATTCCATAGATTGCCTTTCAACGACGCTGCGGCCTTCTCGTCCCGCGCCGAAGGGGCGCCCGTCTCGCCATCAAGAGCGCTTGATATTCGCGTCATCCACTGGCATCCATTGTTTAATCTGGGCACAAATGAACCCCAGAATAACCGCCTCAATGGAACCATAGACAACAACTACGGGAGTCTGGGGAAAAGGCATCTTTCCCCAGACGGACCATAGCAATAATCCATGTAACGATGCCGTGGCGAAAAGAGAGACCCAGAACCACGCGCGCAGAAACCCGCCGCCCGTTATTACGGCGACTCCGATAGGGGCAATAAATGCAAGAACCGACCACATGAAGCACTGCCCTGCCAGCGGGTGCCCATGTGATTCAAGGTAGATAGTGACTGACATAGCGGCCAAACCGACTATGGAGCTGATTATCCGAATGCTCATCCGTTTGGTCACCACTTTACTTGCGTTCTTCTCCGCGCACAATCTCTTCTACCAGCGAATACGGATCGCGCTTGTGCTCGGCGATCTCGGCCGCGTAGCGCTCGAGGCTGCCGCCGTCCATCTGCTCGCGCGCTTTCTCGAGCATCGCATCGCGCAGCATCTCAACCAGCCGCTCCTGCCAGTTCTCGACGTTCTTCTTGAACACCAGGTTCTCTTTCTTCAGGTACGCCTCGTAGTCTGCGATCGCTTCCGCCAACGCTTCGGTTCCCACGCCCTCGGTTGCGACCGTCTTGACGATCGGCGGAGTCCACCGGTCGTTGCGCGCGCGCGTGGCCAGCGATTGCATGGCGCGAATCTCGCGCTCGACGCTCTCGGCGCCCTCGCGGTCGCTTTTATTGATCACAAAGATGTCGGCGATTTCCATGATCCCGGCCTTGATCGTCTGCACATCATCGCCCATGCCGGGCACAAGAATCACGATGGTGACATCCGCCAGCCGGACAATATCGACTTCATCCTGCCCGACGCCAACCGTTTCGATCATAACCAAGTCGCGGCCCGAGGCATCGAGTACCGTAGCAGCATCCGCGGTGGCGCGCGCCAAGCCTCCGAGCGATCCTCGTGTAGCCATACTGCGGATATAAATCCCCGGATCGCCGTAGTGATCTTGCATGCGGATGCGGTCGCCCAAAATCGCCCCTCCCGTGTAAGGGCTGGTCGGATCGACCGCGATGATGCCGACGGTCTGTTGCTTCTTGCGATAGTGCTTGGCGAGCTGATCGACCAGCGTGCTCTTGCCCGATCCCGGAGCCCCGGTCAGACCGATGATTCGCGCCTTGCCGGTGTGCGGAAATAGCGCCTTGAGCAGATCGGACCAGCCCGTAGCGCGGTTCTCGACCGTAGATATGGCGCGAGCTAGCGCGCGTGGGTCGCCCGAGCGCAGCTCTGAGATCCAGTCTTGGACGGTGCTGTTCAAACTGTCAGTGTAAAGCAGAGGTTTCGTTTGTGGTACGATTTCAGCCTTCCCCAGGACAACCAAGGTTCGGTTCGGTCACATGAGACCGCTTTACGCCATCCAGTTCGAGGTCATCCCTCACGGCTCAGTGTCTTCTGGCGAGCTCTCGACCGAAGTGCTGCGAACCATCGGATCATGGGTCTCCGAATGGTACTTAATGCGTAAGGCGACGACTATCGACTTTCCGGTCGAGGGCGGCACGCTTCAACCTCGCGACGGTCACGAGGTAACGGTAAGTCGAAGTCTCTCGTCGAATGCCCGCGTTAGCCACTCGACGGTTTCATGGTCTTACCCTTATGAGAATGACGGGAACATCTTGTGGCATTCCAGATGCGAAATTAGCGAGTTCGACGGCCAAGTGGAGTTCTCCCTCCAACTCTCGCTGGATTCGATTCAGTTTTATATTGCGCCCGTTGAGTTCGACCTAAAGAGGCCCCGGGTAATTGGCACATTGATCAAGCAGTTCGACTGTGTCTATGGTGATACCCATCTCTCACTAGAGCCGCGCGGCATTGCTACCCAACAGGTCGGCGAATTCGTCCACAAGCGATTGTATTCAATGCAGCGGCGATTGCCGATCGTTCTTATCAGCAGAACGCCGCTTTCAGGCAAATGGATCGTAGATCCGGCTGAACTGGCCGAGCGGTTGGCCGGTATCGCAGAAATCTATGCGCTAGATGACAAGTGGGCGGCCTACGCACTCACCGACCAGATTGGGAAGCTTTACGGCTGTTACAACGGAGCGGTCCGTGTGTACTGGCCCGATTTCGACCCCCATGAGTCTACATACTCCCCCATATATGTCCCCGAACGACTTCAGGTTCGGGGAGCCAGACTGGTTGAGGACCTGTTCAGGCAATTCTCGGCGATCTCGACGTTT
>Ga0193751_1002649_pt1 | contig 10778 bp, 7 predicted proteins | sample L1c2metaG_FD_143050 | JGI IMG/M metagenome (GOLD analysis project Ga0193751, IMG submission 143050) | Soil microbial communities from a riparian zone of the East river system, Colorado, United States - L1c2 | ecosystem: Environmental > Terrestrial > Soil > Riparian zone | place: USA: East River...
GGATGACTGGCCGCAGATTGTGAACAGTCCGATCATCCGGACCTGGAGCAATCTCCCGCGAGCGTTCGGGAGTGACTTGTGGTTTCACGTGGCGCGGCACCAGGTGTATTACCGGCCGCTGTTCGTGGCGTGGTCGATGTTGAATTACGCATTGTTCGGATTGCGGCCCTGGGGATGGCACCTGGGAGCCGTTCTGTTGCATGTCGGCGCGGTTGTTGCAGTGTTTTGGCTGGTGCGACGGCTGGGATTGGAATACTGGACGTCGGCGCTGGCGGCGCTGATTTTTGCGTTGCATCCAGTTCACATCGAGCCGGTCACATGGATTTCCGCGGCATCGGACACGATGGTCACGATTTTTGCCGCGCTGGCGTTTGTGGCCTTTCTCAACGGCCGTGATCCGGAGCGCGCCCTCCAGCGAAATCCCGAAAGACAGAAAAGAGCGGCATGGTGGATTGCGTCGCTGGCGCTGCTGGCGTGCGCCCTGCTGACCAAGGAAATGGCGGTGATGTTTTCACCGCTGGTCGCTATCTACGCTTGGCTGCACCCGGCGAAAGCGAAGGCATCGCTTGGGCAGAGAACTCTCGGGGTGGTGTTGGAGGCGGCTCCGTATGTGGTGGTGACGCTGGCTTATGCGCTGCTGCGAAAACACGCGCTGCTGCACGCGATCGGGCAGTTTGATCCCAGTCACGGGATGGCGGATGTCGCGCGGACTTTGCCGCTGGTGCTGTTCATTTATCTGCGGCAATTATTGGTTCCGGTCGGCATCACGGGGCTTTATTACACGCCCTATGTGACCAGCGCAATCCTCACTCAAGTGGTCGCGCCCGTGGTGGTGCTGGGATCGGCGCTGGTGGGGTTGTGGTATTGGAATCGGCGCGAAGGGAATTCCACCGTGGCGTTTGCAGGGTTGTGGCTGCTGGTGGGATTGGCGCCGGCGCTGTACTTGCGGAACTTTGGCAACGGCGATTTTGTGCGCGACCGTTACATGTATTTGCCGTCGATCGGATTTGCGATTCTGGCGGCCATGGCGCTGCGGCGGCTGCCATCCATCAAGGGATGGAGTGCGCAAGTAGTGCAGGGGTGCGCGGTACTCGTCTTGTGCGGTGGTTACGTGTGCGCCTCGATTGCACAGCAGGTGTATTGGGGAGACGACCTGCTGCTGCTGGTACGCGGGCAATCTTTGTACCCGGGAAATCCGTATGCGAATGCCGGGCTGGCGAAAGAGTACAGCCAACGTGGTGCACATGATCGTGCGATTGCACTGGCGGAGTCAGTGGTGAGGGATCATCCCGAGTATGGCTATGGGCCGCTGGCGCTGGCGGAAGCGTACATCCGTGCCGGTCGATTCGAGGAGGGCCGCATGTGGCTGGACCGGGTGAATCCGGACTACGCGAAGTCGGAGATGGGGATGGCGGCAGTGGCCGGACTGTATGGACAAATGGGCGACTATGAGCGGGCACTTGGGCTTTGCTCGGAGATTCTGGAGAAGGAGCCAAATCTTTATTCGGCACTCTACAACTGCGGCAATATTCACTTGATGGATGGTCAGTACCGGGACGCAGAACAGTTACTGTCGCGCGCGGTGCAGTTGGTGCCGGAACAGGCGGCGCCGAAACATTTTCTAGGGCGCGCGCTTCTTCAAGATGGACGGAACGCGGAGGCGCAACCCTACCTGTTGCAGGCGGTGGCCATGGATACGAAGGTTTGGGACTATCACTATTGGCTCGCGGTGTCGTTCGAACAGAGTGGGAACACGTCCGCTGCGCGCGTGGAGTATCAACGGGCGTTGCAACTGAACCAACACAGCAAAGAAGCGAAGATGCGTCTGACGGCGCTGGAGGCGAAGTGAAGAACGAAATGTCGAGATCCAGACCGTCATTCAGCGGCCAGCGGCCGCGCCTGTACTGAGAGCCCTGCGGGGGAGCGGTTCGCCGGGCTCGTACTGAAAATTCAACCTTTCGCGTTCGACCACCAGGGGACGGTTGTGCACCTGCGTGTGGATGTTCCCAATGTACTCGCCAATGATTCCCATGAAGAGAAGCTGGAGTGATCCCAGAAAGAACATTCCGATGGCGATGGGCGCAATGCCCAGCGTGAACTCGTGCCAGAACATCAGTTTGTATGCGAAGTAGCCCGTGCCGCCGAGCATGGAGAGCAAAGATCCCGCAAATCCCGCGAACGTGACCAGTCGCAGCGGGACCTTGGACAGCTTGGTGATGCCGAGCATGGCGAGGTCGTAAAGCGTGTAGAAATTGTTTTTGGACTTGCCACTCTTGCGGCGCTGCTGCTCATACAGAACTTCAGTATGAGGAAGGCCGATTTCGGCGATCATGCCCCGGAAGTAAGGGTAGGGATCGTCGAACTGGCGGACGAGGTCGATAACCTGTCGATCATACAGCCCAAAGCCAGTGAAGTTTTCGTAGGTCTCGATGTCATCGGAGAGACGGTTGACCAGCCGGTAAAACAGTTTTCGAACCAGGAACACCGGCGCCGATTCGCGGCTCTGATGCTTCACGGCAATGACAATCGGAACTCCCTTTTCCCACTGTTCGAGCAGTTGGGAGAGAACTTCGGGCGGGTCCTGCAGGTCGGACATGAGGACGATGACGGCATCGCCGCGAGTTTGCAGGAGCGCATGCATGGGGGAGCGGACGTGTCCGAAGTTACGCGCGTTGCGGATAACCTTGACATTCGAGTCGGCGGAAGCAATTTCACTGAGGACAGTGAAGGTGGTGTCGCGGGACGCGTTGTCGATGAAGATGTGCTCGTAGCGATATTTTCCGAGGCGCAGCATCAGGTCGCGCACGCGCTCGTAGACTTCGCGCACATTGCCTTCCTCGTTGAAGCACGGTGTGACCACGCTGACGGTCTTCATTTCGTGAACGGCACTCATTTGCCACCGCCCGCTTTTGCCGCGTGAGCAGCAGCCTGGGGAGGCAGACCCCGGTGATAGATCAGCTCGGTGAGGGACGGAATGTTGGCGTAAGGACTGTCAATGGCATCGATCATGATGGGCTGATCCTTCGGCACAGCTTTCAGGATGACTTCGCCCCGCATCAGCTCGCGGCAGGAGATCTGTCCCTGCTGAAGCGGAATGGCCAGATAGACGTCGGCATCCTGGAGAACGTGGCCAACGGGAAGATCGCGCTTGGCATAGACTCCGCGGACCAGCGAGTCGAGATAGCTGACTTCCTTTTGGGGAGGCAGACGTTTCTGCGTTCCTGGAGCTCCGCACATTCTCTTAGCGCGATGAAAAGCCTTGAACCAGGTGTCGATTTGCTCAGGCACCGAACAGTATGGAGAAACGGTCATGCCTTCGGTTTGAATGTCGACGTGGCGCTCGAAAGTCCGCGCGCCTTTGGCATAGGCCATGAGCATGGAGGAAGTCCAGTCGCGATACTCATGCGTGGAAAATCCGATGGTGTGATGGGGATACCGGCTGCGGAGAAAATCGATCTGATTGAGTTCGATGTCGCAGTCCTCGGAGGGATAGAGCGAGACGCAGTGATTTATCGCCAGCGGGATATGACGATTGTCGAAAAACGTGACCAGGTCGTCGAGGTCCTTTAGGGACGAGCCGCCAGTGGAGACGATGACCGGCTTTTTCGTCTTTGCCATCTTTTCGATCAAGACCCAGTCGGCACAATCCGAACTGGCAAGTTTGAGGATGGAGATGCCGAGCTCGCAGCAGAAGTCGACGGAACTTTCGTCGAACGGAGTTGCCATCGGAATGCAACTGGCTTCGCGGATGGCTTGCACCAGTCTGGCGAAGTCCTCCGGCCGGAGGCGCGTGTCGAGGGTTTTCTTGATGTAGCGGATATCGTCGCGGTGGCGAAAATCCCGGTGGATGAAGCTGTCAACGTCGCGCAACTGCAGTTTGATGGCGGCGCGCACATTGTTGAAGCGTACGACCTGCGCATAGTTGCTGATGATCTTCAGGCCACGCTGAAGGTCTCCCAAGTGGTTATTGGCCACCTCGAGAACGAATAACTCGTCGAATATATCATTGCCAGTCATAACGTTACTCGCCTGCCCGGTTCGTGGCGCCGTGCCGGTCGAGAGGCGCGGTTGATTAGTATGGTAATGTCCTTATTCCTTGATGACATTGTCCTTTAGTTCAGTCTCATCCAGGAAAGGGTACATGTCCTCTAGATTGGGCGAAACGATCCGCCCATCGGGTAACTGCCGGGCCCGCGATCTCGGCTCGAATTCCTGGTTCGGGTCGAGTACAACGTCGACTAATGATGGCCCATCGGCTGCTAGTGCGAGGTCGATCTGCGCCAGTTGCGACTGGCGGTCGATGCGAATCGATGGAATGCCGTAGGCACAGGCCACCTTGACCATGTCGGGGAGGGAGGCGCCGCTCGATGCGCTCTCTCCGGTCAGACGGTCGAAGAATCCGGATTGCGTCATCCGCATGGAAAGATAGCCGGAGTTATTCAGGACAAAAATCTTAAGCGGTAAGTGATGGTGAACGACGGTTTGTAACTCCTGGATATTCATCTGAATGCTGCCATCTCCGCCAAGGCAGATGACACGCTTCCCGGGACGGGCGAAAGCCGCTCCGACGGCGGCGGGCAAGTCGTAACCCATGGAAGCGGATCCGGAATTGGAGATAAGGCGCTGGTGTTTGCGTAACCGCATAGTCTGGAAAGGCACGATGCAGGAAGTTGCGTTGCCGCAGACGATGACTTCGTCATCGGCTAGTTTGGCCGAGAGTTGCTCTACGAAGAAGTAAGGATTTAAGGGTGGTCCGGGCTGGCGCTGGCGATCCTGCACCACAGGGTAGCGTTGCACGCGTTCCCGGCACCAGGCGAGCCACGAAGCGTGAACTCCAGGGTGGTAGTTGCCGGCCTCACACTGACGCAGGAGTTCTTGCAGACACTGCTTGAGGTCGCAGTGGATGGCCAGGTCCGGCTGAATCGTGGGTTTGTGGAACTCGGCGTCGTCGACATCGACCTGGATCTTGAACGCGCGCGGCGCGAACGATTTCCAGTTATAGCTGATTTGGCGGATGTTGAGTCGGGATCCGAGGATCAACAGAACGTCGGAATTTTGCACGGTGAAGTTTCCGGCGCGGTCGCCGATGGTCCCCGGGCGTCCGCAAAAAAGCGGATCATCGGATGCGATGAGGTCATGGGTCCAGGCTGTGGTTACGGGCACGCCCAGCCGGTGAAAAAGTTCGTCGAATTCAGCGACCGCGTGGGCGGCGCGGACGCCGGTGCCGGCGAGGATCACGGGTCGCTTTGCATTTCTGATGCGGTCGAGAACTTCTCGACAATCGGAATTCAGCCGCGAAGGATCGCGGGAGACCTTTTCTTGCGGGGCCTCATCCTCCGCCGGATCGTAGCCGCGAAGAGTGGCGGGATCAATGGCCGCGGCCTGCACGTCGACCGGAATGTCGAGCCAGCTGGGACCAGGGCGTCCACTTTGCGCAAGGTGCCAGGCGCGCTCGAGGTGATATCGGATGGAGAGAGGGTCGTCGATCAGCACCGCATACTTGGTGATCTTCTCGACCATCGCGATGATATCGGCTTCCTGGTCTCCGAGTTGGCGGAGGCCAGTGATGTGTTGGGCGCGCATGCAGGTTTCGCGCTTGACCTGGCCGGAGACGACGAGCATCGGGATGGAGTCGGTCCACGCCCCGAAGACTCCGTTGAGGGCGTTGATACCGCCGGGGCCGGTGGTGACGTTGACCACGCCGGGCAGTTCGCCTATGCGCGCGTAGGCTTCGGCGGCCATCGCTGAAGCTTGTTCGTGGTGATTGCAAACATACTGAATGCGCGGCTCCTTGCCAATGGAGTCGTTGAGGTGCATGGCGCCGCCGCCGGTGACAAGAAAGATGTGGCGCACACCCCAATCCGCGAGCCGCCCGACGATGTAGTCCGAAAGTTTCATGAGCGGCGGACCTCGTATTGGAGATCGGAGCTCGAGTCTTGAAGCAGCGAGAGAACGGGATTGCTGAGTCCGAGACGGCGGATTTGAGCGCTGATTTCGTCGGCGTGCAGCAAGGTGGCGATAATGATTGGCTCGCGGATGCCAGCGATTTCCTGCGGGCCTAGTTCCCACGGGCCGATGATGGGCGCGCCGGCAATTGTTTTGCCCCGGAGAACGGGATTGTTGTCCACCAGCGCCCGGATTTCAGTTCGCGCGAGACAGGGAAGGGCGAGGAGCTTCATGGCGAATTGCCCTGCACCCCAAAGGACGACGCGCTGGGTGTTTGCGAGCTGGCCGGCTAAGTTGCGATTGATCCTTTCCATCTGTTCGGCGGAATGCCGGATATAGGCAGCGATTTTGGACGGTAACTCCTGATCGCAAACGACGCGCTCGTCGGCGGTTCCCCCGCAGTCGCGGAAAAGGCCGAAGACTGCGGGGTAGAGCGTATCTTCCGCGGTCTGAATCACTTTCTGGTCCACCGTGATGGGCTGGAACCCAAAGCGGTGGGCGGTGTTTTCGAGAGCGCGCGCCGAAAAGTGATTGATGTGCTCGGTATTGAATTCCTGGAAAGGCGCGTAGAGATAGTCGTCGTAACGGGTGGCGTCAGGAGTCTCGATATATATATAGCCTCCGGGCGCGAGAAGACCACGGGCGGCTGCGAAGAATGCGGAAATGTCGTAAACGTGTTCGAGCACGTGGCTGAACACGACGCAATCAAATTTTGGCATGTGCGTGGGAGCCGAGCTGATCGACCCGACGTAGGCCTCAAAGCCACGATCGCGGCACGCGGCCGCGCAGCACGGCGAAGGATCGAGTCCGGCGACTGCCGAGAATCCCTGGTCGCGGAGGGCAGTGAGCAGGCCGCCGGTGGCGCAACCGGCGTCGAGGATGCTGGCCGCCCGTGAAGGCAGGGCACGGGCGATGTCGGAGGCGGTGGTAGCAAGTCGAGCAGCGTCGTACGGGGAAACACCACTGCCGGTGGCGGTCAACGAGTCGTCGTACTTGGACCACTCGCAATAGAAACGATCGTAGTCGCGCTGGGTGGCGGCGGGATCGGCGTAGACGAAACCGCAGCGACGGCACACGGCAACGTCGTACTCGGCTGGCAGAGGATAGCCATCCGGAACGATGAACCGCTGCTGATGGCAGACCGTGTTCCCGGTTGCACCGCAAGCGCCGCATGCGCGATGAGGCTGAGGGCTGAGAGTAGCAGCGCTATGCATGGGTCCCCCGCGCGGCAGCCGCTGGTTTAGAGATTTCGCGCTCGGAAAATGCGTTGCCGGAAGACCAGGCATGGGTGCGGCAGATGGCCTCCCGCAGCGATACTTCGGCGCGAAGGCCCAGCTCTTCGCGCGCTCGCGCCGTGGATGGCACGTAACGATGCGCCGGCGCTCCGGGCGTTGCCGTGGAAGCGATGTTGACATCCACTTCCGGTGGCAGAGCGGCGGCCACTTCGCGCGCGAGGGTGGCGATATTCAGGGCTTCCTCGGAGCCGACGTTATAGGCGCGTCGGGATTGTCCCTGGAAGAGAATGGTCCAGAGCCAGACCATCAGATCGGACGCGTAAAGATAAGAACGCACAGGGGAGCCGTCTCCCTGGACGCGAATTGGGCGACGGTGCAGACGATCGGCTATGAAGTTGCCAATGGCGAAATGCGCGTCGAGTTTCATGTAGGGGCCGACAAAAGCGAAACAGCGCGCGACCGTGGTAGCTAAGCGGGGCGAAGCAGCGAGCGAGCACAGCATTTCTGCAGAGCGCTTACCTTCGGCATAGGCGGAGACCGCGTTAAGAGGATCGGGTCCACCTTCAAAGGATTCGCCAACGAGTGCGAGCTGCGGCGGCTGGGTTCCGTAAACTGCGCCCGAACTGACGAACAAAAATCTGTTGACGGAACTGGCGATGGAGAACTGCAGCGCCCGGCGTGTCCCTTCGACGATGGTGTCGAACATCACAAGTGGCGATTCGGTATTCAGCATCGCGCTGGCTTCGGTCGCGGCATGGATGACGTGTGAAAATGCGCCTTGGGGAAAATCGCCGTGACGAACGTCGGCCGCGTGCAAGGTGATCGCTGGATCTTGCGCCAGGTGCGGCGCTTTCTCAGCAAGCACACCCGGATTCCGCGATAGCCCAACCGCATGAGCGTGGAGATCAAGCCGGTGGTTCGCCCAGGCAAGACTCTCGAGCAACCAGCATCCGAAAAATCCGGTAGTGCCCGTGATCAGGATGCGCTGGCCGCGCAGATCCTGCCACAGAGGCTCGGTGCGCGCGAGGATGTTATCGAGATCGCGTGCCAGCCGGTTTGTCGTTTTCGCGGGGCCCATGGTTGCGTTGGTGCAATGTTGCGTGAGCTATGCTCCCTGAACGGCAGAAGCGGCTCTTGGAATCTGATGGAAAGTCTCCGCTATGTAATCGATCATCGATTGCGTGATGCCGGGGTAGAGTCCAATCCAGAAAACATTGTTCATTACAAAGTCGGTGTTCCGTAACTCGCCGATCACGCGCCGCTGAATGTCGCGATAGGCGGGCTGACGAAGCAGGTTGCCGCCGAAGAGGAGGCGGGTGGCTATGTTTCGAGATTCCAGAAAGCGCACGACCTGGTTGCGGGTCGTGGGCGCATCCTTTCGGACAGCGAGAGGAAAGCCGAACCAGCTTGGGTCCGAATGCGCGGTGGCTTCGGGCAAGATGAAAATGTCGTCGAGATCGCTGAGGGCGGCGTGAAGTTTGGTGAAGTTCGCGCGCCGGGTGGCAACGAAACCCGGCAGCTTCTTGAGTTGCGCGACTCCGACGGCGGCTTGCATGTCGGTTGCTTTGAGGTTGTAGCCGATGTGGCTGTAAATATATTTGTGATCGTATCCGCTGGGCAGATCGCCAAGTTTCCATTCAAAGCGGCAGCCGCACGTGTTGGACTTGCCGGGATCGCACCAGCAGTCACGGCCCCAGTCGCGAAAAGAGTCGGCTAACTTCTTGAGCGCGGGGGACTGAGTGAGCACGCATCCGCCTTCGCCCATGGTGATATGGTGCGCGGGATAAAAGCTGGTCGTGGCCAGGTGGCCGAAGGTCCCAACGGTGCGCTCTTTGTAGAGAGAGCCGACGGCATCGCAGCAATCCTCGATCACCCAAAGATTGTGCTTCGTTGCCAGTTCCATGACGGCATCGACGTCAAACGGATTGCCTAGTGTGTGCGCCAGCATGATGGCTCTGGTGCGCTCGGAGACTGCCGCTTCAAGTTGAGTTACATCTACGTTGTAAGTTGGAACCTGAACGTCGACGAAGACTGGGACGAGCCCGTTCTGAATGATCGGATTGACGGTGGTGGGAAATCCAGCAGCTACGGTGATGACTTCGTCTCCGGCGGAGAGCCTGCGATCGCCGAGCGATGGAGAAGTAAGGCACGACAGAGCCGCGAGGTTGGCGGATGATCCAGAGTTGACGAGCGAAGCGCAGCGCACACCCATAAAGGCGGCAAATTCGCGTTCGAACTGAGCGGCAAAGCGGCCAGTGGTGAGCCAGGCGTCAAGCGAGGCTTCGACCAGAAATTCAAGCTCGGTGCTGTCAAAAACTTTGCCCGACACGGGCACGACGCTCTGGCCGGCCACGAACGCCGGCGGTGCCAGAGCGACGTCATAGTATTGCTTCACGATCGCGCGGATTTCCTCACGGAGTTGGCTGGCAGTTTTGCTCGTTCTCGTTGTCGGTGTCATTGCCATTGCCGAGTTATCCCTTGCCCGCATGCGACATCGCAGCCGGTGCGCCCAGAAATTCGCGGTACCAGGCGAGGGTGCGATCAAGGCCGGAGTCGAGAGTGAACTGCGGTTGCCAGTTGAGCATGGTGCGGGCGCGCTCGGCACTTAGGAACTGATGACGAATTTCATTGCTCGCCTGGTTGAGCACTTCCGGGCGTAGAGAAGACTTCATCTTCCGCAGGATCAGTTCGACCATATCGAGCACGCTGATTTGGCTTTCATTGGAAAAATTAAAAGCCTGGCCGCGGAGGCCGGCATAAGAGGCGAGGCGCTCGGCGAGCAGCATATACGCGGCTGAGCCATCTTCGATGTAAAAATAGTCGCGGACGAAGTTACCGTCCGAGCGCACCACCGGCCGTTCTCCGCGAATGACGGAACGAATTGTGCCCGGGACCACGCGATTCCAGTTGAGGTCGCCGCCGCCGTAGAAATTGCCGCAACGCGTGATCGCGACAGGCAGGTTGTAGCTGACGGCGTAGGTCTGCGCGATGAGATCGGCGCAGGACTTGCTGACGTCGTAAGGATGACGGCCTTGCAGCGGCATCGTCTCGGTATAGGGCAGATGCTCCTGATCGCCGTAGGCTTTATCGGACGAGGCCACCACAATCGACGAAACCTTTGGAGAACGGCGGCAAGCCTCGAGCAGATTCCAGGTGCCCTCGATGTTGGTGGAGAAGGTCGAAACCGGGTTGCGATTGGCAATGCCGACGATGGTCTGGGCCGCGAGATGAAAGACGACTTCGACTTCGTACTCGCCGAGCGCGCGCTCGATCAGGTCTCGATCGATGATATCGCCGCGCACGGTGTTAACTTGTTCGATGTGACGGCTGCGCACGAGTTCGCTCTGCGGAACCCAGTCGCGCACCAGGCAAACAACATTCGAGCCGCTCTCGATGAGCTGCTTGACGAGCCACGAACCGAGCAGCCCGGTGCCGCCGGTGACGAAGACGGAACGATCTCGCCAAAATGAATTCATTCCGCCCACACTTTCCAGGGCGTCTGCTCGCTTGCCCAGAGTTCGTTCAGGTACTGGTATTCGCGGTAAGTGTCCATGGCGAAGAAGAATCCGTCATGGCGATAGGCCATGAGTTGACCTT